>Ga0181529_10006180_pt1 | contig 12246 bp, 6 predicted proteins | sample PEATcosm2014_Bin_36_FD_119763 | JGI IMG/M metagenome (GOLD analysis project Ga0181529, IMG submission 119763) | Peatland microbial communities from MTU Mesocosm Facility, Houghton, MI, USA - PEATcosm2014_Bin10_30_metaG | ecosystem: Environmental > Terrestrial > Soil > Wetlands > Peat | place... | reverse complement strand
TTGGGGAAAATACTTCCGTCCGCCGGGTGGTCACTATGACGAAGCGGTACTGGATTACCTGCGGCAAAATAACATCCAGCTCGTGCTGTGGGATGCGGAGGGACTGGACTGGAAACTCAAAACCGCCGACGAGATTGTGGGCTATCTCGCAGTGCAGATCGCCGGCCTCGACGATGGCAGTGGCATCGTCCTGCTGCACGACGGCGACTCGGAGAACCTCGACGGCAACCGCTGGGCTACGGTCGAGGCCACGGAGCGAACTATCACCCACTACCGCGCGCAGGGATTTGAGTTTGTGCCGCTAAGCGAGATGACCTTGCCAAGAAAGCCGAAGGTGTGGCGACAAGTCACCTGAAGCCTCTCTCAGCTGCGGCAATGGACTTGCATCGTGCTCGCCTCAAGTTGATCGCAGCATACCACTGTTTCGAGCTTTTCCCGCCGCGCCCTCCAGCGGGGCGATTTCGTATCCGCCAGCCAGGCTGTCTTTGCGGGAGGCAAACACCTCAACCGCATAAGCGGCCCGGCGTCGCGCACGCTTTTCCCACCGGGGCAATCCATGCTGTGGGCGCGGATAAGCCAGCATGGCGCTGATAAAAGACGCCTCCTCGATGGTCAGTCGATCGGCGCTCTTGCTGAACATCCTTTGTGCTGCCGCATCCGCGCCAGTAAGGCCGGAGCCGAAAAAAGCGCAACCCAGGTAAGACCGGAGAATCTCAAGTTTCTTGCGGCGAAATTGGATCAGGAGAGCTAAGAATCCTTCATAGATCTTCCGCTTGATCGTCGGCGCCCTGAATCCTGTCACCGTACGCACAAACTGCATGTCGATGGTGCTTGCCCCTCCATGCTTACGGCCTGTGAGCGCCTTGAGCGTCTCTCGGACAACGGAACGCACGTCGATGCCAAAATGATAAAAAAATCTTCTGTCTTCCAGCGCGATCGTCATCAGCTCTAACGCAGTCAATGCAGCCGTGGGCGGGGCAGGTAACGGCCGGACGTTACGGTCGATTCGCGACAAGTCGCTTCGTAGCCTGGCGAGCCACGCGGAAGGCCCGGCCCGGCCCGCCGGTTGCAACGCTCCGTGCGCCGCAGGCTCAGCCACAACTCGGCGGCTTCGCGACGCTTCCGATCCCAAAACGTCCGCAACCTTCGCGTTGACCCATTCCGCAACGGCTTCCGCCGTGGTATCGCCGAACAGGTGGTTCGGGCAGTCGGTGGTTCCTTCGTTACCCGGGGCAAATCTGTGTCCCAGCACATTCGCGGCGGGTATGCGATACGCTGCGGCAAGCCAGCGAATCAGTTGCGCACTCGACCTGTTCTGGGCATCCGTGACGCGGTCGGTTGCCGTGCCCACAAGCTCTATGCCAATCGACCTGGTATTAGCGGTCTTCGCGTGCCAGGCCGAACACTCATCGCGGACCATTTGGTATATATCGCCATTTTTATCGACAACGTAGTGAGCCGATACCTGGGACTCGCGATTCAAGAACCAGCCGATTGTCCCCCAGACCGTCGCTGCCGTCGTACAGTGCAGCACAATCATGTCGATTTTGGCTCCGTCGCGCGAGGAGGTATTCGGGCTTTCGATGAAGCTTTTGATAGCTGGTTTCACGATCACGCGCTTGGGCCTGAAAAGGTCTCGCACATCAAACCTGCGCAGACCCCTCAGAATCCTTTTCGGTTCCGGGGCAGAGATCTTTAATTTGACCTGCTCATCACCAGCCGCCTCAACAGGAGAATTGATTGCCGGGTCCCGCGGTTGCATGTTCTTCAATTCGTCCACCGTGTCATTGCGGCGAAGTCCACCTTAAGCGGCTGGCGCCGTCGCAACGGAGCAGCAACGCCACGAACGCGCAGGTCTTTCTGTGAAGCCGTTGCAGCCAATATACACTTCAAACGATTCCGCGCACACTTCGAGAGCTACCGGCTGGCCACGTCGCAGTCGCATATCGTTTCGTCGTTCTTCATTCTCATATAATGACTGGGCAAGCACACCTCGTCCGTGCCCCGCGCCCGAGTACCGCATGGGTTGCAGGCACCAGACAAGGGAAACGATGCGGCATTGGAAAGTGGGAGACGTCAACCATTCCAGGCAATATCAATATCTTCGCTTCGGTCGGACGCAGTGGCACGAATGTTTTCGGGGACGTGACCATCATCCAGCAGCTTATAAACCTAAACATTGCGAATTCGCTGCGCCCGATCGACGTTGACGGACTTTGCGGCCCGGCAACCATATCAGCGATCGAAAAGTTGCAGCGCCATCATCTCTCCCAGACCCGGCCTTCAGGAAAGGTGGAACCGCACGATCCCACGTTTAACTTCCTCAATCGTGGCGTCGCGGTAGAAGCTCTCGGTGATCGGCAGATTGCCTGGGGAGCGAAAGTAAGTGCGGCCTTCAAGGACAGGCTGATTGAGATTGCCCGAAACATTGACGTTGATCCCAACTACCTGATCTCGGCCATCGCCTTCGAAACCGGCGAGACTTTCAGCCCTTCGGTAAAGAACCCCAGCGGGGCCACCGGCTTGATTCAATTCTTGCCAGACACAGCCGCTGAGCTTGGCACCAGCACCGCAGCCCTGGCCGCCATGACTGCCATAGAGCAGATGGACTACGTTGAGAAGTATTTCAGTCCGTACCGGAACATGCTTGAAACCATCGAGGATGTCTATATGGCCATTTTGTGGCCGGCCGCAATCGGCAAGGCAAACTCATGGGTTCTCTTCAGCAAGCCGAGCGCCCAGTACGATCGAAATTCTGGCCTTGACACCAACAAAATCGGTCATGTAACCAAACAAGAGGCAGCCGCCATGGTCAAGGCCAAGTTGCTCAGAGGCAGAGGCGAGGGATACTTCGGATAAGCTCTATGGGAACTGCCTTCCCGGCTCGGTCGCCGCAACGCCAAATCGACAATGATCCTCAGCAAGAGTTCACTCGCGCGCACCCAGTCAGGGCCCATTTGCATCCCGAGAGGCCCGCGCGCGCAGTCTCAACCAGCCCATCGCCGCGTGCAATTTTTCAGCTCGCCGCCAAGCGCCGCGGACGTTGTCATTTTAGGTAACTATTCACGTTGGTACCATGGTAATCGCAAGGCCCCGCGTGTTCGATTACTGATGGGGGAGAAATCCCGCATCACTCAGAAAATGAGGCATTTCGCGGCTTTCTCATGACAAGAAAGTGTTAGCAAGGTGGCCTTGCAAGTGTTATTGTTCTGGCAACAGTAGGGCAGCTACGATAACCGGTGAGAATACCCGCCATCCGGGTGCGCATTCCCGGTTTTTCCGAACGTAAGAGCCGACCAGGTGCTGCCATCAACAAGGGAACTCGGAAGAAGAGCAACTGTGCAGGGGTAAACAATGACTGAGCACGCGCTTCCCGACCCGAACGAGACGCCGGAAGATGTAGCGTCGCTGTATTCGTGGGCGAATTTGCACGGCGGCAAGTATCGCGACTTCTCCGCCTCGCGCGCACAGGTGCGCGAAAAAGCCCGGCAGCGCATGGAACAGGCCATTGAAGAAGAACGCATGCGTGTGCCCGGGGAAACCGATGCGCAGCGCGCTGCCGAAGCTGCTCGCGCTGCGGAAGAACAGCGCCGTCTCGAATTCACAGCGCAACAGGCCGCCCATTTAGCTGCGCAGGAAGCCGCGCAACGCGTCGCGCAGGAAGCCGCCCAACGCGCCGCACAGGAAGCCGCGCAACGCGCCGCGTATGAAGCCGGGCAACGTGCCGCGCAGGAGGCCGCGCAACGTGCCGCTCAGGAAGCCGCGCAACGCGCCGCGCAGGAAGCCGCGCAACGCGCCGCGTATGAAGCCGCTCAGGAACGTGCCCGCATGGCCGCGGAGTTGGCCGCGCAACAGGCGGCCCAGGAGGCTCAGGCCGCGCAACGTGCCGCACAGGAAGCCGCGCAACGTGCCGCGCAGGAAGCCGCGCAACGCGCCGCTCAGGAAGCCGCTCAGGAACGCGCCCGCATGGCCGCGGAGTTGGCCGCGCAACAGCTGGCCCAGGAGGCTCAGGCCGCACAACTCGCCGCACAACAGGCACAAGCTGCTCAGTTGTTGGCTGAGCAGGCGCAAGCTGCCCGGCAAGCCGCGCAACAAACGGTGTGGCAACAGCCGCCGCAGGATCATTACCCTGCGCCGTCTCCTTATCGCCAACCTGCCCCACCGCCCGCCGCCGCTCCCTCGCAGGAAGACGCATTTTCTCAGCAGCGCGCACCATGGCCGACCACCGACCCGCGCGAAAACAGCGGCCGTCCCGCCTGGTTAATGCCGGAGCGTCCGGATGCCTTCGCCCAGCCGGCCCTCCCACCTTCGCCTGAGGACACGTTGCAGGGTAACCGCGATCGCCTTGTTTCGCGCTGGTTTGCCCTGCGCAGCATCTTTGAAGACAATCTTCCTCCGCAGTCGACGCCGGCTCCCACGGCCGCCCGCGCTCCCGTTCTGGCCGTTTTTTCGTTGGCCGGCGGCGTGGGCAAAACCAGCCTCGTGGCCACTCTCGGCCGCGTGCTTTCCGCGCGCGGTGAGCGCGTTCTGCTGGTCGATACCGCTGCCTACGGCTTGTTGCCCTTCTTCTTCGGCGCCCGCGATCAGCGCCCCGGCCTGATTCGGACCTTCAGTCCGCCGGTTGCCAGCGGCGACGCGCCCATCCAGATGATCACGATCGATCCCGAGACGCTCGGCTCTGAAGCCACTACGGCCGAAGTGCTCACGGCTGAGATCCTCAAACACGCCCGCGGTGTCAGCCGCGTCGTCGTCGATCTGGCCACGGCCTCGGGCGCTACCACACGCCGCGTCATGCGTTTGTCGCCGCAGGTCCTCGTGCCCCTCGTTCCCGACATGTGTTCCGTGGTCAGCGTCAGCTCCATCGACGCGTTCTTCGACCACAACAACGGCACCGGCAGCAAGCCGGTGCTTCCGCACTATGTGCTCAATCAGTTCGATCCCTCGCTGCCGCTGCATCTCGACGTGCGCGAAGTACTTCGTGAGCAGTTGGGCGACCGGCTGCTGCCTTTTGCACTGCGTCATACCCCGGCCGTCAGTGAGGCGCTGGCCGAGGGCATGACCGTAATGGACTATGCTCCCAATTCCGCTTTGACCGAGGATTATGCCAGCCTTGCGGGATGGGTCAAGAGCCTTTCCGCACCCGCAAGCACCAGCTTCCGCGGCGTGCGCTGGAGTGAACGATGACGGTATCGGATGTTTGGCAGGATATCGGGGCAGGCGAGAATCTCATTACAAAGATTCTCCGGCTGCTCTTCCTGCTCGTGGCTGCGGCAATCTTTTGTTTCATGGCGGTCTTGCCGCTCACCTGGCCGCAACAGGCGGTCCTCGGACTGTTGTGCCTCCTCATGGCCCTCGCCATGGCACGCGGCTCCGATTCCTATCTCATCACCCTCGCCCTCGTGATGCTGTCCATGTTCTGCACCTTCCGCTATGGATATTGGCGCATTACGCAGGTCGTTCGCTTCTTCCAGGACCCGGCCAGCCACCCCGGCGCTCTCGACGCCTTTTTCATCTTTTTGCTGCTGGGTGCTGAAACCTACGCCTTCGTCATCCTCTTCCTGGGCTACTTCCAGACCATCTGGCCGTTGCGCCGCGCCCCCGTCGCTCTGCCCGACAATCCCGAGGAATGGCCGCACATCGACGTGTTCATTCCCACCTACAACGAGCCTCTCGACGTGGTGCGTTTCACCGCGCTGGGCGCGCTTAATATGGATTGGCCCGCCGAGAAACTCCACGTCTATATCCTCGACGACGGCCGCCGCCCGGACTTTGAGCAGTTCGCCTTCGATGCCGGCATTGGCTACCGCACGCGCCCTGACAACAAGCACGCCAAGGCGGGCAACATCAACGCTGCCCTCGAATCCACCCATTCTCCGCTGATCGCGATCTTCGACTCCGATCACGTGCCTACGCGCAGCTTCCTGCAAATGACCGTGGGCTGGTTTTTGCGCGACCCCAGGCTCGCCGTCATGCAAACGCCGCACCACTTTTATTCTCCCGATCCGTTTGAGCGCAACCTCGGACAGTTCCGCATCATTCCCAATGAAGGCGAGCTCTTTTACGGGGTCGTCCAGGACGGCAACGACTTCTGGAACTCGGCCTTCTTTTGCGGCTCCTGCGCCGTCCTGAGCCGCGAGGCCCTCGACCAGATCGGCGGCATCGCAGTCGAAACCGTCACCGAAGACGCGCACACCGCACTGCGCATGCAGATGAACCACTGGAATACGGCCTACATCAACATTCCCCAGGCGGCGGGACTCGCGACCGAACGCCTCTCTGCGCACGTCGGCCAGCGCATTCGCTGGGCGCGCGGCATGATTCAGGTCCTGCGCATCGACAATCCGCTCTTCGCTCACGGACTCACCTTCCCGCAGCGGCTCTGCTACTTCAACGCCATGGGCCATTTCCTCTATGCCCTGCCGCGCCTCATTTTTCTTACCGCGCCGTTGATCTATCTGCTTCTCAATCACACCAACATTCCCGGCTACTGGGCCGCCATTCTGGTCTACGCTTTGCCGCACCTCATTCTTTCCAACGTCACCAATTCCCGCATCCAGGGTGATCACCGCCATTCGTTCTGGAACGAGATCTACGAAACCGTGCTCTCGCCCTATATTCTTTTGCCCACCATGCTGGCGTTAATCAATCCCAACCTGGGCAAGTTCAACGTCACCGCCAAAGGCGGCGTGGTCAAGCGCACATTCTTCGATTCCAAGATCGCGCAGCCTTTCCTGGTTCTGCTCGTCCTCAACATCGCCGGCCTCATCGTCGCTATTCCGCGCTTCTTCATCTGGGATCGTGACCGCCCCGGCACGGTGCTGATGAATGTCATGTGGTGTGTGTTCAATATCATCATTCTGGGCGTTTGCACGGCCGTCGCGCGCGAGCTCCAACAATTGCGCACCACGGTGCGCATCAACGTCGTGAGTCCGCTCGTCGTCAAATTCCCCGATGGCCAATCGGTCGCCGCCGAAACCATCGACATCTCCAGCGGCGGTACCGGCATCCGTCTCGAGGAGGCCCTCGACGTGATGCCTCAAACGCAGGTATATCTGGGTTTTCCCGCTCCGTCGGAGGCCATCGACCTGCCTGCAACGGTTGTTTCTTCGGAGGGTTCGGTGTTGCGCGTTTGTTTTGAAGACTTGACAATTGAAGAACAGGAAGTGCTGACCATCGCCCTTTATTCACGCGCCGATTCATGGCTCGGCTGGGGCGAGTCCCGCGAAAGCGACAATGTGCTGCGCAGTCTGGGTCGCATCTTCCAGATTTCCATGCGCGGCATGTACGTCACCTTCCGCAGCGTTTTCAGCGATCGCGACTCGTCCAAGAGCAAGTCCAGTTCGCTCTCCATCGCCCGCAGCCTCATCCTGCTCATGCTGGCCGCGGCGCTGGCATGGGGCGGTCAAATGGCGCACGCCCAGCCGCAGGGATATGCCGGCTCCATGCAGACTCCCGCCACCGACATTAACGCCCCCGTGCCTCCCGGCCAGTATCACGACCACTTCACGCTGGGCGATGCCGGCGAATCGCAGATCGAGCTCCACAGCATCGACACCATGCACAGCGTCTTCTTCACGCTGCCTGAAACCCATGTCGTCGGCCCCGCCAAAATTCACATCTACTACTCGTTTTCGCCCAGCCTCATCCCGCAGTTGAGCCATCTCAAGCTCATCATGAACGGTACCCTCTTCGCCACCATCCAGCCCACCCCGGGCCAGAATGGCGGTTCCGATAGCCGCGATGCCGAGGCCGAGTTCACCATTCCTTCTGAACTGCTGGTGCACAACAACAACTTCACCATCGAGTTCATCGGCCACTACACCATGGTCTGCGAAGACCCGGCCAACACCACGTTGTGGGCGCGCGTCCATCGCACCACCTATATCGACATCCGCGGCAATCTGCTGCACCTGGCCGACGATCTCAAGCAGTTGCCCATGCCCTTCGTCGATCCCGCAGTCATTCAGCCGCTCAGCGTTCCCGTGGTCTTTCCCGTGGCGCCTTCGTTCAAAGCCGTTCAGGCCGCCGGCATCGTCACCAGCTACTTCGGCATGATCTCCGAGAATCGCCCCGTCCGCTTCCCGGTGCACATCGGAACCATCCCGCCCGGCAACGCCATCCTCATTGCCGAAAGTCCGTCCAGTCTTCCCGCGGGCCTCAATCTATCCGGCGTCACTTCGCCCACCGTGGCCATGCGCGACAACCCCAACGATCCCTTCAGCAAGCTTCTGGTCATTACGGGCGGTAATGCCGACGATCTCATCAAGGCGGCTCAGGCCGTCGCTCTCCACAGTGAGATGCTCGACGGTCCACAGGCTTCGATCCAGGGCATCACTCTGCCCGCCAAGCAGGCGCCGGATGGGGCTCCGCGCTGGGCGCGTACCGATCAGACCATCGCGCTCTGGGATTACGCCACCGCCGAGCAGATGCAGGGCGACGGCACTGCGCCGCTCAACGTCTACTTCCGCATTCCACCCGACATTTACTACGCCACGGAAGGACCCAATACCAAGCTCCACGTGGTCTACCGCTACAACTCCGTCCCCATTGGACCTATCTCCAGCATGCAGGTGCGTGTCAACAACGCCTTCATGGGTTCCATTCCGCTCATCCCGGGACAGGAAACCTCGCGCCGCATGCAAACCGATGTGCCCGTCCCGGTCGTCAACCTGCGTCCTTTCTCCAACTCACTGTCCTTCGACTTCACATTCCAGTTGCTCAAGAAACAGGGCTGCGAAGACACCACGCCCATCAATATGCAGGGCGCCATCCTCCGCGATTCATTCCTGGATCTGCGTGATTATCCCCACTGGGCTCCCATGCCCAACCTCGAAATCTTTGCCAATGCCGGCTTCCCGTTCACCCGCGTTGCCGACCTGAGTGAAACCACCGTCGTGTTGCCGCCCACGCCCACCGAGCAGGAGATCGAGACCTTCGTCACCCTCATGGGCCACTTCGGCCGTCAAACCGGTTTTCCCGCCCTGCGCGTCACCGTGGCCGGTCCCGATGCGCTCCATGAAGGCGCCAACACTGACTTTCTCATCATCGGCTCCGGCGACGATCAGCCCGGCTTCGGCAAACTCGGCACGCGTCTTCCCGTCTCCCTGGGCAGCGGGCAAGTGCAGGTGCGGGATACGCAGGGCTTCTTCGTCAACCTGCTCCACCACGCCTGGTGGAAGCTCGAAAACAACGACCACGCCGAATCCGGCACGCTCACGGCTGCGGGCACTCCCGACGCCATTATCGAGGGCATCGAGTCTCCGTACGGCATCGTCACCAGCCGCAGTATCGTCGCCATTCATTTCAAGGATGGAACTGCCTATGGACCCTTCATGGACAAATTCCTTGAGGTGCAGCAGGCACATGACATTTCGGATTCCGTCGCGGTTTTCCACGGAACACAATTTGAGTCTTTCCGCATCGGTTCCGAGGTCTATCATGTGGGTGTGCTGCCGTGGTGGACACGGTTGATGTTGTGGTTTACGCAGGTGCCTTGGCTTGCCGCAGTGGTGGTCATCATTCTGGCTTTCCTGCTCGCTATCTGGACCCGGCAATGGTTGCGCGGCAGGGCCAGAGCGCGCTTGACGATGGTGGAGGACTAGCGTGGCGGACCAGAAGTTCGTTTCACCACGAGCTTGTCTTCCTGGGCGAAGTTGGGAGCGCTCTTTGCTCCCAACGGAATCGAAGGATCTGCGGTTGATTTTTGATCGAACCCTCATGCACCAATAGGCCAGCTTCGGTGGCATTCGGGCCAGGCGTCTCCGTTGTGGTTGTGCAGATAGCATAAAGTTGCGCTTGTTTCTCTCGTTGTCGCGGTGCGAACTCCGGGCGATTTGTAGATCCCTGGGTGGAGACACGAACGATGGGCCTTACGACATCCCGGAAAGGGAAGCGCGTCCTGCTGACCGTGGCTTTATCCATGTTTTCCATGACGGGCGGATGCAAGGAAGGGCCCTGGCAGCTCTGGAACTCCTACGCGGCCCGCTTTATCGACTCGCAAAGCGGACGCGTCTTCGATCCCAACGGAGATCAACACACCACCTCTGAAGCCCAGGCCTACGCCCTCTTCTTTTCTCTGGCCGACAACGACCGCCCCGGCTTCGACCGCATTCTCGGCTGGACTGAGAACAATCTTGCAGGTGGCGATCTCAATACCCACCTCCCGTCCTGGCTTTGGGGCAAGGACAAGGACGGCAAGTGGAAGGTCCTCGATCCCAACTCCGCCTCCGACGCCGACGTCTGGATGGCGTACAGCCTTCTTGAAGCCGGGCGGCTCTGGCAATCCAGCGCCGACACCAGTCTTGGCCGCGCCATGCTGACCCTCATTGCCGGCAAAGAAGTCGTGAATCTTCCCGGCTTCGGTCTCATGCTCGTGCCCGGCCCCGCTGGTTTCATGCACGGCAATAACTGGATCGTGAATCCCAGCTATCTGCCCGTCTTCCTCTTTGAGCGCTTTGCGGCCCTCGATCCGACCGGTCCCTGGCACCAGATCGCGCTGGGCATTCCCCGCCTTCTCGCCCAGGGCTCACCCCACGGTTTTGCCATGGATTGGCTCGAATACGTGCCCGGCGACGGCTTCTATGCCGAGCCCGAACCCTCGGCTTCAAGCCAGAATGGCCCCAATGCCTCCGGCCCCGGCGGCAGCTACGACGCCATACGTGTTTACCTCTGGGCCGGCATGATTGACTCCCACGATCCCTCCCGCGATATGATCCTTCAGGCTGTCCCTGCCATGAGCGGCTACCTTGCCAATCATGATGCCCCCCCGGAAAAGGTGAGTGACCAGGGCATTCCATTGGAGCAAGATGGACCTGTAGGCTTTTCCGCGGCCGTTTTGCCTTATCTGCGCGCCTATCCTGAATTCTCCCGGGCCTTCGCTCGGCAAATGATTCGCTTGAACGCGCAGAAAAATGCAACTTCGGGATTGTATGGAAAGGACATAGCGTATTACGATCAGAGTCTTGCCCTGTTTGCTACTGGATTTCTCGATGCCAGATTTCGGTTTGGCCCCGGGGGCGAACTGAACGTAGAATGGAAGCGCCGATGAGGTTGGGCTGGGGTACTCTTAAAGCAACTTTGTTCGTGGCGGGCTGTCTGTTGTGGACGGTCCCGGCAGTTCACGCCCAAAAACCCGCTGAATCAGCCTCGGCTGATGCCACGCGCGCCGGTCTGGCGGCGAAGGCTCGCGACCTTGAAGCTCGCGGCCGCGCTGACCTCGCCCTTCAGATCTGGCAGCAGATTCTTCTTTCCGCGCCCGACAACGCTGAAGCTCTGGCTGGCATCGCCCGCGACTACAAACTCACCGGCAATGAAGAAAAGGCCGATGCGGCTCTGGCGCGATTGCGCCGTGTCAATCCCGGCGATCCCAACATTGCCAAGATCCAGGCCATGCCCGTCACCAGCGGCTCGGTCGAGGAGTTGCGCCAGGCCGGCGACCTCGCCAAACATGGCCGCAACGACGAGGCCATGCGCATCTATCGCCGCCTTTACGCCGACCATCCGCCCGACGGCGACATCGGACTGGCCTACTACGAGACGCTTTACGGCACCTCCAGTGGCAAGCAGGAAGCCATTGCCGGAATGCGCGCTCTGGCCGAACGCAACCCCGGCGATCCGCGCTATGCCATTCAGTTGGGCATCATGCTCACCTATGACACCCACACCCGCGCTGAAGGCATTCGCATTCTTCGCGCGCACACCAACGATCCTGACGCCACGGCCGCCTATCGCCAGGCGCTCATCTGGGACTCGGCCAATCCCGCCTCGGCTGCGGAACTGCGCGACTATCTCAAAGCCCATCCCCAGGACCAGGAGATTCAGAAGAGCCTCAAGTTGAACGAATCCCGCCTGGCGCAGGTGAACAACGGCATCGCGCGCACGCCCGACGAGCGCGCCGCCTTTGCCGCGCTCAACGCGCATCGCCTCGACGAGGCCGAAAAGCGCTTCACAGCGCTTCTTGCCGCCGACCCCAACAATGGACGTCTCGCCGCAGGTATGGGCTTCCTGCGCATGCAGCAGAAAAACTTCGGCGGCGCGATTAGTTATCTCACCCAGGCCGAGCAGAACGGCTACAACGTCAAAACGGTCGAAACCGCGCTGGCCACCTCCCGCTTCTGGTTCACGATGGGCGAGGGCACGCAGGCGCTCGACGAGAATCAGCTCGATCTCGCCGTCACCAAGTTCAAGGCCGCGCTCGACATGGACCCGCACAGTGCCGATGCCCTCAATGGCCTCGCCGGCGTCTAC
>Ga0181529_10006177_pt1 | contig 12246 bp, 9 predicted proteins | sample PEATcosm2014_Bin_36_FD_119763 | JGI IMG/M metagenome (GOLD analysis project Ga0181529, IMG submission 119763) | Peatland microbial communities from MTU Mesocosm Facility, Houghton, MI, USA - PEATcosm2014_Bin10_30_metaG | ecosystem: Environmental > Terrestrial > Soil > Wetlands > Peat | place... | reverse complement strand
GCCAAACCGTAACTGCGTCTCAATCAACGCTCGTTCCTGTGGATCGAGGTGTCGATAGCTCTTCGCCATATGCAACTATCTCCTGTTTCGGAAATGTTGCACTTGGAGCTTGAATCCGCCGTGTCCCCGATCTCGATTTTGAGACCGGGGAAGGAACAACTTTCGAGCCTCTTGCAAAACTCCATTGTGATGGCAAGGAGCGTCAGGGCACAACTTCAGTTGTGCCGAAAGATTATCAAAATGATATTGGGCTTTAGCCGCTGTTTCTTTCTTTTCAGATATTTACCGTTCCGCAGCGGCTATAGCGGTTCTCCAATTGCTGTACACCGAAACCCATGCCGCCAAGTGTCTTTTTCCTCAAGAAAAAGGCATTTTGAGGTAGCTGGCGAGTGCACGAGTATTGGAGAACCGTTCTAAAGCCGGAATCTGAATGGGGTATTTGTCGCACGACTGAAGTCGTGCCCTGACGCTCTCTACCTTGCTGCGGGCATTCTTGCAAGAGGCTCTTTCGTTTCCCGCATTCCCCCAACCCAAGATCTTCGCCGTCCCTCCCCATCAAAAAGAACAGCGACGATCCCCATTACTCCGGGAATCGTCGCTGGTTTGTTTGCGGGAGAGGATTAGGCTCGGGTTTGCTGCAGCTGATCGATCTCCGCCAGCAACACGGCGGTCTCCTGCTCCAGCAGCGCCCGCTGGGCCACAAAATCTTCTTCCGGATACTTGCCTGCGTGGTGCTCAAAGTTCAGGTCGCGCAGGTTCTCGTAGAGCTGCTCCTTGCGTTCCTTCAGGTAGTCAAGCCGCGTCTTCACATACGGGGTATCGGAGGAACGCTCCGGCCAAAAGGTGTAAACCAACACAACCAAAAGCAGCAGAAAGCTGGCCACCAGGCCTTGTGTCTCTGTCATGGCTCAAAATCCTCCATCGGCGTCGGTTTCGCGCCGTATCCGCTCAATGCGTTCACGCTCCGCGGGGTCAGTCAGAGCCGACTCCGTGGCCGCCGCCGCCTGTGCCTTGATCAGCTTGATGCCCGACCAGCGCAGGACCAGGAAAGTGGTTCCAACCAGCGCCGCGGCCAGCACCACAAAGGGCGCTATCCAGGCCAGCCGGTTGAATCCGCTGTTGGGCGGCGCGGCCAGCACCGTGGTGCCGTATTTGGTCGCAAACCAGTCAAAAATCTGCTGGTCGCTCTTGCCGGCGGCAATCGCGTCACTCAGTTCCTTGCGCTCGCGTCCGCTCTCCGGGCAGCCCACGTGGTTGCACTCGCCCAGCAGCTGCGAACAGCCGCAGGTACACATCAGCCGGTGGCCAAGGTCGACAAAGCGCGATCCGGCGTCGGTCGCGCCCAAGGAGAAGCACACCACCACCGCCAACATCGTTGCTTGCAAACATCTTGACCAGGAAGAATGCATGAATCGGCTCATTGGTTGGCTCCTTCCGTTATTTTTTCTGTGCCGGCTGCCAGCCCTGCGGTGCGTCCTGCATTGGGCTTGGCGCTGGGGGTCAGCGCAATCAGGGTTCCCAGCACCATGACTCCAAGACCTGCCCAGATCCAGCTCACCAGCGGATTCATGATCGCCTTGATGATCGGCTGGCCGGTGTCGGGGTTCGTGCCCTCATAGACCACATACAGATCCCAGCCCAATGTGGAGTGGATGGCCACCATGGTTTGCGGCTGCTGGCTTACCAGATAAACGCGCTTCTCCGGGTACATCTGGAACTGCATCTGGCCGTTTTGCCACACGTTCAGTTTGGCGTACTCCGATTGGTAGTTGTCATTGGCGTCCTGAGTAAAGCCGGCGCACTCCAGCCGATAGGGGCCAATGGTCATGGTGCCATGCAGCGCCAGTTCCTGCTCGTTGGTCTTGGTAAAGGCCGAGCCGGCCAGCCCGATGAACACAACCACCACGCCAATGTGAACAATAAAGCCGCCGTAGCGGCGGGTATTGCGGCGCACCAGCAGGACACAGGCTTCAGCCAGGTTCTTCTTGGTCTGGCGCGCAATCACCATGGCGCCGCGCACAAACTCGCTCAGCACCGCGGTCACCGCGCAGGCCGCAAAGCCAAAGGCTAGCAGCGCGTAGAAGCCGCCCTCTGAAAACTTGCCGTCTTCGCTGATGCGGACGCCGCAGAGCAGTCCAACGCCAATCGCCAGCCACATGGCCACCATCGGCAGCACAAAGTTGCGCCGGATGGCCTTGAGCGACGTGGAGCGCCAGGGGAGAAGCGGGCAAATCCCCACCAGGAACAAGAGGAAAATGCCGATTGGAATCGCCACCCGGTTGTAGAAGGGCGCGCCCACCGTTACCTTGGAGCCGGAGACAAACTCCGAGAGGATGGGGAACAGCGTTCCCCACAGCACCACAAAGCAGGCCGTGAGCAGGATCAGGTTGTTGAACAGGAAGCTCGACTCGCGGCTCACCAGCGAGTCCACCGTGTGCTCGGGCTTGAGGTGGCTGCGGTTCAGAATGTACACAAAGAGGAAGAACGCGGCCACCACGATCATGAAGCCCGTAAACCAAGCGCCAATCGACGACTGCGCAAAGGCGTGTACACTGCTGACCAGCCCGGCGCGCGTCAGCAGCGTGCCCAGCAGCGTCAGCATGAAGGTGGAGAAGATGAGCCAGATGTTCCAGCTCTTCATCATCCCCTTCTTCTCCTGCATCATCACCGAGTGCAGAAAGGCCGTGCCGGTCAGCCACGGCATGAAGCTCGCGTTCTCCACCGGGTCCCAGCCCCAGTAGCCGCCCCAACCCAGCACGGCATAGGCCCAGTGCATGCCCAGAAAGACGCCGCAGGTCAAGAAGAGCCAAGTCACCAGCGTCCAGGTGCGGGTGATCTTGATCCACTTTTCGCCGGGGTAGCGCATCATCAGCGCCGCCAGCGCAAAGGCGAAGGGAATGGCAAAGCCCACGTAGCCCAGGTAGAGCATGGGGGGATGGATCACCATCTCCGGATACTGCAGCAGTGGATTCAGGCCGTTGCCATCGTCGGGAACTACTGCCAAGTTAGTAACAGCATGAGGGATCGAGATGATTGTCCCGAGTATCAAATGCGGCTCAAATATGTATGTGAGGTAGCCCTCTATGAGCGCAAAGGGGCGCGCCGCAAAGTTCAGCACCAGCAAAAAGAACAGTTGAATGCCAGCCATGATGGTGCCGGCGTAGGCATACAGCCGGACGTCGGTCTTGTGGCGCAGGCGCAGCACAAAGCTGAAGGCGGCCAGCAGCCAGCCCCACAGGAGCAGCGAACCTTCCTGGCCGCTCCACAGCGCAGCAAACTTGTACGCCCCCGGCAGAGCGCGGTTGGAGTGCTGGAGGATGTAGGCGATAGAAAAATCATTGGTGAAGGCCGACCACACCAGCGCAAAGGCCGCGCAGGAGATGGCCAGGAAGCCGGCAATGCCAGCTCGCCGGGCGCTGGAAGCCAGCCGTTGCGGCGATATGCGCGTTGCCTGCCCGGTTGCAAACAGGCGCAGCGATACCGCACCCGCAAACAGGTTATAGAACGCCAGCATCAGAGCTATGAGAAGTGAAAAACTGCCAAAGGTTGCCATCGGAACTCCACGATGATTCTCGCACGGGTACGGGAGGGCGCGGGGCAAAATCGCAGACGGATGGAACAGCTCGGAACGGCTCGAAAACCTTCATCCAGAAGGAGAAGCGGAGCAGCAGCGGGCGGTCCAGGGGAAGGCTGCGAGAGACGCCACGTGCTCCCGTCTGTTTCATTGTCTCGCTTTTGGGTGACTCGTGCGAGTGATTTGGCTCACATTAAGAAATGGGCGCCAGGGGAAGCGCCCGCCCTGGGGGAGGGCATCCTGTTCAGGCTGCGGAGGCCTTGTGAAGGGCAATCATCTGCCGCGAAAGCCGTGATAGTTCCTCGCCACTCACGGGCGAAGGCACAAAATGGATCAAGTCGTTGGGGCTGTCTCTGCCTGTGTCGGGGCCATTGCCCAGCACCAGCACCGGCATCCACGGCAACCGGGAGCTGATCTCGGCCACAAAATCCGATCCGCTCAACCCCGGCATGTGCGTGCCTGAGATCACCAGCGCCAGTTGCGCGGAAAAATGCGACTGCTCAATCAGGCAAAGAGCTTCAGCACCTGAAACCCGCCGCACATCCGGAAATGACTTCTCCAGAGCCGTCTTGCGTACAAAGGCCTGGAGAGGATCATCATCGACCAGAAGAATAATTGCCATAATTTTGATCACCGCATGCAACGGGGCGCAACGCGCTCCAGACCCTTGCCTTTTTACTAGGATGTGCCCGAAGGGGAATGGGTTGCTCGTCGGCTCGCAAGGTGAGCTGGCGGTGGGTAGTTGGAGTGCAGAAGACTCAAAGTTCTGTCGATGCCTAAATCCATCAGCATAATAATCAGAAACAACTCTTCGCCGGCTTGAGGTTCGTGCTTTCCCAGGTCTCAAAATCGAGACCTGGGGCACCCGACCTCTTGGGTGGGCAGAAAATCCCAAGGCGACACTGGCAGTTTCATCCGTCGAGGTCGGCAACACCGGTGGGGGACTGGGGTGAAAATGCAAATTGTCTAGAAATATCCCTCAGAGGCTAAACAAGCTGCCGGAAAACTGGCTACTGCGCATCCTCTCGGCGGATTCCATCCGATCGCCCGGCACGCCAGATTCCCACCTGAAGCACTTACAATCCAATTCAAAGCGGACGCCGCACGGCAGGGGCGTCCATGCGCCAGCTCGTTCTGGCGCCGAGAATGGAATCGAACAGGAGAGTTATGCAATTTCGTGCCGTGGTTCTGCGGTTGTTTCTGCTTTTGGTCTTCTTGCTTCCCGCGCTGGGAGCGGTTGCACAGTATGCGCCCATGGTTGCCGATGCTCAGGCTCAGCAACGCATCGATTGGTGGCGTCAGGCTCGCTTTGGCATGTTTCTGCACTGGGGCGTCTACTCCATTCCTGGCCGTGGTGAGTGGGTGCAGTGGAAGGAGCAGATTCCGGTCGACGACTACGCACGGCTGGCCGACCAGTTTCATCCCGACCACTTTGACGCCGATGCCTGGGCTCAGCTTGCCAAGGCCGGCGGCATGAAGTACATGGTTCTCACCGCGCGCCATCACGATGGATTCGCGCTGTTTGACGATCCTGAGAGCAGCTTCACGGCCGTGAAGTCCGTCGCGCATCGCGACCTGGTTGCCGATTACGTCCAGGCCGTCCGCAAGGCCGGGCTGGGCGTCGGACTCTACTATTCGCCGATCGATTGGCGCTTCCCGGGCTTCTTCTTTCCGGGCATCTATCGCGAGAGCGCGGAGCAGTTGCGCGCGCAGTACCACCGCCAGATTGGCCAGCTCGCCGCGCACTACGGCAAGCTCGACATTCTCTGGTTCGATGGCGGGGGCAATGAGTGGCTTGGCTTTGGCGGCATTGAGAACGCCGCGGGTGGTTGGCAGCGTCGCCCCAAAGACAAGCCCTATACCGGCGCATTCGATTGGCAGGATGAGAAAGCAGTTAGCCAGCTGCGCCAACTGCAACCGCGGATTGTTCTGAACGATCGCACCAATGCTGCAGCCGACTTCCGCTCGCGCGAGGGCGATGCGGCCATGGGAGGGTTTGAGAATCAGCAGCCCTGGGAGCTCTGCACCACCATCACGGAAGGCGCCTGGGGTTATCAGCCCGGCGCCAAGGTCAAGCCTCTGGCGCAGCTCATCCAGTTGCTGGCCGGAGTCGCGGGCCGCGATGGAAACCTGTTGCTCAACGTCGGCCCGCAACCCGATGGCCAGATCGCACCCGAGCAGGCCGCGCGCGTGCGCCAGATTGGCCAGTGGCTGGCGCAGTTTGGCGAGAGCATCTATGCCACTCGCGGCGGCCCATGGTTACCGGGTAACTACGGTGTCTCCACCCACAACGGCAAGGCCGTCTATCTGCACATCCTGCATCCACCGGCTTCAGGCAAGCTCACGCTGCCGGCTCTGCCGGTGCGGATCGTCAAGGCGCAGGTGCTTCACGGCGCGGATATTGCCGTGGAGCAAACCGCGCAGGTTAATATCTTCACATTGCCCGCGGTCTCGGCTGACAGCTTCGACCTGGTGTTGAAACTCGAGCTTGCCGAACCGTGGGTCACCAGCGCCGTGCTTCCCTCCGGCGATCAGGCAAAGGGCAACTAGAGCGTTTCTCCAATAGATATAACCCTTGCAGAGATCGTGCGAGGTGGCTTTTTCTTAAGGAAAAAGCTACTCAGAGGTTATGGCTTTGGGGTATCGCAATTGGAGAAACGCTCTAATCGCCGGTCCCGTGCATGCACGCAAACACGCAAGCACGGGACCAGCTGATTCCGGTTGGCTGTGGTTCTGGCAGCTCAGTTACCCAGCTGCGAGGCAGGCAACCGTGGCCTTGCAGCCCGCGTCGCCTGCATCAAAGCCGCACGCGGCGTTTATGCTGTCAACATCTTGCGCGGACCGCGCAGCTTGATCACCATGGCTGGAATCTCTTCTATCTTGGCTTCAAGCTCCGCGGGCCTTACCGGACGCGAGAAGTAGTAGCCCTGGGCTGATTCGCAGCTCATGTCCATCAGCAGCCGCGCCTGCTCCGCCGTTTCCACGCCTTCCGCAATCACGTTCATGTGCAGGTTGTGCGCCAAGGTGACAATGGTGCGCACAATGATCAGGCTGCGCTTGTCCAGCATCATGTTGCTCACAAACGAGCGATCGATCTTCAGCGTGTCCACAGAGAAACGGTGCAGGTAGTTCAGCGACGAGTAGCCGGTGCCAAAGTCGTCCACGCTCAGCCGCACGCCCAGTTTCTGCAGTTTCCCCAGCATGAACACCGCCTGCCGCGAGTCCTGCATGGTGACGGATTCGGTCAGCTCCAGGCGGATGTTGCTGCCCTTCACGTCCACCGCTTGCATGGCCCGCTCCACCATCTCCACCAGATCGGTCTGCAGGAACTGCCGGGCTGAGATGTTTACGCTCACCGTCTTGCGGAACTCCGGGCCGAACTTGGCGCGCCACCGCGCCACCTGCCGGCAAGCCTCTTCCAGCGCCCACGCGCCCAGCGGAACAATCAGCCCCGTCTCTTCGCACAGTGAGATAAAGTCGGACGGACGTACCAACCCGCGCGAAGGCGATTGCCAGCGCAGCAGCGCCTCAAAGCCTTCCACCTCTCCGCTCAGCAGCGAAACCATTGGCTGATAGACCAGAAAGAACTCGTGCAACTCCAGCGCGGTGCGGATCTCCGACTCCTTCTGCAGCTTGTTCAGGTTGGCCTGGTACATGCTTTCGTCGTAGAAGGCGTATCCATTGCCGCCATTTTCCTTGGCATGGTACATGGCCGCATCGGCGTCGCGCACCATCACCTCGGGGCTGTCGTAGTGGCCTTCGCTGGTCACGATTCCGGTGCTGACGGTGCAGCAAACCTCGCGCTCCCGCAAGGTGATAGGCGTGCTCAGCCCTTCCTTGATGCGCTCTGCGACGCCGATCACGTTCTCCATGTTCCGAACCGCATCCAGCAGCACTGCAAACTCATCGCCGCCAAAGCGCGCAATCAGATCCTCGCTGCCCACGTGGCCTGCCCCATCGCGCAGGCAGATCTTCAAGCGGCTGGCAATCTCCACCAATAACTCATCGCCGGCGTAGTGGCCCAGGCTGTCGTTGATAATCTTGAACCGGTCCACGTCCAGAAACAGCACCGCGCACATATGCTTGGGGGTTGTCTTGCTGCGCCGTAACGAGTCCGCCAGCCGCCGCAAAAACAAGCGTCGATTGGCGAGCTTGGTCAGCGGATCTTCCAGCGCGCGCAACTCGGCCTGAAGGCGTGCCTCCTCCAGTTGCTTTACCGTCGTTAGCAGCTCCGAGGTGCGCTCTTCCACCAGCCGGTCAAGCCGGTCCATTTGTTCCTTGGCCAGGTGGGTCGATTGCCACTTGGCGGTGAGCGCATGCGCTAGTTGCATCACTTCAATCGGGTCAAACGGCTTTTTCAGAATCACCAGATGGTGTGAGAGTCCCAGCCGCCGCTCAATCTCTTTCCAGTTGAAGTCCGAGTACGCCGTGCAGATCACCACTTGCAGATTCGGATCCACCTCCCACAAGTGCGAAATCGTCTCCACCCCGTCCCATCCCGGAGGCATGCGGATATCCACAAAGGCCAACGCATACGGCTTCTGCACAGCAACCGCCTTCTCCACGCAGGCCAGCCCTTCCTGTCCCTGGTAGGCTGAGTCAATGGCAAAGGCTACCTCTGGGCTCGATGTCAGACCGAACAGCAGTGCCTCGTCATCGGCCAGATCAGCGCCATGGGTCTCCGGAACAAGAATCTTCTTTAAGTCCCCGTGAATCGCCTCGTTGTCGTCGACGATGAGGATCTGGTAGCGCGGATCAGGTGGTGGTTTCATGGGTTCCTCACACCTCCGTCAGGCTCTTGCCCTGCAGAGGCAGTTCAAGCGAAAAGGTAGCGCCGGTCCCCAATCCGTCGCTGAATACATTCAAGGCGCCGCCCATCTCCTTGGCGGCCAGGGCGCCGGAGTGCAGCCCAAAACCGTGACCCGACTTCTTGGTCGTAAAGCCATGCGAGAAGATGCGTACCAGGTGCTCGGCATCAATGCCGATGCCGTTATCTTCCACTTCAAAGCAGACGCTGTTGGCGGAGCTCTTGCGCAGCCGTACCCACACCCGGCGCGGCATCTTGCCTCCGGCCTTCACCGCGTCCTTGGCGTTTTGCATCAGGTTCAGCAGGATCTGCAGCACCTTGTGCCGATCCGTCATCATCTCTTTCATGGGTTCAAACACACGGATAATCTCCACTCCGTGGCGCTCCAGTGCCGGAGATGAGATGCTGATCGCATTCTCAAAAAGTTCTTTGGCCAACACCTTTTCCAGCACGCCGCAGTTGCGCGCGTAGCCCTGCTGCATGTTGACGATCTCTTTCACGTGGGCCACATGCCGCACCAGGGAGCGCGCCTCGTTGCCAATCGAGTCACGCTCGCTCTTCAGTTGTTCTGAAAGTTTGAGCAGATACGGTAACACCCGCTGTCCACGCAGGTCATCGCGCAGAAAGGCATCAAGTTCACCCTGCTTGCCGGAGATCATCTCGGCCACATCCCGCAGCTGTTCCAGCTTCATCTCGTTCAAGCGGTCCACCATCAGCGTGGCGCTCACATTGATGCTGTTTAGCACGTTGCCCACGTTGTGCAACACGCCGGTAGCCACTTCGGCCATGCCCGACATGCGCGACAACTCGATCAGCTTGTGCTGCGCGCTTTGCAGTTCCGTGTGCGCCTGGTCCTTGGCAAGAATCTGCTTGCTCAGCTCCGCGGTGCGCTCCTCGACGCGCACTTCCAGCTCGTCTCTGGCGGCAATCAGCGCCTGTTGCGCGCTCTGGCGCTGGATGGCGGCGCCAAACATGTCGGCAATGGTGCGGATGGAGTGCAGTTCCACGTCCTTCCAATCGCGCTCCATCCAGCAGTCGTGCAGCACCAGCGTGCCCCAGAACTTCCCGTCGGCAAAGATCGGAGCTGCCAGTCGCGCCACCGGGTGCGGCTCAGGTCCCGGGGGGGGCGTGTCGTCCGGTTCGGTATGACTTTGCACCAGCATCTCGCCCCGCTCCAACTGCTGGCAGGCTTGCGAAATTCGTGGATCCTTGGTGAAGCCCTGTTCCGGCGCCTGCTCAAACGGGGTTATGCCCTCAGACGCCCACTCCAGCAGAATCCGCGGTGCCGGCCGGTCGCATTCTGAAGCATCCATGCTCACCAGCATGGCGCGGCTGGCGTTGGTGGCCAGGGCAAACTGCTTCACCACCTCGCAACCCACGCTGTTCCAGTGTTCGGCGCTCTGCAGGTTCTGGGCGGCCATGCGTACGCTTTCCACAATGCGGTCGCGCTGCCCGATGGCATCGGCCATCTCGTTGAATGCCTCACCCAGTTGCTTGATCTCATCGTCCGTGCGCAACTCCACGCGGGCAGTCAAATCGCCATTCGCAAACGCGTGCACGGTGCGGCGGAACTCCTGAATCGGCTTCACCAGCCGGCGCGCAAACCAGATCGAAGCCCCTAGGCTTAGCAGCAAGCACAACAGGCCAAGCTCTACCGAGCGCAAATAGATGCTGCGCAAGCTGCGGTCGTAGTCCTCCAGCGAAAGCCCGATGTGAATCCAGCCCCACGGAATACCAAGGCAGTCCAGCGGATAACGATAGTGGAACAATCGCTGGCTCACCAGCGGCACAGTCTCGATTTTTCCGGAGACGTTGCGTGCGTCCTGATACCAACTGGGGGCGATATTCGGAATTGTCTGCCAGCCGTCGCGTTGCACCAGCAGCGAGAACCCGTCATTCTTCGCAATCAGGATAAAGCCTACCGATTTGTCGCCGTTCACCACCTCCATGGCATGCTCAACCACCGACGTGTAATCCTCGCTCACCGCGGCGCTGGCCACTTCGCCAGCCAGGGCAATGGCCACGCTCTGGCCCTTCGAACTCATGCTGTTCTGCAGATCGGTTTCTTGCTCTGAGGTACTGAACGCAATAAACAGGCAGAGGCTCCCCAGCGTAACCATCCACGCCAGCTGGGTAATCCTTGCGGTAATGCCGAAGCCAATCTTCATACCTTGCCTGCTTTGCTCCCGGCGCGCAGTGTCGCCCGTCTGGAGCCATCCTTTCCCGTCCAGCTCTAGCTCTTTTTGTGGATGCGATCGTACTGATGAACCAGATCGAGCGTGCCGTCCATCACCGAGTTGGGCATCATCACAAACCCGGTGGATTGATACAGCGCCAGCACCTGCCTGCCTGCCGTCACCGTGCGCAGCTTCACCATGGCTTGCACAAATTCATTGCGTTCGACAACATCGCAGCCCTTGCGGAACCAGAAACCCACCGGAACCACCTTCGGCGAAGCGCTCAGCACGCGCAGATCGCGCCCCAGTTGGGGATTCAGTTCCGCGGTCAGCATAAACGCGCGGCGGCTGATTCCGGCCGCATCAACCTTGCCAAAGTACAACGGCAAAATCACGTCGTTCACCTTCTCATGCGTTTCCACGGTGTCAAAAAACAGGTCGGGCTCGGGCTGATGCACGCCTGCCAAAGCGATCGTCAGCCAGATCTTCAACAGGGATGTGTCGCGATGATGCAGCAGAGCAATCCGGGTGTGTTTCAGATCTTCCAGCTTTTGATAACTGCTGCCGCGATGCACCAGAAGTACGTAATCGATCCCGCTGGTGGCGTAGTCTTCCACCACCGTAATTTCCGGGCTCAAATACTCAATGGCCCGGACATATTCCAACCCGCTCAACGCAACGCCGTCAATCTGCGCGCTGCGGATCATCTGCAGTATCTGCGTGGAGGTGTAGAAGACCTGATCCAACATCGCGGAATGGGTCATGTGCAGGTTGCGCGCTACCTCTTCGCCCCAAACCCGGTAGGCCGCGCGCGCGTCGTTCACGTTGGCGCCTGCCAGGGTCTCCAGGCTCACGCCCACGCGGAGGGGCGGCTTCTCCGCCAACAGCCGTTGGGCACCCGCCAACGCAGTCGCTCCCCAAACTGCAAATTGAGCGTTGAAACTCCGCCTTGTGATGGTTTCGGTCATTGTCCTGCGCTTCGATGTCCTGCGCTTCGATTCTCTTGCAAATCATCGCCCACTGGTTGCTCCATCAACTACTCCTGCCGCGGTTGGTTGTGCGGCTCATTCTATTTCTTGATCCGCTCATACTGCCGGATCAGGTCGAACGTCGGGTTCATTGCCGGCCCCGGGCACAGCACAAAACCTCTCGATTCGTAGAGCGCCAAAAGCTGTCGGCCGGTTAGAGAACTCCCGACGGCGGTCAGCGCGTTGAATGTGGTGCGCCGGTCGACATCATTGACGCCCTTGCGAAATAGAAACCCGTTGGAGATCAGCCTTGGCGACACCGCCAGAATGCGCAACTCGCGGCCCAGTTTCGGGTTCAGTCCTTCTGCCATATTGAGAGCTCTCCGCGTTATCCCTACCGCATCCGCCTTGTGGAAGAACAGCGGCAGAATTGCCTCATTCACCTTGTCCCTGGGCTCCATCGTTTCAAAGAACTGGGCCGCATCCGGTTGGTGCGCGCCATTCAAAAGAATCTCGATCCATGGCTGCATCAGGATGGTGTCGCGGTGGCGCTGATAGAGAAATCTGCCCTTCTTCAACTGCTCAATCTTCTGGTACGGGCTGTTAACCGGCCAATCTCTGCCCATTTTCATTCAGTCTATGTGAAGTTTGCGTATTTCGGCGAGGATCTTGGTGAGGCGGTTTGAGAGCCGGTTGAGGCGTGAGCGCTCGTTGCCAATC
>Ga0181529_10006176_pt1 | contig 12248 bp, 18 predicted proteins | sample PEATcosm2014_Bin_36_FD_119763 | JGI IMG/M metagenome (GOLD analysis project Ga0181529, IMG submission 119763) | Peatland microbial communities from MTU Mesocosm Facility, Houghton, MI, USA - PEATcosm2014_Bin10_30_metaG | ecosystem: Environmental > Terrestrial > Soil > Wetlands > Peat | place... | reverse complement strand
TCGGCGCGCGCGACGCCTTCGCCCGCAGCCTTGCATCGCAATCTTCGAGCACGCCGCGAGACGCCGGCTGGTGCCGAAGCGCGCCCTTAAGCACGGACAATTGGCACCGCACACAGAATGCTTTGATTCACGTGTATGACCAAATCAAGTCCTGGGACAACGACCCCGCCGTCTTCACCAAGGAGCGGGAGCTCTGGTATCGAGCCCACCATTTCGAAGCGCAGGTCCGCGCCACCCAAGCCTAACCCAGATCCACGGCGCCGCCGGCGCAAACCGGGAGATCGAAAGAGTATGTTGAACATGATCCATTCGGAAGAAGCTGATGTGGCGACGACGCTCGAGCTGCGGCCTCGCGCCGGCTTCGTGCATACGCAGAGCGTCGAAGCGATAACCAAGCGGGCGCTGGCTTATCTGAAGGCGGGTTTTTCCGTCCATTTTCGCGGACCCGCCGGCACCGGAAAGACGACTCTGGCCTTGCACGTGGCCGCCCTGCGCGGCAGGCCGACGGTCATGATCACCGGCGACGAAGAAATGGCGACGTCGGCGCTCGTGGGTACGCAGCAGGGTTATCATTATCGTAAGGTCGTCGACGCCTACATTCATACCGTAACGAAAACGGAAGAGACGGCCGACAAACATTGGGCGGATCACCGCCTGACGACGGCCTGCCGCGAGGGTCACACTCTCGTCTACGACGAGTTCACGCGCTCTCGCCCCGAGGCGAACAACGTCCTTCTCAGCGTTCTGGAGGAAGGCCTTATCGTTTTGCCGGCGCAGAACCAGGACGAGCCCTATATCAAGGTCCATCCGGAATTCCGCGCGATCTTCACCAGCAACCCGCAAGAATATGCCGGCGTCCACGATGCGCAAGACGCGTTGGGTGACCGCATCGTGACGATCGACGTGGGATATGCGGATCGCGATCTCGAAGTCGCGATTGCGGCGGCCCGCTCGGGATTGGCGCCGGCGAAAGTCGCGCCCATCGTCGATATCGTGCGCGAGTTCCGCGAGACGGGCGAATACGATCAAACGCCAACGCTCAGAGCCAGCATCATGATCTGCCGTATCATGGCACAAGAAAAACTGAAGCCTACGATCGACGATCTCCAATTCGTACAGGTCTGTATGGACATCCTGGGCTCGAAGTCCGTGTTGACAGGCAAGGCGGACGGCAAGCGCGCGCAGCAGCAAAAAATGCTGCTCAGCCTGATCGAACACCATTGTCCCGGCCGCCCGGTTTTGGCAAACGCCAACGCGAAAAAGGTCTAACCGGGCGCCGCTAAGAGAGAGACTGCGATGACGAAAGACAAGAGAAAAACCCCGAACGGCCTTCGCAGCGTCGCTACGCTGCAGACGCTCGCGCGGAGCACCGAACCGCAGGAACGCTACCAGATCGCCAATCGTTACGCGCGTTTGGAGAACGAGCGTGCTCGGTTGGAGCGCGAAATCGGCATTTGGGAAAACCGCCTTCAAGCAACGGCACAAAAGCTGACGAAGGTTCGCGAGGAGATCGACACGGTACGGCCGCAACTGGAGGAGGTGCCGGCCAAGAACGCCGTCTGCCGAAACGGTCTCGGGCAACGTCGCGGTCCCGCTTTGACGGATGCGCCGGGATCGTCCACGGCGCCGAGACGGACGATGCAGCTTGGATATTGAACCCGAAAACCAGATCGCGCGGCGCGCATCGTTCCAACAGCAGATGAGAACAGGAGACACACAATGACGAAGAGCACCAAACCCGGGGGCAAACCCGAAATCGAGATCGGCGGCCTCTTCCGCAGTCTGGGCGAAGCGGTCGACCTGCTGGGAAAGCTGGTCGAAACCGGAGGCACGCATACGCGCGAGGGCGAGTTCAGTGTCAAGGGACTGGGAGACAAGGCCCGTGGCGTCTACGGCTTTAGCATCCGCACTGGGCTGGGCGGCGGGGACGGCGCGCAGGTCGAGCGCTTCGGGAACGTTCGTCCAAGCCGCGAGGGATTTGTCGTCGACGAAGTCCGCGAACCGCTCGCCGACGTGTTCGACGAACACAACGAGGTGGTGATAACCGCGGAGCTTCCCGGCGCGAAGGAAGCCGAAATCGCTGTGGAGCTCAAAGGCGACATGCTGACCATCGAGTCGAAGGGCGAGCGAAGCTACGCGAAGGAGATCGTGCTCCCCGTCGAGGTCGACGCGGCGAGCCTGCGCAAGAAGTACAACAATGGCGTACTCGAGATACTGGTGCGGAAAAAGGCAAAGTCGTGAACACGTCGCTGGCGAGCTCCCCGGGACGGACGGCTCAGAGATCTTCTGGGGACAGGAAGATAAAAGAGAAGGAGTGCGCGGAAGGCAAATATCTTTACGCCATCATCGCGTGCTCCGAGCCGCGGGAGTTCAAGACCCGCGGGATCGGCGAACGCGGCGACGTCGTGCAAACCATCAATTATCGTCGTCTTGCGGCGGTCGTGAGCGCTTCTCCGATCGTCGAGTACGAAAACAGCCGCCGCAACATGATGGCGCACACCGTGGTGCTCGAGGAGGTGATGACGGAGTTCGATCTTCTTCCGGTGCGGTTCGGAACGGTGGCGACCAGCGCGGAATTGATCGAAAGCCGTCTGCTCGCGCTGCGTTACGACGAATTCTCCGGGTTGCTCGAAGAGATGCACGGGAGAATCGAGCTTGGTCTCAAAGCCTTCTGGCACGAAGGCGCGGCCTTCGAAGAGGTCGTGAGGGAAAACGAGAAGATACGAAAGCTGCGCGCCACGCTCCAAGGACGATCCCTGGAGGAGACCTATTACGAACGGATCCAGCTCGGCGAGGAGGTGGAAAAGACCATGAACCTTATCCGCGCCCGCGACGAGGAAATGATCTTGTCGCGCCTGAAACCGTTTTCGCACAAAACCAAAACCAACAAGATCGTCAGCGATCGTATGGTTTTGAACGCCGCCTTCCTGATCGATCGCGAAAACGGCGCGGCGATGGACGAGGCGGTGAAGCGTCTGGACGAAGAATTCAGCGATCGGTTGATGTTCAAATACGTGGGCCCGGCGCCGCCGTACAACTTCGTCAACATCGTCGTCAATTGGGAAGGCTGAACGGGTCATGGGAATTCTCGGCAGCCTCCTGACGTCGCCTGTATTCGGACCCATCAATGGCGTCCTTTGGCTTGCCCGCACCATCGAGCAACAGGCCAATGCCGAGCGCTGGGACGAGGGCAAGGTCACCGCGGGGCTCCAGGAACTCGAGCTCGACCTCGATCTCGGCAAGATCACCATCGAAGAATACGAGACGCGTGAAGCCGTGCTGTTGCAGCAATTGAAGGAAATCAGAGAGGCCAAAAATGACTAGCAGCGCTAACAACCCTCTTTCGTCCGATCTGGATATCCAGCTTTCGGTTGAGAGCGAAAGATCGCCAATTCGGCATCGCAATCCGCAGACCTTGTTGAACTCGGTGGTCGTGATCGCCCGGGCGCGCGACGAACTCGCGGCGCTCACGGGCTACAAGGCCGATAGTGTCTCGGGGTTTGAGAGAATGGACGAAGGCTGGCGGCTCATCGTCACCGCCGTCGAACTGCGCCGCATTCCGCCGTCGACGGATATCCTCGCCACCTATGAGGTCACTCTCAGCGACGCCGGCGACATCATCGGTTACAATAGAAGCAATAGATACCTGCGTAACCAAGCAGGAGAGAACTAATGTCGTCCTCCTCGCCGCGGATCGTGTGCCCGATCGACCTGTTCGCCGGCTGCGAAAGAGAGATCGAGCGGCTCACCGCGGCGATCAATCACGCATCTGTGCCGGAAGAAAAGGGACGCCTGGCGCGCGATCTGCTGGCCAGCGTGTCCACGCTGCTCGACTGCAAGGCCTACGATCAGAACAACCTCTACTGCCGCCTCTGCCGCGAACTCTCGACGTTGCGTCACAAGACGGCGGCTGTGATTGACAAGGCAACGGCATTGGGCCGCTAGCCGGGTACCGAAACGGAGCCGAACAATGGCCGTCGCAAATGGACGTATGGAACATTCGGTACAAGGCGCCTCGCTGGCGGATATACTCGACCGAATTCTGGACAAGGGGGTCGTCATCGCCGGCGATATTACGATCTCGCTGGTCGGCGTCGAGCTGCTCAACATCCGTTTGCGCCTGCTGATCGCGTCAGTCGACAAGGCGATCGAGATGGGCATCAACTGGTGGGAAACCGATCCGCACCTCTCGTCTCAGGCGAAAGTCACCACGGAACAAAACCGCCAGCTACAGGAACGGCTCGACCGACTTGAGACGCTGCTCGCGAAATCTCCGGTCGCGGTGCAGCAGCAATGAATACGCTGCCCATCGGCCGTCCTTGGGAGACCTCGATCTACGTCTACGCGGTTATTCCCGCGCAGCCGGGCGCCGATGAGGCGATCAGCGCAAGCTCCGCTTCGGGCCGGCTCTGGACGATTGCAGAAGGCCCGTTTGCCGCGGTGCTCGGCGACGGTCCGAATGCCGAAAGCCGAGGCCTGAGCCGGGAAGATTTGGTGCGGCAGCTTCTCGCCCACCAGAAAACCATCGAGCAGATCATGCAGGCGGCGCCGGTGCTGCCGGTGAAGTTCGGAACGTCCGTGCCGGACAAGGCGAGTGTTCGCAGCTTTCTCGAACGCGGACGCCCGGCCTTTCAAGCCGCGTTCGATCGGCTCGCGGGCTGCGTGCAGATGGAAATCCTCGTCAAATGGGATGTCGATGCCGTCTTCGCGGAGATCGCGAACGAAGAGGCCATAGCCGGGCTTAAGAAAAAATGGAAACTGCACATCGACGCGCCGGAAGATGCCTTGCGCTTCGCAATAGGAAAGCTGGTGAAGCAATCGCTGGACCGCCGGCGCGCGGCGCTGGCCGCCTCGCTGTCCGAGGCGCTGCGAACGGTCGCCGTGGATGTGATCGCCAATTTCGTGATCGCCGATCGGGTTGTCTCGCATTTGGTGCTGCTCATGAAGGCCGGCGAGATGCCCGCGCTCGACCGCTGTCTCGAAGCGTTCGATGCCTCGCATGGCGGCTTGACCTACCGCTGCGTCGGTCCGCTTGCGCCGTACAGCTTTGCGACGGTCGAAATCGAGATCGTCGACGCGGCGGCGCTGAACAAAGCCATGCGCCTGCTCGGCGTCGGCCCCCACTCAAGCGTCGCACAGGTGCGCTTGGCTTACCGCCGTGCCGCTAAGAGCGTTCACCCCGATGCGGTGGGCGCCGGCGGCAATGCAGGCATGGCGGCGCTGAGCGAAGCCTGCCGAATTCTTTCGCTCAATGCGGAAACCGGCAGCAGACAGCTCGGCATGGATAAGGCCTCGTCCGCCGACCGCTCGGTCATCGTTTCGGTGCGGCGCCAGGAGGGCGCGTTAGATGCTGCCGCTTGAAAGTGAAGAAAGTTGCCACGCGCCCCCCGAGGCGCTGCGCGTTTATGTTTACGGAATCATCCGCGCAAACGAGGACGGCAGAGAACCCATTATGCCGCCTCTCAAGGGGCTCGCGGACAACCCTGTCCATACCATCGTCGGTAACGGCTTGGCCGCGCTCGTCAGTATGGTAGCAACGCCCGAAGACGGCACGCCCTTCGAAGAGGAACTCCAGGATCCCGAGCAGGCCAAGAGACTGATCCTGGATCATCACCGCGTTCTTCAATGTTTGTTCGATATTCGAACCGTGCTGCCCATGCGGTTCGGCGCGTTGTTCGCGGACGATGAAAAGGTGTCCGAAGCGCTGCATGAACATCGCCAAGGCCTGCTCGACGCGCTTGAGCGGGTGGAGGGCGCGCGCGAGTGGGGCGTGAAGATTTTCTGCGACCGCTCGGTTCTGAGCCGTCATCTCAGCGAAGCGTCTCCCGCCGTGCTCGCGGCACAGAACGAGCTAGCGGCGGCGGCGCAAGGCCGCGCCTTCTTCCTGCAGCGGCGGATCGAGCGCCTCGCGGAGGAGGAAGCCGAACGCACCGTCGCGCAAGGCGCGGAAGAGAGCCGTCGGCGCCTGTGCGAGGCCGCTCGTGCGGATGCGCCCATGAAGATTCAGCCCGCGGCCGTTCACGGACGCGCCGATGACATGGTGTGGAACAACGCGTTCCTTGTGGCCAAGCCCGCCGAAGAGCGCTTCTTCGCCCTGATCGACGAATTGCGGAAGGCCAATCGGCCCCTCGGCTTCGACTACGAGATCAACGGACCCTGGCCGCCGTTCAGCTTCGCCGATTACCGGCTGGGAGAATAAAGATGGTTGTTCGGATGGGCCATGACGATGACTTGGCGTTGGCCGATCTTCTCGATCGCGCGCTGAACAAGGGCGTCGTTCTGTGGGGCGAAGCGACGATATCGCTCGCCGGCATCGAGCTGGTCTATGTCGGTTTGAAGGTGCTCGTGGCTTCCTATGGGACGGCGCAGAGATTCCTCGATCCGGCCATGCGCCGCGCCGTGCCGGTCAAAAGCGAAGGACTCTGACGATGCTCTATGTGTACGGCATAGTGGACTCGCATTGCTTCGAGATCATTCCTAACGAAGGGCACGAAGCGAACGATATCGTGCCTGTGCTGTGCGGCGCGTTCGTCGCGGCCGTCAGCGTCTTGTCCGCCCGCACCATCGAGGCAACGCCGCAAAACGTTTGGCGCCACGAACGAGTTCTTGAGCGCCTCATGCAAGATCACACCGTGTTGCCGCTGCGTTTCGGCACGATATGCCCGGATGCGGATGCGCTGAGAGAATTTCTTGTGCATTCGACGAACGAACTTTTGAACGACCTTGAACGCGTGCGCGGCAAGGTCGAGATCGCCTTGCGGATCGTGGACGACGATCGAAGCGTCGAATTGCCGGGCGGATACCTGCGCGACTGCGTTCCAACCCGGCAAACCGCGGAGGCCGTTCCGGGCAAGGCGTCGAACGATGATGAGCTGGTCGGCCGCGGCGCGGCCTATCTGCGCGCTAGATTGCGGCATCACCACGGCGAGATGGCGCGGGAAGATAGCGGAAAGCGATTGGGGCGAATGCTGCGACAGCACCTTGATGCGGTCTTGAAAGACGTTGTTTGCGCCATGCCCGCAGACGCATCGGCCGGCTATCTGGTCTCGTGTCTGGTGGAACGCGATCGGGTCTCGGCGTTTGCCGATGCGCTCGATCGCTTCCGCGGGGATCATCCGCGGTTCGATGTGAGCTGCACCGGCCCCTGGCCGCCCTATTCCTTTGTGGCCGCCGCACCCCTTTCCGGTGGGCTGTGATGACAGTGCAAGCGCATGATCCTCTGACGACTTCGGATAAGCTTCTGAAGGACATCGTGCAATGGCCCGCCCCCGCAGATTCGGAGCGCCATGGACTGCTTGCCCGCCCAGCTGGCTCAGCAGTCTGTGTTGATCCCGACAAAACGGGTGACGATCTCGCTAGACTTGTTCTGGTCCTGGTCGAGACCATCCGCCAACTTGTCGAAAAGCAGGCGATCCGGCGCGTCGACAGCGGCACGTTGAACGAAGAGGAAATCGAGCGCCTGGGGCTCGCGTTGCTCCGGCTGGAAGAACGCGTGACGGAATTGAAAGAGCATTTCGGTTTGACCGACGACGACCTCGCTCTCAGGCTCGGCGGTTTTCACGATATAGCCGACGAGGCGCGCCATGGATGAGAAGAACGTTGCCGTGAAAGAGCGCGGCGCCCGGAAACAGGAAATCACCAGGAAAGTTGCCGAGGCGCTGCCCAAGGATGTGGGCCGTGGTCTGGCCCGCATCGATCCCGCCGACATGGTCAGCATGGGCATCGAGCCCGGCGACGTCATTCGGCTGATCGGCGAGCGGGAAACCGCCGTCAAGGCCATGTCTGCCTTTCCGGGTGACCGCGGCAGGGGAATCGTGCAGATCGATGGGCTGACACGCGACAACGCGAAGATCGGACTGGGCGGCAAGGTCCGGCTATTCGCGACACCATATGCCGCCGCAACCAGGGTCAAACTTGCGCCGGCGGATGACACGTCTCAGGCCAAGGGACGCGGGGATTATGTGGCGAGGCTGCTCGAAGGGCTCGTGATTACCGAAGGCGACCGCGTCCGCGCAACCCTGATGGGAACCCGTACCCGCGATTTCACCGTGCTGAAGACGGTGCCGCAAGGCGCCGTCGTGATTCATCCGGCGACGGCCATCGAGGTCAGCGGGCAGCAGACCGGCGCCGCCCAGCAGCAGCGGATCGCCTATGAAGATATCGGCGGCTTGCACCGCGAGCTTGCGTCGATCCGCGAGATGATCGAGCTACCTTTGCGGCGCCCCGAAATCTTCGAGCGGCTCGGCATCGATGCGCCGAAGGGCGTTTTGCTTTACGGCCCGCCCGGCTGCGGCAAGACATTGATCGCACGCGCCGTGGCCAACGAGACCGACGCCAAGTTCTTCGGGCTCAGCGGCCCGGAGATCATGCATAAATTCTACGGCGAGAGCGAAGCGCATTTGCGCAAAGTGTTCGAGGATGCCGGCGCGGGGCCCAGCATCATCTTTCTCGACGAGATCGATGCGATCGCGCCAAAGCGAACCTCGCTCGGCAGCGAACAGCAAGTCGAGCGCAGGGTCGTCTCCCAACTTCTGACGCTGATGGACGGACTCAAAGGCAGGGGAAAGGTGATCGTCATCGGCGCCACCAATATCCCGGACTCCATCGACCCCGCATTGCGCCGTCCCGGCCGCTTCGACCGCGAAATCGCCATTGGCGTTCCCGACAGGCCGGGCCGCCTGCAGATTTTGCAAGTGCATTCGCGCGGAATGCCCTTGGCGGAGGATGTCAGCCTCGATCGCCTGGCACAGGTCACGCATGGCTTTGTCGGCGCGGATTTGCAGTCGCTCTGCCGCGAAGGGGCGATGGCGCGGCTGCGCAAGCTCTTTTCCGGCTTCAGCCTAGACCTCGACGACGTTCCCGCCGACGATTTGGAGAAGCTGACCGTCGGCATGGATAATTTTCAGGAGGCTCTGGCGCTGATCGAGCCTTCGGCCATCCGCGAGGTGTTCACCGAGGTGGCGGATGTCAGATGGACCGACGTCGGCGGGCTGGACGAAGCCAAGCGCATCCTCAATGAATCGATCGAATGGCCGGCGCAGTATCCCGACCTGTTCAAGAAAGCCGGTGTCGTTCCGCCCAAGGGCATCTTGTTGTATGGGCCGCCGGGCGTCGGCAAGACGCTCCTTGCCAAAGCCGTGGCGACGGAAAGCGGCGCGAACTTCATCTCGGTCAAAGGCCCCGCCTTGATGAGCCGTTGGGTAGGCGAGACGGAGCGGGCGGTGCGCGAACTGTTCCACAAGGCGAAACTCGCCTCGCCCTGCATCGTCTTCCTCGACGAGATAGACAGCATCGCGCCGCGACGCGGCGGCGGCGAAGGCAGCTCGGTGACCGATCGCACCATCGCGCAACTCCTCACCGAGATGGACGGCGTGCAGGAACTGAAGGGCGTCGTCGTCTTGGCCGCAACCAACCGCAAGGACCTTGTAGATCCGGCGCTGCTGCGGGCCGGACGCTTCGATTTCCTGATTGAACTGCCGCCGCCGGACCAGGCCGCGCGGCTCGCAATTCTCAAGGTTCATACGCGCGGCCGGCCGCTTGCTGCAGATGTGGATCTTGCGGTGCTCGCCGGCGCGCCAAGCGAAGGGCAGAGTGGCGCCGATATCGAACTGGCCTGCCGCAACGCCAGTCTCGCCGCGATCCGCGAGTATTTGGCAATTCACAAGGACAAAGCCGAAACCGGTGAGCATCTTGCCATTCGCATGGAGCATTTTCAGGCCGCCGTTCGCGGAACCGGTATCGACCGTTAGACGGCGTGTTAGCGGAATTGGAGCAGAATCTTGAGACGGCTCATTCATGTTCCGATCGTCCACAGTCAGGCCGATCTGGGTCCGGTCCAGGAACGTGTGCGCCAAGCCTATATCGAAAAAGGTGGAGAGAAAGCGTGGAAGGAGAGCCGAGAAGCTCTCACCGAATTCTGGAACGCACTGGAAATCGCCATGCACCGCATCCCTCTCGATTTCACGAAGGTGCGGCTCTACCAGGATGGCCTGCCGGTCTGCGGACTGGAGGAAAAAATCGTACGCGACCTCGCGCAGCAAGGCGGAGCGAACTACCGCATCCTGCTGAAACTGGCGGAACGCGGCGCAAAAATCGAGGGGACGGAAGACGCCGACCTGCTTCGAAAGGAATACGAACTGATCATGGCAGGTGTGCACGCCGGCGCGGGCAGCCTCGGCGCCGACATGGACACGGACGGAAATGCCGAGGTCTTGCGCGATCTGTTGGATCGCCGGGATCGCTTCGTTGCGCAGCGCATAGACAAGACCCTGCAAGCCGGCGAGACGGGCATTCTTTTTCTGGGCGCTTTACACCACGCGGCCGCGATGCTTCCCGATACCATCCAAGTGATGTCCTTGAGCGAATTCCTGCGCGCTAGCCCTCCGGGCCGACGCTAGAAGCCGTCGTAGACACGGCGCTGCACCAAAAATGAGCCCTAAAGTGGTCGCTGATCAACCTGCGAGGAAAGCTTGTGAAGATCAACTTCGCAATGGCGCGATCACGCAACAGCCAAGGCCCTTTCCGTGCTACCTTAGCCGGAAAACCCTCACTCAGCTTGGTCAAAGAAATCGGGAGGAGACTAGGGTGTGGACTCACAACTTGATCCAGACGAGCGCGCCGACGATTGTGGCGGCGGCGAGGTAGTTCCTGGCGAGTTTGTCGTAACGGGTGGCGATGCGCCGCCAATCCTTGATGCGACAGAAGTAGTTCTCGATCTTATGCCGCCGCCGGTAAATCCGCTTGGGGCAATAGGCTTTCTTGGTGGCGGTGCAGCGGCTGGGGATGACCGGCAAAGCCCCTTCATCCTTGATCTGTTGGCGCACCTTCTGGCTGTCGTAGGCCTTGTCGGCGGAAACGGCGAACGGCGGGTTTGCCGTGTTCAAAACCTCTTCGACAACTTGGCTGTCATGGACCTGACCGCCCGTCACGATGAAGTTCAGCGGGCGGCCTTTGCTATCGACGACCGCGTGGATTTTCGTGCTGCGCCCGCCACGGCTGACGCCGATCGCTTGATTTTGCTCCCCCCTTTTGCGCCGCTGGCCGCGCGATGGGCTTTCACGATGGTGCTGTCGATCAGATAGAGGCTGTCGTGCGATTTCGAGGCCAGCTTGTCGAAGATTTTCTTCCAAATGCCGCGTCGAGCCCACCGGTTAAAGCGATTGTAGGCCGTCGTGTAAGGCCCATAGCGTTCCGGCAAATCCCGCCAGGGCATGCCAGTCCGCAGCACATAAAAGATCGCGTTCATGATCTTGCGGTCGTCGGCCCGGGCGCTCTTGCGGCTCTTGGGCATCAACGGTTCGAGAAGCGTCCACTCCTCATCGGATAAATCAAATCGCATGATCCACCTCCGACCACGGTGAATCACTGTTCGCTCAGATTTTCAACGCTCTATGTGGGTACAGACCCTAGTGCTCGCAGGCTATTACCGTGAGCGACCACAAGGACCGGCTCGGCTCTCATGACCTCCGGCAGGATTCGACGGATATAGAATGGCAAAACTCGAGCAGCAGTGCCCTTCAGGCTCTCGCCACCGGGAGGTCCAAACTCGTATGACCTCCGCCATTTCCGGACCTGAGCTTCCCCCCAGCGGGCTCGTGCTTCGTCCTTGTTCATTCCAGTGAGTTCGCCATAGTCCCTTTCGTTGAGAGCCGAATCGCTGATGATTGGAATGCCTGTCTGACCGAGATCGGCGAGGATGATAGAAGGTGTCCTCTTTGCGCGATCTAAGGCTGACGAAAATGCGGTCCGGAACCCTAATCCTTCCATCTCGAGCGAACGAGCAACGGCATGCGCCTCCTCGATACCCCGATCGGTCAGGCCAATATCCCTCCGGCCGGTGAACTCATTCATGCGGTTTCCTTGGCTCTCACCGTGCCGCACGAGAACCAGGGTCTGTTTCGGGGACGCATCTTTGCGCTCGTCGTGTTGATCAGGGGTAGTCAAGAGCGAGGTCCATCCAACCGCCCGACATCGCGAACGGCGCCTCGTGCCGCGCTGGTTGCGAGTGCCGCATAAGCACGCAGCGCCGCCGATATCTGGCGGGCACGAGCGGCCGGCTGCCATGCCATCTTGCCCCGCGCCTCCATTATTGTCCGGCGGCGTGTGATTTCTGTGTCAGGGACCGCCAGGTTGATCGAGCGATTAGGTATGTCGATTTCTATCCGGTCGTCCTCTTCGACAAGCGCAATTACTCCGCCTTCTGCCGCCTCTGGGGAAACGTGGCAGATCGACAGGCCGGACGTGCCGCC
>Ga0181529_10006173_pt1 | contig 12255 bp, 12 predicted proteins | sample PEATcosm2014_Bin_36_FD_119763 | JGI IMG/M metagenome (GOLD analysis project Ga0181529, IMG submission 119763) | Peatland microbial communities from MTU Mesocosm Facility, Houghton, MI, USA - PEATcosm2014_Bin10_30_metaG | ecosystem: Environmental > Terrestrial > Soil > Wetlands > Peat | place... | reverse complement strand
CCGGGGTCCAATTCGCCTCACCTTCGCCTCATTTTTTGCGCATAATTATCGGCGAAGCGAGATGACTTTTCTAACCATAAAAATATCAACAACCTACCGACACCTTCCTCGCACCTCGTCAAACCACTATTTTTTGTGATCGTGTATTGCAAGACTGCCTGACAGCCAACCGGCAAACAAGGCTTCCCATGCGGCCATTCGATATAATCCATAGGAGCGCAAAGCTGCCATGTCAGCCGCTCTCTGGAGCCAATGAATGACCTTCGACATCCAGGACATCCTGGGCCTGCTTCCTCATCGCTACCCGTTTCTGCTGATTGACCGAGTCGTCGAGTTTGAGCGCGGCAAGCGCCTGGTTGCCATCAAGAATGTAACCATGAACGAGCCTTTCTTTCAGGGCCACTTTCCCGGCTATCCGCTGATGCCGGGAGTGCTCATCGTCGAGGCAATGGCTCAGGCCGGAGCCATCATCATGCTCCACGAAATTCCCGACCGCGACAAGAAACTGGCCGTCTTCACCGGCATCGAGAAGGCTAAGTTCCGCCGCCCTGTCACGCCCGGAGATCAGTTGCGCATCGAGGTCAATGTGCTCGCCTTCAAGAGCCGTCTCGGCCGCATGGAAGCCACGGCAATGGTGGACGGCAAAGTCGCCTGTCAGGCTACACTGACCTGCTCGATTGTGCCGCGTGTCAGCGAGACGGCGCCAGAGGTTGCAGATTGAGCATTCATCCCAGCGCCGTCGTCGCCCCCGGAGCGCGGGTTCCCGCTTCGTGCACCGTCGGGCCGTTTTGCACCATCGGTCCTGAGGTCAAGTTGGGCGAGGAGTGCAACCTGATTTCGCACGTGGTGCTCGATGGCCGCACCCACATCGGCGCGCACAATACCTTTTACTCCTTCTGCGCCGTCGGCGTCGCCCCGCAGGACCTCAAGTACCACGGCGAGCCGACTCAGCTTGAGATCGGCGACGGCAACACCATCCGCGAGAACGTCACCATCAGCCGCGGCACAGAAGGCGGCGGCGGCGTCACACGCATCGGCAGCGATTGCCTGCTGATGGCCGGCGTCCACATCGGCCACGACAGCCAGGTCGGCAGCCATTGCATCCTCGCCAACTGCGCCACGCTGGCCGGCCACGTAACCATCGAGGACTACGCCACCGTCGGCGCATTCTGCCCTGTCCATCAGCACTGCATCGTCGGCAAGTACGCCTTCATCGGCGGCGGCACCATCGTCACTCAAGACGTCCTGCCCTTTTCTCTCACCAGTTCGCGGCGCGAGAACAAGGCCTTCGGCATCAATAAGGTCGGCCTCCAGCGGCGCGGCTTTACGCCGGAGCGGCTGCAAATTTTGCAGAAGGCCTTCCGGCTGCTGCTCGCCGCCAAGCTCAACACCACCCAGGCCGTCGAGAAGATCAAGGAACTTGAAGGCGAGGACGCCGCGTTGCTGGCTGCCTTTATTGAGCGCAGCGAGCGCGGGGTGATTAAGTAGCATGACCCTCGGCCTCATCGCCGGTAACGGACGCTTTCCCTTTCTGCTGCTCGATGCGGCGCGGGCGCAAGGCCTTGCTGTTGTTGTCGCCGCCATCCGCGAAGAGACCGACCCGGAGATCGACCGCCGCGCCGCCGCCGACAACGGCATCACCGTCCACTGGCTCTCGCTCGGCGAGCTTTCGCGCCTCATCGATACCTTCCACAAGGAGGGCGTCACGCAGGCCGTGATGGCCGGCCAGGTCAAGCACAAGCAAATCTTCTCCAGCATCCGTCCCGACTGGCGATTGGCCAAGCTGCTGCTCAATCTGCGCACGCGCTCCACCGATATGCTCCTCGGCGCTGTGGCCAAGGTCCTCGGCGACGAAGGCATCGAACTGATCAGTTCCACCGCCTTCCTCGAGCCGCTGCTCGCCGCCGAAGGCACTCTCACCCCGCGCGCGCCCGACGACGAAGAGCGCAAGAACATCGACTATGGTCTCGGCGTCGCACGCGCCGTCGCAGGCTTCGACATCGGCCAGACGGTCGTCGTCGCCGCGCAGGCCTGTGTCGCCGTCGAGGCGATGGAAGGCACCGATGCGGCCATCGAGCGCGCCGGCCTGCTGATGCGCTCGCTCGACGACAACGCTTCCACGCTGGAACGCCGCCTCACAGTCGTCAAGGTCGCCAAGCCCAATCAGGATATGCGCTTCGACGTGCCCGTCGTCGGCATCGCGACCATCGAGGCGATGATTCGCGCCGGGGCTAGTTGCCTCTCCATCGAGGCCGGACGCACGCTGCTCTTTGACCGCGATGCTCTGCTGGCGCGCGCCACCGAAGCCGGCATCGCCATCGTCGCCTCTCCGCGCTAGGCCGCGAAAAACTCTCTGCGTCTTGCGCCGCTCATTCCCCATCCAACCATGCGGAGGTTCCCCGTGAGATATTTCTTTTTCTTCGCTCTTGCCGTGATCGTTGTCATCGCGGCCTCGTTCGCCACCGTACGCGCCACCGGCCAGACCATGCCCGCCGTCGGTGAGCTTGCGCCCGCCTTCACGCTTCCCTCGCAGGACGGCACACAAATCTCTCTGTCCAGCTTTCGCGGTAAATGGGTCGTGCTCTACTTTTATCCCAAGGATGGAACCTCGGGCTGCACCATCGAGGCGCACAACTTCCAGCGCGATCAGGAAAAATTTGACGCCGTCAACGCGGTCATCCTGGGCGTGAGCGTCGATACGCCAGACAGCCACAAAAACTTTTGTACAAAGGAAGGATTGACCTTCCGCCTGCTCGCCGATCCGGAGCACAAAGTTGTCGAGTCCTATGGATCGCTGGGCTTCATGATGATGAAGATCGCCAGCCGCAACACCTTTCTGATCGACCCGCAGGGCAAGATTGCGAAGGTATGGACGAAGGTCCAGGTGCAGCATCACTCCGAGGAAGTGCTTGCTGCGATTGCCGAACAAAAGAAGTGAGCGGTCCATCCAGCAAGCCGCCTTTCTTGGTAGACTGACCGCAAACAAATATCCGCAAAGGAGAATGTGATGTCTACCCAGCTTGCCCTGCGCTTCCGTGACGATCTGCATACAATGCAGGAAGCTTTGCTTGCCCTTTCACCTGAATTGGCCGATACCCCTTGGCGCACGGGCGGCTGGACGCGCAAAGAAATCGTGGGGCATCTGCTCGACTCGGCGGCCAACAACCGCCAGCGCTTTGTGCGCGCCTCCATTCACGGCAGCTTCACCGGGCCAGACTACGCACAGGCTGAATGGGTTGCCGCGCACGGATACAGTGATCTGCCGTGGGCGACGCTGCTCGATTGGTGGAAGGTGGAGCACGCGATTCTTGCAGCTGTTGTGGATCGCATCGCCGAGCAGCGGATGGATGCAATCTGCACCATCGGCGACAAACCGCCCGTCACACTTAGCTTTGTCGTCAAGGATTATTTCCGCCATCAGTTCTGGCATCTGGAGCAGCTCACCGCGTCGGCTGCTTGAGTGTAGCCCCTCAGCTCTGATTTCAGGCGCAAAAAAGCCCGACTCGCGTCGGGCTTTTTTGCTTGCCTTGTACTTCAGGTTCCGCTGCTACTTGGTTGCCTTCTTCGCAGGGGCCTTCTTGGCGGCCTTCTTGACTGCCTTCTTCGCAACTGCCTTCTTGGCAACTGCCTTCTTCGCCGGGGCCTTCTTGGCAACTGCTTTCTTTGCTGCCTTCTTGGCGGGCGCCTTCTTTGCTGCTTTCTTAACGGCCAACTTGTTACCTCTTTTGGTGGATTTTCTGACGCTCTTTTTGGCTGCGGCCTTCTTGGCTGCAACCTTTCCGCCCTTCGCGCCAGTACTGCTCTTTTTCTTGGCGGACTTCTTCGTGGCCTTCTTCTTGGCCACAATCTTTTTCACTGCCTTGCCGGCAGCAGCTTTCTTGGCCGGAGCCTTCTTCGCTGCCTTCTTTGCGGGAGACTTCTTCTTGGCGGCCTTCTTGCTGGCCGGCTTCGATGCGGGTTTATCAACGATCACAATCACCGTCTCTTCAGCCACGCCCTCGTCGTCGTCCGAAGAGGTAAGCACGCTGGAAGTTTCAACCTCTTCATCTTCATCAAAGCTGTCGTGACCGGAATCAATCTCAGCCGACTTGGCATACGCGTCGCCGTCGCTCATCGCGAACATCCTGAACACTTCTTCCATCCCATTGCCTCCAGCGGCTTGCCGCTGCATATTGTGTTTCTCGTTTCACGCGGCGGAAATATAACGCTCCACTCACGCAAACCATTGTAGCAATAGCATGAACGCTCAGACCAGCATATGACAAGTGCGAAATGAGGTTCCATGCAAATTTATTTTTCAGCGTGAATCCGGGAACTCGTGGCGCGATTTCGCGTGCTGGAGGTTTTCGCGCTCGTTGTTGCGCTCTTTTTCACGCTGGAAGCAACTCCTGGGTGCTGTACCGGTGCCTTCACCGCAGTTGCAGTACTGCTTTTCTTCGCAACCGGCGCGGCTGGTGTATGCGCACCCGCGGCACGTGGCGCGCTGGCGGGTTCGGCCACGCGCAGCTTCTCTCCTGGCTGCACCTTGATGCCGGGAATCTTGTTCCAGCGCCGCAATTGGTTCAGCGAAACGCCAAAGCGATCAGCGATGGTCACCAGCGTGTCGCCCTTGTGCACGGTATAGATTCTTGTATGCAACGGCTCTGCCGCCGGAGCCGCTGGCACCAGCAACGCCTCCACGCCCGCAATGCCGTCACGCACACTCAGTTGATTGGCTGCGGCTAGCGCCGCTTCCGTCACGCGATACTTGAGTGCCACCGAGGCAAGCGTATCCTCGGACGCAACGCGATGATAGCGCCACGCATTGCGCTTGCCTTCTGGGATCAATGCGATGTGCTGCTCATAGAGCGACGCCATGCCTCCGGGCAAATGCAGATCGAACGATGCATCAGGCGGCGTCATCATGCGCAGTAAGCTGGGATTCAGCGCCGTCAGCTCCTCCACCGGCGCGCCCACAATATCCGAGACCAGCCGCAGACTCACCGAATAGTTGATGGTCACTGTGTCGGTCAGCACCGGCGGGTCAAGCGTTACGTCGTCAAAGCCGTACTGCGAGGGATGGTTCGCGATGATAATGGCCGCCAATATCTCCGGTACGTAGTTCTTGGTTTCTTTGGGAAGATTGTTGCGCTTGTACAGCTCCCAGAAATCCGCGTAGCCGGTCTTCTCCACAGCGCGCTGCACATTGCCCGCTCCCCAATCGTAACCGGCCATCGACAGATACCAGTCCCCCAACTGGTCATAAATAAACTTCATGTAGCGGGCATAGGCGCGCGTGGATTTTTCCGGATCGAAGCGCTCGTCCACATACGCATTGTGGGCGAGTCCGTAGTTGCCGCGCGGCATGAACTGCCACATTCCGCCCGCGTGCGAGCGGCGATTGAGCGCGCGCGGATTGAAGCCCGACTCGGCCACCGCCAGATAAATCAAATCCTGCGGCACACCCTCTTCAGCCATCACGCGCTGAATCATCGCCTTGTAGCGCCCTGCGCGCTGGAAGGAGTGAAGCAGTGTGTTGTGGCCTTTTTTTGTATTGGCAAAAAAGTTGATTACGCCGGCCACATAGTCGTTGACCACCAGCGGCAAATCGGAGTTGGTGGTGGCCAGATCGGCCTTGGCCTTGGCCACGATGTTGGGGTCCACCACGAAGGTTACGTCCTCCGCGACATCGGCCGGCGTCTCCTCTTCTTTGGGCACAAAGCCGTTGCCAAGCTTCAGCGCCTCCATCTCCAGCGCGTTCACCCCATCTACGATGCGGCCAAACTCCTCCTGCAACTCGGCGTCGCTGCGGACATCAATGCCGCTGGCCAGCATCAGGTCCACGGCGCGATCGAATTCCGCCTTGGCCTCAGGCAATCTCCCTTTGTGATAGTCGGCCTCGCCTTGAGAGTAGGACTCCTCCACCTGCTGGATCAGCAGATGTACGCGCTGCTGATCACGGGTCGGATGGGGTGGCGACTGTAAGGAATCGGGCACCGCAGCTTGTGCGGGAGCGGCAGTCGGAGGAGGCGCGGGTGCGGTGACTTTCCGCTGCTTGCCCTCTGCTGTTGGATCACAGCCCGCCAGCACCAGAGCCAGCGTGGCACACCCAAAAAGTCGATACAGTATTCTGCCCATGCTCATGAATGAACCAATTACCCTTAGCCGATGATAAGCTATGACCTGGAGGCAATGCGCGTTCAAACGCGCTATATGCCTCTTTCGCCAAGCTGCCATGGACGCTCGCTTCCTCAGAAATTTTGCCATCATCGCCCACATCGACCACGGCAAGTCGACGCTGAGCGACCGTCTGCTGGAATATACAGGCTCGGTGACGGGCCGCGAAATGCAGGCCCAGATCCTCGACGACATGGACCTGGAACGCGAGCGCGGCATCACCATCAAAGCCCACGCCGTGCGCATGATGTACAAGGCCCACGACGGCAACACCTATCAGCTCAACCTCATCGACACACCCGGTCATGTGGACTTCAGCTACGAGGTCTCGCGCTCGCTGGCCTCCTGCGAGGGCGCGCTGCTGGTCGTCGACGCTTCGCAAGGCGTGGAGGCGCAGACCTTGGCCAACGCCTATCTCGCCATCAATCACGGCCTGGAAATAATTCCCGTCATCAACAAAATCGATCTACCCTCGGCCGACATCATCCGCACACAGGAGGCCATCGAAAAAGCGGTTGGTCTCGACGCCACTGACGCCATCCCCGTCAGCGCCAAGACCGGCGTCGGCGTGGATGAGGTTCTCGAAGCCATCGTCAAGCGCCTCCCTCCGCCCACCGGCGATCCTGACGCGCCGCTGCAAGCGCTGATCTTCGACTCCTGGTTCGACGCCTATCGCGGCGTCATCGTGCTGGTGCGCGTGATGCAGGGAGTGATGCGGAAGGGCCAGCGCATCCGCCTGATGTCCAATGGCAAATCGTTTGAAGTCGAGTCGATGGGTGTGCTGATGCCCAAGCCGGTCGAGATTGGCGAACTGCGCGCCGGCGAGGTCGGTTTCTTCGCGGCAACAATCAAGACGGTGAGCGACACCAAAATCGGCGACACCGTTACCGAGGAACTACGTCCGGCAGCGGCGCAGCTTCCCGGCTTTGAAGACATCAAGCCGATGGTCTTCGCCGGCCTTTACACCGTCGATTCGCACGAGCACACGCTCCTGCGCGACGCTCTGGAAAAACTGCGCCTCAACGATTCATCTTTCTTCTTCGAGCCGGAAAGTTCCGTCGCGCTGGGCTTCGGCTTCCGCTGCGGCTTTCTTGGCCTACTGCACATGGAGATCATCCAGGAACGATTGGAGCGCGAGTACGAGCTGGACCTGATCACCACCGCGCCCGGCGTGCGCTACCACATCACGCTCACCGACGGCACAGTGCTGGAAGTGGACAACCCATCGCGCTGGCCTGATCCCACCAACATCGACTCCATCCGCGAGCCGGTCATCACTGCAAAAATCCTCACCAACGAAGAATATGTCGGCGGCATCTTCAAGCTTGTCGAGGAGAAGCGCGGCAAGCAGATCAACTTCGAGTACGTCACCACCAGCCGCGTGCTGCTCACCTACGAGCTGCCGCTGAACGAGATCGTTCTCGACTTTTACGACCGGCTCAAGTCCATCTCCCGAGGCTACGCGTCGCTGGATTATCAGCTGGCCGGCGAGTGGGAGTCGCCGATGGTCAAGCTCGACATCCTGGTTAGCGGCGAGCCGGTCGATGCGCTCTCCATCATCGTCCACAAGGAATGCGCCTACGAGCGCGGCCGCGCGCTGGTCTCCAAGATGCGCGAACTGATCCCTCGTCAGCAGTTCGAAGTTGCCATTCAGGCAGCCATCGGTGCCAAGATCATCAGCCGCGAGACCGTCAGCCCGCTGCGCAAAAATGTCATCGCCAAGTGCTACGGCGGCGACATCAGCCGCAAGCGCAAGTTGTTGGAAAAACAGAAGGAAGGCAAGAAGCGCATGAAGCGCATCGGCAAGGTGGACATCCCGCAGGAGGCCTTCCTGGCGGTGCTGCGCATCGGCGAAGATTCACAGAAGTAACCAAAATGCGATGACCCCATTTACAAAATGTTCATCCGCTTCTGTGGATAACACGGTAATTCCGTCGTTATGCTTCATGTCCGGCTCAGTCGGATGCAAGGGGATTCAAACTCTTGATGCACATTGATAAATAAGGAGTTGTCCTGCCTACCAGAACGGAACGAACTTTGGCAAGGGCGGAATTCTGAATATTTTGGCCAAATTCGCGGAAGTAATCCACAGATATTTCCACAGAAAGTCTCCCAAAGACGCGGCATATTTCACATCCAGGCGAGGCAAAGGCCCCGCAAGCGCGGAGCCTTTGCGAACCTTTAGACTTTTTGTAGCTACCTCTATTCGATTTCCATGATGAACGCAGCGAACGCCGCTGAAGGAAATCCGATTCTAAAGTGACGGCCGTCAGAGGTTAAAATGAAGTACTTTCCAGACGCACAGAGACTCAGACTAGCAGTGCCACTTTGATGATAGTTGCCAAGTGAAAAATCCAGCACTCTCGTCCCTGCCTGGACTTCTGTGCTCTCACCGCCATTAAAAAACCACAGCCCGCCAAGAAAGGTAAACTTTCCCACCTCAGATCGAGTGTTTTCATCGTACAAGGTTATTTCAGCTCCCGTCCCTTCGCCTGTGATTTCGCTTCCGATCGCATCACTTGCGTGAACACTGTTCGTGCAACTATAGTGTGCGGCGGGAGCGCTGCCGGCTGGCGTGGGAGCGGCTGCTGCCGCCTGCGCAGGAGGAGCAGGCACGCCCGACTTCAAATTGTAGGCATCGATGATCTGCTTGGTGATATTGGTGGTCTCACTGGCGTAGAGCACGTTACTTGGCTGCTGGCTAATATCCAGCACCAACGTGTAGCCCTGCTGTTGCGCGTAGTTGGTCATGACCTCATAGAACTTGGCTGCCAGGGCGTTATATGCCTCCTGCAGCTCTTTCTTGGCACCTTCACTATCTCGATTATTGCTGTACTTTTTCTGTAGGTCGGCTAAGATGCGCTTACCTTCATCCGACTGCAACACAGCCTGCTGGAACGCGATTACGGCAGTCTTGTGAGGACCGGCGGGTGCCGCAGGTGCGGTGACCACAGTAGAGATTTCGGGCGTCTGCCCCGTATTTCCATTACCACGTATCACCTTACCTCCGGTCATGGAGGCCAACTCCTCACAGGAGTGAACGGTTGAACCTGGATAAGCTTTCGCCCCGTTTGACATCAGAACATAACAGTTTGAGGTTTGGGCAGCAGCGCGCAAACCCATGAACGAGAGTAGTGCAAGAGCAATTGGAAGCGAGTGTTTGATGTACATATCTGCCCCTTCGAAATTCATTAGTTTTGTCCGCGTTAATCCCTCAATGATCCCTCAACACACAAAGGCCCCGCAAGCGCGGAGCCTTTGCTGTTGCGTCCGATGGGAGCGTCTTCAGCCGGTATTAGTGCGCGGCAGGCTTGGGTGCAGTCGGCTTGGCAGTAGCCGCCGGCGGTGGCGGAGGCGCGGGCACACCAGACTTCACGTTGTAGGCATCCAGAACCGCTTTGGAGATATCCGCTGATCCGTCGGCCCAGAGCAGAATCTGAACCTGCTGCTGAGATTCGTCCAGTACCATCGTAAAGCCCTGCTGCTGTGCATAGGCAATCATCACATCGCTGACCTTGCCGGCCACGCTGATGAACATCTCCTGCATCTCCTGGCCGCCGTCGTTCTTCAGGTCTTCGGCGTCGCGGTCCAGCTTCTTCTTCTTTTCCTCGGCGCTTTTGGCAATGCTGGCGCGCTCGGTATCGCTGAGTACGCTGCCCTGCTCCTGCAACTTCTTGGTCAGAGCAGCCACTTCCTCATCGAGTGCCTTGAGCTGGGCTTCCCTGGGCGCAAACTTCTTCTCCAGATCGGCCAGGTTGCGCTGAAATTCATTGGTTCTTTGCACGACCGGCTGGAAGGCGATCAGGGCAATTTTGGCTGGACCGGCAGGCGCGGCGGCGGGCGCGACGGGTGCGGGCAACGTTTGGGCGGCGGCGCTCAGGGCAAAGCCCAAGGCCAGCGTAGCGACTACTACTAGTGAACGCTTCATGAGGGTGTACAGCTCCTTCGGAATTCCTGTGGGTCTCACCGCGCCTAAACGCGGAAACAAATTTGTGCCTTCTGAGAAACCTCACGGCCTTTGACCACTCCGGCAACGAAAATCTGTTGCTGCGGAACTCTGCGCCGACTGCGGCGAAGAAAGAAAAAGGACGCGGACGGAGACGTCAGCAGGAACTAGATTGGATTATAGGGAGCCACGGTTGGGAGCGTCAAACTGCCGAAGGATGATTTTGGGCGATTGCTGGCTATGGTAGGTTGACGTTCTGTGAATATTTCCGCAGGCTGATAAGCTGGGCGCATGGCCAAGCAGAGTTGGGAGGCGGAGAAGATCGTTCGGGTGCGAGGCCGGCTGCTGGAGTGGTATGCGCGCTGCCGGCGCGACCTGCCCTGGCGGCGCAATCGTGATCCCTACGCCATCTGGGTCTCTGAGATCATGTTGCAGCAAACCCGCGTGGCCGTGGTTGTCGAGCGTTACCAGGCCTTCATGGCGCGCTTCCCCACTCTGCTCTCGCTGGCGCTGGCGCCGGAGCAGGAGGTGCTGGCCCTGTGGAGCGGCCTCGGCTACTATCGCCGCGCGAGGATGCTGCACAAGACGGCGCGGTTTGTGGCCGACCATTATCATGGCAACCTGCCGCAAACTAGCGAAGAGTTGCGTCTGCTGCCGGGGATCGGCGCTTACACCGCTGCGGCCGTGGCCAGCATCGCGCATGGCGAGCCGGTGGCCGTGGTGGACGGCAACGTTGAGCGCGTGCTCTGCCGACTGGAAGGCTGGAAGGCCGGCAGCCGCGCGGGCGGCGGAGCTTTGGCGCGGCGCAGGATGGAGGCGCTGGTCGGCAAGCTGGTGGACCCAATTTATCCCGGAGATTTCAATCAGGCCATGATGGAGCTGGGCGCAACCCTCTGCCTGCCGCGCAATCCGCAGTGTTTGGTCTGCCCCGTGGCCGCCGATTGCAAGACCCAGGGCGAGCACCAGTCAGCACCGCGCCCGCGGATGCAGAGCCGCGAGACAGCCTATGCGCTCTCCGTACGCAGCGGTCGGCTCGCTGGCCAAGCGCATCGCGAGGTGATGTTGGAGCAGCGTCCGGACTCGCTGTCGGTGATGCCGGGGCTGTGGGAGTTGCCCGCGCTCGCGGAAGCCGCAGTCCCCGAAGAGGAGCTGCGCTTGACCGTGCGCCACGCCATCATGCGGGTGAACTATTATGTGCGCATCCGCACGGTCTATGAAGACGACATCGACGCGATGACGGTTCCCGGCGGCGAGCGCCGCTGGATTCCGCTGCATGAGGCGGGTGAGTTGGCGCTGACCGGCCTGGCGCGCAAGGCGCTTACCCGCTTGCATCTGCTGGCCGCCGCGCCGCTGGACGCCATCGCTCCCAACAAATTCGATTGACGCGCGCAGCAAACTTTCACAAGCATCCTGATATGCTTGTGACGCATCGAAACAAGAGAAGCATTTCATCAACTTCAAGGAGAGACCATGGCAAGCAAGGCAAGCGCAATTTGGACCGGTTCACTAAAGGAAGGCAAAGGCACGATCTCGACTATGACGGGCGTGCTGGAAAACGCGAAGTACTCCTTCGCCTCACGCTTCGAGGGCGCGGACTCAGGCACCACCCCAGAAGAGCTGATTGCGGCGGCGCACGCCGGTTGCTTTTCGATGGCGTTGGGCGCGCAGTTGGGCGCGGCGGGCCTGACGCCGGAGAAGATTGAGACTCATGCGGCGGTTTCGCTGGGCAAGGTCGAAGGTGGCTTTGCCATCACGCGCATTGCGCTTACCACCACGGCCAGCGTTCCCCGTGCGACGGCGGAAGTCTTCGCCAAGGCTGCCGCCGAGGCCAAGGCCGGTTGCCCCGTCTCCAAGCTCTTCGCCAACAACACGGAAATCACGCTCGACGCCAAACTGATCTGAGCGGCATTTGTAGTCTGTGGCCGGGGTCGAAGGCTCCGGCCATGTGGCCCGATTTTGACGACAATTTGACACGCGCTCCTGCATTTGCGAGACTCATAACTGCTGCTTGTTCAGTTTGTTCAGAGAAATTCGCTGAAATTGCAGGCCGTGCCGAAGTGGCGGAATTGGCAGACGCGCGTGGTTCAGGTCCACGTACTCGCAAGGGTGTGGGGGTTCGAGTCCCTTCTTCGGCACCAAGTTGTCAAGTAAAT
>Ga0181529_10006172_pt1 | contig 12258 bp, 6 predicted proteins | sample PEATcosm2014_Bin_36_FD_119763 | JGI IMG/M metagenome (GOLD analysis project Ga0181529, IMG submission 119763) | Peatland microbial communities from MTU Mesocosm Facility, Houghton, MI, USA - PEATcosm2014_Bin10_30_metaG | ecosystem: Environmental > Terrestrial > Soil > Wetlands > Peat | place... | reverse complement strand
GACGTCGATCCCGTCGTGCACGTGCCCAACTACGACTTCTTCCAGTACTACGCCGGGGGCCACAACTGGAACCTGGGGCTCGACCCCTACACCAACCACCCCGGCGTCGCCGGCGCCATCGTCTACCCGCGCTTCGATACGCCGCAGATCTCGGGCTACATCTACCCGCCGACCTTCCTGCCGGTCTACGGCGCGCTTGCCCACTACAGCTACGACGACGCGCGCCGCGCCTGGCTGGCCATCACGCTCGGCGCCTTCGCGCTGCTGATCGCAGTCGCGATGTGGGTCACGCCGGGCCGGCGGTTCGAGGTGCTGGGCGTCACCGCGCTGCTCACGATGGCCTCATATCCGTTCATCTACCACGTGCACAACGGACAGGCCGACCTGGTGGCCGCCGCCTTCGCCATCTCGGGCTTTCTGCTCTATCCGCGCTGGCGGGGATGGCCGTCGGCGGCACTGCTCGCACTGGCCGTCGCCACCAAGGTGACGCCGGTGCTGCTGCTGGCCGTGATGGTCGTCTATTTCCGCGACTGGCGGCTGGCGCTCAAGGCGCTGCTCTGCGGCGTGGTCCTGGGGGCGGTGTCGCTTGCCTGGGTGCACATCGGCCTGTACCGCGAGTTCCTGTTCACGACGTTGCCCTCGATCGCGGTCTCCGACCCGTCGCGCTTCAACCAGACGGTGCTGCGCTTCTGGTGGCAGTACCCGCTGCTGCTCAAGGTGGCCTCGACGCTGGGCTACTGCGCGCTCCTGTTCCTGGTGTACGTGGCGAGCCGCAACCGGCGGCGCGCGCCGCTGGCCCCCGACGCCCGCGACGAGCAGCGGCGCGAGCGCTACGCGGTGCTGCTGCTGGCCGTGCTGTTCATGCTGTTCTTCTCGCCGCTCGCCTGGCAGATGGCCTACGTGTGGCCGCTCGTTCCGCTGGCGCTGGTGCTCACATCGCGTCCGCCCGCCGGGCGTCCGGCGGCGGTGGTGACCATGGGGGTGGCCGCGGCGCTGCTCTGCAGCCGTATCTTCGACGTGCGCGTGCTCGACCTGCTGAACGTGCTGGGCGCGGTCGTTGCCATCTTCGCGCTCATGCACTGGTATCTGCCGCTCGAACAGCCGCCGGCGCTCGATGCGGCAGCGTCGCCCGGCGACGCCGAAGAGTCGGCCGGGGCCGCGGCGACGCCTGCCGCCGCCGCAGCGCCTGCCGCCGACGGCGCCTTGCGAGCGCCTAGTTCTTGACTGGCAGGATCGTGAACGAGGCCATCGCCGGAGTCAGCTTCGACCACGACTGCGCCCAGGTGTCGGCGCTCGCCTGACCGGTGATCCAGTAGGCGTAGCGGCCCTTGGGCAGCAAGAGGTACGACATGGCGCCGGCCTCGGTGTTCTGAGCGTCGTAGGTGTAGGTGATCTGAAAGCCTTTGGTGCCGTTCACGGTGATCGGCCTGAAGGCATCGGTGATCCTCAGCTTGGGCAGGCCCTTGATGAGGCTGTGGACGATGAGGTCGAAGTCGCCGGCGTGGCTCTTGAGGTCTGCTGCCTTGACCGGCTTGGCCATGGCGTAGACAGCCACCTGCAGGGTATCGAAGGCGTGGCCGCCGACGACCTTGCCCTTGGGGTCGGCCCACAGCGTGCTGGTCAGGGCGTCGCCGCTCGCCGCCGCCTTGGTCGAAGCGCTGAGCCAGCCCAGCGGATAGTCGATCGAGAAGCGATACTGCTTGTTGGTGCCGACGCCGAAGGCCGACGGCGGTGCGGGGCTCATCGACCTGGCCGCGGGCGGCACCTGGTCGGGCAGGGTGGCGCTGCCGCTCGACGCGCAGGCGCCGAGGCCGGCGGCGAGCGCGAGCAGGGCCGCGCTGACGGTCATGGTGAGTGCGAGGTGTCTGACGCGCACGTTGTCTCCTTCGCTGTAACGAACGTCGGCGGCCGTGGTCGCGCCCTGGTGTCGGGCGAGCCGCACGATTTCCCTCTTCTTTGACTCGGTGTCGGCGCGAAGGCGACCGGGCTTGAGCGCCTCGACGGCCTTGCCGGCCGCCGGCGCGGATACGATAGCATCGCAGGCGGCGGCCGGACGCCGGCGGGCGAGACCGGACGTGTTCGTGAGACCGGGGAGGCACGCGTGGATTTCGACGCCGTAGTCGAGCGCCGCGGGACGGCGAGCTACAAGTGGGACCGCTACGGTCCCGACGTGCTGCCCTTCTGGGTGGCCGACATGGACCTGCCCTCGCCACCGGCGGTGGTCGCGGCGCTCAAGGCCCGGGCGGCCCACGGCGTCTACGGCTACACCCACCTGCCCGATTCGCTCGTCGCCGCGCTGCTTGCGCACCTGCGCGACGGCTACGGCTGGACGGTGGCTCCCGAGGCGCTCGTCTTTCTGCCCGGCGTCGTGCCGGCCCTCAATCTCGCTTGCCGCGCGTACGCCGCGCCCCGCGAGACGGTGCTCACCGTGGTGCCCGCTTATCCGCCGTTCCTCGAAGCGCCCGGCCTGCAGGGACGGGAGTTGGCCACAGTCGCTGCGCGCCGCGCAGGCGAGCGTTGGGAGCTGCCGCTCGCCGAGCTCGAGGCGGCCGTGACCCCGGCCACGAAGGTGCTGCTCTTCTGTCACCCGCACAACCCTCTGGGGCGCATCTGGAGCGCCGCCGAGGTCGCCGCGGTGGTCGACCTCTGCCGCCGCCGCGGTCTGGTGCTCGTCTCCGACGAGATCCACTGCGACCTGCTCCTTGAGCCCGCGACCCATGTGCCCTCGGTGGTCGCCGCGCCGGCCGCCGACGAGGTGACGGTCACGCTCATGGCGCCCAGCAAGACCTACAACCTGCCGGGTCTGAACTTCGCCTTCGCCGTGATCCCCGACAAAGGCTTGCGCCGACGCTTCGTCGAGGCCGGCGCCGGCGTTCTGCCGTTCCCGGGCTGTTTTGCCATCGCCGCCGCCGAAGCCGCCTACCGCGACGGCGGCGAGTGGCTCGCCGAGCTGCGCGCCTACCTGCGCGGCAACGCCGAGCTGGTGGCGTCGTTCGTCGCGGCCGAGCTGCCTGGAGTGACCACGACGCGCGTCGAGGCCACCTACCTCGCCTGGCTCGACGCGCGCGGCTGGCTTGCGGCTCACGACGCCCACGGCGCGGAAGCGGCCCAGGCCTGCCTGCGCGCCGGCGTGGCGCTGTCCGACGGCGGCGCCTTTGGCGCCGCCCCCGGGTTTTTGCGCCTCAACTTCGGCTGTCCGCGTGCCACCCTCGAAGAGGGTCTGCGGCGCCTCAAGCGCGCGCTCGGCTAGCGCGCGGGGCCGCGGTGATCCTCGCACTCGACCAGGGCACCACGAGCTCGCGGACGCTGCTCGTCGACCACGACGGCCGCATCGTGGCCAGCGCGCAGCAGGCCGTCGGCCAGACCTACCCGGCTCCGGGCTGGGTCGAGCAAGACCCGCTCGCCCTCTGGCGGGCCCAGCTCGATACGGCGCGCGCGGTGCTGGCCGCCCGCCCGGCCGCGGCGGCGGCCGTCGCGGCCGTCGGCCTTGCCAACCAGCGCGAGACCGCCGTGGTCTGGGAACGCGCGACGGGCGCCCCCGTGGCGCCGGCGATCGTCTGGCAGGACCGCCGCACCGCCGCCACGTGTCGGGCGCTCGCCGACGCGGGCCACGAGGCGCTGGTGCGGCGCAAGACCGGCCTTGTCCTCGACCCCTATTTCACGGCGACCAAGCTGCGCTGGATCTTGGAGCACATCCCCGACGGGCCGCGGCGCGCGCGGCGCGGCGAGCTGGCCGGCGGCACCGTCGACTCGTGGCTCGCGTGGAACCTGACCGGCGGGCGTCTGCACGTGACCGACGCGACCAACGCATCGCGCACGCTGCTGTACGACTTGAACACAGGCGCCTGGGACGACGAGCTCCTCGAGCTGTTCGGCGTGCCGCGCGAGCTGCTGCCGGCCGTGGTCGACACGAGCGCCGTGGTGGGCGAGACCGACCCCCGCCTGTTCGGCGTCGCGCTGCCCATCGCCGCGCTGTGCGGCGACCAGCAGGCGGCGCTCTTCGGTCACGGCTGCTACGGCGCCGGCCAGGCGAAGCTCACCTACGGCACCGGCTGCTTCCTGCTGACCCACACCGGCGCCGCCCCGATCGCCTCGCGTCACCGGCTGCTCACCACCGTGGCCGCGCGGCGCGGCGGCAGGCCGACCTTCGCCCTTGAGGGCAGCGCCTTCGTGGGCGGCGCGGCCGTCGGCTGGCTACGCGACGGCTTGGGCGTGGTCTCGTCGTCGGAGCAGGCCAGCGAGCTCGCGGGGCTGGTGGCGGCCGGCGAGGGCGGGGTCTTCGTGCCCGCCCTCGCCGGCCTCGGCGCGCCGCACTGGGACCCAGCGGCGCGCGGCGCGTTCTTCGGCCTCACGCTGGGTGCGACACCGGCGCACCTGGCCCGGGCCGTGCTCGAGGGCATCGCCTTCGAGGTCGCCGACCTGGTCGCCGCCACCGCGGCCGACTCGGGCCTTGAGCCGGTCGAGCTGCGCGTCGACGGCGGCGCCTCGGCCAGCGATGCGCTGCTGCAGTTCCAGGCCGACATCTGCGGCTTCGAGGTCGTGCGCGCCGCCGAGCCCGAGTGCACCGCGTTGGGCGCGGCCGCTCTGGCCGGCCTGGCCGTGGGCTTCTGGCGCGACGACGGCGAGCTTGCCGCGATGCATCGGGCGGGGCGCCGCTTCGTGCCCGATGTGGCCATCGACCGCACCGCGCTGCTCGAGCGCTGGCAGCGCTCGGTGGCGGCGGTCAGGCAGTTCGCGGCCGCCGACGACTAGCGGCTGCCGAAGGGGACCGCGGGCGACGGGTCGTGGCGGCCGGCGCTCGCGACCCGTCTACCCGTCGAGGAGCTCGTCGAGGGCGTCGCGGTAGGAGAGCAGCGCGGCGGCGCCGTCGCCCACGTAGGTCGAGCCGTGCATGGTGGCCAGCGTGGTGGGCTCGAGGCTGGCGAGCTCGCGCAGATAACGGTCGGTGCGGCTGGTGAAGGGCACGTAGCCCCTGAGTGGCGTGCCTTCGTAGCCGGCGAGCGCGCGGAGGGCGTCGGCGACCACGTCGCCGTCGGTCAGGGCCGGCCGGTCGCCACCCTGGTGAAGGATGTCCGAACAGAGCAACGTGCGGGTGGTCTCGTCGAACAGGTGGCCCGCTTCCCAGCCGTGGGGCAGGTGGGGCGTCTGGTGAAAGCGCAGCCGGTGGCGACCGGTGGCGACCGTTTCGTGGTCGGCCAGACCGCGAGCAGGGCGCGCCGCATAGTCGCCCATGTCGACGAGGCGACAGGTCTCGCTGCAGACGGGCACGGCGGCCGGCGCGGCCGTCAGCCACTCGTTGAGCGCGCCGCACTCGTCGACCTCGAAGTGGCTGAAGCCGATCCAGCGGAGCGTGGCCGGGTCGATGAGGCGCGCCACGGCGGCGTGGACGTCGGCGAAGAGCCACCTCATGCCGGTGTGATACAGCAGGGAGCTCTCGTCTCGCACCAGGAACTGGGCAAAGCCCAGGTCGCGGGCCGTGACGTAGGTCGAGATGCGAAAGATGTCTGGCGCGATCTCGTCGACCGTGGTCGCCATCCGGCCACCTCCCCGGGAGCGGTTTGCATGGCTCCGCGCCGCAGGACCGGGCAGCCCCGGCGGCTTCACGGTTTGTTGCCTCGCGGCCCGACCTGAAACGCAACCGGCCGTTGGCGTGCGTCTGTCCGCGGACCTCTGGTAGCCTCTTGGCGTGCCTGGCGGCGCTTGACGCGGGCTTCGCCGCAGGCGCAACGGTTTGCGCGCGCCTTGCCGTGGCAACCCACGGCGTGCGGCGGGGCTGCGCGGTGGACTGCGTATGCGGCTTGCCGCGGCTTGGCCTGCTCACGCGCGCGGGTGACAAATACGGCATCGACAGGGAGCGCTCGTGGATGATCGGCGACACACTCGACCAAGCCGAAGGCGGCGTGCGCGCCGGCTGTCGCACGTGCCCGCGGCGTCGACGAGCAGTGCCGCCCTGTGCCGCGGCACGGGCGCCTCTCCAGCGCCGCGAGGGCACCCGCGCGGTCGTGCCTGCCGCCGCGCCGGAACACTGACGTGAGCACCGCCCCAGAAGCGGTGACGCCGTCCGCCGACGAGCTTCGCCGCCGCGTGACGCGCGGGCTGTCGGTCGCGCGCGCCGACTTGGAACGGCTCGTGCGCATCCCCTCTGTGGCCCTCGAGGGATTCCCGACTGAGCCGCTGACGGTCGCCGCCGAGGCCGTGACAGAGATCTTGCGCGGCGCCGGCATGGCCGACGTGCGGCTGCTCGACGTGCCCGGTTCGCCGCCGGCGGTGTTCGCCTCGCGCCCTGCGGCGCCCGGCGCTGCGACCGTGCTGCTCTACGGCCACTACGACGTGCAGCCCGCCGGCGTCGAGGCGGACTGGACGAGCCCACCGTTCGAGCCGGTCGAGCGCGACGGCCGCCTGTTCGGCCGCGGCGCCGCCGACGACAAGTCGGGCATCGTCATGCACGCCGCCGCGTTGCGCGCGCTGGGCAACGACCTTCGTGTCGGGATCAAGGTGCTGATCGAGGGGGCCGAGGAGACCGGCCGGACGGGCCTCGAGGAGCTGGTGCGCGCCCGTCCCGAGCTGGTCGCGGCCGATGCCATCGTGATCGCCGACGCCGGCAACCGCGCCGTCGGCCGGCCCACATTGACGACGTCACTGCGCGGCATGGCGAAGATCCTGGTCGAGGTCCGCACGCTGGCCGGCCCGATCCACAGCGGCGTCTACGGCGGCCCCGCGCCCGACGCACTGGCCGCGCTGATCGGCATGCTGGCCACCCTGCACGACGCGGCCGGCAACGTTGCGGTGAAGGGGCTCGAGGCGGTCCCCTACGACGGCGCGAGCTACGACGAGCCGGCGTTTCGGCGCGATGCCGGCGTGCTCGCCGGCGTCGCACTCGCCGGCTCGGGTAACATCGCCGAGCAGCTCTTCAGCCGCCCGGCCATCACGGTGATCGGCATCGACGCGCCCGCGGTCGAGGGCGCCGCGAACGTCGTGGTGCCGCGCGCCCGAGCCGCCGTGAGCGTGCGTGTGCCGCCCGGCCTTGACCCCGCCGTCGCCAGAGAGGCGGTCGTGCGCCACCTGCAGACGGTCGCCCCGTGGCGCGCGGTGCTCGTCTTTACCAACGCCGGCGGGGGCGAGGGCTTCGCGGCGCGCACCGACGGGCCCGCGTACACCGCTGCGGCGAAGGCCCTCTCCGCGGCCTACGGCAGTCCCGCGTCGCACTACGGCATGGGCGGCTCGATCCCGCTGGTCGCGGCGTTCCACGCGGCGGCGCCCGACGCCGAGATGATCCTGTGGGGCGCCGAGGAGCCGCTGAGCCACATCCACGGGGCCAACGAGAGCGTCGACCTGGCCGAACTGGAGCGCGCCATCGTGGCCGAGACGCTGTTCCTGGCTGCGATCCCGGCGCCCGAGTGACCTCCGCCGGGGCGGCCTTCGGCCCCGGCGGTCCCCCGAACGCCGGCGGCGGCCGCGTACTACCGGCCTCCCATTCTGGCCGGCTTTCAAGTGCGGGCGGCGCGGCGTCGTCTATGTCGTAAACTGTCGGCATGCAGTTCCTCGCAACGCCTCAGGACCCCACGAACGACGGCGCGCCGCGCCTGCTCATCGGGCTCGACGCCGGCAAGGTCACGACGTCGCTCGCCTGGGGGCGGGTCGGCGCCGACGGCGACCTGGTCGTCCATGGCTCGAGCGCCGCGCGCCACCACGGCGAGCCGCTGGCGCCCTTCTTCGCCCTGTACCGCGCGCTCGGCGCCGCGCGGGTCGCGGGCGTCGTGGCGGCGGGCGCCTTCGGCGACCGCCTGACGGCGCCCGCGCTCGGCGCCATCCCCGAGGAGATCGCCCAGGAGTGGGCGGCGCGCGCCCTCTTCGGTGCCGAGGGCGCGCTGACCGTGGTGCGCATCGGCGGCAGCGGCTACTCGGTGCTCACGCGCGACCGTGCCGGGCGCATCGACTACGAGCGCAACGAGCGCTGCTCGGCGGGCACCGGCGAGACCGTCGAGGGGCTGTGCGGCCGGCTCGGTTGCGGCCTTGACGAGGCCATCGCGCTCGCCGCCGCCGCCGACCGCGGCATCACCGTCACGTCGCGCTGCGCCGTCTTTGCCAAAAGCGAGCTCACGCACTTCGCCAACCAGGGCGAAGACCACGGCCGCCTGTTTCGCGGACTGTTCGAGAGCGTGGCGCGCAATGTGCACGCGCTCTATGACCGTACCAAGGTCGACGGTCCCGTCGTGCTGATCGGCCACGGCGCCCTGATCGGTCCGCTCGTCTCCGCCTTCCGCGAGCTCGTCACGGCTCCCGTCGAGGTCTCCGCGCAGGCTGGAGTGTTCGAGGCCCTCGGCGCGCTGCAGCTTGCCGCCTCGCGCGACTGGAGCGGGACCACGTGGCGGCCTGCCGCACCAGAGGCCCTGGTGGTCGAACGTCGCGTCCGGGTGCGCGCCCTGACGGCGGCGGCCGACGGCCCGGGTTCGGTGGTACGTCTCGGTCTCGAGGAGACGGCCGGCCGGTCCGCCGCCGACGCGTCGGGCGCCGACGCACTGGGCGCCGACGCGGCCCCGACGGCGGTCGTGCTGGGCCTCGACCTGGGCTCGACGGGTTCGAAGGGGGTCCTGGTCGAGCTGCTTTCCGGCGCGGTGCTGGCCGACGTGTACCGGCGCACCGACGGCAACCCGGTCGAGGCGGCCAAGCGCCTGGTGGTCGACCTGCGCGCGGCTCGTCCGCGCGACACGGTGGTCGCGGTGGGGCTGACCGGGTCGGGGCGCGACGCCGTGGCGACCGTCATGCGCGCCGCCTACCCCGACCTTGCGACCGGCCTCACCGTGCTCAACGAGATCGTGGCGCACGCGGCCGCCGCCGTGCGGTTCGACCCGGACGGCGGACGCAGCCTCTCGATCGTCGAGATCGGCGGCCAGGACGCCAAGTTCATCAACGTGCGCGACGGGCGCGTGGCCGAATCCGACATGAACCGCGTCTGCAGCGCCGGCACGGGCTCGTTTCTCGAAGAGCAGGCCCTGGCCTTCGGACTCGACGACATCGCCGGCTTCGGCGCCCTCGCGGCCCGTTCCGCGAGGCCGCCCGACCTCGGCCAGACCTGCACGGTGTTCGTCGCCGACGTCGCCGCCGAGGCGCTGTCCGACGGCTTCACCCGCGCCGACATCTTCGCCGGGCTGCAGTACTCGGTGATCAAGAACTACATCGGCCGCGTGATGGGCGACCGCCGCTTCGCGGAGCGCATCTTCTTCCAGGGCAAGCCGGCCGCCAACCCCTCGCTGGCGCGCACGTTGGCCGCGGTCACCGGTCGCGAGGTCGTGGTGCCGCCCGACCCGGGCGCCATGGGCGCGCTGGGCATCGCCCTGCTTGCCGCGCAGGCAAGCGCCACTGCCGGACTTGCCCCGGTCGATCTCGACATCTTCGCGGCAGCGCGCGTGGTCGAGCGCAAGAGCGGCCGCTGCGGCGACCGACACTGCGCCAACCTCTGCCGGCTCGAGACGGCCGTCGTCGAGGTGGCCGGCGAACGCCGCCGCGTGGTGAGCGGCGGCAACTGTCCCAAGTACGACGACCGTTCCGAGGTGGGCGCTAAGCTTCCTCAGGACGCCCCCAACCCGTACCGCGAGCGCGACGAGCTGCTGACCGTTCTCGTGGCCGAGAGCGCGGCCGATGCGGCGGCCGGCCCGCTGGCCGGCCGCCGCATCGGCCTGCCGCAGGCGCACTACCTGATCGACTCGCTGCCGTTCTTCGCCGCGTTCCTGGCCGCGCTGGGGGCCGAGGTCGAGGTGCTGCGCCCGACGGTCGAGACGCTGGCCCTGGGCGACCGGCGCTGCGCGGCGCCGGGCGCCTGCGCGCCGGTCAAGATCGCCCACGGCCTGACCGCGGCGGCCGGCGAGGCACGGCTCGACGCGCTCTTCGCGCCGGCGTTCATCAACCTGCCGTCGCACGGGGCGGCCGGTACCTACACCTGCCCGATCGCCCAGGGCACGCCGCAGATGCTCGAGCACGCCCTGGCCGGCGAGGCCGGGGCGCCACCTGTGGTGCGGCCGGTGTTCTTCGCCGCCGGCGCCCACGGCTTTGGCGACGCCGACCTGCTCCGGGAGCTCGAAACGGCGGCCCGGCTGCTGGGCGTGCACGACGCGGCGGCGGTGCGCGCGGCCCAAGTCCGCGCCTGCGCCGTATGGGAGCGGTACGAGCGCGGCCTGCGCGAGATCGGCGACCGCGCGCTCGACTTCGCGCGCGCCGCGGGCGTGCCCGTCGTGCTCATCGTGGGCGAGGTGCACGTGATCCACGACCCCGTGATCAACTCGGGTATCCACGACCTGGTGACCGCGAGCGGCGCCATGCCGCTGCCGCTCGACTGCTTTGCCGTCGACGAGGCCGCGCCGGGTCTGCGCTGCGTGCACTGGGCCGGCGCCGGCGAGACCCTGCGCGCCTCGCTTGGGGCGGCCGCCGCCGGCGACGTGTTCCCCCTGCTTCTGTGTGCCTACGGGTGCGGGCCGAACTCGCTGGTCGAGCACCTCTTCGACGATCTGCTCTCCGCCTACCCGCACACGGTGCTCGAAAGCGACGGCCACGGCGGCAGCGCCGGTTATGTGACCCGCGTGCAGGCGTTCCTGCACGCCGTGCGGGGCTACCGCGAGGCGCAGGCGCTCGCCGCCGGTCCGGGCGCCGTCGCGTCCGCGGGCGCTTCACGTGGTGCCGCGACCCCCGGCGCCGTCGACCCCCGCCACCTCGAGCGCTGCGAGCGGCCGGTCGTCCTGTCGCTGCGCAACAACCGCGAGCGCACCTTCGTGTTCGGCAATATCGGTGGGAGCGGCGGCCGTTTCGCGGCCGCCGCCATGCGCGGCGCCGGCATCGACGCGCGCTTCGTGGGCGCCACCTCGCCCGAGGCCCTCGACCGGGGGCGCCAGGGCTGTTCGGGCAAAGAGTGCCTGCCGTATCAGCTCATCTGGGGCACGCTGGCCGACTACCTCGAGCGCGCCGGCGACACCATCGGCGAGGGCGGCTGCGTGTTCGTGAGCATCGGTCGCGGCTTTCAGGCCTGTCGTCCCAACCTGTTCCCGGTCGCCCAGCAGATCCAGCTCGAGCGGCTGGGCTACGACAAGCCCGTCGAGGTGGCCGACTTCACCCTTCTGTTCGAGGACTGGTCGTTGACGTCGGTGATCTGGGTAGGCTCGGCGTCTGCCGACCTGCTCAACATGATGCGCTTCTACCACTACGCGACCGAGCCCCGTCGGGGCGCCTCCGACGCCCTCTACCACGCCTACGCCGATCGTCTCGAGGCGCTGCTGGCGGCGCCGCGGCTGACCGGCAAGGTCAAGGGCCTGGGCGACGCCCGCGCCCTGCTCTCGCGCTGCGAGGCGCTCGTCGCCGAGGCCGCGCGCGAGTTCGCCGGGCTTGCCGGCGGCGAGACCCGCGACGACCTGCGCACCGTCTTTCTGTGCGGCGACATCTACCTGCGCGTCGACGAGTGGGGCAACGACGACCTGCAGCGCAAGCTCTCAGACCAGGGCCTGCGCGTCATCTTCGAGCCGTTTGGCGAGATCTTCGAGCTGCTCGCGCTGCGCGACGCGCGCGAGCACGGCCTGGCCACCCGCCAGGGCGCCAAGCGCCTGGCGACCCTCAAGTTCATGCGCTACGTGGTCAAACGGCTGCTCGGCGTCGTGCGTCCCCACGAGCCCTGGGTCTTCTGGCACGACGTCGGCGAGGTCTGGCGGGCCAGCGAGCCGCTGTTCGACGGCTACCCGTTCGGCGAGTCGATCCCCACGATCGGCGGTGCCCTGCTCACCTGGTCGACGCAGGCCGTCGACGGCGTGGTCGTGGTCTCACCGCGCGGCTGCGGCCCGGCCCTGGTGAGCGAGGCGCAACTGCGCCGCGGCGCCGGTTTTCCGCTGCTCTTCGTCTACAACGACGGCGACCCGCTCGACGAGTCGCGCCTGGCGGGCTTTGCCTGGCGGCTGCGCGGCCGCGAGGCGCGCCGGCTCGGCGCCGGCGTCTGACCCGGAAGGCTCGCGGTGGCCACGGCGCCGACGGGCAAGATCGTGAGCGTGCTGGGGCCGATCTCGCCGGCCGAGCTCGGCGTCTGCCTGCCGCACGAGCACCTCGTCTGCGCTCTCGACCAGGCCCTCGACTGGCCGCGGACCGACGCGCGGGCGTGGGCCTTTGCCGACGAGCCGGTGACGGCGGCCAACCTCGAGCGCGTCCGCAGCGACCCGCTCGGCAACCGCGCCAACCTGCGCCTCGACGACCTCGACGAGATGGTCGCCGAGCTGCGCCTCTTCGCCG
>Ga0181529_10006171_pt1 | contig 12258 bp, 10 predicted proteins | sample PEATcosm2014_Bin_36_FD_119763 | JGI IMG/M metagenome (GOLD analysis project Ga0181529, IMG submission 119763) | Peatland microbial communities from MTU Mesocosm Facility, Houghton, MI, USA - PEATcosm2014_Bin10_30_metaG | ecosystem: Environmental > Terrestrial > Soil > Wetlands > Peat | place... | reverse complement strand
GGGAAGGCTGCGGTGAACGCCTTCCTGGACATCCCGCCGATGGGCACCCGGTCGAACGGGGCGATCCTCGCGGGCATGGGCGGCGCGATCAGTCAAAACCAGGTCACCGCCAACGAAGGCGGCGCGGTTCAATCGGCATCGCCTGAGGTGAGCGCGCCGGTCAGGGCTTCACGGAACAAATGACAGTTGAGGAAATATAATGTCCGAGACACTGACAGCGACACCACGCGTGAAGTTTATTCAGCGTGCCGCGTTGGTCCTGCTGATCCTGGCAGCTATGGTCAACTATATGGACCGTGCGACGTTGGCCGTCGCCAATCCGCTCATCCGGCAGGATCTGGGACTGTCCATTGCGGATATGGGTTATCTGCTCTCGGCCTTCCTATGGGCCTATGCCATTGCGCAATTGCCGGGCGGCGCGATGGTCGACAAGCTGGGGCCGCGCGTCCTGTTGGCCTTGGCCATGACCCTCTGGTCCTGCGCGCAGTTCCTGGGCGGGTTGGTGCAGGGGTTCGGCCAGTTCTTTGGTGCCCGTGCCCTGCTCGGCATTGGCGAGGCGCCGCAATTCCCGGCTTGTGCGCGCGTGGTGCGTGACTGGTTCAACCAGCGGGAGCGTGGCCTGCCCACGGGTATCACGACGAATGCGGCCCCGTACCTGGGCAGCGCCGTCGCGGTTCCGCTGCTGACCATCCTGATGCTGGCGTTCGGCTGGCGCACGATGTTTATGGGCATGGGCATCGCCGGCCTTGTGGTGGCGGTCGCCTGGTACTTCGTCTACCGCGACCCGACCCAGGTCGCGCTCACGGCGGAGGAGAATACCTACCGCACGGAGGGCGACCCGGCCAGCCCCGCGGCGAAGGTCACGTTCCGGGAATGGAAGCTGCTGTTCCGTTTCCGGACCACCTGGGCCATGATCCTCAGCAATTGCGGCTGCACCTATATGCTCTGGATCTACAATGCCTGGCTGCCCGGCTATCTTGAGATCGAGCGGCACATGAGCGTGCGATACACTGGCTGGGCGGCGGCCATTCCGCTCGCATGGGGGATGCTGGGCGGCATTCTGGGCGGGTACGTCTGCGACATCCTGTTGCGCCGCGGTGTCGCGCCGGTCAACAGCCGGAAGTATCCAGCCGCAATCAGCGTCCTCGGGGCGGCGGCCTGCACGCTGGGCGCCGCCTACGTCACCAGCAACGCGATGGCGATCGTCTTCATCTCGGGGGCGCTGTTCCTCCTCTCTTTCACTGGTAGCTGCGCCTGGTCAGCGGCTTCGGTTGTGGCGCCAGCGAACTGCACGGCCTCGATCGGCTCGATGATGAATTTCGGCGGCTATCTGGCCGCTGCGATGGCGCCTGCCGTCACCGGGGTGATTGTTCAGGCGACTGGATCCTTCGTACCGGCGCTGTTGGTCGGCGCGTTGATCGGCGTTGCAGGGGCGGCATCCTGGGTCTTCATCCTCGCTGAGCCGATCACGGCTATGGACATGGATGTGATATCTCCTCCGGCGGCGACCCACCCACAGGTTCGCTGACAGCGTCGGATCATTTGGCTATCGTGCGCTGCAACGGGACGTCGGGTTTCCCGAACCGTGAGAGTGGCCACGCGGATGTTCTCTTGGAAATGAGGTCTGAGAAAGTGACCGAAAGCAGTCCGAATATGTCAGGGTTCCGGCCGGATTGGCTCAACCTGGCGGTTGAGCCTGCCCTCGATCCCGACCTGCCTATTATCGATCCACACCATCATCTTTGGGATTTTCCCCACGTCCATTACATGTTTGATGAAGTGTTGGCTGACATAACGAGCGGGCACAACGTCATCGCCACGGTTTACGCACAGTGCTTCGTCATGTACCGCGCGAGTGGACCGGAACAATTTCGCCCGGTGGGAGAAACCGAGTTCGTGAACGGCATCGCCGCCATGAGCGCCAGCGGCCAGTACGGGCCGTCGCGGATCTGCGCCGGCATCGTCGGCTGGGCCGACCTTATGTTGGGCGCCGCCGTGCAAGAAGTCCTCGAGGCCCACATCGCCGCTGGAGGGGGGCGAGTCCGCGGCATAAGGAATACGGTCTGCTGGGATCCGGATGAGTCGATTCCGCGCTCACTGAGGAAAACCTGGGCCGGCATGCTGATGGATCCGCGGTTTCGGGCCGGCATGTCGCGACTTGCACCATTGGGCCTGAGCTTCGACGCCTGGCTGTTCCACACCCAACTGGGCGAGCTTGCGGACCTGGCAGCGGCGTTCCCTGAAACCACCATTGTGGTGGATCACGTGGGCGGCCCCTTACGGATCGGCTGCTACGCCAGCCAGCGCAACGAGGCCTTCAATGTCTGGGCCGCCGGGATCAAACGACTTGCCGCCTTTCCCAATGTCGTAATCAAATTGGGTGGGCTTGGAATGCACATCTTCGGGTTCGAACTTGATCACGTGCCGTTGCCGCCGAGTTCGGAACTTCTCGCCCGCCTCTGGCGCCCCTACATCGAGACATGCATCGATGCATTCGGCCCGAAGCGGTGCATGTTCGAGAGCAATTTCCCGGTCGACAAGGCGGCTTACAGCTACGTCAACGGATGGAATACTTTCAAGCGCTTGACCGCGGGATTCAGCGCAGATGAGCGAGCGGACCTGTTCAGCGGTACTGCTCGTCGGGTCTACCGGCTGGATTTGTCAGGGGGCGCATAGAAAGAGAAGGCTAGGGACTCCGCTCCAGTTCTAACCCCCAATGAAAGGCCGCCCCTGCGGAGGGCCGAGAAGGCGCTGACCGCGGTGATCCAGGAGGCCTGCGTCCGGGGGATCTTGACCCACTCGGTGGACGACCTGGTCAAGGCCATGGGGACGGACGGCGTCAGCAGGAGCCAGGCCTCCCGCCTCTTTGTCCTCAATGGTAGGGTTTTCCAGCTTCGTGGTCTCGCCGTTGCGCAGTGCTGGCAGCAACTGCGCTTCATCGCCTTTTTCATCGGCGGGCTGCCACTCCGGGAATGCTGCGCGCCAGCCAAAATCAATGGGCTGGCGACCGGCGGCGCGAAAAGGGAATCCCCGCACGTCGAGCGATGCGGTCGTCTGACGGTAACGGAAGTCGGGCATGATGGCGGCCAGATAAGCCCGCGAGATCACGTTGAACAGTTTCTTCTCATCGATCGAAAGACGCGGCCAGCCGAAGCGTGAGCTGCACAATTTCTGGAGCGAAGGCAGATCGTGGAGCTTCGGCGGCCCTTGCCGCTTGTCTTCGACGCGCACGCCAAGTGCACCCTCGAAGCCCTGAGCCGCTTCGACGACTTCCTGGGCACTTTCGCGCCGGACAATTCGCTCCTGCGGCGCGTGCCGCATCTGGAATTGACCGCCAGCTACGTTCGCGGTGGCGACAACTTCAAAATACGCCTGCGGCACAAAGTTCCGGATTTCGAGCTCGCGCTCGCAGACGATCGCCAAAGTTGGCGTTTTGACCCGGCCAACTCCAATAACGCCCCGCGCACCTCGACCAAGAATGACGGTCGCGGTTCGCGTCAGCGACAGGTTGTAGATCTGGTCGGCTTGTCGGCGCGCAACGGCGGCGGCGTAAGGATGAGCGTATTCGGCGTTTGGCTTCGCCCGGCCGAATGCGTCGCGGATCGTCTGAGGATCCTGCGCCGTAAATAGCACCCGCATGACCTGCCCGCGGTAATTGTAATGCTCGAGAATTTCCTGTCCGATGAGCTGCCCCTCGCGATCGCAATCGGTGGCAAGCCAGACCCGCTTTGCGGTGCGCAGCGCCTCACGGATGGCTTTGAGCTTCGCGGCTTTGTTGCCGCCTTCAGCAGGGCGGGTGCCATAAAGGCCTTCGGGACGAAGCAGGATCGGCGACCAGCGCTTCCAGGCCGGCACGACATCCTCTGGTTCCAGAAGATCCAGCAGATGTCCCTCAGCCGGGAGGATGTGCCCGTAGCGAGAACCCACGGCGGCGCGAACGTCTTTTGCCTGGCTGGTCTTCTCGGTGATGACGATCTGATCCGCCATGTAGCTCTCGTTCAGGGGACTCTAGCCGGGTGGGGAACCCGAAGAACGTATAGAGAACACGACCGAGTCGCAAGTGACCTTTGGAGTGGGCAACAGTCACAAAGGCAGCGAGAACTCGCGTCAGCGCAGCGATGCCAAGGTCGTGAAGCGTTTAATCCAGTGCGACCGAGCAGAGATCGGCTGGGCTGAAGCCGCGTCGCCTACAGTTGCTAACTAAACGCTGGGCTCACCAGGATGCCAGCGCGAGAGCGCGGGCTGGATGGCATGCTGAAACGGTTCCCGGCCTGGCGCGCATTGTCGCTCCGTCAGCTTGCCGAGTTCTCGCAAGGCCCATTCGATCGATCCAATCTGGCGCGAAGCCGCGAGAAGATGCTTAACGGCGTCGTGGACTTCCGACACGCTCGGGTCATAGCCCCCGCCAGCGAGCAGGCTCGAGAGAGCAAGCAGCGCGACGGTGGCGGCGAATTTCGGCTCCTTGCCGCAGAAATCCCGGGCTGCTCGCACCAGCGTCGATGGGTCTGCGCCGTGCGCGGCGGCACACTCGACAGCGATGTCGAAAAACCCGGAATCTTTCGCGGCCGCAAACCATTTGCCTTTGTCGCCGCGGGTTTCGATCAGATCCAGGAGCATCCGGCGGTGGTCTCGGTCCGGATATGTGCGGACCAGAGAGCGGTAGACCGATAGGTTCGTCGTGCCGCTGGCCGCGCGCAGGCCATAACGTCGATAGGCCTCATCGGAACGACCGTGGTCGATCAATAGCTTCTCACAAAACCGGTCGATGGACATCTCGGAGAAGCCGGGATTCGTGCCGCTGCGGGCGGCTTCGGCGTACGCGATCGCGGCTTCCCACAAGCCCTGGCGAACCAGAGCTTCGGCGCCGAACCTGTGCCAGGACCAAAACTTCACCCGTCGCGTTGCCAGCAGTTCTTGAAGTTCGGCGTAACGGCCGCCTTCCAGCAGACACGACAAGCAGATGGATGTTCCAATTACATGCTGGAAGGTTTGGTGGTCGGCCCAGGCGCGCCGCACCATTTCGATCAATCGGTTTGAATATTCTTGGACCAGGTCAGGGTATTGGGCGATTTCGCCCCAGCGATCTTCGAGTGGCGCCAGATATTCGACGCCGTCATTTTGCACCGCCTCGAACAACCTCTCGAGCCACTTGCTTCTGGTTGTGTGGTCCGCCGGCGCGCGGGTCAGGATCGGGATTAGCTCGGTGAGTGAGCGAAAGACCGCGGCGCCAAGGGCGCCTGATGAGCTGTCAATGCCCTGGAACGCTGGCCAAATGCGCTCCATCAGCGACACGACGCCGTCTCCTGCCGCGACAGGATCGGATTTTGCCACGGATTTGATCTCGGCCACGGCTTCCTTGAGCCGGCCGATGGCAAGGCTCGACCCGCGCCAGCCATAGGCATTGGTGCGAAACTTCGTCTTGAACTGCCACTTGCGAACTGACGTCATCGGTCTCGCACGCTATTTTCAAGGTCGGCCTGAACTATCCGCCTGACGAAGACTCACGGCCTGCCCTACCAACGTTGGGTTTCGCGACGCAGGGCGCGTTCCGGATCCATGAAAGGCCGGATCACGGCTCGACGACCCGCATTTATGACCCAACCTCATAGACGCCGGCGCCCCTGGCGCAAAGCGTGGCCGCTTCATCGGGCGGGAGATCCGAGCGCCATTTTGATGCATCAAAACGTTTGCCCGTCACGCCCACGGAGGACTCGCTTGCTAGCCACACAACCACCGGGATGATGATGTCGGGATTGAGCAGGCGGCGGCGCTCCGCCTCGGGAAAGGACTCAGGGATCATACCGGTGAGCGTCGCTCCGCCGGGCAAGACGGCATTGACGGTGACACCAGTGCCGTCTAGTTCCTGCGCCCAGATCTGAGTTTCGGATTCCAACGCCGCTTTCGACGGGCCGTACGGAGAAAAACCTCTTCTCCGCATGGTCGCGTAAGACATCGACATGTTGATGATGCGGCCCCATCCAGACTTCAGCATGTGCGGCGCGGTTGCCCGCGCCATCAGAAACGGGCCATTGACGTTGGTGTCGATCACCATGCGCCAGGTTTCAGGATCGGTTTCCCAGAACCGCGTCGGCTGGGTTAGGAAGCTTTCATTGACATATTTCATGCCGCGTCCGGCATTGTTGATCAGCACGTCGAGCTTGCCAAAGCGCTTCAAAGTCTCCCGGACAACGCGAGCGCAATCCTCCTCCTTGGTTACATCCGCCAGGAACGGCACGACCGCACCGTTCGGCGCTTCGGATGCTACGCGCTCGATTTCTTCGCTCTCACGGGCCGCGGTGACGACGACTTGTGCGCCCGCCTACGTTAGTCCGCGGACGATCGAGCGCCCAAGCCCACGGCCGCCGCCCGTGACGAGCGCGATTTTGTCATGAAGCGACAAGTTCATTTACCCCTCCTCCAGGTGTTGGCGCTCCTGGCCATCAGCCTATCTTGATGCGCTTAATGTGCGTCAGAGCACAATTGGGGCTCTGGTGCACTTTCGGTGCAGTCAGAACCGAGAGGCAAACGTAACCCGCTGATCGGGCTGTGGAATGCTGAGGTCTTGATCGGTGCACCACATGCGCCGTGGGGCAAGGCGCCGAGAGCCCCAAATCGAGAATCATATCAATTTCGTGGGTGTCACTGGTGCCGGGGGGCAGATCGGGAGAAGCGGCCGTGGCCGAAAGAATTTCGCCTATTTAGCCACGGTTGAGGGATGGGTCCGGTAGCGTCGGATCATCTCCGGGGACGGGTCGCAACCCAGGCCGGGGGATTGTGGCACCGGAACCTTACCACCCGCCGCATCTGTGTACGGGCTGAACGGACCGATCTCCAGATCCATGAACAGGCGCTCCAGCGGCACCGCCTCGGCCAGCGTCGCCGCAATGTGCACCGAGGCGAGATACCCCGGGCCGAAATAGGCACAATGCGGTACCAGCCGCACGCCGAACGCCTCGGCGAGCGCTATTATCTTGCGTACCTCGGTGATGCCGCCGATCTTGGTCACGCTGGGCTGGGCAAAGTCGATCGCCCCGACCTCGAACAGACGCCGGAAGTCTTGCAGGCCGCCGCAGGCATTTTCTCCGGCGGCGAGCGGCACACCCTCGGCGCGCACGGCGGCAATCCCGCGATGATCCTCCGGCGGCCACACCGGCTCCTCCAGCCAATAGAGATCGAGAGGCCGCAAAATGCGCGCCATCGCGCGGGCTTCGTCGACCGTCCACGGACAGTTGGTGTCCATCATCAGGGGAATGTCCGGCCCCACTGTCGCCCTGGCGGCGGCGACCAGGGCCGGGTCGACTTCGTGCACCTTGACGATGCGGTAGCCCAGATCGAGGGCGCGCCGGCAGTTGGCGATGAGCGCCGCCTCCTCGCCATAGCGCGTCAGGCTTGCATAGGCGGGGATTTCCGTCCGCCGGCTTCCGCCCAGAAGCTGGTGCAGCGGCAGACCGGCGCGCTTGCCGGCGATATCCCAGAGCGCGATGTCGATGCCGGAGAAGGCATACATCACCGGCCCGTTGCGTCCGTAAAGGTGCAGCGCCTGCTGCGCCTCCTTCATCAGGGCCGCGACGTCGGTGGGGTCGCGGCCGATGAAGAACGGGCCGACCAGCGTATCCAGAACCACCTTTGTGGCCGGCGCCACGCCGTGGCCGAAGGCTTCACCCCAGCCGACCAGGCCGTTGTCGGTTTCCACGCGGACCAGCAGGATGGTCAGCCCGGTAGCCGGCGCGCCGGCGATCGTCGCCGGACCGCCACTGGTACCGAAGGGAATTTTCAGCAGGATGGTTTCGAGAGACGCGATTTTCATCATCTTCAGGCCCTGGTGGTCATGCGGACGATCTTCATCGGAACGGGCGACCATAAGGGGTCAACCGTACAGCAGCCGAGGCAGGAACAGCACAAAACCCGGGAACACCGCGCTTAACACCAGCACGATAAGCACGGGGATCAGGAACGGCAGCAGCGCCACCGCCAGACGATCGACGCGCACCTCGGCCACGCGCGCCATGGCATACATCACCAGCCCGACCGGCGGATGGATCAGGCCAACGACCAACGCCAGCACGGTGACGACGCCGAAATGCACGACATCGATTTGCAGGATACGCACCGCCGGCAGCAGAATCGGTACCAGCAGTACCATCGCCGGCACCGGCTCCATCACCAGCCCTACCAGGAGATACAAGGCGGTGATGATCAGCATCAGCGCCGCCGGGCTGGAGACCGAGGAGCTGAGCCACAGCGCGACCTCGATCATCACGCCGGTGCGGGCCACGATCCAGCCGAGGAAGGACGTGGCGGCGATCAGCAACAGCAACGAACCGGCGACTGCGGCGACATCGATCATGATGCGCGCGAGCCGGCGCAGGGTCATTTCCCGATAGAGCAGCGACAGAACCAAGCAATAGGCCACCGCGACCATCGCCGCCTCGGTCGGGGTGAACAGTCCGGAATAGATGCCGCCGATCACCAGCACCGGCGCGACCAGGGACGGCAGCGCCTCCCACGTTGCCCGCAGCATGGGCGGTCGCGGGCCGCCGGGCTGGCTCGGGAAGCGGCCGATCCGGGCATAGAGATAAGCGGCCCCCATCAGCATCAGGCCGATCAGCAGGCCGGGCGCGATACCGGCCAGGAACAGCCGTCCGACCGAGGCCTCGGCCAGGGCGGCATAGATCACCATCGGCACGCTGGGCGGAAAGATCGGCCCGATCGTCGAAGCGGCCCCCACCAGCGCCGCGCTGGAGACGTCGTGGTAGCCGCGCCGGCGCATTTCCGGGATCGCCATGCTGCCGAGCGCCACCGCCTCGGCCAGCGCGGAGCCGGTCATGCCGGCGAACAGGATGCTGGCCAGCACGACGACCTGCGCCAGTCCGCCGGGCAGGCGACCGACCAGAACGGTGGCGAAGCGGAAGATCCGCCGGGTCATGCCGCCCGCGTTCATGATCTGCCCGGCGAGCATGAAAAACGGCGCCGAGATCAGGACGAAGCTGTTCAGGCTGTCGACCATGGTCTGCGCCGCGACCAGCGGAAACCGCGCGCCGAGCGATGTCAGCCCGGACACCATCGCGATGCCGCCGACACCGAACACGATCGGTAACCCGACCGCCGCCAACGCCACCAGCAGCACAACGGGGATCAGGAACAACATGGCCGGCCGGTATCAGGCGGCGTCGATCGGCGTCGTCGTGGGCACCCGCTGACCGCGCCACAGCAGGCGCAGTCGCGCACCCAGGCCGGCGATGCAGGCCAGCACGCCGAGCAGGGCGCCCAGATAGACGTAGCCGAGCCGGAAGCCGGCTAGCAGCCCGGTGGTCTGGTACCAGGTCTGGCGCGTCATCTGCACCAGGCCGTAGAGCAGAACCACAAGGAAGACGAGGCCGACGCCGATGAGCAGCGCGTCGAATTGCCGCATGCGGCGCTGAGAGAGGTGCCGTTCGGCCTGCATGTAGCCGATCTCGACGAACGGATGCTCGTTGCGCCGGCAGGCGATCGCCGCGCCGACGAACACCAGCCAGACGAAAACCGGCACCGCCAGCGTGTCCGTCCACGGCAGGGAGAGTGAAAAGAAACGCAGCACGACCTGGGTCATTAGGGTGACGAACAGGATGGTCATCAGCACCAGCGCGACGACCTCCAGCAACCCCAGCCGCTCAGCCGGCCGGCCGGCCGGCTCACTCTCCATGGTTCACTGCACCGCCTGGATACGGTCATAGAGGACCTGCCCGGCGGGGCCCATCAGCTCCGTCGGCACGCTGCGCTCCAGCTCCGCCAGGCCTGTCAGGTCGATCGGCGTCAGCACCATGCCGCCCTTGGTGGTCAGCCAGTCGACGTCCGCCTGCTGCGCCGCCATGGCACGCTCTGAGGTCCAGGCAGCGGACTCGCGCATCGCATCCTCGATCGCCGTGCGCTCGGCCGGAGGCAGTGTGGCGTAGACGGAATCGGCGATGAGGTAGGACTGCATCTGCGGGTAGTGGTTCGTCGGCATCAGGTACTTCTGAACCTCGTAGAACTTAGCCGCGATGATGAAGTTGGGCGGGTTTTCCTGAGCGGTGACGGTGCCGGTCTGCAAGGCGAGCTGCAGTTCGGTGAAGGCAACCGGGGTGATGGCGACGCCGGTCTTCTGCCAGGCGGCAACCCAGGGGATGTTCGAGGGCAGACGCATTTTCAGACCCTTCAGATCGGCGAGCGAATGCACCGGCTTGCTCGAGGTCAGCACCCGCGTGCCGGCGTACTGCCAGGCGACCAGCCGCAGCTTTTCGTGGTCGTAGAGGTAGGCGGCCAGTTCCTGCCCCAGCGCGCCGTTGTAGACGTGCAGCGCCTGCTCGGGGCTGCGATAGAGGAACGGCAGCGTCATCAGCAGATAGGGCTTGCCGTAGGAGCTGATGACCAGATCGCCGGTCAGGGCCAAGTCGATCGATCCGTTCTGCAACTGCTGCAGATTGGCGCCCTCGTCCCCGAGCGCGCCGCCGGGAATGACGGTGATGGTGGTCGCCCCCGCCGTCTTTTCCTTCACCAGCTCGGCGAAATGCACGGCACTCAGGCCGGGCAGGCTGGTCGGAGCGAATTGATGCGCGAGCTTCAGATTATCGGCCATGGCCGACTGCCCGGCGACGGCGCCGAAGATGGCGGCACCGATCAGTATTGCCGTGCCACGCAACAATGCCTTGCTCATTCTCGTTCCCTCTCTATCGTTGTCCTGATGTTACGGACTCAACAAGATGGTGTCAAATACCATCCTGATTGTGCCCTGGCCTTGACTACGGCCGTGCCTGATGAACCCGAACCGGCGCGAGTGGGTGGAGAATGGGCCGTGATCTGGGATGGCATTTCTATCTCCCTTGCCGCACCTGGGCCGCGGTAGGCCGGGCCCAGTTTGTATTTCAGTTGAAATCGTGGGGGGTCTTAATGTCAAATGGCAAAATCGCATTCGGACATAACGAATGGTTATGCATCTGAAGCTGCGCCAGCTCGAGGTGCTGCGCGCGGTCATCGAGACCGGCAGCGTCACCGACGCGGCCGAGCGGCTGCATGTCTCCCAGCCCGCCATATCCAAGCTGCTGTCCATGGCGGAAGCGCAGCTTGGCTTCCCCCTGTTCCTGCGCGAACGCGGCCGTCTGGTGGCGACCACGGAAGCACGCGTGCTACTGCCGGAGATCATCCGCGCCACCGCCGCGGCCGAATCGGTGCAGCGCCTGGCCGAGGATCTGCAAGAACAACGCACCGGATTGCTGAAGCTCGCGGCGCCGCCCGCCCTCGGCAATACGTTACTCGCGGAGGCGATCACCCGGTTCCGCGCGGCACGCCCCGAGGTCCAGGTCACCTTGCAGCACCTACTGAACCACGAGGTGGCCGATGTTGTCGCGGACCACTCGGTCGATCTGGGCGTGCTGTTGGCGCCGGCGGATGATCTGACTACGGAGGCGGTCGATCTCTGCGCCGCGGAGCTTGTTTGCGTGATGCGCCCGGACCACCCGCTGGCGTCGCGCGAAGCGATTGGAGCGGCCGATCTGCGTCCCTGGCCGCTGATTTCTTTCAGCCGGCATCAACCGATCGGCGCTCTCGTCGAGGACGCCTATCGGCGTGCCAAGCTGCGCCGGCGTATTGCCATCGAGGTAATGCAGACTTGGACGGCCTGCGCGCTGGTGCACGCGGGAGCTGGTGTAGCCGTGGTGGATGGATTCAGCATGATCGGACCGTCGTGGCCCGGTCTAGCGACGTGCCGGTTCACGCCGCCCGTTCCGGTCATCGCCCGACTGTTGCACGCGCGACTGCGTCCTCTCTCACGCCTGGCCCAAAGTTTTGTCAACGTACTGGAGACCGTCGTGGCTAGCCGCGCCGGTCAGGGCAAACTTCGGCTACCTCCTTTCCTGGCACGTCCTGGCAACGATTACTGATCTTTGACCAAGGCCCCGCGGGATTCCGAGCACCCGACGTCGGCCCGTTGTTTCTCGGGGTGTCGCGAGCGAACCGCGTTCAGATTGTGAATACGCATCGAACCAGGACCCCACCCCAAAACGGCAACACAAAGCTGAATTTGCAGCCGGAGTCGGCAAACAGGTGGGGACCCGATCAGCGCCGATCGGGACCCCACAAGGGCCTCAGTCTATCGAGCGAATTCAAGGCCTGGTGCTACATTAGAGCGGGATGAGTTTAGGTTGCACCATAGCCTGAGTTTCTGAGGTAGTTGGCGCACTCGTCTGGGGAGTAGGCGTCGAGGAGCTGACCGATGGCGGCGCAGACGGTGTCGCGGGTGCGGGC
>Ga0181529_10006170_pt1 | contig 12260 bp, 9 predicted proteins | sample PEATcosm2014_Bin_36_FD_119763 | JGI IMG/M metagenome (GOLD analysis project Ga0181529, IMG submission 119763) | Peatland microbial communities from MTU Mesocosm Facility, Houghton, MI, USA - PEATcosm2014_Bin10_30_metaG | ecosystem: Environmental > Terrestrial > Soil > Wetlands > Peat | place... | reverse complement strand
TTCTCCAAATGGACCCAGCTCAGTCAAAGAACCGCCTCCTTCTCGTCGACGGCGACCCCAAAAGCCTTCGCGTGCTTGACGTCAGCCTCAAGAAAGCCGGCTTTGAAGTGGGCACCGCCACCAGTGGACGCGAGGCCATTACCGCGCTGGAATCCGCGATGCCAGATCTCATCATCTCCGACACTGATCTCGACGAGATGGACGGGTTCGACCTGTGCAGTCAGATCAAGGCGAGGCCCGAGTGGGCCAAGATTCCCTTCATTTTCGTTTCAGGACGCAAGTCGATCGAGGACAAAATCCGTGGCCTCGAGCTCGGCGTCGACGACTACCTCACCAAGCCAATCTACATCAAGGAAATCGGAATTCGCGTGCGGACGGCCCTCCAGCGAGCCGAGCGCGAGCGGATGGAGTCTCGCCGCGAGGGGCGGACACGATTCGCCGGCGACCTTTCCGATGTTGGCGTGGTCGACTTGGTCCAGACCATCGAACTCAACCGCAAGTCGGGCATCATCCATATCGTGAATCGCGATAACCGTCGCGGCTCCATCTTCTTCCGCGACGGAAAAGTCATCGACGCCGAGGTTGGCCGCCTGTCTGGCGCGCACGCGCTCTATCGGTTGTTTTCTTGGTCGGAAGGTCAGTTCGCCGTCGAGTTCAAACAGATTCGGCGCCACGATGTAATCGACGTGCCGATGGCGGCGCTGCTGATGGAAGGAATGCGCCGGCTCGACGAGAGCACGCATCTGCTCGAGACCTTCCCCACCTCGACCAGCGTACTGGAGGTCGACTGCCGGGTTCTGGCCGAGGAATTGGCGGAGCTGCCCGACGAAATGAACTCAGTCCTGCGGCTGTGCGATGGCGCGCGAACGCTCCAGGAGGTCGTCGAGGATTGCGACCAACCCGACCTCGAAGCCCTGACCATCATCAACAAGCTCTGCAAACAACAGATCATCTTCGCGCGCGAGGCCCCTGACCGAAGCGGGGAATCCGAACCAGGCGAGCGGCTGGCGCGTTGGTTGTCCGAAGGCGATGCCGAAGACGGCGTGGCCGCGGAAGACGTTGGCGCCTCTTCGGAGTTCGCCACGCCGCTGGAATTCGCACAGGACGAGGACGTGGTTCCCGCCCGGACACCCGCACCGACGACTCCAGGCACACCTTCAGGCGGTGAGGACGATGATGATGAAAATCGTGATGCGCAAGCTCCGCCGCCTGAAGTTCCGATCGCGCCCCTCGCAAACGTCCTCTCCGGCGAAGAGACCATGGCGGCAGCGCTCCAGCCGGAGCCTGATGCGCCGACAGAGGGCAGCAACGAATTTTCGCGGCCGGCGGATACGCTCAAGGGCCTGCCGGTCGACAACCTATTTGGCGAGCAGGACGACGATACAAGATTGAGCTCCGAGCGCGAACGGGTAGCGGAAGGCACCACTCGGACCGTCACCGCCGAATGGTCGATCGCGCCGGAGCAACGAGCGACGAAACCGCTGGGCGTGGCCGAGCGGCTGCTCAGTGACGATTCAGCCCTGCGTGCGTCGGCCATGCACGAGGCGATTGCGGAAGAGGAAGCCAGGGTCGAGGGACCCGCGCAGACGGACCGTACCACGCGCGAATACGGCAATACCGTCGCCGAGGCGGCGGCCTTGGTTCACGAGGTCGTGTCTTCCACTCACGAGGTCAAGGCCGAGGTTTCCGCGGTTCCCCAACCTGAGCGGCCCACGAAGGAAGTGGACTGGGGTGCGTGGGCTACCAGGCACGCGAAGGATTCCTCCGCCAAGGGTCCGTCCGACGAGAAAGGCGACGACAAGAGCGCGCCACTTTCGGCGTCGCCGGCGGATTCCGCGCCAGCAGCAGTGGACAGCGCAAAGTCCGAGGCGACTCAAGTCGGCGCCGACTCCTCGAAGCCGTCGGCCGCGGCGCCAGAAGAGGCCGAGCGCGTCTTGGCGAACGAGCCCGCACCCGCACCCAAGGTGCCGCCGCCGAAGTCAAACGAGATCGAGGCGCGGGAGCCCGCGCCCACAACAAGTGGAGATTTGTCCGTGGGTGCGCCGGTGGCCCCGACGGCGGAGGTCGCGAAAACGATTCCGGGTTCGTCCGAGCCCGCGGCGCCCGACCAGCCGACAGCGGAGACGACCCTTGCGCCTATGTCGCCTATCAAGACAGGCGAACCTCGGACCGCCAAGAAATCGACTTCATCCCGTCAGGCTTGGCTCGTCGCCCTCGGCGTGTTCTCTGTTGGTGTAGTCGGCTTGCTCGCTCTTCTTGGGCGGGAAAATCCTCCGCGCGACACGCCTTCAACCTCAGCGCCACCATCCGTTCAATTGCCCACGCCGCCCTCTCCGGCCAGCCCGACCGAGATCCCCAAGGCCGCTGTCGCGGCGAAAACGCCGGGCGAAACCGGCCCCAATGACAAGCAGGCAAAGGACGTCGGCGAGCGAGGGGCTGCGGCATTGTCTCCCCTCGCAGCCGAACTGCGCGGTAAGTGTCTGGAAGTGGACTCGGATGGGAAGGGCAAAGCCAAGGCAGTCGCGGCGGCTTGCCGACCGGCGCTCGTCGCGAATCCAGACGCGGCGGATATCATGGTGATTCTGGCGCGCGCGGAGCTGGATCGCGGCCACTTGTTGGAAGCGCGAACCCTGGCGAAAAAGGCGATTGCGACCGACGCGCAACGCATCGATGCCTACGTCCTGCTCGGCAACGCCGAGCAAGAAGCAGACAAGATCGACGAGGCGCGCACGGCGTACAAGAAGTACCTGGAATTGGCGCCAACCGGTCCGTTCGCGCGCGAACTGCGGGCCATTCTGAACAATCTTTAGCCGCGAACGCGACGAAACGTGCAGCCGTGCTGATTCTTGGCATCGAAACCTCGTGTGACGAAACCGCCGCGGCGGTCGTCGAGAATGCCCGGACCATTCGCTCGAATATCGTTTCGTCGCAAATTCTGGTCCACGCCGAATATGGTGGCGTCGTTCCCGAAGTGGCATCGCGACAGCATCTCGCCACGGTGGTGAAAGTCGTTCGGCAAGGTCTGCGCGACGCCGAAACTCATGCGGGACAACTCGATGGAATCGCCGCGACTTGCGGGCCGGGGCTGGTGGGACCTCTCCTCGTGGGTTTGGAGATGGGAAAATCTTTCGCCTATGCCATCGGCAAGCCGGTCGTCGGGGTCAACCACCTGCGCGGACATCTGGCAGCAGTCTATCTGGAACATCCACAAAATCCGTCTCCGCCACCCTTTCCGCATGTTGCCTTGCTCGTCTCTGGTGGCCACACCAGCCTTTTTCGCGTCGAGGGCCAAGCCAGCACCACGCTTCTCGGAGCCACGCGTGACGATGCGGCGGGCGAGGCGTTCGACAAGGTCGCCAAGTTGCTTGGGCTCGGTTACCCCGGCGGCGTCGTGATTGATCGTCTGGCGGCGGACGGAGATCCCCACGCCCTTCGCTTTCCGCGCGCCTTGCCAGGCCGCGAAGATTTGGACTTCTCGTTCTCGGGCCTCAAGACCGCGGTCGCCACGCGGCTGGCGTCGCAAGGTCGGCCGCGGGAAGATGAGCTAGCGGACTTTTGCGCCAGTTTTCAAGCGGCCGTCGTCGACGTTCTAGTGCGGAAGGCCCGGCGCGCGCTGGCACGCGAAGGCTTGCGCGATCTCGTGGTGTGTGGTGGCGTGGCGGCCAACCGTGGTTTGCGCCAGGCCTTGGCGGCTGCCGCAAATGAAGACAGCTTTACTCTCTATGTTCCCACGTCCAAGTTGTGCACTGACAATGCCGCCATGATTGCACTCGCTGGAACCTGGGCGATTCAGCGTGGCGAACGGGGCGCGCTCGATCTGAGCGTCGATCCTGGGTTGCCGCTCTCATGACCGATTTGTCAGGCGCGCCGCGATCGCCGATGGCGCCCGCGCGACAGTTGCTCGCGCGCCATGGTCTGTCGCCGAAGAAATCGCTGGGCCAAAACTTCCTTGTCGATCCGCGCGTGCAGGAACGAATCGTGTTGGCCGCGCAGCTTGGACCGGACGACATCGTGGTCGAGATCGGCGCGGGCCTCGGTGCGCTCACCGCGCGCCTCGGTGACCAGGCCGGAAAGGTCATCGCCGTCGATCGGGACGCGCAGCTTGTTCAAGTGTTGCGCGCCGAACTCGGCGACAGGCCCAATATCGAGATCGTACTCGGCGATGCCCTGGAGTTCGATCTCGCGCGAAAGGCAAGGGAAGTCGGCCAGCCGCTGGTCGTGGTCGGTAACTTGCCCTATGTCATCACTTCGCCGCTGCTGTTCGCGACCATCGAGGCGGCGGCGGGCGGCCAGGTCGTCGACCGCGCGATCCTCATGGTGCAAAAGGAGTTCGCGCAGCGAATGTTGGCGCCGCCCGGGAGTCGCGTATACGGCCGGCTTTCGGTGATGGTTCAGCAAGCCTGCGAGGCGGAGATTTTGTTTCACGTGGGCGCGGGCGCATTCCTACCCGCGCCCGCGGTGACCTCCACCGTGTTGCGCCTGCGTCCCCGCCAGCAGCCGCTCGCCCAGGTTCACGACGTCTCGATGTTCGCGCGTCTCGTGCGTGAGGCCTTTGGTGCGCGGCGAAAGATGTTGAGACGCGCTCTCGAACCGGCGTTCGGTTCGCGTGCCAGCGCGGCGCTCACCGCTGCCGGGATTGAAGGCACGCGGCGCGCGGAGGAATTGTCGGTGGCGGATTTCGCCCGTCTCGCGAATGCTCTGTCCGCAAGCCATGCCTGAGTTACCTGAAGTCGAAACCGTCGTTCGCACCCTCCGGCCGCAAATCCTCGGGAAGACAATTTCCTCCGTGTGGACGAGTGGGCTTTCGTTGCGTATGGCCAAGCGGCTCGACGAGGCAGCGCTGCGTGACTGTTGCGTGGGCGCGAAGATTAGGGCGGTTCGCCGACGGGGAAAATTCATTCTGATCGATCTGTCCCGCGTTGGTGGTCAGCAAATCGGCATCTTGGTTCACCTGGGCATGACTGGCCGATTGAGAGTTCAGAATCAGCGCGAAGAGAGGCTCAAACACACCCACGTGGTGTGGGCGCTTCCGCGCGGGAGCGAATTACGTTTCGTGGATCCGCGCCGCTTCGGCTCGGTGCGGGCAGCGCGGAACATCGACGTGCTCCCGGAAGTTCGGGCGCTCGGCTTGGATCCGCTCAGCGAGCTGGACGCGGAAAAACTGCGCAACCTGCTGGCGTCGTCGCGAGCGCCCATCAAGGCGTTCCTGCTCGACCAGCACCGTCTGGCCGGGCTGGGCAACATCTACGTTTGCGAAGCACTTTTTCGTGCACGCATTCATCCGCGCACGCGGGCTCGTCGCGCGCAGGGCAAGGCCGAGCTTTTGGTGCGCGCGATTCGCGAGACTCTGCAAACCGGCATCGACAACTGTGGAACGTCGTTTCGCGACTTCGTCGATTCGACTGGCGAGCCCGGAAAAAACATCAAAGCGCTACGCGTGTACGCACGCGAGGGCGAAAAGTGCTTTACATGCGCCGGTCTCGTGCGCCGGTTGGTGGATGGCGGGCGCTCGACCTTCTACTGTAGTCGCTGTCAGAAACGCTAGAACGCGCAGGAATCCGACGTGCCGCTGGTCGTGTTGTTTTGCAAACGATAGGAATAGGTGGCGACAGTGTCGACGCCCCAGCAGTCCGTGCCGAGGGTGATCGCGGCACCCGATGGCGACGGCGTGAAAATCAGGTCGGCGCGGCCCGCGCCGGAGCCAAGCCAACGCGCGTTCATCTCCGCGCTTCCTTGCACATTGGTATCGGTGGTGCCTTGCCAAGTGAAGTCCATGCTGCCCGAACCGTCTTGTTGCTCCGAATAGCTGTACGACCCCGATTGCGTCTGCGCGGTCGGAAGATTCTGGATGGCCATGGTCACGGTCATCGGATAGGTGGCGTTCTGATAGGTCACGTCGAGTTCGTCAAGATCGACAAGTCCGGGATCGTCGTCGATGGGATAGCCCGCGGCGCGGACGGCCTGCGCGAGGAAGGAGATATCGCCGTTGCCGACGCGCGCGCTCCCCGCGGAGGTGTAGCTGCCCGTGAGCAGCGAAACCCATGCCGAATCGCTCTGGCCCGCCAGTCGAAGATCGACGTGATAGTCCATGTGCAAAAGCGAGGTCGAGACGATCGTGCGATCCATGACCACCTGGAACTGCCAGGCTGGATACTGGTCGCTCGGGAACGGTCCCCAAACGCGCTCGTTGCCGTTACGCTGGCTCGGCGGATAGCCGCGGACGTGATCGATGAAGCCAAGCAGTGTGGTCGCCATGTTGTTGAAGGTCGTGATGGCCGACTGCGTGTCGATGTAGTACTCGGCCGAATCTGCGCGCGTGACCGTGAGCTGCGTCTTGGCTTCGATGTCGTTCTGATTCGGCAGGGCCAGCTCGAAATCGACATCGTCGTTGGAATAGTTGCCGCACGCGCCGACCCCAGACGCGCAAAGTAGCGACAACGACAGAACCTCGAATGCGTGCGATTTAGAAATCATAGGCAATCCCCGCGTTGAGCTCCCAGTAGCCGAGGGAGCGGTCTTCGTCGACGTTGTAAAGCAAGTAATGGACACGACCGCGGCCAAGCAAGGTAAAGCTGCGGGACAGGTGGTAGCGCAGACCCGCCACCAAGCCGGGGGTGAAGGTCGCGAAAAACTGATCCGGGATGGTGCGATCGTCGAACTTGCGGCTCATCAGCACGAAGGCGAGGCGCACGCCGGTGAAGGCATCGAGCCTGCCCTGGGAAAGACGCCACTCGGCCGCCAACGTGGTCCCGGCGGTGAGTTCGTTGAACTGGAACGGCAGCAAGGTGCCGTAGCGGTCGAGCTGCGCGTGCGTTCCACCGCTGGCCAGGTCCAAGCCCCAAAGCCAACCGCGCCGAAAAAAATCGCGCACTTCAAAATCGAGCCCCACCATTCCAGTCGGCGGAAACAGTCCGTCGCGCGTCGGTCCGTCGAAAAACGCCTGCACCGTGCCGCCCAGGCTCAGGCTGATCTGGGCGCCCGGCTCGCGCCGCACGCCCTTGACCGGATCGTCGGAAAACGCGGTATCGCGCAGGCTTGTTTCGTCGAGCGTTACCAATTGCCCGGACGCGATATGGATTTCGCCGATGCGTAGGCGATCGGCGAGACGCCGCCGGACGCGATAGCGGCCCGCGGGCAGGGCGATCTGTCGATCTCCATCGACGGCCTTTTGAATTTCCGCCGCGATGAATCCGTTGGCGTCGACCAGGTAGTAGACCCCGGCGGGTGCGTTGGCTGGGACGTAGACGCCTTCACGCCGGCTGGCGATGTCGGTGAGCACGAGATCCGCGTTGCCCTTGAGGTCGTAGCTGAAAGTTGGGTGTTGGGCGCCCGCCGCGCTTTCGGCCGTGTCCGCCACCGTGCGCGCGTAGGCATAGGCGTACGCTTCCGAAAGCGTCACGCGTCGGTCGCGCGATTGGTCGGCGTCGCCGCGCAGGCCGCTCACGAAGTAGTGCGAAAAATAGCTGCCGCCGATGTCGTCCGATTCCTGCGCGTCCTCGTCGGCGCTGGCCGCGGACAGCAGCACCAAACCGCGCGTTTCTTCAGAGCCTGCCGCTTCGATGGCGAAGGCGGGCGCCCGCCGCGCGCCCTTGGTGCGATTGACGATGCCGGAGCGGCACGAATCGAACACGCCGATGCGAATGTCCGCTGGAGAGGTGGACAGGCGCGCCGTCATGTCCTCCAGGCGAATACGCGTGTCGCCCAGGCGCAGATCGCCATCCTTGGCGTGTCCCGAATAATAAAGGATGAATACGGTCCGCTCTCCGCGCTGCTTGGCTTCGGCAAGGCGTGCTTCCATGCCACCCAAGGCGCGCCAAAACTCGTCGGCGGGCTGATTGAGGACGAGGACAGCATCCGATGGCGCCACGCCGCCAAGTTGGGTCAGCACGGCGTGCACCTTGCGCGCATCCTCGGCCGCGTAACGCAAGGGCTGCGTATCCGCGCCGCCCCGATCGTTACCCGCGATGAGTGCGAAACGGTGCTGCACGGCCGCGCTGGTGGGCGCGCCGAATAAGAGCAGCGCGACGAGCGGCCCGGCACGCGCGATGAAACGCAGCTTGCTCATGGTTTGCGAAATAACCACGAGAATGTTTGCAGGTCCGCTCCGGCGGCAAAAACCGGGGGCGCCAGCGCGCCGAGATCGCCGTTGGCCTTCTCGTGCGCAGCCCTCACCGCCTGCCTGGTCGCTTCGAGATCGAAAGGCGTCCGCGCCAAGAACAGAAGGATGCGCTCTCGGCCCGCGCCCGTAAATTCCAAACTATCGGGCAAGAATACTGTTTCGCGCGTCGGCGCCACCGCGAGGGCCGGACCCGATTCGGGATAGAGCGGCGTGACGTCGCCCTTGTCGTCGACCGAAACCGCCGCGAGGTAGCGCGCATCCGCGCTTCGATAGCCGAGGCGAACGCGATCGCCGGGAAGCAATTCTTCCTGCGAACCAGGCGGCACGATCCGCTGCACCGAGGTTTGGGCCGAGGCTACGCGCAGGGTGGCCTCGACGCTGCTGCCTTTGCTTCGATTGTGTGGCGCCGGCGAAGTGCGCACGAGGAACAAGGCCACGGCCGCCGCGGCGACCACGCCGGCGGCACTTGTGGCCCACAGGCGACGCGGATGCGGGCGCGGCACGCGCCGGGCGCGCTCGACTCCGCCGGCGAAACGTTCGAACGGAATCTCGCGTTCAAAGTCGCGCTGCTCTTCCACGAGTCCGCGCAGTTTGGTCCGACAGATGTCGCACGCACCAAGGTGCTGCTCCACCTCGGCACATCGGTCGGGGAAAAATTCGCCGGCGCGAAAGCGGCGCAGGGAAAGCTCGCCCACGTGATCACGGGATTCAGTCTCGACGTTTCTCATGGAGAAAACTCCTTGCCGCAGACCGCGGCGAATTCCTGCAGCCGCTTGCGCACCGTGGGCACCGAGCGACCGAGGAGAGCCGCCACCTCGTCCAAGGTCATCTCGTCGACGTGGTAGTGGATGGCCACCGCCTGGGTTTCCTGGTCGACAAGGGAAAGCATGTGGGCCACCAATTCGCGCATCTCGAAGACCTGCGGCCCGCCCTCGCCGACTTGGCGCGCGCGCGCCTCACGTTCGAAGCGCGCGTGCCAACCCGCGCGTTCGGCGCGCAGAAGATTCAGACAGTGGTGGGTCGCGATTTTGATAAGCCAGGTGAGCGGCGAGGACTCGGCGCGGAAGCTCGCGTGGTGGGTGAGCGCCTTGGCGAACACATCCTGCATGGCATCTTCCGCCTTGCCGCGATCTTTGAGAATGTACGAGCATCGCCGGAAAACGCTGGCACCGTATTTCTCGTAAAGTTCGCGCAGCGACGCGCGTGCATCGGTGGCCGCCAGGCCCTTATCGCCTGCGATGACCTGGAAAATGGGGGTCTGGCGGCCTGTCATGGTTGGCGCTGTTAGAGTTGCGAGTATTCCGCGGTAGGGAAGGCGCACAGCGATTCGCTGCCGTAGTTGTCCGTCGCGCTCGTCGACAGCGGCACGACTTTGTACACGCTGACGTAGTTCACGTCCCAGCATTCGCTCAGCGTGTACGTCAGCGTGCTGTCCGTCGCGGTAATGGTGACGTCCGATCGACCGGCGCCGCTCCACAGCCAGCGGCTTTTCACCTTGCCGAGCCCGCCCGCCGCCGTTGCACTCGCGGGCACGTTGTAGAGGAAGTCCATGCTGCCGTCGGCGCCGGGGTTTTGCATGAATGCATAGTCTACATCGACTAGCTTGCCGGGTTGCTGGTCGTCCTTGACCTGGCGAAATTGGGCCGCGATGGTCGTGACGTCGGCGGGTCCCGTGTGGCTGTAGGTGTAGCTCGCGGTGCCGACGTTCGCGTCGGGTTGTGGCAACGTGGCGCGCGCGTTCCAGTCGAGCGTGAAGCTGCCGCTGCCGAAGCCCTCGATTTCGTTTCCTTGCGCATCGAGGCCGGGCGAATGCGTGCCGGAGAGAATCGTGATGAACGCCGAGCTGGGCTGGGTCTTGTCGCGGCCGTCGAAGCTGTACTGGTACTGGTGAGGGGCGATGCGAGTGACGGTCACCTTCCACTCGACCGGATCCAGCGGCCCCTGCCACGGACCCCAGACAGCCGTGTCCGCCGTGAAGCTCGTCACCGGATAGTCGGTCACCAACTTGACCAGCGCTCCAACCGCTAGCGCGGCGCCATTGACCGTTCCGGTGACGTTGCGAGTGGTCAGGTACCACTCCGACACCGGTCCCAAACTGGGAGCGCTGCTATCTCCCACGGTCATGGCGTTGCTGTTTCCGCCCGCCACGCTCATGGCGATAGTGCTCGAGCGCGGCACCCCGGTGGCGAACTCGGAGCCCGGATCGTCCTTCCGTTGACAGGCGCCGAGCGTCGTGGCCAGGGCGAGGGAACAGGTAGTGTAGGTGGCGAAACGTGTCATGGTGGTGTCTCCTTTTACGAGACACAGACACCCTCGCCGAGGAAATCTGAAAGTTCCTATCGCATCAAGCGTCGGCCGCTTCTTCTCGAATGAAACGCCCGGAACGCAATTCGTCCAGCGTCTGTTCGATTTCCTCGCGCGTGTTCATGACGAAGGGACCGTAACGCGCAATGGGCTCGCCCAGCGGACGGGCCGCGGCGAGTAGGAATCGTCCGCCGTTGGCGCCGCCGCCTTGGGCACGCACGAAATCACCGTCGCCGAAAACCACTAGCGCGGGACCTGCCACGGACGCGAGATCGTCATCGCTGCCGAAGCTGACTTCGCCGCGATCGACATAGGCGAACGCCGTATGGCCCGTCGAAACCTCCTCGCGAAAAACGGCGCCCGCGGGCAGAACGACGTCGACGAATTTTGGCGCGACCGACAGTCCAACCACGGGACCCCTGATGCGGCCACCGTCTGCCTCGCCGGCGATCACGCGGATCTTGGCGCCGTCGTCGGTAACTCGTTCTTCCAGCTTGTCAGCGACCAGATCGCGGTATCTCGGCCGGGTCATCTTTTCGCGCGCCGGCAGATTCAGCCAAAGCTGCAATCCGGAAATGCCTTCGGGGCGCACCACCGGCATCTCCTCGTGCATGATCCCGCTCCCCGACGTCATCCACTGGATGTCGCCACCGCTGATGGTTCCCTTGTGTCCAAGAGAATCGCCATGACGAACCTGCCCGGTGCGCAGAATGGTGACGGTTTCTATCCCTCGGTGGGGATGAAAGGGAAAACCGGCTTTGTAGTCCGCTGGCGCCGACGACTCGAAATGATCGAGCAAGAGAAATGGATCGAGATTGGTCAGATGGCGTGTGCCGATACTGCGAATCAGGTGCACGCCCGCCCCTTCAACCGTGGGCTGAGGCTTTGCGATGTGTTCGATGGGACGAATTGTAGTGGCCATCTAAGGTTGGATGATCGAGCGATGCCGAGGGTTCGGCTGCGGTGCGAAATTGGCTACCCCAGCTTGCCGGCGACGCGCGTGGTTTCCTCGATGGTGTGGGCGAGGACCGAACGGATCTTGCCATCCTCCATCACGCCGAGGCCGGCGATGGTGCAGCCGCCGGGCGTGGTGACCTGATCCTTGAGCACCGCCGGATGGGTGCCGGTCTGCACGACCATGCGGGCGGCGCCTTGGACCATCTGGGCGGCCATGGAAACGGCGACATCCCGTCGCAGGCCGAGCTTGACCGCGCCGTCGGCGAGGGCGTCGATGATCACGAACACGAAGGCCGGTCCGCTGCCCGCGACGGCGGTCACGATGTCCATGTGGGCTTCGTCGACTTCCTGGGCTTTTCCGACTGATGCGAAAAGCCCCAGAGCTAGGGTCATCTGCGCGTCGCTCGTGCCCTTGCCGCGTGCGAGACCGGCCATGCCCTCGCCGATGAGGGCGGAAACGTTGGGCATGGCACGAATCACTGCGCTCTTGGGCAAGAACCCGCACAGCTTTTCCAGCCGAACGCCCGCCGCGATGCTGATCACCAGCTTGCCCGCCAGCGCCGATCGCATGGCGTCGTTGTCGAGAACGGCGGCCATCTGATACGGCTTCACGCACACGAGAGCCACGTCGCAGGCGTTGGCCACGGCGAGATTTTCGGTTCCGGTGCGAATGCCGTGTTTGGTGGCCAGGTCGCGCGCCACGTCCGGCCGCACGTCGCAGGCGAAAATCTGCGTCGGGGCGAGGTTGCCTGAACGGAGAATGCCGCGCACGATGGCTTCACCCATGGTGCCGCAGCCGATAACACCCAAGGTCTTGCTTGCTTCGAGAAGAGTCACACGCGCATTACCACATGAAGCGCGGCCAAGGTAAAGTCGATCT
>Ga0181529_10006168_pt1 | contig 12266 bp, 1 predicted proteins | sample PEATcosm2014_Bin_36_FD_119763 | JGI IMG/M metagenome (GOLD analysis project Ga0181529, IMG submission 119763) | Peatland microbial communities from MTU Mesocosm Facility, Houghton, MI, USA - PEATcosm2014_Bin10_30_metaG | ecosystem: Environmental > Terrestrial > Soil > Wetlands > Peat | place... | reverse complement strand
GCCCCGCAGGAGCAGGCGCCGTCGCGCTGATCGGGCCGTCGTTTCCACCAACCCAGTCTGCCGTCACGGCCGGCGCTCCGAAAGACGTGGTCTGTGCAGCGGATACGGTAGTTCGACGGTCGTGGTCAGCTTTCTGCTCGGGGACAGTTGCGCGGGTTCCACCTCGTCGCCGTCGTGTGTCTCCTTGGGTCAGGCGTCCTTGTCTGCAGCTCAGTCGTCGGCATCGGTGACGTTCAACAGCAGCCAAATTTTTCAGACGGCTGCTGGCGTCGCCACGGTGAGCTGCGCGAGCTTAGCGGCGGATTCGACCACGGTGTGGGCCGCGCTCGTTCAGGACGGAGTCGCCCTTTCGTTCGCTCCGTCCGTCGTGCTTCCCGTGAGTGCGACCGTGGTTGGACCCCCGACCGCCGTCACCGCTCAGCCCGCCAACAACGGAATTCTCGTTACCTGGACGCCTCCGGCGGACACGTCTCAGGTTGCTGGCTATCAGGTGCTTTGCTTGCCTCGTCCGGCTGTGGCATCGACCGCCGCCTATGAAAGCTGCGCGCTGACCAGCAGCACGGGCGGAGCGATCCTGACCCCAGGCGACGAGACCCAGGTCTGTTCGATGGAGCTACCCGCGACGGCGACCTCGGTTCGTCTGGCCGGATTGGTGAATGGCACTTCCTACACGGTCGCCGTGATCGCAATCGATCCGAGCGGTGGCGTCAGCGCGCTGTCACCGCAAGCCGTGGCGATACCCCAGCCGACTCTGGGCTTTTACGACGTCTACAAGAAAGACGGCGGGGCGGCCACCGGCTGTTCGGTCGTTCCGTCGCCGCGTTCAGGACCGCCGGGTCTGTTCTGGATCGCCTTCGCCGCGGCTTTGGTCATTGGTCTCCGCCGCCGCTCGCGTCGCTGCCGTCGCCGTCGCCGTCGTACGACCGCGGGTATCGGCATTTCCGTCGTCTTTCTGCTCTCGTTCAGCGCCACGGTCCGCGCACAAGACTCGCTAGACGGGTTCGGCGCTGACTGGCCGTCGGATTCATCGGCGCGGCGGTTCAGCTCGGCACCTGATTGGGGCTTCGAGCTTGGGATATCGTTCTATCGTCCGGCCGTCGACAGCGAGTTCGGCAACGGGCCGCATCCGTTTGCCGACACGTTTTCGTCCACGCGCCATATCCTGACGGAGGGCGAGCTGGACCGATACCTAGTCCACCGCTTCGGAACCTGGGGCATGGGTCTGCGCGCTGGCTACTACAAGGTGACGGGGGCGGCCTTCCTGGCCGACGGAACGCGAAGCGGGGACGAGACTTCCCTGCGCCTCATTCCCCTGTCGCTGTCCTTACTCTATCGAGCGGATGGGCTGGTGGGTCTGCAGGAAGTGCCGCTGATTCCGTACGTGAAGGCCGGGCTGGACGGCGTGACCTGGACCGCGACCAGCACGGGTGACAGCGCGTCCCACAGCGGCTTCACGCCGGGCTGGCATGCCGCTGCGGGCGTGGCGCTCGGCTTGAAATTCCTTGGCCTCGGCAACCTGAACCCGGGAGCACTCCCTGACCCGTTCGCGCTCTTTTTCGAATGGGACTACGCCGCGATCAACGGGCTGGGCCTTAGTGGCAAGCTGCACGTCGGCGACAACGTTCGGCTTGCGGCTCTGGACAATTCGAGCGAGTCTTGTCCGAAATGCTCATCGACCTGCACGCCGTGCAGCATTTGCGAGACACGCATGCCATGCCAAGAATGCACTTAGGAAATGTCTGCGAGCCGACGATGCGGCAGACAAGCCATCGTGCGCAAAAAGCGTCGCGTTTGGGGACAAGAACTAAGTGCCTGTTACATCGATATTGTCGTACACCGCCCAAGAGATCGCGAGCCTGTCGGAGGCCGATCTGCAGAGCATCCCCCCGACGGAGTTTGCTGGGCTTCTGTCCTCGCAAATCGCCGCGCTAACTACCACCGAGATGGGGGAACTGACCACGGCGCAAGTCGCGCCGCTGAGCGCGGCCGAGATCAAGGAGCTGACAACGGCGCAGATCGCGGCGTTGACCGAGCTTCAGATTCCCGGCTTCAGGCCGACGCAACTCGCGGCCATGAGCAGCGCGCAGATCCAGGTCCTGGATGTGGATGAGATAGCCAGCCTCACCACCGCGCAGATTCAGGGGCTGACCGGCTCTGAGCTTGGCGCATTGACGCCAGCGCAACTCGCAGCCCTTGCCACGACGCAGATCGCGAGCCTTGGTGCCTCGCAGATCAAGGGCCTGACGGTGGATGAAGTCGCGCTTCTAACCACGACTCAGCTGGGTGCTATGACATCGACGCAGTTCGGGGCACTCACGACGACGGCTGTGGCGGGTCTGACTACCACCCAACTTTCGGCCTTGACAACGACGCAGATCAAGGGTCTGACAAGTGCCGACGTCAGCGAATTGGGGATGACGCTGCTCATAGCGCTGACCGCCACGCAATTCGCAGCATTGACCACCACGGCGATCAAGGGCTTGACCGACGACCAGCTCGCATCGTTGACGACTGCGCAGATTGGTGGCCTGGCGTGCGCGGCCATCGCGGTTCTGGGCGAAACGCAGCTGGCGGCGCTCACCGACACGCAGCTCGCGACTTTGACCGCCATACAGCTCGCCGCGCTGACCACGACCCAAATCAGGGGTCTTAGCAGTGCTGACGTTAGCGAATTGACCGTGACGGATCTCACTGCGCTGACATCAGCGCAGCTTGGGGCCTTGACCACGACCGCCATGCTGGGGTTGGCGCCGGACCAACTCGCGTCGCTGACCACGGCACAAATTCAAGGGTTGTCCGGCGTAGTCATCTCGGCGTTGACCAGCACCCAGCTGGCGGCGCTTGCGACCACGCAGATTTCCGCGCTGACAACGACTCAGATCAACAAGCTGTCTAGCGCCGAAATCAGCCAACTGACGGTAACGGCGCTCTCTGGTCTTGCCACCACGCAGATCGCGGCCGTGACCGCAACGGCCATCACGGGGTTGACCGCCGACCAGATACCGTCGCTGACCACGACGCAGATCCAGGGGCTGACCAGCGTGGCAATTTCCGTTCTGGCCAGCACCCAGATGGCGGCTCTGACCGCCACGCAGCTTTCCGCACTGACCACCTCGCAGATCAAGGGGTTGTCCAGCACCGAGGCCAGCCAGCTCAGCGCGACGGCTCTGGCGGCGCTCGCGCCGGTGCAGCTTGGGGCCATGACCACGACCGCCATAAGGGGACTGACGGCGGACCAACTTCCATTGCTGACCACGACGCAGATTCAGGGGCTGACCAGCGTGGCAATTTCGGTACTGGCCAGCACTCAATTATCGGCACTGACGACCACACAGCTTGCCGCGCTTGCCACAACACAGATTCAGGGCTTGTCGAGCACCGAGGTCAGTCAGCTCACTCTGGCGGATCTCGCCGTGTTGGCTTCCACGCAGCTTGGGGCCATGACCACGACCGCTATCAAAGGCCTGACCGGGGATCAGATCGCGGCTCTGGCCGACACGCAGCTTTCGGGGTTGACCGCGACCCTGCTTGGGGAACTCACGACCACTGCCGTCGATGCCCTGACGACCACGCAACTTTCCTCGCTTACGACAACGCAGATCCAGGGGCTGACCAGCATTGCCATCGGGACGCTGGCCGACACGCAGATGGCTGCGCTTACGACGACACAGATGAGTGTGCTAACCACGACGCAGATCCGAGGTCTGACCAGCACGGAGATCAGCGATCTGTCCACGACCGCCCTCTCGGCGCTTGCGCCTACCCAGCTCACGGCCCTCACCACGGCCGCTCTTCAGGGGCTGACGACTGACCAACTCGTATCGCTGACGACGACGCAAATCCAGGGCCTGACTAGCGCGGAAATCGGGGCGCTTGCCGACACGCAAATGGCGGCGATGACGACCACGCAGCTCGTGTCGCTGACCACAACACAGGTCCAAGGCCTGACCAGCGACGAGGTCAGCGACCTGACCCAGACGGATCTCGCGGTGCTTGCAACCACGCAATTTGCGGCTTTGACCACCACCGCAATCCCCAGTCTGAGCGGGGATCAGATCGTGTTTCTGACCACCACGCAGCTTGGCGCTTTCTCGGCGACGCAGCTTGGAGCCCTGACCACGAGCGCGGTCGATGCCATGACGACCGTGCAACTTGCATCGTTGACCGCAACGCAGATTCAGGGCCTCACTGGCGCCGCCATCGGAACACTGTCCGACGCTCAGATCGAGACGCTCTCGACGACCCAGCTTGCTGCTCTGGGTACGAACCAGATCAGGGGCTTGACGAGCGGCCAGATCAGCGATCTGACGCTGACGAATCTATCGGCGCTCACACCGACGCAGCTTGGAGCCTTGACCGCGACCGCCCTCCAGGGGCTGACCCAAGATCAGCTTGCGTCGCTGTCCACGACCCAGATTGGTGGCCTGACCAACGTCCAGCTCGGGACGCTGGCCGACACACAAATGGCCGCGCTGACGACCGCGCAGCTCTCCGTGCTCACTACGACCCAGATCAGAAGTCTGACCAGTTCGGAGGTGGGTGATTTGACCGTGACGGACCTCGCGATGCTGACATCTACGCAGCTCGCGGCTCTCACGACGACCGCACTTCAGGGGCTGACCCAAGATCAGCTTGCGTCGCTGTCCACGACCCAAATCGGTGGTTTAGCCTCCACGGCAATCGCAACACTAACCGACGCCCAAATGACAGCGTTAGCGACCACGCAGCTCGTGGCGTTGACCACGATGCAGATCCAGGGCCTGGGGAGTCTAGATGTCGGCGTATTGACCGCGACGGATCTAGCGGCGCTTGCACCTACGCAGTTCGCGGCCTTGCCCATGATCGCCATCAAGGGGCTGACCGGGGACCAGCTCGCGCTTCTTACCACCATCCAGCTCGGCGGCCTGACGGCGGCCCAGCTTGGTGCCTTGACCACGACCGCAGTCGATGCCCTGACGACCACGCAGATCGCATCCCTCACCACGACCCAGATCAAGGGCCTGACCAACGTCGCCATCGGGACATTGTCTGACGACCAGATGGAGACCTTGACCAGCACGCAGCTCGCAGCGCTGACGACGACCCAGATGAAGGGCTTGACCAGCGCGCAGATCAGCGATCTGACCGCGACAGAATTCTCAGTTTTCACCTCGACGCAGCTCGCGGCCATGACCACAACCGCCGTCCCAGGACTGACGCAGGACCAGATCGTGGCGCTAACCCCAACGCAGATGCGGGGTCTGACCAGCGCCTCTATCGGAGCACTGGCCGACACACTGATAGAGACGTTGACGAGCACGCAGCTAGCTCCGCTGTCCGCGACCCAGCTCGGCGGCCTGACCAGCACCCAGGTCAGCGACCTGACTGTGACGAATTTCTTGGTGTTCGCATCCACGCAGATTGCGGCGCTGACAACCACTGCAATAACAGGCTTGACGGAAGATCAGCTTTCGGCCATGACGACCACCCAGATCAGAGGCCTAACCAGTACCGCCATTGCGGTGCTAGCCGACACGCAGGTGGCGGCGCTGTCATCGACGCAGATCGCGGTTCTAAGCACGACGCAGATGCGAGGCTTGTCCAGCATCGACGTTGGTGAATTGACCGGGACGGAACTGTCGGTTCTGACGGCGGCGCAGCTTGGGGCCGTGACCGCGACAGCCACCAAGGGGCTGACAGGGGACCAGATAGAGGCTCTCACCGCCGGCCAGATCAGCGGCTTGACAGCGAACCAGCTCGCGGCTCTCACGACGACCACGGTCGCTGAGTTGACCCAGGACCAGCTCGCGACGCTAACCAACACGCAAATCCAGGGGCTGACCAGCACGGCGGTTTCGTCTCTTGCCGATACGCAGATGGCAGCACTTGTTACCGGGCAGCTCGGAGCCTTGACCACAACGCAGATAAGAGGTCTAACCAGCACCGATGTCAGTCAACTTACCGCAACCGAAACCTCGGCGTTGCTGTCCACCCAGTTCGCCTCACTAACCAGTACCGCGGTCGCAGGATTGACTGAGGACCAACTTGCGGAGCTGACGACGACGCAGCTCAGGGGGCTGACCAGCGCAGCCGTTGGAGCTCTTGTCGACACGCAGTTCGCAGCACTTGCCGCGACGCAGCTCGCGGCCCTGACGACGACGCAAATCCAGGGTCTTACCGTCGCCAGCGTCGATCTGCTGACCACGTCTGAAATCTCGGCACTGACATCGACCCAACTTGGAGCGCTGACCACGACTGCGATCAACGCTCTGAGCGGGGACCAGATCGCGATTTTGTCTACGATGCAGCTTCATGGCTTGACGTCGACCCAGTTCGGAGCACTCACAACCACGGCACTCGATAGCCTGGCCACCACGCAGCTCGCATCGCTGACCGCAGCACAGGTTCAAGGCGTGACCAGCTCTGGCCTCGATAACCTGACCGCCACGCAGCTCTCAACCCTGGCAAACACGCAAGTCGCGGCGCTGACCACGACACAAATCAGAGGCCTGAGCAGCACAGATGCCGGCGACCTAACCACGACCGCGTTTCTTCAACTGAGGTCGACCCAGCTCGCGGCCTTGACGGCAACTGCGGCGGCGAATTTGACGGTGGAACAGCTTTCGGGGCTGACGACGACCCAGACCAAGGGACTAACCGGTGTGGCCATCTCAGCGCTGGCTGACACTCAGCTTGCGGCGTTTGCAACGACGCAACTAGCGGCGCTGACGTCGACCCAACTTACGGGCCTGAGCACCGCAACTGTCAGCGCCTTAACAGTGACAGAGCTGTCGGCGCTGACGTCCGGGCAACTCGCAGCCTTGACCCCGGCCGCTGTCAACGCCCTCAACGCCAGTCAGCTGGCGATTCTGACCCCGACCCAGCTCGGCGGCTTGACGGCGACCCAAGTGGGGACATTCACGGCGACTGCGGTGGTTAACCTGACGACCACGCAGCTCACATCGCTGACCACCACCCAGATGAGGGCTCTGACCAGCGCTGGCATCGGCAATCTGACCGCCACGCAGTTCTCGGCCTTGGCCACGACGCAAATCGCGGCGCTGACCACGAACCAGGTCAATGGTCTGACCAGCTCCGCTGTCGCCGGACTCACGGCGACGGACCTCTCCGCCTTGACGCCCACGCAACTTTCAGCCCTCAGCGCGACCGCCGTCCAGGGGCTTTCTCAAGAACGCCTGGCGGCGTTGACGACAACCCAGATTCGGGGTCTGGCTAGCACGGCAATCGAGGCATTGGCTGCCACGCAAGTGGCGGCGCTTGCGACCACACAGGTTTCTGCCTTTGCCACCACCGCAATTGGCGGAATGACCTTCACTCAACTCGGCGCGCTGGCGACCACCCAGCTCGGAGTTCTCACCACGTCGCAGTTTGCAGCGCTTTCGCTCAGCGCAGTCACGGGGCTGACCGGAGACCAACTCGACTCACTCGGTGTTTCTCAACTCACGGCATTTTCGCCCTCTCAGATCGGTGCGTTGTCCACAAACCAGGTTGCCACACTAAGCGCCACCCAATTACTGACTCTGACCACAACCGCAATTGGTGGCTTGGTAGACACCCAGGTCGCAGCATTATCGTTGACTCAGCTCGCGGCGTTGTCAGCGAGTCAAATCGCGGCGTTAAGCACTACCGCGATTAGCGGAATGACCATGACGGAAGTGGCGGCGTTGGCCCCCTCGCAGCTAACTGCGCTGACGACCACTCAGATCGCAGTCTTGAGCGACAGCAAGATCGCGGCCCTGACGACTACGCAGATCGCGTCGCTCACACCGTCGCAAATCGTCGGCATGTCCTCGACCCAGGTAGGCGACCTTGCCCTGTCTCAGCTCGCCGAACTCAGCACCACGCAGATCGCCAACCTGACTACAAGTGAGATAAGTGGTCTAACATCCACCCAGGTCACAATGCTGGCCACGACCCAGGTTGGTGCGTTCACAAGCACGCAAATTGCCGCCTTGACCACAACCGCCATCAATGGTTTGTCCACGGCCGACATGGTTGCGTTGACCACGTGGCAGCTTGCCGCACTGTCGTCATCGCAGCTTCCTGCGCTGTCCACAGAGCAATTCGCAACGTTGAATACAACGCAACTGCCCACTCTCGCGACCAGCGGGATCGGCGGTCTACTCGCTCCCCAGCTTGCCGCATTGTCATTAACTCAGATGGCGGCCTTGTCCCAGAGTCAGCTCGCGGCTCTGACTCCTACCGCAGTTGCCGGGTTGACGACAGCCGAGGTGGCAAACCTGAATGCCACGCAGCTAGTCGCCCTGAATGTCGCCGAGCTTGGCGGACTGAGCTCTACGCAGGTCGCGGTGCTGACTACGACCCAGCTTGAAACCATGGCTGAAACGCAAATCGCGGCACTGGCGACGACAGCGATAGTGGGCTTGACAGCGACCGAAATCCAGAGCCTCAGCCCGGACCAACTATCCGCCTTGACACCTGCACAGTTTGGAGCACTGAGCGAGGCTCAGATCGGCGCATTGACTACGGCACAGATCGCCGAGCTCGATATGGACCAAATCAGTGGTATGGCCGATACTCAAGTCAAGGCATTGACGCCGGACCAGCTTGCCGCGCTTTCGCCGGTACAAATTGCGATGCTATCCGTGTTTGGAATCGCGGGATTCACAACGACTGCGCTGCCAACCTTGACGACCAACCAAATTGCGGCTCTGACCCGTGCGCAGATTGGCGGTCTGAGCGACGACCAGATCGTCGCCTTGGCGACAACCCAGATGGCCAGTCTTACCACCACACAGATAAGTGGCCTTGCCTCAACTCAGATCGCTGCCATCACCACGACCCAAATGACAGCTCTGACCGTCACGCAGCTCGCTGCCTTAACCGTCGGCCAGATGGGAAATCTCGCCGCATCTGAAGTTGGCGTGCTCAATTCGCCTCAGATCGCCGCGCTTTCCACAACCCAGCTCTCCGCCTTAAGCACCACAGCGATTGCAGGCCTAACGACAACCCAGCTTGGCGCACTTACCACACGACAGCTTGCCGCACTGACGTCCATGCAGATCGGTGCGTTGACATCTGCCCAGGTTGCGACACTGACCTCGACGCAACTAGGGGTGCTAACGACCGCGGGACTGGCCGGTCTCGATGAGACACAGATTCCACTCCTGGATACGACCCAAATCGCTGCCCTTAACACCACTCAGATCGCCGCGCTTTCAACAACTGCGGTCAGTAGTTTCACCGCGACGCAGGTTGCATCGCTCACGCCAGACGATTTGAATGCGCTGACTGTGATGGAGATTGGCGCCTTGAACACGACGCAGTTTGCCGCCCTGTCGACGACACAAATCGCCTCGTTGACAGCGACCGAGCTCAACGGCCTGACCGGCACGGAGATCGCTGCTCTCGCTCCGACTCAGCTTGACGCAATGACGGCAAGCCAAATTGGCGGGCTAAACATTGCCCAAATCGATGGCCTGACCGGCGCGGAGGTCACGGGACTTTCAGCGGCGCAGCTTGGCGCGCTTGTAACGACGCAGATTGCTGCACTATCCACTGCGGGAGTCCAAGGCGTGACTGTTGCCGGCTTGGCGGCCTTGACCCAACCGCAATTGGCAGCCTTAACCTCGACGCAAATCGGGGTATTGACGACTACGCAAGTTGTATCTCTTACCTCCACACAATTGGCAATGCTGACAACCACCGAGGTTGCAGGATTGGCTTCCACGCAAGTCGCCGAGCTGAGCCTGAGCCAAATCGGAGAGCTGACCACTACGCAGTTTGCGGCGCTGTCCACGGGAGCGGTCAAAGGTTTGACTGGTGACCAAATTGTGGCGCTGCCTTCGACACAATTGGCGGCGCTAGGGTCGACCCAACTGGCCTCGTTGACCACGACACAGTGGCAACTCCTTTCAACAACCCAGGTCGCCTCTTTGAACAATACTCAGCTTGCCGGCCTAACTACTACGGCAATCGGTGCGCTGACGACGACGGAAATCAGCGCACTCACCACGACTCAGCAAGTGGCCTTGACCACAACCCAGATCCGCGGCCTCGATTCGACGCAAACCAGCGTGTTGGCGACGACGCAACTTGAGGCCCTAACGACGACCCAGGTGGCTGCGCTTTCTACAACAGGAATGATGGGTCTGACCGTGATCGAACTAGGAGCGCTGAATACCAGGCAGTTAGCGGCTTTGACATCTTCTCAACTTGGCGCATTGACCATTATTCAAATGGCGGCGTTGACGGCCGCACAGCTCCAAAATCTGACGACGTCGGCGGTTAGCGGTTGGGTTGATACGCAGGCGGCAGCTTTGAGCACGACGCAGCTTGCCGTTCTGGCCACTACGCAGATCGCGGCGCTATCTCGGAACGCCATCGCGGGATTGACCGCCACGCAGCTCGCCGTCTTGTCGGAGCCTCAACTCGGCGCCCTGACGATAACGCAAATGGCGGCGCTGTCCAGCACTGCACTTTCCGGATTGACGGTCGACGAAATGGCGGCACTCACGAGCACGCAGTTTGGCAATATATCAGCGACTGGAATGGCTGCCCTGACAATTTCCCAGATCACAGATTTGAACAGTACGCAAGTTGCGCTTTTGACCGACGCTGAAGTCGGTGGCATGACATCCACTCAAGTAGCTGCGTTGACTGCTACGCAAATAGCGGGCCTAGCCACTGCGCAAATTGCTGCCCTCTCCTCCACTGGGCTTCTAGGTATGACGGCAACACAGATCGCGGCTCTTACGACCGAGCAACTGACCGCGTTGACCACGACTGGAATGGCGGCGCTACCCGCCGCCGCGATTGCCGGTCTGACACCAAGTCAATTTTCAGCCCTGACCACGGCCCAGTTTCAGAATCTATCGCCCACGGGGATCACCGGGCTGTCATCAGCCCAAATCGGTGATTTGACCACGACGCAGGTCGCGCTCCTAAGCATTGCGGAACTAAGTGGTCTAACACCGGATCAGGTTGCTGTCCTGACGTCGACTCAATTCGCTATTCTGACGCCCACTCAGATGGCTGGACTTTCGGCCAGTGGAATCGCGGGCCTGACCGAGGCACAGATCGAGGCGATGACGCTGGTTCAACTGGGCGGCCTTACGCCGACGGAAATCAGCTCCCTGACGACCGCTCAGATCGGTCAACTGTCGACTACCAACATTGGAGCACTGACGTTCTGGCAGCTGGAAGGCCTGGAGCGTATGCAGATCAGGGCACTCACGTCGGATCAGCTCAATGCCCTGTCGACAGCCCAGATTGCGTCCATGAGCCCCACGCAGATTGGCTCCTTGACCGCGACCGAATGGGGAAGTCTTTCGACAACCCTGTTGCTTGCGTTGACCGCCACCCAGATCGGTGCCTTGACGGCGGCGCAGATCGGCGTTCTTGCTACGAGTCAACTCATGGGAATGACGGCAAGTCAGCTAAGTGAAATCACCACGACGACCATCGCTGCATTGACGTCGACGACAATCGCGGCGTTGACAACTTCAGAGCTTGAGGCGTTGAACGCCACTCAGCTTTCCGCCTTCACGAACGCGCAATTGGCCAGCATGACAGCCGAGCAAATTGCTGCGCTGAACGATGCTATGGCCTAAGGAGACCGGAATCCATGACGACGGACATCTTGACTGCGGCGCTTATTCGGTCGATGGCACGCGATTTTAGCGTTTCCGATCTGATTCGGACCATCGAGACCCTAAAGCAGAGTGGACAAGGCAGCTCGGTGGAAACTCTTTATGCGACATGGATTCAGTACAACCAAGACAATCCATTGCTGTTTGCGATTCTTTTCAATTATGCCGTTGCGCTGTCAGATTCTGGAAAGTTGAGCGACGCGCGGCCTTATCTTGAGCGTGCGGTCGCTCTTAACCCGGATTTCATACCAGCTTATATCAATTTGGGACGGGTCTACGAACGGCTCGGAAATGTTAATATGGCGGTCGTGCAATGGTCGGCTGCCTTGACGAGGCTGTCCACGGTTAATGGCACGACAATCGGCCACAAGACGACGGTCTTGAACCAGACGGCTCGCGCGCTGGAAGCTGCGAACCAGGACGAATCGTCCGAAAAGATGCTGTGGCAGAGCTTGGAAATCGACTGTCATCAGCGGGAGGTCGTTCAACATTTTGTTGCGCTCCGACAACGGCAATGTGAATGGCCGATTATTCTGACCTCCGAGAGGGTGAGCACGACCGATCTGGTCGAAGGAATGTCCCCATTGTCCGCGGCAGCCTACAGCGATGACCCGATTTTTCAATTGGCACTGGCGAGTCAGTACAACAAGATGG
>Ga0181529_10006165_pt1 | contig 12277 bp, 10 predicted proteins | sample PEATcosm2014_Bin_36_FD_119763 | JGI IMG/M metagenome (GOLD analysis project Ga0181529, IMG submission 119763) | Peatland microbial communities from MTU Mesocosm Facility, Houghton, MI, USA - PEATcosm2014_Bin10_30_metaG | ecosystem: Environmental > Terrestrial > Soil > Wetlands > Peat | place... | reverse complement strand
GATCGGCGACGGCGGAGCCATCGTGACGGGAGCAGCCGACATCAGGGAGGCGGAGCCGGGAGACGTCGTCTTTGCGGAATCCGAGCGCTTCCTGGCGGAGGCGCTGCGCTCGCGGGCGAACGTGGTGCTGACGACGGCAGAGCCGGCCGCCGCGACGGACAAGGCCCTGGTGCTGGTGGGAAACGCACGGCTCGCGTTCGTCCAGGTTCTCGAGCGGCTTTCGCCGCACGACGAGGTCGAGCCCGGCATCCATCCGTCGGCGGTGATCGAACCGGACTGCGCGATCGGCGAGGGCGCTCGGATCGAGGCGCTCGTGACGGTTGCGGCGGGTTGTCGGCTCGGGGATCGGGCGCTGCTTATGCCGGGGGTGCATATTGGAGAGGGCTGCGAGATCGGCGAGGATTCTGTGCTGCATCCGAACGTCGTGCTCTATCCCGGCGTGAAGATCGGCGCTCGCTGCATCGTTCACTCTGGGAGCGTGATCGGCGCGGACGGGTTCGGCTACATACCGGTCGGCGGAGCGCTGCGAAAAGTGCCGCAGATGGGAACGGTGGTAATCGAGGACGACGTCGAGATCGGCGCGAACTCCTGCATCGACCGCGCGAAGACGGGCGTCACCAGGATCGGAGCGGGGACAAAGATCGACAACCTTGTCCAGATCGCCCACAACTGCCGGGTCGGGCGATCGTGCGCCATCATCGCGCAGGTGGGAATCGCCGGGAGCTGCACGGTGGGCGACGGCGTGATCATGGGCGGGCAGTCCGGCGTCAAAGACCACCTCGCGATTGGCGACGGGGCGAGAGTTGCGGCGCGTGGGGGTGTGATCGGCAATGTGGCGGCGGGCTCGACGGTATCCGGCTATCCTGCAGGACCTCACTTCGCCAAGCTGCGCGAGCATGCGGCTGCGGCGGCGCTGCCGGAGCGGCTAAAGGAGTTGCGCGCGCTTGAGAGGCGGATCGCGGAGCTGGAGGCGCGCCTCGGGACGGCGACCGGGTAGAATATACTCGCGTGGAGCGGCCGCGCGGGAGCAATAGATGGAGCAGAGAACGCTGCGCACGGAATTTGCGCTGGAGGGAGTCGGCATTCACAGCGGGGCGCCGGCTCGCGTTGTCGTGCGTCCCGCACCGCCAAACTACGGCCGCGTCTTCGTCCGGGAGGGTATCGAGATCCCGGCGCTGGCCGCAAACGTGGTGGATACGGCGCGATGCACGACGCTTGGCGCAGGCGGAGAGCGGGTGCGCACCGTGGAGCATCTGCTCTCGGCGCTCTACGCGCTCGACGTGGACAACGCGAGGATCGAGATCGACGGTCCGGAAGTGCCGGCGATGGACGGGAGCGCGCTTCCGTTCATGGAAGCGATCGAGCGCGCGGGGATCGTCGGGCAGGATTGCGAGGCGCGCGTGCTCACGGTGTGCGAGAAGATCCCGGTCGACATGGGCACGGCGATGCTGCGCGCCGAGCCGGCAGGCGAGCTTGCCATAGACGTGACGACCCGGTTCGAGGATTGGCGTGAGGGAGAGGCGCAGGTGCTGGCGACGGTCGGCGCGCATCAGGCGGAGGGCTACCGTACCCGGATAGCGCCTGCGCGGACGTTTGCGTTCCGGCAGGAAGTGGAGGTGCTGATTGCGGCAGGACTGGCGCAGGGCGGCTCGCTGGATAATGCGCTGATCATAACGCCTCCGTCGGAGTTCTCGACGCCGTTGCGCGTGCCGCAAGAGTGGTGTGCGCACAAGGCGCTCGATCTGATAGGGGACCTGTCGCTTGTGGGAGCGCGGCTGCGCGCACGGATCACGGCGCAGGGCGCCGGCCACCGCGCCAACGTGCTGCTCGCTCGCGAGCTTGTCGCGTCGGCGGAGCTGGATGAAGAGGATCGCATCGCAGCCAGAGGACACAGCGCATGAGAGACGGCGCCGGCAAACGGCAACAGACATCGAACGCAACCGTTCCGTTAAGCGCCGAGCAGGTGCGCGCGATGCTTCCTCATCGTTATCCCATGCTGCTGGTGGATCGCGTCCTGGAGCTCGAACCCGGCAAGCGGGTCGTCGCCATCAAGAACGTGACGGTGAACGAGCCGTTCTGTCAGGGTCACTTTCCGGGGTTCGCCATTATGCCGGGCGTTCTCGTACTCGAGTGCATGGCGCAGGCGGCCGGCGTAATGATGTTGTCGGAGCAGGAAAGTCGCGGCAAGATGCCCTATCTCTGCACGGTCGAGCGCGCGCGGTTCAGGCGGCCCGTCGTGCCGGGAGATACGCTTCGGATTGAAGTCGAGTTGCTCTGGACGCGACAGAAGATAGGTCGGGCGCGATGCACGTGCCGGGTCGACGGCGACCTTGTGGCCGACTGCGAGATGATGTTCGCTATTCGAGCTTGGCCTGGCCCGGCCGACGGCACGGGCGAGGCGGACAGAGGAAGTCTGTGAGCGACGCAACAAATACCGGAACAAGGATCCATCCGACGGCGATCGTGGACGCGGGCGCCGAGATCGACTGCGGCGCAGAGATAGGTCCGTACGCCGTGGTCGGGCCAAGGGTGCGAATTGGCGCGGGAACGCAGATCGCGCCTCACGTGATCGTCGAGTCCGACACGGAGATCGGCAGGGACTGCCGGATCTTTGCGGGTGTGGCGCTCGGCGGTCCGCCCCAGGACACGAAGTACGAGGGAGAGCGCACGTCGCTTGTGATCGGCGACAGGAACGTACTGCGCGAGTACGTGACCATCCACAGAGCCACCGGCGAGGGCGAGTCCACGCGGCTTGGCGACGACAACTTCCTCATGACCTATGCGCACGTCGGTCACAACTGCGTTATCGGCAGCCACGTAACGCTCGCCTCCTACGTCGGCGTGAGCGGGCACGTGCTCATCGAGGATTACGTTACCTGCGGCGGGCTGGTGGGAATTCACCAGTACAGCCGTATCGGCACGATGAGCATGGTTTCCGCGCTAAGCGGCGTCTCCATGGATGTCCCTCCCTACATGCTTGTAAACGGCAGACCGGCTCGAGTGGTCGCGCTGAATTCGGTGGGCCTGCGCCGCAACGGGGTGTCGCCGGAGGCGCGGCGGCATCTGCGCGAGGCCTGCAAGCTCCTCTATCTGGGCACAAGAGACCGCGTGGATGCGATCGAGCGGATCAAGGAGCAGATTCCGGACGGTCCGGAGATCCGGCATCTTATCGAGTTCGCGCAGGCCAGCCGCGAGGGACGCATGGGCCGGGCCAACTCTCCGACGCACGCGGACGACCGTGAATCGACCGAGGAGTAGCGCCGGCCTATGAACGTCGCCATCTTCTCCGGTGAGCTATCCGGCGACCTTATCGGTGGAGCGCTTGCGGTCGAGCTGCGCCGGCTTTGCGGCGACGTCGAGATGTGGGGTCTCGGCAGCGCGTCGATGCGGGCTGCGGGCGTGGAGCTGATTGCGGACAGCGCCTCGTGGGGCGCGATCGGCGTAGTGGAATCGCTGTCGAAATATCCGCATCTCAAGTTCTCGGTGATGCCGCGCGTCGAGGCAGGGCTTCGAGATCGTCGCCCGGACGTGGTTGTTCTGATCGATTTCGGCGCGTTCAACGTGCCGGTGGCGCGCCGCGCGAAGGCGGCCGGGCTGAAGGTGCTCTACTACTTTCCGCCGGGCACGTGGCGGCGCGCGGGCGCGCAGGGCGCCGAAGTGGCGAGGCTCGCGGATCGGCTTGCGGTGCCGTTCACGTTTTCGGAGGAGCGCTACCGCGCGCTCGGCGCCAATGTGACGACAGTCGGGCATCCGATAGTGGAGCGCGTACGGCCTACGCTCTCGAAGGCGGAGTTCTGTGCGCGGTTCGGCATGGATCCGAACCGCGCCATAATCGGCCTCCTGCCCGGCAGCCGGCGGAGCGAGGTCCGGGACCTGATGCCGACGCTGCTCGATTCATCCAGGCTCATATGCGAGGGATCGCGAGACGCGCAGTTCGTGGTGAGCGTTGCGCCGTCGATTTCAGCAGAGATGGTGGCGGATTTCCTGTCGCAGCGCAAGGAGTTGTTTGCGCGGGTTCGCGAGATCTGGCACGAGCTGTCGGAAGAGGCGGAGGACCGGGTGTGGCGGCGGATAACGCGCACCGCTTCGGGAGTGCTGGCGCGGCCTCGCAGGATGCTCGTTACGTCTGCAGGCGTGCTTGTGCCGGAGCGGGATCTCGACCGCGAGTTGGATGCGCGCAGGAGGTCTGAGAAGATTCGATCCCGGACGGATGTTCCTCCCACGGTGCTGGCGAAGGGGCTGACGTACGACATCATGGCCCATTCGGACGTGCTGCTGGTCTGCTCCGGAACGGCGACTCTGGAGGCGGCTCTTGTGGGCACTCCGATGGTGGTGATGTACCGCGGGTCCAGGCTGATGGAGCTTGAGTTCAGGCTGCGGGGCGGGATGCGGAGGGTGGAGCACATTGGCCTGCCGAACCTGCTTGCCCAGCGCCGGATCGTGCCGGAGCTCATTCAACGGCAGGCGACGCCCGCTGCGATTGCGGAGAACGCGCTGCGCCTGCTGAACGATCTTCCGACGCGCCATCGAACGCGAGAGGATCTGAACGCCGTAAGGGAGATGCTGGGTCCGCCGGGCGCGAGCGAGCGAACGGCCAGGATGGTCCTGGATCTCGCCGCGGGATCGAACGGACAGGCTTCTTGATCGTGTCCCGGAGGGCTTTCGGGATCGGCAGGACCGGCGGCGTGGAACACAATGTCGTATGAATCTCGATCGAAGACTGTTCAATAGCTATATCCGCCCGAACCTCGGAACGTTGATCGGCGGTCTGATATGCGCCGGCGGCGTCTCGCTCATCGTCGTCAGCGTAGGCTGGTTCATCAAGCAGGCGATCGACGCCATGGCGAACGGCCGCGAGCACTGGCTGAACGTCATGTGCGTGGGCATCATCGGGATTTTCCTGGTGAAGGGCTGCTTCGCGTTCGGCCAGAGCTATCTCCTCGCGCTGACGGCGAACAGGATCGGCGCGCGGCTCCGTGACGAGATCTACGGGCATCTGAATACGCTGTCGCTCGCCTATTTCAACCGCCGCAGGACCGGCGCCGTAATGTCGGTGCTGACGAACGACGTGCCGGTGGTGCAGAACGCCATGATCGGCCTGAAAGAGGCGGTGACGGCGCCCATCACAATCGTCATCAGCCTCGGCGGGCTCTTCGTCACGAACTGGCGGCTTGCCGTCGTCTCCCTCGTCTTCATCCCCGCCATGGCGGGCGTGATCTCCCGTATCGGAAAGCGGATCCGCAGCATTGCCGGCCAGGTGCAGCGCAAGCTCTCGGACATGACGACGATACTTGAGGAGACGATCGCGGGAGTGCGGATCATCAAGTCGTTCGCCGCGGAGGAGCACGAGGTAAAGCGGTTCGAGCTGGAAAACGACCGGACTCTCAAGACCATCATGCGGGCTGCGCGGCGGACGGCGCAGCTCCGGCCGATCGTGGATTTCATCGGCGCGTTGGGCATCGCGCTGTTGCTCTTTATAGGCGGGCACGCGGTCGCATTTACGACGCACGAGCAGCAGCGCGAGCAGCTTGAGTGGATTCGCTCGGTGAAGCGGCCCGATCAGGCGCCGCGGCCTCCCGCGTCGTTTCCGGTGCCTCCCGGCGGAATGACGGCCGGATCTCTGATAGCCTTTCTCTATCTTCTGGATCAGGTGGCGCGTTGTGCGGGCGAGCTCGGGGGCATGGCGGCGCTGCGCGCGCAGGCGCTTGCTGCGGCGAAGCGCATATTCGACGAGGTGCTCGACGTCGAGACCGAGGTGAAGGAGCTTCCGGACGCGATCCGCCTTCCGCAGCTCGCGGGCCACGTCCGGTTCGTGAACGTCTGCTTCCGGTATGCGCCCGACGATCCGGACGTGCTGCACGACGTCTGCCTGGAGGTGCGGCCGGGCGAGGCGATCGCGCTGGTGGGGAGGACGGGCTGCGGAAAGAGCACCGTCGTCGATCTGCTCTCGCGCTTTTACGATCCGACTTCGGGCCGCATCGAGGTGGATGGTCACGATCTGCGCGACGTCTCCCTCTATTCGCTTCGCAAACAGATCGGGATCGTGCCTCAGGAGACGTGGCTCTTCGCCGGCTCGCTTCGCGACAACATCGCATACGGCAAGCGGGATGCGACGGACGAGCAGATTCGCGCGGCGGCATATGCGGCGAACGCCTATTTCGTCGACGCCATGCGCGACCGGTTCGATACGATCGTGGGAGACCGCGGAATCCGGCTCTCCGGCGGCGAGCGGCAGCGCATCGCCATTGCGCGGGCCATACTGATGGACCCGCGCATCCTGATTCTGGACGAAGCGACGTCCGCCCTGGACGCCTCGTCGGAGGCGCTGGTGCAGGAGGCCCTGGACGAGCTGATGAAGGGTCGGACGACCATCATGATTGCTCACCGGCTCTCCACCATAATCAACGCCGACCGGATCCTCGCCATGCAGGACGGCCGGATCGTCGAGGTAGGATCGCACCAGGAGCTGATGGCGGCGGGTGGGTATTATGCTCAGCTCTACGAGACACAACTGCGTGGATTCGAGTAGACCGGCCGACGGCGAAGAGACCGCGGCGCCGCAGCTCGACAGCACGGCGAACCGTACGGCAACCGCCAGGCGCGGCCGGATCATCGGCACTATCATCTACTGGATCGTGAAGCTGCTCGGAATGACGGTCCGGCTATCCGTCGTCAACCCCGAGGGATTCGAACCAGGCAACGGCAGCGCCATCTTCGTCACCTGGCACGGCCGCACGCTCATTCCGGCCTACTACCTGCGCAACCGGGGCTACTGGGCGATGATCTCCTGGTCCCGCGACGGCGAGATCCAGAACAACATCTTCACTCGCCTCGGCTATCGCACGGCTCGCGGATCGACGGGCCGTGGCGGGATGCGAGCGGCGCTGCAGCTTGCCCGCGAGATACGGGCGGGCGGGGTGCTCACCTTCACGCCGGATGGACCTCGGGGTCCGACCCATAAGGTACAATTGGGTGTTATCGTGATGGCGCAAAAGTCGGGCGCGCCGATCATACCGGTGGGCATCAGCTTCGATCGAAGCTGGAGTATGAGGAGTTGGGATCGCTACCTTGTGCCGCGCCCGTTCGCTCGGGGCTGGCTGATAGCCGGCGAGCCGATTCAAGTTCCGAAGGACCTGGACCAGGACGGCCGGCAGAGCGTGGCGGACGAGGTCGAGCTGGCCATGAATCGCGTGGAGCGGCAGGCGGAGCGCCTTGCCGGGCGGGACGACTATCCGGAAGAGTGGAGAACCTAACCCCCCGGCTCGCATAGCGGCGCCCGGCCGGCTGCGCAGGAAGGCGAAGATCGGCAGATCGGCTACTTTACCTACAATCTGCTTCTGATCCTGTTCTCTCCTCTGATAGCGGTGCTGATGCTGCAGCGTTATCTCTCCGGCAAGTCGCGGCCGGGATGGAGCGAGCGGTGGGGGCATCTGCCCGCGAATCTTCACGGCTCCGAGGGAGGCAAGCCTCGCGTCTGGGTGCACGCCGTTTCCGTCGGCGAGGTCGTGGCGGCGGTGCCGATCCTGCGCGAGCTGCGCTCTCTTCTCGCCGACCATGAGATCCTCCTTTCCGTGATCACGCCTGCGGGGCGCGAGATGGCGGAGCAGCAGGCCTCGAAGTTTGTGGACGGCATCTTCTACTTCCCGTTCGACCTGCCGTGGGTTGCGAGGCGGACTGTAAGATCGGTCCGGCCGTGCGTTTTCGCGAGCCTTGAGAGCGAGCTCTGGCCGAACACGCTGCACGAGCTGAAGCGGGCCGGCGTGCGCACGGCGATGGTGAACGGCCGCATATCGGAGCGGAACTACCGGCGCTCCCGCAGGTTCGCCCCTTGGCTGTTTCGCTGGGCGCTATCGAATGTCGACCGCATGCTCATGCAGTCCAGTGCGGATGCCGACCGGATCCGTTCGCTGGGCGGAGCGGCCGGCGGGACGGACGCGATCCAGGTGATCGGCAACTCGAAGTTCGACCAGGAGATTCCGAGCCTATCGGCGCATGAGGTCTCGGCGCTGCGCGCCGATCTCGGGCTGCCGGAGGGCCGGCGCGTCTTCGTAGCGGGAAGCACGCGCAGCCGGGAGGAAGAGGGGCAGGTGCTGGACGCGTACACGGCTCTGCGCGCGAGGTTTCCGGATCTCTGCCTGCTGATTGCGCCCCGGCACATCGAGCGGGCGGAGGAGCTTACCGCGGCCATGCGGCGGGCCGGATTGGCGCCGATCCGGCGGACGGAGCGAGAGCGGGGCTGCGAGCCTGCGGAGCAGCTTATCCTGGACACGATCGGGGAGCTGGCGCGCGTCTACGCCGTCGGATCGGTGGCCTTCATCGGCAACACGTTCGATCCGGTGGTGAAGGGCGGAGGCCAGAATCCGATCCAGCCGCTCGCGCACGGCAAGCCTGTGCTTTTCGGTCCACGCATTGCGACTATAAGATCCGAGGCTGCGCTTGCGATGGAGGCTGGAATCGGATTTCAAGTGCAGAACGGCGCCGAGCTGGCGGACAGGGCGGGAAGCCTGTTGGCCGACCCGAAACTTCTGTCCGAGATCGATGCTAAGGCCCGCGCTCTCGTGGCGGCCAACCGCGGCGTTTCGGCGCGATATGCCGCGCGTGTAGCCGAGATGGTACGGGACGACGGCCCCGAGCGGAGCGCCTCTTCGTGAGCGCGATGGAAAGCTATGTCGTTTCCGTGCTCGGCGGTCGTCGCGGCCTGGTACCGCAGGCGCTGCGGGCGCTGCTTACGCCGCTCGCGCCGATCTACTGCGCCGGGCTGAAGCTCTATCTGCTGCCCTACTCGCTGGGCATCAGGAAGCGGTTCCGGCTGCCGTGCCGCGTCATTTCGATCGGCAACATGACCGCCGGAGGGACGGGCAAGACGCCGCTGACGGAGTCGCTGTGCCGGTCGCTGCAGTCGCGTGGGCTGACGGTGGCCATCCTCAGCCGGGGCTACGGCGGCCGGTTCGAGCGGAAGTCCGCCGTCGTTTCGGACGGACAGCGGGTCCGGCTGACGGCGAGCGAGGCGGGCGACGAGGCCTACCTGCTGGCTCGCGCGCTTCCCGGCGTCGCCGTCGTCGTGGGCAAGGACCGGCGCGTTACGGGACGGCTGGCGTGCGAGCAGTTCAATCCGGACGTAATCGTTCTGGACGACGGCTTCCAGTACTGGCAGCTCCATCGCGATCTGGACATCGTGCTGCTGAACGCCTACGCTCCGTTCGACAACGGCTGGACGTTTCCGCGGGGCCTGCTGCGCGAGCCGCCGTCGCATTTGAAGAGGGCGGGCGTGGTCGTGCTGACGAACGCGGCGCGGGCCGGAGCGGATCGTACGCTCGGGCTGATCGGCCGCGTGCGCAGGCTGGCGCCGGGACGGCGTATCTTTACGGCGGACCTTGCGCCGAGATCGCTGCAGCTTCTTGGAAGCGAAGAGACGCAGTCGCCGAGCTGGCTCAACGGCAAGAAGGTCGGCGCGATCTGTGCGGTCGGGAATCCGGCTTCGTTCGAGTCGATGCTGGGAAATCTCGGCGCGGTAGTTGCGGCGAGGTTCAGGTTTCCGGACCATACTACGCGGACGGTCGGCGAGGTGGAGAGCGCGCTGGAGAAAGCCGGCGCGGCCGGAGCGGAGGCCCTTATTACGACGGAGAAGGATGCCGTGAAGATGGCGCCGCTGCGCGGCTCGCTGCCGATCCTGGTGCTCAAGGTGGCTCTGAGGCTGCACGAGGAGCGGGGCTTTCTGGAGACCGTGCTGGAGCGGTCGGGTTTGGGAGCGCTGCGCACGCGGTTCGTGTAGGTTGACGGGCGATCCTGTTGGGATCGAGACGATAGGGCGGGGCCGGATTTTCCGGGATGGGAAGGAATGAGCTCAATAGATGAGTGGATCACAGGTCTCGGGCGTTCGGATGCGAAAGAGGTTGGAGAGGACCGCGGGTACTCTGGCGCTGCGTGCGTTCGTGACGCCCTTGCGGGCGCTGTCCTGGCGACGGGCGCGGGCTGCCGGGCGCGGCGTCGGAGAGCTGATATTCCGGCTTCCGACGCGATTCCGCCGGGTCGCGCTGAAGAACCTGAAGCTTGTCTACGGAGCGCAGATCTCGGACGGTGAGAGGCAGCGGATGGCGCGCGACGTTTTTCGTAATTTCGGCGAGACGTTTGCGGAGTTCATCAAGCTGCCCAAGCTGGATCGCGAGGCGGTCGACCGGCTGGCATCGGTGGAGGGCGAGGAGCACCTGCGCGAGGCCCTGAAGAGGGGCAAAGGCGTGCTGATGGTGAGCGGCCACTTCGGCAACTGGGAGTTTCTGGGCCGGTGGCTGGCCGTGCACGGCTATCCGCTCAACGTGGTGGCGCACGAGGCGCGGAACCCGGAGGTGACGCGGCTGATGAAGAACACGCGCGAGGGCACGGGAGCGCAGGTGCTGTTCCGAGGCAGCTCCGCGCGAGCCGTGCTGAAGGCGCTCAAGCAGAACCAGATCGTGGCGCTGCTTCCGGATCAGAATGCGGCGGACGTCTTCGTGCCGTTCCTGGGCGTGAGGACCGGGACCGTGGACGGTCCGGCGATAGTTCATCTGAAGACGCAGGCGCCGATCGTGTTTGCCTGGTGCTCGCGCAGCGAGCACGCCCGGAGCAGCCGGCTGGGACTGGGTTTCGACATCCGGTTCGAGCCGGCCGTATCCGTCGAGTCCACTGGCGATCGCGGGGCGGACATTGCGCAGGTCATGACGCTGGTCAACGCGAGCCTGGAGTCGCAGGTGCGGCGTCGCCCGACGCAGTGGCTCTGGCTGCACGATCGCTGGAAGGCGACTCCGGAGGTGTTTTCCGCCAACGGCGCAGGGCGCGCCGAGGCAGTTGCCGCGGGAAGCGGCAAGGCGCCGGATTAGACCGTGCCTCCGATCGATCCGGCGCAGATGAAGCGCATCCTCATCGTAAAGCTGAGCGCGATGGGCGACATACTCCACGCGCTGCCGGTTTCCGCATCGCTGGGCCGCACGTTTCCCCATCTCGATATCACGTGGGTGGTCGAGGAGGCATATGCTCCGCTCCTGACGGGCAATCCCTATCTGCACGATATCGTGACCGTCCGGCGGGCGCGCGGGCTCGGCGCCTGGTCGCCCGCGCTCCACATCGAGAACTTGCGGCACATCCGCAGCCTTGCCGATCGCCGCTTCGACCTGGCCATCGACCTCCAGTGTCTCACAAAGAGCGCGACGATCGTCGCCCTGTCCGGAGCGCGCCGGCGGATCGGGTACCACTTCCGCCGCGAGCTGGCTCGCCTTCTCATCCCGCCTGCGCCGATCGTTCCGACGGCCTCGCACGTGGTGGATCACTACCTGGACGTGGCGCGCAGGATCGGTGGACGGACGGATACGGCGGAGTTTCCGTTCCACATTCCGGAGGAGGACCGCCGTTCGGCGATGGAGCTGATCCGCGCCGGCTGCGTGGATCCGAACGGGGTCTACGTCGTGGTGAATCCCGCGTCGGCGTCTGCGGAGAAGCAGTGGGGGGCGGAGAGGTTCGCGGCGCTGATCGACGCGCTGCGATCCGATTTCGGGCTACCGACGGTGCTCGTTACGGCGGATAGAGCCGTGGCGGAGAGCGTGCGGCGAGCCGCGAGCTCGCCATACGCCGATCTGAGCGGGCAGACAAGCCTGAAGCAGCTTGCGGCGGTGCTGGCCGGCAGCGCCGTTCATGCCTGCTGCGATACCGGCTCGGCGCATCTTGCCGTCGCGCTCGGCCGGCCGGTGATCGCTCTATACGGTCCGTCCGACCCCGACCGCACCGGGCCGTACGGCCAGCGCGCCAACGTGATAACACGCCGCGACGAGTGCAGCGTCGCCGGCTGCAACCGTCACTGTCGCCTCGATGTTCCCCGCTGCCTTCACAGCATTCCGGTCGGGCTGGTGGCCGAGCGCGTTGCCGCCCTGGCTACCTAGCCCCCAGCCCCCTTCCCCACGAAATAAGGGAGGTGCCTGGCCGCTGACGGGCCGGCGCGGGGAAACGGGCAGATCGATTTCGCCAGGAGCTGTGGTCCGTCTGCTTCCCGGCGGAAAAACGCCGGTTCAGAGCATGTCCAACTGGAACCGTATGGCAGCTTCGACGCCCGCCATCTCCGCCGGATCTATCTCTCCAACTCTCGCTCCAATGCGCATCTTGCTCACCGTTGTGATCTGGTTGGCCATCGCCTTACGTGGCTCCCCATTCAAGGTGACGTACGCTTCACGGGAGTAGAGGCGGCTCACGTTGCTCGTGATCGGGACAACCTGGACCCGGTTGAGAAACGCGTTCGAGCTGTCGTTACTCACAG
>Ga0181529_10006164_pt1 | contig 12281 bp, 8 predicted proteins | sample PEATcosm2014_Bin_36_FD_119763 | JGI IMG/M metagenome (GOLD analysis project Ga0181529, IMG submission 119763) | Peatland microbial communities from MTU Mesocosm Facility, Houghton, MI, USA - PEATcosm2014_Bin10_30_metaG | ecosystem: Environmental > Terrestrial > Soil > Wetlands > Peat | place... | reverse complement strand
CCTGGCCTTCGTTGCCGCCGGGCACCTGAGCGACCAGCGCAAGGGCATTTCTTACGCCATCGAAGCCGTCCGCCGGTGCGGCCGCCCCATGGGCGTCATTCTTGTCGGCAACGGCGATCCGGAAATCATGAATTCGCTCCGCGGCGCAGCCGTGTATCCCACCGGCTACATCGCCGATCGCCATCTGCTGGCCCGTTATCTCAGCGCCGCCGACGTCTCGCTCAGCCCCACGCTGGCCGACAACCTGCCGTGCAGCATCATGGAAGCCATGGCCTGCGGCACGCCGACCCTTGGCTTCCGCGTGGGAGGCGTGCCCGACCTCATCGATCACGAAGAAAGCGGCTGGCTGGTCGAACCCCGCGACGTGGACGGGCTGATCCACGGGCTGAAGCTTTGCTGCGACCACCCGAAAATACGGCGACGCTGGGCGGAACGGGGGCGGGAGAACGCCGTCGCCCGCTATCATCGCGACATCTTCGTCGAGGCCCACCTGCGGCTTTACCGGGACCTCCTCGGTCTTCCCAGCCCGTCGGTCGATCACCTCTTGGCCCGCGCCGCCTAGGAGCACGCCGCATGCAGTGCCGTACTCCGCAGGATCTGGTTCGCATCATTCGACGCCGGTCGAAAAACATCGATCTGATCTCCCTCGACGTCTTTGACACGCTCGTGCAACGCCGCATCGGCCTTCCGGAACAGGCCAAGGTCCCGGCCGCACGGGAAATCGTACGCCTCCTGGCCGAGCAAGGCCGGAACGTCTCGGTCGCCGAGGTGCTGGCCGTACGGAAGCGATGCGGAGATGCGCTGTGCGATGCGGCACAACGCCGCGGCGACGATCCCGATTGCCACATTCGACCCTGGTTCGAGCAATGGCTGACGATGCTGCTGGGGCAGGAGTTGGCCCTCCAGCATACGGATCGGCTCGTCGAGGTCGAATTCCACGCCGAGGCGGCCAACTGCCATGCCCCCCACGGCATGCTCGCCGCCGTGCGGCAGATTCGCGATCTCGGCAAACTGCTGGTCTACATCTCCGACAGCTTTTTCGACGGCTCTCAGATCGATCGCCTCCTGGACGGCTGCGGATATGCGGGGCTGTTGGATCGCGGCTACTCCTCCTGCGAGTGCAAGGCCCTGAAGCGCACGGGGCGGCTGTTCCGCTACGTCCTCGCCGAGCACGGGATCGATGCCCGGCGCTGGTTGCACGCGGGCGACAATCGCCTAAGCGACGTGGAAAATTGCCGGCGACTGGGTGGGCAGGCCGTACACTTCTGGCCGTGCGACCATGCCAAACGCATCCAACGCTTGGAACGACTCGAGTGGCTCGTCCGCCGGCGAAAGCCTTGGGCCGGCGCGCCGATCTCCGAATGGTGCCGCGCCCCATGGGAATCCCACCCCGTGCGGGACCTCGCCTACGACGTCGGTTATTGGGTCCTCGGCCCCGCCTTGGCGAACTTCATGCACTGCGTCACCGATCGGATCGGGCGAGAAGACGCTCGCCTGGCCGTCTTCCCGGCCCGCGAAGGATTCATCCTCCGGCAATTGTTCGAGAAATTTCTTCCCCAGGTTCTGCCCGGCCGGGAGGTCCCCAGCGTCTACGCCTTTCTCACGCGGAGCGCCACGTTCCCCGCCTCGGTTGCGGAAATCGGCCCTCGCGAAATCCAGATTGCCAGTTCCTTTTCCAGCCACACGGTGACCGTCCGCGATTTCCTCTCGCGGCTTGGACAACGCGCCGAGTCGTTCCGCGAACCGCTGCTGGACTGCGGGATTTCCTCGCTCGACCATCCGCTCCTCGACCCCTTCAACGATCCTTCCTTCCAGAAGTTCCTCCGGCATCCGCGGCTTTGCCAAGCGGTCCGGGCGAGCCACGAGGAGCACCGCTCGGTGCTGGAGCAGTACCTGGGCGAACTCGGATTCTGGGAGGCCCGGCGCGTGGCGTTTGTCGACATCGGCTGGCAAGGAAGCGTTCAGGACACGCTGACGCGGGTCTTCCGTGACCATCCTCGCTGGCCGAAGATTTTCGGGTTGTACATGGGATTCCTGAAGCTCCTGCCGATCCTCGAGACCGCCGTCTCCCTGTATGAGGGCATTCTGTACGATCGCCTCAAGCAGGGCGCCGTCCTGAACCCCCTGCCGCACTTCCTGCAACTTTTCGAGTTCGCCACGCGCGCTCCGCACGCGTCAACGCAGGCCCTCCGCAGAGACGCTGCCAGCGGGCATATCGTTCCGGTGTTCAAAAGTGAAGAATCGGAAAGCCGCCGGCATGAGTTGCAGGATCGCCCCGTGCTGACGCGACTGCAAACCGGCATCCTCGAATTCGCCGACGCCTACGCGGCGACCATTCGCTTCCAGGATCAAGGGCCCGAGGCCTGCACGCCCTTCGTGCTGATGCAATTGGATCGGTTCCTGAGGCTGCCTCGTGTTGCCGAGGGCAAGCTCTTCAGCGTACACAACGCGGAGGACTTCGGAATCGATTGTGCCTTGAAGGCGGGGGCGCCACCCTTCCGCCTGGGGAACTTTGCTCAATGGCGGCGGGATTTTCTCCGCCACGCGCTTTGGCGAGAGGGAGCCGTGGCCTCGCTGGCCCTGCCCGGCCTGGTCCACCTCTTCAATCTCACCCAGGTTGTGCGAGGACGATTCTCGTGAACGACGCGCATGCCATCAGCCGCCGACTGGCGGAAATCCGCAGCCGCCATGCCGCGCTGCCCGGCAAGCACACGGCCGAAGGAGTTGGAGAACAGATCAAGCGGCACCTGGCCGAGATCCAACGCATGGCCCCCACGGCCGGCCTCAGTCAGGCAGGGCAGAGCGGCAAATCTCCTGGGGCAGAATCGCCCTTCGCCTTCGCCCAGGTGTTGTTCCATCTGGATTGTTGCGAAACGCTCTTGGACCACAAGAATACCAACCGTGGCAAACTTGAGGACTACCTCTACCCCTCGCTGGCGCAGGCGATTTCTGCCCGCTTGCTCTCGATCGTGCTGCGCCTTCGCGGCAGGTGGAAGGAAGTTCGCTACTTTCCTCCGCGGATCCGGGAAGTGCTCTATGTTCGGGCTTCCCAAAGCGTGGCGCGGCTGGTTCGCGCCATCCTCCCGCGGCGCTAGCCCGACAGGTGGATATCGATGCACGAACCGATGGTTTCCGTGATGATTCCCGTTTCCATGGTGGAGCGCCGCAAGGCGTCTTCAAAGCGCCCGTCGCCAGCGGAACTGCACCTTTCATGACACGCTCGTTCCCTACGATTTCAAGATCGATTCTTCGCCGCCGGGGCGGCTGCCCGCCGGGAGTTGCCCATCCGCCAAAGCGGCCCAGCGACGGCCCATGGCAAGGCTGCGCGGAAGGTCGGCTGGCGTGGCGCTCGCCGCCGGATGTTCTTGTCGCGACGCTCCAGGAGCCGGGCATTACCCGTCTTTCGTGTGACATTTTCGATACGGTTCTTTTGCGGGGGATCAAGCCGGAGATAGCGCGATTCCAAGACATTGGGCGGCTCCAGGCCGCGGCCCTTGCGCGGCGAGGGCATTGTCTGGCGGCGCGAGACGTGTTTTTTGCACGGCTTTACGCGCATCGCATCGAGTACCTTACCGCGCCGGAGATTGGCGGCAGCCGCGAAGGCCGTCTCGATCGAATTGTGGGACACATGACGCGACTGCTGGCATTGCCCCCCGAGGAAGCCGCTGTTCTGCACGACGCGGAATTGCAATATGAACTGTCGGCCGTTCGCCAAAATCGATCTCTGCTGGCTGCGATTCGTGTGGCCCGCAAGCTCCAGAAGCGAGTGATCGCCATCAGCGACATGTATCTGTCTCGCGACGATATGGTTCGGCTCTTGGACTGCCATGTGGGAACAGGTTGTTTTGACGCTGTCTATGTCAGCAGCGAGTTTGGCTGCACGAAGCATGCCGGGTCGTTGTACCAACTGGTTGCGGCAGCGGAAGGTTGCGATCCGCAGGAAATCCTGCACGTGGGCGACAACCCCCGTGCCGATGGGGAAAACGCCGTCCGACTCGGATTTCGGGCTTTCGTGCGGCCGCGCTGGCGATTGTGGCAGTTCATTCGCGATCGCTGGGGAGGTTGGATGGCGGCACGCTGCCGCCGCTCGCGAATTCCTTGTTGAGACAAAGGGCGGACAACCGCTGCATGCCGGCAAGTCGTCAAACGCCGATCGAATTGCCTGCGGGCCGTCACGAAAACAAAAAAGGCCGTGGAACCGTCGCTTGCATGGGTTGTCAGGCCGTCGGAGGCACATTCATGGTTGACAGGAGCAATGTCGCCCAGGACCGGTTCGCCGTGGGGTATCATCTGCTGGGGCCGATCCTGTTGGAGTACTGCTACCGTCTGTGGGTCTTTCAGTGCGCCTACGGCGACCGCGCGGCGGCCGCATTGCACATGGCGCGAGGCGGTCTGCGATTGGGCTATTTGTATCGGAACTTCTTGGCGAAGAACGGCTTGCAAGCACCGGTGCCCCAATTTGCCTTTCCCGTCTCGCGGTTTGTCGCTGCGAAGACCTGCATGGGGCGCGATCCCGCGTTCTGCGCGGCCGCGATCGCACGCGAGTTTCAGCATACCGATTGCCGTGCCATGGCGAACTGCCTCATTCCCAAGCGGTTGGTTTCCAACGTCGAGCAACTCGTGAACGACCTGCCCTCCAATCTTGCCTCGGCAAGAGTGACGCCGGAGTCGTTCATGAAACTCTATCATGCCCAGGGCCCCTATAGCCAGGCGCTGCGACGACACTTCGCCGAACAGGAAGAGTTGTTTGATGAATGGATGAAGTCCTTGGCCGAGTATGACACCTTGCTCCTGGTCGACACGGGCTGGTACGCCAGCACCCAAGCCGCCTATATGCGTTCGCAGCCGCAATGGGAATGGATCGGCCTCTATTTCGGACGCTGGAACAACAGGGGCGTTTGGCCCAGCCACTTCTCGCATGTCCATGGTTTGATGCTGGACGGCGAGCGATGTGAGCCGGGCCATCCCGAAACCGCGCTGCTGCGGCATCATCACCTCATCGAAATGCCCCTCGAACCGATCGGCATGGAGAGCGTGGCGTACTACTTCCGCGATGACGCCGGCCGCGTACGGTCCAATCTGGATCCGGCAGTCATGGACGCGCAGATCGCATCGAACGAGGAACCCTTTTTCGCCGGGATTCAAGCCTATTTCGCTGAGGCGGAATCGGGGCTGGAATTCGCGTCGATTCGCCGCGCGTGCGATGAATCGCTCCGCCGTCTGAGCCCCATGATTCTTTGCCCGAACCCGCGAATTGCACGCACATTGACCGTGGCCGATCGCGGCGACGACTTCGGCAAAACCGACAGAACCCCGGTCCTTTCCCCGCCCGCGGCGGCAGGTTCCTGGAGGTCGCGCTGGCGGCAGACGCGAGCAGCGTTGTGGCGGGAAGGCCAGGCCGCCATCGAGTTTCCTCGCACCCATCGCCTGCTGCAGATTCTGATCGCCACCCAATGGCGACACCCCGGGCTCTATCGACATCTCCGCAACATGGCGGGAAAGTGGAGTGCAGGGGCCAAGAGCATGTTGCGCCGGGAGCAGTAGTCCATCCCGCCACATTCCTGGAACAACTCGCGACGGCCCGGAAAGGCCACAACACCGACAATCTTGTCACTTTGGCTCGCGCCGAGGAGGCGGAGTTGAAGAGGCTGTACGCCTAGGTTGTCTGCGCAATTGCGCAGCGCAGTTGCCGGGTCCCTATCTGGACTTGACCCGAACTTGCAGAAATCTGTAAACTCCGCAGCCTCTCGGAGCGACGAGTCAGGTTTCACGAGTTCGATGATCCTGAGAAGCTCCGACAAACCCCGGTTTTCGCCCATGGTCTAAGGCTTCCCAGAGGTTTCGCCAGGGTTTCTGGACATGAGGTGTTGCATGGCAGATCTGGTTGTTCAGCGAGTGGTTTTCCCCAAGGATGTCCGCGTATCATCGCTTTACTACCACGTTATCGCCAATCCGTCGCCGGGCCATTGCGCCGATCCGGCCCCGACCGGCCGCCGCTCGATGGTGCTGAGGCGGGGATGTCGGATCAATACAAATACCTATTTCAACACGTTCTTCGAGTCTTACTGGCGTCGTCACACCCGCCTGGAGCGACTCGCCCTGCGGATGCGGCTTGTCGGCAGTGGCACGGTTGTTCTGTGGCGGGTCAGCCGAGAGTACGGCCCCCTGAAGATTTCCCAGGTCGATTTTGATGGGAAAGACGTGACCCTCAACCTGGAAGTGCCCGGGCCGATCGCCCATTACCGGGAGACCGGAACATTATCTTTCGAGTTGTCGGCGCGGTCGCACACAGCGACGCTGCACCGAGCCGAATGGGTTGCCCTGGACACATCGGCCAAGCGCGTGGGGATCGTGGCCGGTTATTGCACTTTCAATCGCGAGACGTTCGTCCTTGAAAACATCCGGAGTTTGACGGAAGATCCGGAACTCGATTCATGTTTGTCGCGGATCGTCGTCGTCGACCAGGGGACCAAGAAGGTCAAGGACCATGCGGAGTACGGGAGCTTGGGGCCGGCAGCCGTTTCCAAGACATCGCTCATCGAACAAGGGAACTTCGGAGGAGCGGGTGGATTCACGCGATGCCTCATGGAATCCTCGCGACTGGGGGATGCCACGCATTGCCTCTTCCTGGATGATGATGCGAAAATCGAGCCGGAGAGCGTTTTTCGCACGGCAGCCTTCCTTGCTTTGGCGAAAACGGATATTGCCGTCGGGGGACCGATGCTCGATCTGCTCCGACCCTTGGAACTCTACGAGGCCGGCGGATATATCATTCCGGCGATTCTGGGCTTTGCCGCGCGAGGGCAAAGGCTGCCGCTCACCAGCCCCCCGCACGTCGAATCGCTTGCCGATTATGAATATCCGGACTTCAACGCCTGGTGGTTCTTTGCCTTCCCCCTTTCGGCCGTCGACCGGGTCGGATTGCCTCTTCCCCTGTTCATCAATTGCGACGACGCGGAGTATGGGAGACGCTTGCGTGCCGCGGGAATTCCCACCGTAACGCTTCCCGGCGTGGGGGTATGGCACATGCCGTTCTATTTGAAGAACCGCGGCTGGACGCAATATTACGCAATGCGCAATATGCTGGCGCTCACCGGCTTGCATCTTCGACCGTCGAAGTTCACGACGATTCGCGTTGTTTGTCGCCTCGTGCTCCAGGCGCTCTTGAGGCTCGATTACTTCAAGGCCTGGGCCATCTGCCAGGGAGTGGAAGATTACCTGTCAGGTCCCTCCACTCTGGCCGAAGACCCGCAGAAGCGGCATCAAGAGATCATGGAGGCGCATCGCCGTCTTTCGCCCGAGCCGCTTCCCAAGACGGAATGTCTGCAACCGGCCAGGTTCCCGCCGGCGCCAAACTCTCGGTGGCGCAGGGCACTTGCCTTTCTCGGCGCGCTGGTCAGGCAACTGACCCATCGGAGTCCGGCCAAGGATGCCCCGGCGAACATGGTCATTCACAGTACGGACGAACAGTGGTACGTGCTTCGCAAGACGGACGTGGCGATCGTGGACGATCCGTGCAGCAACACGTATTTCGTCCTGAAACGGGACCGAAAGATGTTCATCGAAACCTTGGCGCGCCTGGGCAAGCTCGGTTTGCAGTTCCTGTGGAACTACGGGCGCGTCGAAAAGCAGTGGCGAGTCGAGACGGCGCCCATGACCCGCCCGGAATTCTGGCGCCGGTATTTGGGCCTGGACCAGGAGTCGCCGGATGCCTGCCCGGGCCCGGACCCGGCGGTCTGGTGTCCCCAGGGCGATTGGTCAGAGGCCTGTTTGGCCGCGCGGTCTTCGTGAGGAAATAGCGCTCTTGATAACTCGGGAGGACACTTATGGACCCTGTTCGCGTATCCGTGATCGTTCCGGTCTACAATACGGAGAAGTACCTCCGTCAATGTCTTGATTCTCTCGTCGGGCAGACGTTGACCGACATGGAGATCATTGTCGTGAACGACGGTTCCAGCGACGGCAGCCTGGCTTTGGCGCGGGAATACGAGAGACGACATTCCAACATCCACGTCATCGATCAGGCGAACCAGGGACTGTCCGCCGCGCGTAACGCCGGCATGAAACGCGCGAGGGGCGAGTACGTCGGTTTTTTGGACAGCGACGACTGGGCGAGCCTCGACATGTTCGAGTCCCTGTACCACCGCGCCGTTCAAGACGCTTCGGATCTCGTGATCGCCGATACCAAGGTCTTCTTTGAAGATCAAAATCGCGTCGATGTCTTCTGGGACCGCGCGGTGTGGGCGGAACTGCCCGATCGAGTGAAGAATGCCCCCTTCGAGCTCAAGGAGGAGCCCCGCGTGCTGCTCCTGGAACCGGCTGCCTGGAAGCGATTGTACAAACGCGACTTCCTCCGCCAATGCAAGTTCGAATTCCCCGTGGGGCTGATCTTCGAGGACATTCCGGCCCATTTCACCCTGCTCCTGAAGGCCAAAGCCATTTCCCTGCTGGACAAACCGGTGTGTTTTTATCGCACGGGGCGTCCCGGGAAGATCACCGATCGGACCGATCGCACCGTGTTCCAGATGTTTGACGTCTTCGAGCTCGTCCAGGAGTGCCTTCGTGCCTCCCAGGTCGGCGATCGGATCTGGTCCCTGTATCTCAAAGTCCAGATGCGTTGCTGTTCCTGGCTGTACAACCAGGTTCCCAGCCCGCAGCGGCGCGAGTTCCTTGCCCGGTGGACGACACAGTATGCCAGAGTTCCACGAAAAGCGTTCGCTCTCTACGAGCGGCAATTTGGCGGACTCCGCGACCGATTGTTGATGCAGTGCGTTCGCAAGGGCTGGGCCGCGTGGTTTGCGAACGTCGCGACGCAGCGCATCACGATGCCGCTGAAGGCCTATATCACCCTGCGCTATCGACCTTGGCGGCGGATTTACGAGGCTGTGCGTCGGCGGGCCGCCGCTTATCGAGCGGCGATCAGCCGGCGGCTTGCCGCCAACGGGTCGGCAGCATCGGCCGGCGTGGCCCGGCTGGAAAACAAAGTGGCATCGCTGCGACGGTCCCTGGCTCGGGAACTGCCGTCGCTGAGACGCCGAATTGCCGGACTCGCCCGCGCCGAATCGTCGGCCGACGTGTCCTGCTGGCGCATCAAGAATGCCCCGCAGGTCATTACCGTGGAAGGCCAATCGGCCTGCGCCGTATCCGTGGTCGTTCCGGTCTACAACGTGGAAAGGTGCCTGCCGCAATGCATCGAGTCGTTGATCCATCAGACGCTTGACGACATGCAGATCATCCTCGTCAATGACGGCTCCAAGGACCGGAGCCTTGAGATCATCAAGGATTATGCCCGAAGGCATCCCCGCATACTCTGCATCGACAAGCCCAACGGCGGCTGCGCCTCGGCGCGCAATGCCGGGATGCGCGCGGCGCGAGGAGAATACGTCGGATTCGTCGATAGCGACGATTGGGTTGACGCCTCGATGTTCAAGAAGCTCCACGACAAGGCCGTGCAGTGCAACGCGGATATCGTCCAATGCGGGCTGGTCAAGTATTACGAACGCGAGAATCGTTACGATCCCGTGAACGAAGACCGTCTGGCTTCGCTCGTCGAACGCGCCGGCAATCGAATGGATCGGGTCCGGGATCTGTTGTGTTTGCAGCCGACGATGTGGCGTCGGATCTATCGACGCTCGATGCTCCAGGAAAACAACATTGCCTTTCCGCAGGACGTTCGCATGTTCGATGATCTGCCGTTTCAGTTCATGGCCCTGGCCTGTTGCCGGACGATCGCCATCGTGAATGAGCCGCTCTATTACTATCGACTCCAGCGCGCTGGGCAGGATGTCGGCGTGACGGATCAACGATTGTTCGTGACATTCCGGCTCTTTGAAATCCTCAAGGATTTCATCGCCAGGCGCAACGATGTCGAAATTCAACCTTATTTCGACAAGCTCCAATTGGCTTCGCACGCTTGGATACTGCAACAGATTGATCTTCCCTGGAAAGAAGACTACCTGACGAAGGCCGCGTCCTGCCTGGAAGAAGGTCCGATGGAACAACTGCGCTCCGTGGCCCGCGCCGCATGAGCGATTCGCGCTGTGAGGCCGGGCGCGTTTGCCGACGTCCGACCACCAACCGCCCGTTCGGACAGCCGCACGGGGCCTGTAGCGCGGACCGTTTTGTTCATTAACCGCATGGAGATTGGCATGGAGATTCAGAAGGACTTGATCTTTGACGTGGGAATGCACATTGGCCAGGACACGGAATTCTATCTCAAGCAGGGTTATCGCGTATTGGCGATCGAGGCCAGCCCGGTGCTGGCCGAAGCGGGAAAGCAGAAGTTTGCGCGAGAAATCGCCGGCGGCCGGCTGGAAATCCTCAACGTCGGTATCTTCGAAACCGAGGGCGTGGCAGACTTCTGGATTTGCGAAGCCGTTCCCGAGTGGAATTCCTTTAACCGCGAGATTGCTTCGCGCGACGGATACCCGCACCATGCCATCCCCGTTCCGACCATGCATTTCGGAAGCATTCTCAAGAAATACGGTGTGCCCTATTACCTCAAAGTGGACATCGAAGGCTGCGACCAGTTGTGCTTGAAGGACCTGCCGTCGTTTCCCCGGCCGCCCTATCTGTCCATCGAGTCCGAATGCATCGGCGATCGCGACGTTGGAACCGCCGAAGAGGGGCTCGAGGCGTTGCAGAAGTTACGGGACCTGGGGTACAGGAAGTTCAAGCTGGTCCACCAGGAGACGCTCGTTGCACTGAGCGTCCCTCGCAGCCTGGAACATCGGCTGGATCGGTGGGGACAGTTTTTGCGGTCGGCCCCGTGCCGCCGGCTTCGCGGCGCCGGCCGACTCTCACGCCTCCTTTTGCAACGCGAGCGGCTGGCCCGGCGGCTGAACTGGCAGTTTCCCCTCGCCAGTACCGGTCCCTGGGGTGAAGACACGCCGGGAAAATGGCTTGACTACGACAAAGCCGCTCAGGTCTACTGCTATTACCGGGAGCAGCATTTCTCACATCCCAGTGTCCGTGCGTATACCTTCTGGTGCGATTGGCATGCAAAGATGGCTTCCTAGGCGATGCCAAAGTAGTTCCACCGCAGGATGCCGCTGTTCTGCATGAACCAGGCGCCAGTCCCTCCATCGTTGTTCTGCCAGAGCACGTCGCTGGTCCCGTCGCCGTTGAAATCGCCCACGCCGACGATGTTCCAATCCAGGCCGACGTTGGCGAACAACGTGAAGTTCTGGATGGCCGCATTGTGCATCATCCAGGCGCCGGTGTCGCCGGTCACGGTGTTTCTCCACAGCACGTCGCTGGTCCCGTCGCCGTTGAAATCGCCCACGCCGACGATCGTCCAATTCAAGGCGGGGCTGACGGAGGCGAAGAACGTGAAGTTCTGGATGGCCGCATCGTGCATCATCCAGGCGCCGGTGTCCCCGGTCACGGTGTTTCTCCACAGCACGTCGTCGGTCCCGTTGCCGTTGAAATCGCCCACGCCGACGATCTTCCAGTTCAAAGAAGGGCTGACGGTGGCAAAGTAGGTGAAACTCTGCGTGCCATTGCTATTGACCATCCAGGCGCCCACGTCGCCCGACGTGCTCTCCCACAACACATCCGACCTTCCGTCGCCGCTGAAATCGCCCGTTCCCACGATCGACCACGTCTGATTATCGACCGTGAAGAACTGGCTTGCGGCCGCCGTTCCTGCTGCCGTCGCCACCGTGTCGGTTGGCGTGATGCGGATCATCACGTCGCTGCTGTTGACGTTGGCGATGTCGCTTGCGCTGGCCCACACGAAGGCATGGGAGGTCCCGCCGGGACTGGAGGACAAGCCGGTCGCGCCGTCTCCGCCGGAACCGGCCGTGGCCGTGGTCCAGGTCGCTCCGCCGTCCAGGCTGTATTGCACCTGGATGCTGCACGGGTTCGAGTCCGCGTCCATCAACGTGTAGCTGATCGTCACGTTTCCGCTCTGGGAGCCCGTTGGCGTGGTCACCGCCGCCGCCGGTGGCGGAGTGTAGGTGAAGTCGTCGGCCGACGAGGTCGTCGAGACTCCGCCGGCCGTCGTCACTTTCACGTCCACCGTGCCCGCCGATTCCGGTCCCGGGCTGGCGACTGTGATCTGCGTGCCGTCCGAGCTGACCGTGAAATTGCCCGCCAGGATCTGGGCCGCGCCGAAGTCCACCTCCGTCGCGCCCGTGAAGCCCGTGCCCGTGATCGTCACCGGCGTGCCGCCCGCCAAAGGTCCCGCCGCGGGACTGACGCCGGCCACCATCGGCGCCGCCACGTAGCTGAAGTCGTCGGCCGACGAGGTCGCCGAGACGCCGCCGGCCGTCGTGACT
>Ga0181529_10006162_pt1 | contig 12285 bp, 11 predicted proteins | sample PEATcosm2014_Bin_36_FD_119763 | JGI IMG/M metagenome (GOLD analysis project Ga0181529, IMG submission 119763) | Peatland microbial communities from MTU Mesocosm Facility, Houghton, MI, USA - PEATcosm2014_Bin10_30_metaG | ecosystem: Environmental > Terrestrial > Soil > Wetlands > Peat | place... | reverse complement strand
GCTCCCGCCGCATCGTTCATCGTCATATACGGTGTCACCGAATGGTACCCATCGGGAATCGGTTTCACGGAATCAGCCATCGTTTAGCCCCTCCTGTCCTTCTGTTATACGGCCTGTCAGCGAGCCGCGCAGCCACGCCGCCTCTGGCGCGCGGCCACCCAGTGGGCTACACTCGGACCCATAGGAGGATTTCTCCATGCGACGATGTCTGTTCCTGTTATTGGCGGCGGCCGCGGCTGCGATGGGCGCGGACGATCCCTGGCTGGCGGTCACCAAGATCAAGACCGACACGGAGATTCGCGTCCTCAAGAAGGGCGTCACGCAGCCGGTCCTCGGCAAGTTCTATGAAGCCAACGACGAGCACCTCGTGCTGGTAGTCAAGAACGACCAGATCGCCATCGCCAAGGACCAGATCGATCGCGTGGACGCGCGGCCGGCAGGCGGGCGGGTCACCGTGGAAAGCCGGACGACCACCGACGATCCGCAGGCCGCCAAGCCGCCCGACACCAATGGAATGGACGGACATCCCGGCGCCGGTTCGGGCACCACCACGAAATCCGGGGTCTCGGTGGGTGGCCGGCCCGATTTCGAGACGGTGTACCGCCGCTCCATGGGCGCGCCGAAGAATCCCGACGCCAAGAAGTAGAATCCAATCAGACATGCTGGATCCAAGAGAAGATGGAACCGGGCCGGAGGTGGAACTGGTCGATGTCAGTGACGACGGCCAGCGGCGCGAGACTGTCCGGATGAAGAAGATCGTGAGAAATGAGGCGGATTGGGAAGCGGAGCTGCCGCCGGTGGAGTTCTGCATCACGCGCCAGCAGGGCACCGAACCACCCTTCCGCGGCAAGTACTGGGACAACCACGAAGAGGGCATTTACCGCTGCGCCTGCTGCGGCACGGCGCTGTTCGAATCCACCACCAAGTTCGAATCGGGCACCGGTTGGCCCAGTTTCTTCCAGCCGGTAGCCGAACAGAACATCGCCACGCACACCGACCGCTCCCACTTCATGGAGCGGGTGGAAGTCCTATGTAACAAGTGTGACGCCCACCTCGGCCACGTCTTCCCCGACGGCCCGCGCCCCACCGGCCAGCGCTACTGCATCAACTCCGCTGCGCTGAACTTCGTGAAGACAGCCATTAGCCGTTAGGCGGTCCATGGGAGTCTGAAACTGGTACGCCTCGGCACCTGGAACCGTGAGCGTGAGCGAGCGGCCCGAGTGGCTGATGATTTGTCCGGCGTTCGCGGATCCGGGGGTCTTGGGGAACGCGTCCCCTCGCTCGGGCCGCTCGCTCACGCTCGCGGTTCCAGGAGCCGAGAAGCAGTTTCTGGAGAGCCTTCAGCTTTTTCCGTGCGTTGCGCGGTTGTGGCGCGTTTCGCGGCGAAGCTCTTCAGAAGCCGCGCGACGCACAGAATGAGCAAATGGCTAGTGGCTGATGGCCCATAGCTGCTTTTCTGAACCTTTTCTTCGGTGGTTGCGTACGCCATAATGAGTAACGACACTCATGACAGCCACCATCAACCCTCGACTGGGCCAGATCCATGCGCTTCTGGCGGAGAGAGGGTACGAAGTCTCCGAACCAGCTCCCGACACATTGAAAATTCAAGAGGTAGACAGCGGGGTCAGCCTTCAGGCGGTCCTGCAAGGCGACGTGCTGTTTCTGTCGCTCACCTGCACGGTGGTCGCGCGAACCGCCGTAACGCCCGACATCATGGCGCGCATGCTGGCGGCCGACAACGGCATTTCCACATCGCATTTCCAACTCTACGACGTAGGCAACGGCCATACCGCCGTCACCCTGGCCAACTTCTGCAAGTTGCAGCAAATGGGGCCGGATGACGAGGACGATATCCTGTCCTGCGTCCACTTTCTGCTGGTGGACGTGATTGCGGCGCGTGGTCTGTTGGCGGAGTTTCGAGCGTAACCGGAGGAACTATCCATATGGCATTCTTATCCGACATTTTCAACCGCGTAGGCCGCGTGGCGCGCGGCCAGGCGAACGCGGGTGTGGACACCCTGGAAGACGCCACGTTCGAGGCCACGGTAAACCAGACCGTCCTCGATATGAAGAATGAGCTGAACAACGTGGTGCGGGCTTCCGCCGTGGCGATGAGCAACTACAATCGCCTGGACGCCGAATACCAGAAGTACGTTCAGCAGGCGCAGGCCTGGAAAGACCGCGCCGGACAGGCGCTGGACGCCGGCAACGAAGACCTGGCCAAGAAAGCCCTCGGCAAAAAGGCCGAGAGCGATAAGCAGGTGGCTTCCATGCAGGCGGCCGTCACATCCGCCCAGCAGGCCAGCGAGAAGCTGAAGCAGCAGGTCACCGAACTGAAGAACAAGATCGAGGATGGCGAGCGCACCGCGACCACCCTGGTGGCGCGTAAGAACGCCGCCATGGCGCAGCGCAAAGTGGCCGAAGCCATGTCGGGCGTGGGCCATGCGGACAACGCCTTTGCCCAGTTGGGCCGCTTCGAAGAATCCGTCTCGCGCGAGGAAGCCACCGCCAAAGCCTTCGATCAACTGGCGTCCGCGGGCAAGGACGACGACCTCGAAAAGCAGTTCGCGCAATTGGGCGATCACAGCGTCGACAAGGAACTGGAAGCCCTCAAACTGGAACGGCAGAAGCCGAAACCGCCGGAGATCCCTAAGGGGCTTCCCAGTCCGCAATGATCACCATTACGGTAGTCGCCATCCTGGGCGTGCTGCTGTTGAAGGTTCTGATGGAACTGTTCAAGAAGCCGAAGGCCCCGGCGGCGCCGGTGGAAGACCTGGCGAATCTCAAGCCAACCGACGCCCGCATCGGAGACGCGCTGTCCATCTCCGGTGTGGGCGACAGCATGACCGACCTGGATTTCACGGCGGAAAGCTGCACCTGGATCGAAACCGGGTCGCGCCGCTGGTTCGAGCTGACCGGCCCGTACAAAGGCCGCAAAGTGGCGCTGCGCGTGGACGCCTCGGGCGACGACATGGACGTCAGCGTCCATGTGGACCCGCGCGCGCTCACCATTGAAGATCTGGGGCTTTCCGAAGACGACCTGGCGCAGATGGACGAGCGCCAGAACACTGGCGACTCCTTCGAGTTCGACGGCAAAGTGTGGATGTACCACCTGAGCCGAGAGGCGCACGCCACGCGCAACAATCTGCCGCAACCCCGCGGATTCTACTACTGGGAGTTCCGGCAGCAGGGCGGACCGGGCCTGGTGACGGTCCGCAAGGAGCAGGAAGAGCCGTTCGCGGTGGCTCTGTACCAGGGAATCGCCCCGGGAGATGTCACCGTGTACCGGGGCAGAGGGTAGGCCGGCCATGAGCCGATCCGGACTGAAGTTTCTCGCCGTTCTTCTCAGCGTTCTGATTGTCGCCGTGCTGTTCGCCGGCTTCGACGATCTGCCGCGCACCGTGCGCGCGCAGATCGATGCGGAACGCGCCACGCTGGTTTCCGCGCAAAAGCAACTGGACGCCACCGCGGCCGACGTCGCGCGCGACCTGCGGCAGGAGCCCGACCTGTTCCGCGCCGTTCCAGCCAGCGCGCAGTGGGCCGCCACGCTCGACCGGCAGAAGGCCGCCCTGCACACTGCCTACGAGGACATGGCGGCGCTCTCGCTTCTCGAAAAGGCCAACCACCGCAGCGACCGGCAGCGCGCCGAGCAATTGCTGTCCGAGGAGCGCGACCGGCGCTCGGCGGCGGTATCGGAGGCCGTGGCCGTCCAAAAGGACGCCGCCCATTGGATCGACGTCAAGACCCACCTGCCCGACGAGTTGCGGCAAATGGAGAGCGACTACCGCGCCATCCACGGCTTCGATACGGCGCCGCTAGTGGCGACAGTGCAGAAGGCGGAGACCGATTGGCCGGAAAAGAAGGCCGACCTGGACGCCCGGGTCGCCGCTCTCAAGGACAGCCTCGCGCAATCGGAGACGGTGTGGCAGAAGAGCGCGGAAGTACGCCGCGCGGCCGCCGCCAACGATTTTGCGCACCTGGATTTTGCCGCGCTGGTCTCCGACGAAGACACGCTGCACGCGACGGCTACATCTCTTCCGCAAACCGCGACCGGAATTCAGACGCTCACCGCGCAGCTCTACAACTCCTGGGACAAGCTGCTGGTGGACATGCGCAGCCGCTCGGGCTCCTACCAGCAGGAGATCCGCACCGTCACCACGCACTACCCGGACGGCTCCGCCAAGAACGGCGAGACCACGTCCGACGAGCAGTGGGTGACGGTGGGACAGTCCACCTACCGGTCCATGCAGAACGATCTCGGCATGGCGGTGGAACACAAGCACGCCGGCTTGTACGATTCCGAAGCTGAGCGCACCGCGCAGCCGGCCGGGTTCGCCTACATGGCGCCTCCCGGGCAGACCAATCAATACGGCTATTGGGACCATCGCGACGGCCGCGATTTCTGGGTCTTCTACGGCCAGTACGCGCTGATGCGCGATCTGCTGTTCAACCATTCGTACCGCCCGCTGGAGCGCTACGACTACGACGGCTACTACGACGCGCGGCGCAGCGGGCAAACCTATTACGGCCACGATTCCGCGTCGGGTGCGCCGCGCTATGGGTCGCAGGGCACGGCGACGCAGGAGCGGTATTCCGGCAGCAGCTTCGCCAAGAGCGGCGGCTTCAAGAGCTCGCAATATGCCAGCAAGCCGGGCGGCTATCGCAGCTCGCCCTACGCCGGACCGGGAGCGCGCCAGCCCGGCGGCGACAACAGCCCGCGACAATTTGGCGGCGGATCGGCGCCGCACACCTCGCCGGCGCCTCCATCGCGCGGCTTCCGGCCTGCGCCGTCGCGGCCCGCGCCGTCGTTCCATCCGAGTTCGCCGCGGCGCTTCGGGAAGCACTAACCTCGCCGATGAGCGATTCTCTGGCGAAGCTGGCAAAGATCGGATCGCGCGCTCTTCTGCCGCCGCCCGCCGACGGCGACGTCGAATTCCTCAAGTATTGGGGCAATACGGCCGTCGATCTGTTGGAGTGGCTGCTGGAGAAGAACGGCTTCTACGCTTTCGAATCGGCCTTGCACGTGTTTCCGATCGGCGCGCGGGATGCGGTGGTGGATCTGGAGTCGTGGAACCGGCCGGGGTTTTGGAGAGACGCGTACGGCGATCTGGCGGAGGGAATGCTGTTCTTCGCCGAGGACGTCTTCGGCAATCAGTTCGCCATCCGCAACGATCGCGTGGGCAGTTTCGACGCGGAGACCGGCAGCTATCAGCACCTGGCGGACGGCCTGAAAGGTTGGGCGAGCGCCATCCTGGGCTGTCACGAATTGCACAGCGGCTACCCTCTGGCGCATGACTGGCAGACGGCGAACCGCCGGCTGGAGCCGGGAGAACGGCTGCTGCCGAAGACGCCATTTGCGACCGGCGGCCCGTATCATGCCGACAATTTGTACGCGGTCGACGCCGTCACGGGGATGCGACTGCGCGGCGGGCAGGCCGGGTCATGGTCTCACCTGTAGGGACAATTGAGACAGGGGTAGTCTCGTCCGGCGATCGGGCCGCTCCCTAACGGTCGCGGTTCCAAGGGCCTCGACACCCATGCGACGCATGGGAGCCGATGCAGGAAAATGTGCGAAGCTGGTTGGCGGAATGCCGACGCGTAGCGCGCTCCTTCTGATGCTGGCGGTTGCCCCAATGTACGCCCAAGACTACGATCTGGTGGTCGCGAACGGCCGCGTTATGGACCCTGCTTCGGGGCTCGACGCGGTTCGCCACGTCGGCGTCCGCGCGGGCAAGATCGCGGCCGTCTCCGCCGACCCGCTGCGCGGGCGCGTGGTCCTGGACGCTCGCGGGCTGGTGGTCTCGCCGGGCTTCATCGATCTCCACTCGCACGGCCAGACCCCGGAGAACTACCGCTTCAAGGCGCGCGACGGCGTCACCACCGCGCTCGAAATGGAAGTGGGCGTCTCACCCGTCGGGCCCTGGTATCGCGAGCGCGAAGGCAAGTCACTCATCCATTTCGGAGCCACTTCCGGCCATCTGCCCGCCCGCATGGCCGTGATGGGCGATACCGGCACGCTGCTGCCGCGCGACAAGGCCGTGGAGCGAGCCTCGACCTCCGCGGAGCGCGCGCAGATTCTCGACCGCATCCGCCTGGGGCTCGACGAAGGCGCCCTCGGGATCGGTATGGGCATTGCCTACATTCCGCTCGCGACACGCGCCGAGATCCTGGAGATTTTCCAGTTGGCCGCGCAGCGCCGGGCGGTGGTCTACGTCCATATGCGCAACGGCGGGCCGGTGGAACCGGGCGTGGTGGACGCGCTGCAGGAGGTGATCGCGGATGCCGCGGTGACCGGCGCTTCCGTCCACGTAGTGCACATTACCAGCATGGGCCTGCGCGAGACGCCGCTATGCCTGGAAATGATCGCGGGGGCGCGCCGGCGAGGCATCGACATCTCCACCGAGGCGTATCCGTACACTGCCGGCATGACAGATCTTTCTTCGGCCATCTTCAGCGAGGGCTGGCAGGAACGGCAGGGCGGCATCACGTTCGGCGACCTGCAATGGGCCGCCACCGGCGAGCGGCTCACCGCCGAGAGCTTCGCGCGCTATCGCCAACAGGGCGGCATGGTGGCCATCCACTCCATCCCCGAGGATATGGTGCGGCTGGCGCTGGCGAATCCCCTGGTGATGGTGGCCAGCGACGGCATTCTGGTGGACGGCAAGGGCCATCCGCGCGCCGCCGGCACCTACGCGCGGGTGCTCGGCCGCTACGTGCGCGAGCAGCACGTGCTCCCGTTGATGGAAGCGCTGCGCCGCATGACGGTGATGCCGGCCGACCGTCTGGGCCTGAAGAGCAAGGGACGGATCGCGGTGGGCGCCGATGCCGATCTGGCGGTCTTCGACCCGGCGCGCGTCATCGATAAGGCGACGTTCCAGAATCCCGCGCATCCGTCCGAAGGTTTCGCGTACGTGGTGGTGGGCGGAACAACGGTAGTCAGCCACGATGCGGTGGTAGAGAACGTCTTCCCCGGAACAGGCGTGCGGCGGTAATGACTAGACCCTAGTCACGGCCATCCAGCAAGCCTTTGTGTTTCAATACGTTACATTTTATCCGTGACCAGACCCTGGTCACTGGGGCAGCCAACCGAACCTGGCTACCTTTACCTCCCGGCGGCTCCGGCCTTCCCGGCGTCGTCCAGCAGATCTTTCAACTGCAGTAGCGGGACGCCGTCCTCCATCCACTTGGGGGCGGGCTTGTCCATCAGATAATGATCGAAGAACTCGCGCATGCGGACGGTATAGTCCTTCTGATTCTCGGGACGCGCCAGGCTGTGATTCTCGCCCTTGTACTCCAGCAGAATGACCGGCTTGTTGAGGCGCCGCAAGGTATTGAAGTACTCGATGCCCTGCGTCTGGTCGACGGCGCCGTCGCGGTCGTTGTGCAGAATCATCAGCGGCGTCTTGACATTGGTGGCATGATACACCGGCGAGTTGCGGATGTAGGCGTCCATGTTGTCCCAATAGCCGCCTTTGAAGCGGCCCTGGCTATTTTCGAAAATGGCCTGGTTGGTGCCGCCGGTGTTGCGGTAAATCAGGCTGTACATGCTCACCATATCGGTGAGCGGCGCGCCCGCCACGGCCGCATGGAACACATCCGTCTGCGTCACCAGGAACGCCGTCTGGTAGCCGCCCCAGGAATGGCCGTGCAATCCCACGCGCTGCGCGTCCACCACTCCGGTGGCGATGGCCGCCTTCACGGCCGGCACCACACAGGCCACGGCCGACATTCCCGGGTCGTTGACCTTGTAGACGATGTCGGGCTCGATCACCGCGTAGCCATTGCTGGTGTAGTGCGCGATATTGAAGCCGTTGTATCCGGGGCGCGGATACGCGTTGGCGTTCTGCGACTCCTTTTCGTAGATCTCCACGATGGCGGGATAGTGTTTGCCGGCTTCGTAATTGGCGGGCAGCCACAGCGCCGCCTGCAGTTTCTCGCCGCGCGTGCTGGTATAGTCCACCAGGCGGACGCCGCTCGACCACAGGAAATCCTTCTGCTGCGGATTGGCGTCGGTCACGCGCTGACCGCCAGCCAGCCGGTCGTCGGCCACATAATAGTTGGGAAACTCGCGGGTGGTCTCGCGCGTGTAGAGGTAGGTGCCGGCCTTCCTGGCTTTGAGGAGCTGCGTGAATTCGGCGTCGTCCCATTGCAGCATCTGGACGCCCGGTTTGCCTGGTTCGATGAGGCCGATGCCGCCCTTCTTGGTCCACTCACCGTACACCGGCAGATACACGCGCGCCGCCAGGTCGACGCCGCGCTCTTCCGGATCCAGCCGGAACGGACGCTTATAGCGAATTTTGTCCTTCTTGCCGTTGACCGTCAGGTTTTCGGCCTTGCCGCCGTTCACCGGGACTTTCCAGATGTCCCAGTTGTCGGTGATGAGCACCGCGGAGCTATCCTTGGTCCAGCCGAATTGTTGGGTGGGCGGCTTCACCTGGTTGTGATCGTCTTCGGTATCCCAGAACGTCGCCGGGATCTGACGGGTGAGTTCGGTCGACTTGCCGGTCTCCATGTCGTAGACCGAAAATACACCGTTTTCGTAATAGAGAAAGCGGGTTCCGTCGGGCGACGCGCCCAGCATATGTTCGGCCTTGCGCAGCGCCAGCTTTCGCTCGCCGGTAGTGGGATTGACTACGTAGACATCCTGGAAACGGCGCCCGTCCAGGTTGCCGGTCAGCTCGTACTCGCGAACGTCGGAACCGACGGCGAATTTCTGCTCCGCGGTAAGCGACACCTGGCGCACCTGCTCGTCCGCCAAGCGGACAAACTTGTTCTGCGCCGGAAGATAGGCGGCCAGGAAACTGAAATTCCGGTCCTGCGTCTCCTGCACCTGCTGCTGGGTTTGCAGCCGCGGATCCTTGTAGTGCCAGAGCACCAGCGACGGCTTGTCTTCGGCCGGCGGCGGCGCAGCCGCGGGACGCTCGCCGTCCGCTCCAGCTCCGGCCGCGGTGTCGGCGGCGTTCTTCTTCTTGGCCTTCACTTCGTGGATGCCGAAGATCACGGCCGATAGATCCTGGCGCCACAGAGGGCTGCGATTGGGGCTGACGGTCATGCCGGCGGGGAAGCTTTTGTCCGACTTCGGATCGAACACCACCTTGGTGGGCGCGGCGGCGCCCAGGTCGCGGAACGCTACCACGCTGTACAGTTTGTCTTCGAAACCCTTGTCGTCCTCGCCGCGCAAGGCCGCCAACGCATCGCCCTTCTCGGTCCAGGTGAGGCTCTTATAGAGCGCCGGGGCGCTGTCCAGAGTGTGCACCGCGCCGCTCGACAGGTTGCGCAGTTCGAGGCCATTGCCCGCCTTATCCTGTGCATCAATCAGCCAGGCCAGCCAATCGCCCTTCTTGTCGAAGGCAAATTCGCTCACGTTGCCGATGTTCATCTCGCCCGTCGTGGACAGGTAATGCAGCAGCAGATCGCTACCGCTGGGACGGTCGGCAGGCGCCGCGCCGCCAGCGCCGGTTGCCGTCGCCGCGGGAGCTCCGGCGCCACCACCCGGAGCCGCGGCCGCATCGGCGCCGTAGCGCAGCAGGGCGATGGCGCTCGACCGCTCGCCCGCGAAGGCAAAACGGCGGATCTTCTCGAATTCCGTTTTCTGGCCGCTGGCCAGTTCCACCAGAACGACCCTGGTCTGGATGGGCCTCCGCTGCTGGCGCATGCGTTTGGCATCGCGGGTGAGGGGATAGGCGGAAAACGCCATCCATTTCGAATCGTCGGAGAAGGTGGGCCCGCTGTCACCGCCCGCCGCGGCGCCTCCGCGTCCGGGAGCCGGGGCGGGACCTCCGGCAGCCGGCTGGGACGTGGACGCTTGTCGGTCGCCCGCCGGGTATTTGTCCTCTTTGCCGGTTTTCAGATTGCGCACCACCACCTCCGCGTTGCCCTCGGCGGGACTCAGGCGGTAGGATAGCCATTGACCATCACCCGAGACGACGGCTCCCTGAATGGTCTTCCAGGCGAGCATATCCGGAAGTTGGATGGCGCGGGGAGCGGGGCTGTCGGCGGGCAGGACCAGGACAGCGCAGACAAACAGGAGAGCGGCAAGACCACGGTGCTTCATGGGGCGGATTCTACCACGCAAAGGGGGTCCCGGTGACGATGGATAATCCGAATAATTTCGAGCAGTCCGCACCGGCTGAGCCATCCGGGCGTCCCGAAGCCGGAGAAGAGCTGGCGTGCGTGGCATACTTCCTGTATCCCGACGAAGCGCAGATTGCCCAGAGCGTGCTGGAATCGGCGGGAATTCCCTGCGTCCAACCGGATGCCAACACGCTCGACGTCGCGCGCCATTGGGGCCACTTCCCGGGTGGCCGCCGCCTGCTGGTGCCCGAGTCGTACCTCGATCAGGCCCGGGAACTTCTGGCTCCCGCCATCGCCGAGGCCAACAAGACCATCGTGACGCACTGGTTCGATCAAGTGTGGAATGAGAATCTTGAAGAGACCGCCAGGGACTTCGGCGCCGCCGCCGACCCCATCCTCCGCTCCCGGCTCGCCGGCCTGCACGTCGCCATTGAAGAAATGATCGCCGAGGCCAACAAGGTGGCCGTGCGCATCACCATCTCCGGCACACACAAGGGTGAAGCCGTCCAGTTCCAAGGCGTGGTGATTCTCCGCATCGAAGGCGGCCGCATCGTCGACACCTGGGCGATGAACGATGCGCCGGAAGGGTTGATAGCGGACAGTTGACAGTAAACAGTTGACAGTAGACAGTTCACAGTCAACACGCCGCGATCGCTCAGCTAACTGTCAACTGTGAACTGTAAACTGTCAACTTCTTAGTACGCCTTCGCGATCACGGCGCGGCGATCCACGGGTTCGCCGGTCACGATGCACTTGCCGGGGCCGTCGAACTCGTCTACCAGCGGGATGTTGCGCACGGACGCGCGGAATTCCTTGATGCGGGCGTCGCATTGCGGGTCGTCCTTGATGTGCGCCATCACGAAACGGCCGCCGCCCTTTTCGGCGCTCACTTCCGTCAGGATGGACTCCACTTCCTCCAGCGAATTGGCTAGCACCGTGTTGTCCTTGAGCCGCTGTTTGGCGGTCGCCAGGAGGTCGGTCTGCATGGTTTCGAGCGTGGCCGCCAACCGCGACGCCACGTCGCCCTGGTCGATGGGTTCCTTGGCGCCGGTATCGCGCCGCTTGATCACGATCTTGCCGGCCGCCAGGTCGCGCGGACCCAGTTCCAGCACCACCGGCACGCCGCGCCGCTCCCAGTGAAAGAACTTGGCGCCGGGGCTGGGACCTTCCCGGTCGTCCAGCTTGGCGCCGATGTCGCGGGCGATGCGGCTGGCCGCTTCCATCACCTGCGCGCGCTCGGCATCCTTGCGATAGATGGGCACCAGCACGCTTTTGATGGGCGCCAGCTTGGGCGGCAGCACCAGGCCCTTATCGTCGGAGTGGGTCATGATCAGGCCGCCGATCAGCCGCGTGCTCACGCCCCAACTGGTCTGCCACACCGTCTCGAGTTGGCCTTCCTTGTTTTGGAAGTTGACGTCGAAAGCCTTGCCGAAATTCTGCCCCAGGTCGTGGCTGGTGCCGGCCTGCAGCGCCAGGCCGTTCTGCATCATGGCCTCGATGGAGTAGCTGCGCAACGCGCCCGCGAATTTCTCGGCCTGGCTCTTCACGCCCTTGATCACCGGCATGGCCATGATATTTTCCGAGACATCGGCATAGATATCGAGGATGCGCAGCACTTCCTCCAGCGACTCCTCGTGGTTGGCATGCGCCGTATGGCCTTCCTGCCACAGAAACTCGGTGGTACGCAGGAACATCCGCGTGCGCAATTCCCAGCGGATGATGTTGGCCCATTGGTTGAGCAGCAGCGGCAGGTCGCGCCAGCTCTGGATCCACTTGGCGAAGAAGTGGCCGATGATGGTCTCCGACGTCGGACGAATGACATACGGTTCTTCCAGTTCCTTGCCGCCGGCGATGGTGACCACGGCCAGCTCGGGCGAAAAGCCTTCCACGTGCTCCGCTTCTTTCTGCAGAAAGCTCTGCGGAATGAGCAGCGGAAAATAGACATTCTGGTGGTTGGTGGCCTTGAAGCGGGCGTCGAATTCCCGCTGGATCACTTCCCAAACGGCATAGCCGTTGGCCTTGATGACCATGCAACCCTTGACGATTTCGGCGGGTTCCGCCATGTCCCCGGAGAGGACGACATCTTGATACCACGCGGCAAAGTCCTGGCCACGCGGAGTAATGGGAGATTCAGCCATATTGTGTTGTCCCTCTAGGGTACGACGAATCTCGTGCTATGTGGGGCTACCCGAGTGCGTTTGCCGGCTACTT
>Ga0181529_10006160_pt1 | contig 12285 bp, 15 predicted proteins | sample PEATcosm2014_Bin_36_FD_119763 | JGI IMG/M metagenome (GOLD analysis project Ga0181529, IMG submission 119763) | Peatland microbial communities from MTU Mesocosm Facility, Houghton, MI, USA - PEATcosm2014_Bin10_30_metaG | ecosystem: Environmental > Terrestrial > Soil > Wetlands > Peat | place... | reverse complement strand
TGGTGCCGGTCCTCGCCGCCCAGCGGCTCTCCACCCGGGAGCCGGACGACTCTCAGATCGAGGTGGCGATCGCCGCCCTGGCCGCCGCCCGTGCCGGCGACACCGGTGAGATCGGCGAGAACTACGCCACGGTCCCGTGAGCGCTGTGGGGTGACCGCCCGCCGGAGGGTCGCCTGGGCCACAATCCCCTGAGCCATGGAAAGCCTGGAGGAGCGGGTCGCCGCCATCACGGACCACTACCGGGAGCTGGAGGCCGAGCTCTCTGATCCAGAGATCTACGCTGACCAGCCGCGAGTCCAGCGCCTCTCCCAGGAGCGGGCTCGGATGAGCGAGGTGGTCGAGACCGCCCGCCGATGGCGGGCTGCGGTCACCGCCGCCGACGCCGCCGCGCAGGAGCTGCACGGCGAGCACGACCCCGAGATGGTCGCCCTCTTCCAGGACGAGGAGCGCACTCAGCGCCAGGCCGCCGAGGCCGCCGAGACCATCCTCGTCCGCCTGCTGGTCCCCCGCGACCCCAACGACGACCGCGACGTCATCGTCGAGATCGGGGCCGGGACCGGGGGCGACGAGGCGGGGCTCTTCGCCGCCGACCTGCTCCGGATGTACAGCCGCTACGCGGAGCGGCGCCACTGGTCGGTGGAGCTGATCAGCGAGAGCCCCTCCGGGGTGCGCGGCTTCAAGTCGGTGGTGATCGAGGTGCACGGCCACGGCGCCTACTCGCGGCTCAAGTTCGAATCCGGCGTGCACCGCGTCCAGCGGGTGCCCGAGACCGAGGCCAAGGGCCGCATCCACACCTCGGCGGCGAGGGTGGTCGTGCTTCCCGAGGTCGACGACGTTGAGGTCAACATCGACGAGAACGACCTCAAGGTCGACATCTACATGAGCACCGGCCACGGCGGCCAGAGCGTCAACACCACCTACTCGGCGGTCCGGATCACCCATCTTCCGAGCGGATTGGTGGTCACCTGCCAGGATGAGAAGTCGCAGATCAAGAACCGGGCCAAGGCGCTCCGCGAGCTGCGCGCCCGCCTCTACGACATCGCCCAGGCGGAGCGCGACGCCGAGCTGCGCGCCACCCGCCGCTCGATGGTGGGCAGCGGCGATCGCAGCGAGAAGATCCGGACCTACAACTTTCCCGAGTCGCGGGTGACCGACCACCGCATCAATCTCACCCTCTTCCAGCTCCCCAGAATCATGGAGGGCGACCTGGACATGCTGGTCGAGCCGCTGATGCAGGAGGACGAGGCCCGGCGCCTGCTGGATCCGGACGGCGGGGACGGCTGAGCGCGGGCGGGACGGATGCCGCACGAGACGGATGCCGCCATGAGAGCGGAAAGGGAGGTGTGAGGTGCGCTACCGGCAGCTGGGCCGCACCGGGCTCACGGTCAGCGAGATCGGCTTCGGATCCTGGGCGATCGGGGGTGACTGGGGCGGCGTGGATGACGCGGCCAGCCTGCGCGCTCTCCATGCGTCCGCCGACGCCGGGGTCACCTTCTACGACACCGCCGACGTCTACGGCGACGGGCGCAGCGAGCGGCTGATCGGCCGCTTCCTGCGCGAGCGATCCGGCGAGCGCATCGTCGTCGCCACCAAGATCGGGCGGCGCGCGCCCCTGGACCTGGCCCAGTACACGCGCGCACACTTCCGCGAATGGGCGGAGCGGTGCCGCCAGAACCTGGGCGTCCCCACCCTCGATCTGGTCCAGCTCCACTGCCTGCCCACCGACAGCTACTACCGCCCGGCACTGTTCGAGTATCTCGACGAGCTGATCGACGATGGGGTGCTCGCCCATTACGGGGTCAGCGTCGAACGGGTCGAGGAGGGGCTCAAGGCGATCGAGTACCCGGGCGTCGAGACCGTCCAGATCATCTACAACATCTTCCGCCAGCGTCCCGCGCAGCTCTTCTTCCCTCAGGCGCGCGCCCGCCGGGTCGGGGTCATCGCCAGGGTGCCCCTGGCATCCGGTCTCCTGACCGGGAAGCTGCGCCGGGACACGGCCTTCGACGGCTCCGACCATCGCAGCTACAACCGCCATGGGGAGGCCTTCGACGTGGGCGAGACCTTTGCGGGGGTCGACTACGAAACCGGGCTGGCGGCGGTGGAACGGCTCCGGGGCATCCTTCCCGGCGGCGCCCCGATGAGCTCCTGGGCCCTCCGCTGGATCCTCATGGACGGGGCCGTCAGCACCGTGATCCCGGGGGCCAAGACCGACGAGCAGGCCGTCGCGAACGCCCGCGCCTGCGACCTGGCCGCTCTGGGGCCGGAGCTGATGGAGGCGATCGCCGACCTGTACCGTGCTCAGATCTCGCCCCAGGTGCATCAGCGCTGGTAGGGACCGGCGTCCCCGGCGGGGCCCCCTTGCATCCGGGGCGCCCTTAGCCTAGGATTGCATGCTATGCAATCCGAGGTATTGAAGGGCCACCTGGAGATGCTCCTGCTGGCCACCGTGGCCGCGGAGGCGGCTCACGGCTACCGGCTCGTCGAGCGCCTTCGCGAGCGCAGCCAGGGTGAGTTCGACCTCGCCGAGGGAACCGTCTACCCCGCGCTGCACCGTCTCGAGGCGGGCGGCCTGCTGAGCAGCCAGTGGTCACGCGAAGCTCCGCGGCGCCGGCGTGTGTACCAGCTCACCGACCGGGGCCGAGCCGCCCTCGCCGCCGAGCGCCAGGAGTGGCGCGGGTTCGCCCGCGCGGTCGAGGCGGTGCTGTCGTGATCGAGGAGTACCTCGCCGAGCTCGACACCCAGCTGACCAGGCTCGGCGTGCGGGGTGCCCGCCGGCGGCGCATCCTCGCCGAGACCGAGGACCACCTGCGCTCCGACGCCGGGGCCACCGCCCGCTTCGGCGAGCCCGCCGAGATCGCCCAGGCCTTCGCCAACGACATCGGCACGCGTGGGGCGCTGCGCGCGCCGCTGTGGGCGTTCGTGGCGCTCGCGGCTGCGGGGGTCTTCTACACGGCCATGCTGGTCGCATGGTCGGGATTCGGGGCGGCGCATTTCGGTGGGTCGGCCCAGAGTGCCTCCGGCGCCTTCCAGGTGGTCGCCTCCGGCAGGGTCTCGGGGCTTGCGGTGCTCGCCGCCGCCGTCATGGTGGTGGCGCCCCAGGTCGCCTTCGCCACCGGCGTGCTGGCCCTGCTCCGGGCGCTGCGGTTCCGCGGCCGGCGGTCGGTCCCGGCGGCGGAGGTGCGCACGCTCCGGCGCCGCACCGCCACGGCGGTCGGATTCGGGGTGATCAGCATGGGGGCCGTCGCGCTCTTCGCCCTGCAACTGGGTGACCGCATCCCCTCGTGGTCGGCGGGTGTGCTCGGCTGGGGCGTGGTCGGTGCCGCCGCCTCGGGGATGCTGCTGGTCGCCTCCGCTGCGGCAGGCCTGCGGTCCTCCACGGTGCGCGTCGCGGTCGCCGGCACGGCCGGTGACATCTTCGACGACATCGGACCGGCCGTCCCCGCGCCCCTGCGCGGCCATCCGTGGGCCTTCGCCGCCACCGTCTCCGGCGCTGCCGCCCTGCTGGTGTGGGTCGCCGGCATCGCCGGGTCCGACCCGTACGACGGCGCACTGCGCGGCATCGCCGAGGGCGCGGCCTGCTTCATCGGCTTCGCGCTCCTCGGCCGCTTCCTCGCGCTCCGCTCCTCGCGGTAACGCCCACGGCCCTCCCGGACGCCTCGGGACGGGCGCGCCCTCAGGCGGCGGCCTTGACGGCCGGCCTCCTCCGGCGCCGCTCCGGCTCGACCACCGGCAGGACCAGGAAGATGCCGACCACGAAGTAGACGACGAACATCCCGAACACCACGGGGTAGCCGCCCAGCTCGCCGAGGACGTGGCCGCCGGCGTTGAAGTGGTCGAGGATCGGTCCGGCGATGAAGCGGGCGATGATGCCGGCTCCCGCGGTCGCGATGTTGGAGAAACCGAGGAAGCGGCCAAACTCGGAGGCCGGGATCAGATCGATCATGAAGGCCCAGTCGACGGTGAGGAAGCAGCCCACCCCGACGCCGATGGGCACCCCGAACCAGAGCACCTGGGCCAGGCCGCGCGGGATGTGGAGGAGCGACGCCACCGGGGCGGTCATCGCGCCGGGCAGCAGCGCGTAGTGGGCAAACACCAGGCCGAGCGCCCCGACGGCGCCGAGGACGCCGCAGATGATGACCATCGGCTTGCGGCCCCAGCGATCGGAGACGCGCCCTGCCGGATAGCAGACGGCTATGGCGAGCAGCGCGATGATGGCGAGCAGGTCGGTGGTGGCGCCGTTGGCGTGGTTGGTGAGGGCCGTCCCGCCGCCCGGGTAGAAGACATCCTTGAAGAAGAACTGGGCGTAGGTCTCCAGGCCGACGACACCCATGAGGATGAGCAGCCGTGACCCCATCAGCCAGAGGAAGCTGCCGTACTGGCGCGGACTGATGGCGAAGGTCCCGAGGGTGATCGCGCTCAGCCCGTGGCGGAGGCTCGCGTCCGGCCTCCCCCGATCCGGCACCAGGGTGACGGTGAGCGCCATGCTCACGATCAGCATCGCCGCCATCGCGTAGAGGGCGAGGTCATACCGGCCGTGGCTCGTGAAGATGCCGGTGACCACGAAACCGATCAGGGTGCCGACCAGGTTGCCCATCCCGTAGAAGGCGCCGAACCTGCCGAACTCCCTCTCGGGGATGGCCTCGGGGCCCAGCCCCTGGTAGGGCGCCTGCGCGGTGTTGGAGGCGACCTGGAGCAGGAAGTAGACGAGCAGCAGCCAGAAGTAGGCGCCGACGAAGGCCATGATCACGAGGAAGAGCGAGGAGCCCAGCGCGCCTCCGGTGATGTAGGGACGCCGGCGTCCCCAGCGCAGCCGGGTCCGGTCGGAGACGGCGCCGACCACCGGCTGCCAGATCACCGCGACCAGGGTGCCGACGCCCTCCAGCACCGAGAGCGCCGTCCCCTGATGGGCCTGGCCCACCATCCTGGTGATGATCGGGGGGAGCACCTGGGCTCCAAGCGCGTTCCAGAGCCAGCCGATCGCCACCCAGTAGATGCTCAGCAGGGTCAGCCGCCCCACCCCGACCCTGGCCCACGCCGCTCGCGCGCGGGCCGGGGCGATCGCGTCGGGGCTCGCCATTGGGCCACTCTACCGGGCGGGTACGGGGACCGGGGAGAGGGAAAACCCCGAGCGCCGCCACCCCGATACAGTCCGGTGATGGCCTCGACGAGCCCCGGCGGTCCCGACGGCGCGCGCACCGTCCTCGACGTGGTGCGGCTCTCCACCACCTACCTCTCCGAGCACGGCAGCGACTCGGCCCGCCTCGACTCCGAGCTGCTGGTGGCGCACGCACTGGGGATCGAGCGTCTCGGCGTCTACCTCCAGTACGACCGCCCCCTCGCCGACCACGACCTGGTCGCCATCCGCACGATGCTGCGGCGGCGGGGGAGGGGTGAGCCGATCGCCCACCTCACCGGGCGGCGCGAGTTCTACGGCAGAAGCTTCCGGGTGACCTCCGCGGTGCTCATCCCCCGGCCCGAGACCGAGACCCTGGTGGATCGCGCCCTCAAGGTGGCACGGGAGCTGGGGGGCGAGCTGAGGATCGCGGACCTCGGCACCGGCAGCGGCTGCCTCGCCTGCACCCTCGCCGCGGAGCTCCCCGGAGCCACCGTGATCGCATCCGATCTGAGTGCGGCCGCGCTGGCCGTGGCCGCGGAGAACGCGGAGGCCCTGGGCGTCGCCGGTCGAGTCCTCTTCGTGGAGGGCGGCTGGGCGGAGGGATTGGTAGGCGGCCTGGACCTGGTGGTCAGCAATCCCCCCTACGTCACCTCCGCCGAGATGGACGAGCTGCCCCGCGACGTGGCCTTCGAGCCGCGGCTGGCACTGGCCGGCGGCACGGACGGCCTGGACGCCTATCGGGACCTGCTCCCCGCGGTGGCCGAGCGCGCCGCCGGGGTGGGCTGGGTAGGACTGGAGGTGGACAGCCGCCGGGCCGCGGCCGTTGCCGAGCTCGCTCGCGGCATCTGGCCGGCGGCGGTGATCGGCATCGTCGCGGACCTGGCCCACCGCCCGCGGGTCGTAGAGATCCGAGCCGAGACCCCGTGATCACCATCGAGGCGGCGGCGGCCGCGATCCGGGCGGGCGAGGTGGTGGTCATCCCCACCGACACCGTCTACGGTCTGGCCGGTGATCCGTCGAATCCCGGGGCGGTCGAGCGCATCTACGCCATCAAGGGGAGGCCGCCGCAGCTCGAATTGAACCTGCTGGCCTCCGACATCTCCCAGCTCGAAGACCTGGTGGAGATGGACGGCGCGGCGCTCTCGCTGGCGGCGGCCTTCTGGCCGGGGCCGCTCTCGCTGATCTGCCCGGTGGGACGCCGGCGGCTCGCCATCCCGCGGTCCGGGACGACCCTGATGGTGCGGGTCCCGGGACACGCCCTGCTCCGGCGCCTGCTCGACGCGACCGGTCCGGTCGCCTCCACCAGCGCCAATCGCCACGGCATGCCTCCCGCGGCCACCGGTCTCGAGGCCGAGGCGGCGCTGGGGGCCGAGGTCAGCGGTGTCATCGATGGCGGTCCCGGCACCGGGATGGCCTCGACTATCATCGACGCGTCGTCGAGGCCTCCGCGCCTGCTGCGGGAGGGGCCGATCACCCGGATCGCCCTTGGCCCGCACCTCGGAGGCTGAACCCCGTACCCATCAGGGAGGCAGGGACGTGACCGAGACCGCCGAGGCGCCCGCCGCCGCCGCACTCCCCCCCGGGACCGCCCCCGGCTCCTTCGCCGACAAGCCCCACCTGCGCGCCACCGACCCGGTGGTCGCCGGTCTCATGTACGACGAGCTCCGCCGCCAGGAGGAGACGCTCGAGCTGATCCCCTCCGAGAACCTCGCCTCGACCGCGGTCCTGGAGGCGCTCGGCTCCTGGCTCAACAACAAGTACGCCGAGGGCATCCCGGGCAAGCGCTACTACGGCGGCTGCCAGGTGGTCGACCAGATCGAGGACCTCTGCCGCGAGCGGGCCAAGCAGCTCTTCGGCGCCGAGCACGCGAACGTCCAGCCGCATTCGGGCTCGCAGGCGAACATGGCCGTCTACGCGTCGTGCCTCCAACCGGGGGACACCGTCCTCGGCATGGCCCTCGACCAGGGCGGCCACCTCACCCACGGCTCTCCGGTCAACTTCAGCGGCCGCCTCTACCACTTCGAGCCGTATTTCGTCTCCGAGCAGACCGGTCGCCTGGAGATGGACGAGGTCCGCCGGCGGGCCGAGGAGGTGCGGCCCAAGCTGATCGTCGCCGGATACAGCTCGTACCCGCGCTTCCTCGACTTCGCCGCCTTCCGGGAGATCGCCGACCAGGTGGGCGCCAAGCTGATGGTCGACATGGCCCACTTCGCCGGGCTGGTGGCGGGCGGCGTCCATCCCTCGCCCGTGCCCTACTGCGACTACGTGACCTTCACCACCCACAAGACCCTCCGCGGGCCCTGGGGCGGACTGATCCTCTGCCGGGCCGAGTACGCCGACGCCATCGACAAGTCCGTCTGTCCGGGCACCCAGGGTGGCCCGCTCCTCCACGCCATCGCCGCCAAGGCGGTGATGTTCCACCAGTGCGCGCAGCCCGAGTTCCGAGCCTACGCCGCCCAGGTGATGGTCAATGCCGTCGCCCTGGCCAAGGGGCTCCTCGAGCGGGGCTGCGTGCTCACCACCGGCGGCACCGACAACCACCTGATGGTCATCGACCTGCGGCCCTTCGGGCTGCGGGGAAGGGCGGTGCAGGCCGCCTTCGATGAGGTCGGGATCACCCTCAACGCCAACGCCTTCCCCGGTCACGGCGGGACCGCGTACAACCCCAACGGGGTTCGGCTGGGAACGCCCGCCGTGACCAGCCGGGGGATGCGCGAGGCGGAGATGGACGAGATCGCCGGGCTGATCCACCTCATGCTCAGCCAGTTCGAGGACACAGGGGTGCGGGCCGAAGTCCGCCGTCGGAGCCTGGAGCTCTGCGGCCGCTTCCCGCTCCCGTATCGCTTGCCGTGATCGGCGAGTCAGCCTGGCTCACGGCCCTTCCGCCCTTCCTGCTCGCCGCGGCCGTCTGCATCGTCGCTGTCCCCCTCACCATGCGCCTGGCCCCTCGGGTCGGAGCGGTGGCCCACCCCGACGACGAGCGCCACCTCCATGCCGCCCCCACCCCTCGGCTGGGCGGGCTGGCCATGCTGCTCGGCTACGTCGTCGCGGTGATCGCCTTCGGCGGCCAGATCCAGTCCCGCTGGCCGATCCTCGCCGTCGCCGGGGTGGTCACCCTGGTCATGGCGATCGACGACATCGTCGACCTCATCTGGTGGCAGAAGCTGATCGTCGTGGTGGGCGCCGGGGTGGCCTTCTACCTGCTCGGGATCAGCATCACCTCCGTCGACCTTCCCGGAGGCCACCTGATCCAGCTCGGCCTCCTCGCCCTCCCGGTGACCGTCCTCTGGGTGGCCGGGATGGAGGTGTCGATCAACTTCATGGACGGCGCCGACGGCGTCGCCGCCGGGGTGGTCGCGATCGTGGCCCTGGTGGCGATGCTGGCGGCGATCAACCGGATCATCGTTCCGGGTGACCTCCAGTCGGGAGTGGTCATCCTGAGCGCGGCGCTGATGGGGGTGTGCCTGGGGTTCCTCGTCTTCAACCTCCCGCCGGCACGAACCTTCATGGGCGACACCGGCAGCCACTTCCTGGGGGTGGTCCTCGCCGCCATCACCATCGTGGGGATCGCCAAGGTCAGCGTCGGACTCTCGATCCTCGTCCCCCTGATCGCTCTCGCCCTGCCCATCAGCGACACCGCCTGGGCGATCGTGCGTCGCGGTCGTGCCGGGGTCAGCCCGACCACGCCCGACGCGCGCCACCTCCATCACCGGCTGCAGGCCCGTGGCATGACCCCGATGGAGACCGCCCTCACCTTCTACTTCGCGACCGGGGTGCTCGGCTGCGTGGGGCTCGCTATCTTTGGCCATCGCAAGATCCTGGACATCGGCTTCGTCCTCTGCGTTCTGGGGGTGGCCGCGATCTTCTGGCGCAACCACCGCCGCCTCCAGCGGCTGCGGCGGGAGGCGCCGGCGCCCGACGGTGCGCCGGACGTCGGGGTGGAGGTGGCGGACAACCAGGGGGCGGTGCTCGAGAGCCTCCGCCACCCGGGCGACCTGGACTGAGCTGCCGCCGGCCGTCACCGGGAGGGGCGGCGGTGGCCCGGGCGGCAGGGTCCGGGCAGTGGCCCATCCTGCGTTTGATGACCTCCGGCTCTGGCTGGGGAGCCGGACAGACCTGTAGGCTGGTGGATGCCATGGGACGGGTCGATGGGGGCGCGCGGCGGCGCGGAGTACCCCCTGTGCTAAGTTGCCGCCGTGCTCGCCAGGCCCAGCGAGGCCGGGCTGGAATTCGGCCTCGCCGTCACGCCCTCAGGGTGCCTTCCCAAAGGCGCCAGCCTGCCTGCGCTCATGCCGCCTGATCGAACCCGTGGTCTCTCCGGCACCGAGCTCATCAGTCTCGGCCTCTTCCTCGCCGCCGCCTTCGTGATCCCTCTGGTCGCGGGCCTGGTCATCGACCAGGTGGCTCACACCACTCCGCTCGGCCTGCTGGCAGGTCTGCTGGTCGGAATCGCCGCCGCCGGCTTCGGGCTGAGGGCTCAGATGCGGAGGTACCTCTGATGGCGCCTCCGGTGCCGGGTCCGCTGCCCGCCCCAGCCGTCGCGCCGCCCATCGACGCCGTCGCCGCCCCACGGCATGCCCTCAACCTGACCGCCGCGACCTGCGCCGGCCTGGCTGTGGTGGCCCTGGTGGTGGCGGCCGCCCTCGGCCAGCCGCTCAGCGGGGTGGCTCTGGCCCTCGGCCTGATCCTCGGCGGCGGCAACGGGTTCCTGGCGGTGCGGCTGCTCGGGATCGGGGTCGCCTTCGCGGCCACCAGCATCCTGCGGCTGCTGATCCTCACCATGCTCGCCGTCCTGAGCGGCTTCGTTCTCGGGTGGGAGCGGGCGATCCTTGTCGCCGCCGGCATGGCGGTGGCCCAGTTGGTGCTCTCCGCCGCCTCCCTCCGTGAGGTGCTGCGCACTCGATGATCGGTCAGCTTCTCGCCGACAGCGCTCCCGGCACCCACCCCACCATCAGCATCTGCGGCGGCAGCGGTTTCCTCTGCACCTACGACCTCGACACCCTGATCTCCTCCGCGATCGCGGTCGTCGTGACCCTGGCGATCGGGTTTCTCCTCGTGCGCACGCTGCGCAGCGGCAAGCCGGGCAGGCTCCAGATGGTCTTCGAGCTCTTCCTCAGCTACGTCCGCAACCTGATCCGCCAGACGGTCGGGGACGACGTCCCGGCCTTCCTGCTCCCCCTGGCGGCCACCATCGGCTTCTTCATCCTGGTCGCCAACTGGATCGACTTCTTCCCGCTCCAGCAGCCGGTGGAGCCGGCCAACGCCGACCTCAACCTGCCCCTCGCCATGGGGCTGATCGTCTTCCTGATGAGCCAGGGCTACGCCATCCGCGTGCGTGGGCTGGGGGGCTACCTGCACCACTACCTGCGCCCCCCCTTCCCCCCCCTCACCATCATCGAGGAGCTGGTCAAGCCGATCACCCTGGCCCTCCGACTTTTCGGCAACGTCTTCGCCGGCGTGGTGATGATCTACCTGCTCGGATCACTCTTCGAGGCCTGGGCCGGGCAATCCCTGGTCACCTCGGCGCTGTCGGTGCTGCCGATTGCCGGGATGACCGTCTGGAAGCTCTTCGACGTCCTCTTCATCGGCACCATCCAGGCCTTCATCTTCATGCTGCTCACCGTCATCTACTTCGGCCAGGCCCGCGAGGGGGTCGCAGAGGAGGGCCATGAGGCCCGCAGTCCCGCCTAGATCACCACAGGAGAGTTGGAACCGATGCCACTGCTAGCCGACGCCGTCAACGCTCACTCGATCATCCTGGCCGGAGCGCTCATCGCCGCCGGTCTGGCCCTCGGCGGGGGCGCCATCGGCGCCGCCATCGGTGACGGGCTGGCCGGCAACGCCACCATCCAGGGCACCGCCCGCCAGCCGGAGGCACAGGGTCGCCTCACCGTCATCATGTTCCTGATCGTCGGACTGGTCGAGGCGATGTACTTCATCAACCTGGTGCTCGGCTTCTTCTTCATCGTCAGCTACGGAAACAGCGTCAAGTAGCGGCCGTGATCCTTGCCACCTCCCCCAACGCGGGACTGCTCTCCGTCAACGGCACCCTGATCGCCGAGGCGATCGTCTTCCTGCTCATGGTGGGCGTGCTCTGGCGCTGGGTGTATCCGATCGTGATCCGGATGGCAGAGCAGCGTGAGCGGGCGATCGAGACCGGCCTGCAGCAGGCGCAGGAGGCCGAGAAGCGCCTGGCGGACGTGCGCGTCGAGGTCGAGAAGCTTCTCGACGACGCCCGTGTCCAGGCCCGGGAGATTGCCGACCGCGCCCATCGCGAGGCGGCCGCCGAGGCGGACGACCTCCGGTCCAAGGCCCGACGGGAGGCCAAGATCCTCAGCGACCAGGCCCGGGTGGACATCATCGCCGAGCAGGATCGGGCGCTCCGCGAGCTGCGCACCCAGGTCGGAGCCCTGGTGGTCGCCGCCGCGGCCCGGGTGCTCGGGGATGCGATGGACGCGCCGGCCCAGCACAAGCTGATCGAGCATTCCCTCCAGTCCCTGGAGCGCCTGCCGCAGTGACGCCACCGCCGGAGCCACGCTGATGACCTCCCCCCTCGCCCGCCGTTACGCGGAAGCCTGCTACGGGGTGGCCCGCGAACGGGTCAGCGTCGAGCCTGTGGCCGCCGAGCTGGAGCGGGCTCGCGACATCCTCGACGACCCCCGGGTCCGGGCGGTCATGTCCAACCCACGGGTGTCCCTGGAGGAGCGCGGCGCGGCCCTGGACGGGCTCCTCGAGGGGATGTCGGCGCCCGCCCGCAACCTGGTCCGGCTGCTCGTGGCCCATGGGCGCTTTGCGCTCCTCACCGAGGTGGTTGCCGAGTACCGCGCCATCGTCGATGCGGCGTCCGGCGTGGTCCGAGTCGTGGTGACTTCCGCCGCACCCCTCAACCGGGCGGCCGAGCGGCGGATCGAGGGGGTGCTCGCCGTTCGCCTGGCGCGTCCCGTCCGGCTCGAGACCGTCCACGATCCCGCCCTCATCGGCGGACTTGTGATCCGGATGGGCGATCGCGTCATCGACGACAGCGTTCGCAGCCATCTTCAGCAGCTTCAGGCCGCGATGGCCTGATCGGAGGTCAGGGACACACCGAGCGATGGCAATACGAAGCGACGAGATCGGCGACATCCTGAAGCGACGCATCGCGAGCTTCGACACCGCCGTGGTGGAGGCCA
>Ga0181529_10006158_pt1 | contig 12288 bp, 12 predicted proteins | sample PEATcosm2014_Bin_36_FD_119763 | JGI IMG/M metagenome (GOLD analysis project Ga0181529, IMG submission 119763) | Peatland microbial communities from MTU Mesocosm Facility, Houghton, MI, USA - PEATcosm2014_Bin10_30_metaG | ecosystem: Environmental > Terrestrial > Soil > Wetlands > Peat | place... | reverse complement strand
CGGGTTGCCCCGCCTTGCCGCACGACTTGCATGCTTAAGACACGCCGCCAGCGTTCGTTCTGAGCCAGGATCAAACTCTCCATGATATATACCAAGGGTCCGAAGACCCCTAGCTTCACAGAGAATCGAACTTTCGCAGCCCTGTTACAGGCTGCCGGCATTCGATACCTTACCTCGCTCTATCCCATCCCTAAAGACTGTGAAGGACCTCTGCTGCCTTCTATGCACGTTCCATGCCAGAAGGCGCTACTTTATAGCACCGTTCTCGTTCCCTGTCTATAGCCCCAAACCGCCCAAGGCGACGACTACCGGGCCCCGATCGCCGCGGCCCTCCGCCGCTTCTCAAATCAGGTGCTCCCCGAATGCCGTGCGCTGTTGGCTTATAGGGCGACGGGCCCCTTCCAGGCCGCCTCGTCGCTAGGGCGCTCGATGAAACTATCGTAGTTCCACGCCCCCTGTCAAGCGCCGTAGCAGAAATCCTTCTTACCGCGCATCGAGAATATATGCGCAAGCCTCGGCGAATCCTTCGCCAAAGGGCCTTTCCGTGATATATGCGGGCGCCCTCTCCATCAAGCCCAGGAAGCGGGCGATGTTGGCGACTCCGCAACTGAGCTCGAAGCGGCCGAACATCGGCTCGTCGTTCGGCGAGTCCCCGAAGAAAATCGCGGCGCGCGGTGATACGATCGGCTCCCAGCCGAGGACCCTTGAGAGGAAAAGCTCGGACATGGAGAGCTTGTCGTAGTCCCCGAACCATGCGTTAACGTGGATCGAGCTGATCTTGGCCCGGGCCCCGGCGGCCTCGCAAAAAGCCTTCGCCCGCGCGGCCGCATCCAGGGACAGGATCGGCGGCTCCTCGGCGAAGTCCAGCGCCACGTCGAAGAGCCGGTAGTGCTGGTCCTTGGCGAGGCGCAGGCCGGGAACGGCCGCGATGGCGCCGGCACCGAGCTCCATCAGTCGCTCCCGCGAGGACTCCGGGGGCGGGGCGGCCGGATGGAAAAGGCGCTCGAGCCTCTCGCCCTTCATATAGAACACGAAGGCCCCGTTCTCGCCTACGACCCCGGCGACGGGCCATTGCCGCGCGATCAGGTCGCACCAGCCCGCTGGCCTGCCGGTGACCGGCACGGCCGAGACGCCGGAGCGCCTGAGCGCCCACAGCGCCGAATAGGAGATCTCGGGAAGGAGCCCTCCCTCGGTAATCGTGTCGTCGATATCGAAGAGGACGTAGCGGAGGGACGCCGCGTCCGCGCGCGGCATCTCGCGGATCGGCCTCGGGGCCTTCATGGGCGGGCGGAGAGCTTGCGGTATTGAAGGTAGTAGTCCGCGAAGGAGGCGAGGGCGAGGAAGGCGGCGAGGGCGTAGAGCGCGTAGATCGCTATCGAAAGGCTCCCCGCCAAGCCGGGAAGCAGGCCCAGCTTGCCGAGGCCGACGTAGATCAGGGAGGTTGCGCCCGCGACCATGTAGGTCGCGGACTTGAGCTTGCCCCCGGGCCTCGCCCCCATCGCCACGCCGCGCTGGGCGAGAAGCATGCGGATGAAATTGATGGAGAGCTCACGGTAGATAACCACGACGAGGGCCCAGGCCGGCATGATCCCGTCGAGGGCGAAGCACACGAAATAGGTCAATCGGGCGAAGACGTCCGCGTAGGGGTCGAAGAGCTTGCCGAAATCGCTCACCGTGCCGGCTCGGCGCGCCGCCATCCCGTCGAGGAGGTCGCTCACTTCGATGACGGCGAAGAGAAGGACGAGGATGGCGACGTAGGGAACGGCCCCGAGCACCATCCCCCAGCGGTAGGCCGCAAAGAAGACGGGCGCGAGCGCGAGCCTGCTCGCCGTGAGCTTGTCGGCCAGAGTCATGCGCGCAGTATGGGTATTTGACAGTGCCGATGTCAAGTTGTATCATTCTTCGTCGCGGCCGGGGGAGGCCCGGTCGGGCTGCGGGAAGGCGAGGACGAGCGGGATGGACAGACTCGGAAAGAGCATTCTCGCAACGATGGGCGCATACACCGCGCTGCAGGTGCTCGTCTTTTCCGCGTTCGCAGCGTTCGCCGCCCCTTCCGATTCTTCGGTCCCCCGAGGATTCCTGCTTCGCTACGGCCCCTGGTACCTGCTCGTCGCGCTCCCCTTCTTCGCCCTCCTCCTCTTCATGCTCTTCCTGTTCAAGAACGATTTCGTGAAGGTACCCTCGGGGGAGCGCCTGGAGAGGGTAAACCTCGCGAACGCGGTCACCCTTTTCAGGGTCTCGAGCATGCCGACCCTCCTATTTCTCGTGCTCGCCGCCAAGGAATACCGCATCAGGCTCCCGCTGCTCTTCCTCGTGATCCTCGTCTTCGCGACCGACTTCGCGGACGGGTATATCTCCCGCAAGGCCGGGGAAGTCACGAAGGTGGGCAAGATGATGGACAGCGCGAGCGACTACGCCCTCCTCATTGTCCTCACCGTCGCCTTTTATTATTTTAATCTAGTCCCGCCCTGGTTCTTCCTCCTCGTGACGGCGCGGCTCGGGCTCCAGGTGGCCTTCGTGTTCATACTCATCTTCGTGAACAAGAAGGTCGAGCCGACGACGACTTTCATGGGAAAGGCCGCGGTCGCGTCCATCATGGTGCTCTACGCCGTGGAGGTGATCAGGCTCATATTCGGAATAGGCCGGATACAATTGGTAGCCGTCCTGGAATGGGCCACCGCCGCGATCGTGCTTGTCAGCATGATCGACAAGATGGTGGCCTTCGCCAGGGAGCTTCCTAAAAACGTCTAGCTACTTCAGGAGCAGCACATGGCCACGATCAAGAGCGCGCTCGAGCTGGCCCTCGAGCGCTCCAAGGACATCCAGGTGGACGAGGCCGCGCTCGCGGCGAACGCCATGCGCGTCGAGGGCAAGAAGGCAGCGGGCCGGTACCTCGAGGATCCGTCGTCGGCGTCCCTCGCCGAGAGGCTGTCCCAATGCCCCAAGGAACAGCGCCCTGCCCTGCGAGAGGGCATGTTCGACGTCCTCGCGGCGCAGATCCAGCTGCCGGCCAGCGACGCGTCCATGGCCAAGCTGGATCTCCTCTCGGCCGGCTTCTCCGCCTTGGCCGCGCCCTCGGGGGGCGGCCTCCTCGGCGGCGTAGGCTCCGCCGTGGCCGACAAGAGGGTGCAGGCCCTGTTCCAGCAGCTCGCCGGCTTCTTCAAGCAATACCTCGACGACATGAAGAACGTCGAGCAAGCCATCAAGAAGCAGTGGGCGCCTAGGATCCGCGAGAAAGAGCGCCAGATGGCCGCCCGTATGGGCCAGGACGTGCGCATCGACCCTATGTCCGACCCCGAGTTCGCCGCGTTCTACAAGCAGAATGTCAGCGCGGCTCGAGCCGAGTACCAGGCCGCCCTGGATAAGGCCAAGGCGGACCTCGCGACCCTCCTAGGAATCGAGAGGAAGTAGGCCCCGCGGCCCGGCCCCGGCTCGCCCCTGCGGGGCTAGTCTCGATGTTCCTTCCGTAAGAGCGCCACCATCAGCAGGGCCGCGTCCGCTTTGCGGACCCCGCTCAGGCGCGAGGCCTGCCCGAGCGTGAGCGGCAGGGCGGCCGAGAGGCGCTGTCGCGCTTCGGTCGACAGGCCGGGCACGGAGAAATAATCGAAGCCCTCTGGCACTCTGAGCCGCTCCGATCGCTCCATGCGGCCGGCCAGCCTCGCCTCCTTCTCCTCATAGCCAGAGTAGCGGGCGTCGAGCTCGGCCGTCTCGATCCAGGATCGCGGATAGCGGGAGCCGAGGTCGGGCAGGAGGAGGTCGAGGCAGCCTCGCAGGCGCGGGTCGCGTAGGGCGTCGGCCGCGCTCTCGCCCACGTGCGGCTCGAGCGAGCCTCCCGCGCCGACCGCCGCGAGGTCCTCGCGCGTTATGCGACGCTGTCTGATCAGCTCGCGGATCTCGGCGATGCCCTGGCTCTTGCGCTCGAAGCGTTCGCGGCGCCCCGTGCCGACGAGGCCGAGGTTTATGCCGATCGGCGTCAGCCTCGCGTCGGCGGTGTCGTGCCGGAGCGAGAGCCGCCTCTCGGCGCGGCTCGTGAACATGCGGTAGGGCTCGTCGGCGCCGAGTGTGACGAGGTCGTCGACGAGGACGCCGATGTAGGCCTCGGCGCGGCCGAGCACGAGGGGCTCCTCCCTCGCGAGGCGCCTCGCCGCGTTGATGCCCGCGACGAGGCCCTGGGCGGCCGCCTCCTCGTAGCCCGAGCTCCCGTTGGTCTGGCCGGCGACGAAGAGCCCCTCGACGAGCTTGGACTCGAGGGAGGCGTAGAGGAGCGCAGGGTCGAGGTAGTCGTACTCGACCGCGTAGGCGGGGCGCGCGATGACGGCGCGGCGCAGGCCGGGGACGCTGCGGATGAACTCGGCCTGGACGTCCTCGGGGAGCGAGGAGGAGAGCCCGTTGAGGTACATCTCGTCGGTGTACTCGCCCTCGGGCTCCACGAAGACCTGGTGCCTCTCCCTCTCGGGGAAGCGCACGACCTTGTCCTCGATCGAGGGGCAGTACCGCGGGCCCTTGCCCTTGATGGCGCCGCCGTAGAGGGGGGAGCGGCCAAGTCCGGCGCGGATGATCTCGTGGGTGCGCGGCCCGGTGTAGGTGACCCAGCAGGGCAGGCTCGGCCTGGAGACCGCCCCGTTGACGAAGGAGAAGGGCTCGCACTTCTCCCCGTCCTGCCTCTCCATCTCGCCGTAGTCGAGCGAGGAGGCCTTTACCCTGGCCGGCGTGCCCGTCTTGAGCCTCCCGACGCGGAAGCCCCGCCGCCTGAGGGCCTCGCCGAGGCCCGAGGCAGGCCTCTCGCCGAGCCTCCCTCCGGGAGCGCTCCACTCGCCGATGAAGAGCCGCGCCTCCATGAAGGTGCCGGTCGTGAGCACGAGGGAGCGGCATCCGATTTGGTTCCCCCGCTCGGTGATTACGCCCTCGATCCTGCGCCCCGAGGCGTCGACGACGAGATCGACGGCAGTGTCCATGAATAGCTCGAGGCCGGCCTGGGACTCGAGGGCCCGCCTCGCGAGGGCCGCGTAGAGGGCCTTGTCGGCCTGGGCCCGCGGCGCCTGGACGGCCGGGCCCCGCGAGGCGTTGAGCACTCGATACTGGATCATGGAGGCGTCGATCAGGAGGCCCATCTGCCCGCCGAGCGCGTCGACCTCGCGGACTAAGTTGCCCTTGGACAGACCGCCGATCGAGGGGTTGCAGGACATGCGCCCGATCGCGTCCAGATCCTGCGTGATCATCAAGACGCGCCGCCCCAATCGCGCCAGTGCGAGGGCGGCCTCGATCCCAGCGTGGCCGCCGCCCACGACTATCGCTTCGTAATCCATCATTTCCCCAGGCAGAAGCGCGAGAAGACGGCCTCGAGCACTTCCTCGGGGGCGACCTCTCCGGTTATTTCGCCCAACGCGTCCGCAGCCTCCCGCAAGTCCAGCACGAGTGCGTCGAGGCTCGCGCCGGCTTCCGCGCCAGCCAAGGCCGCGTCGAGGCAGTCGACGGCCCGGTCCAGGAGGAGCTTCTGCCGCGTGTTGGCCACAAGCACATTGGCGACGCTGCACGGCGCGGCGCCGAAGCGGGGAGCGACGAGCTCGAGCAAGGCTCGTTCGAGCGCCGGGAGGCCCTGGCCCGTGGCCGCGGACAGGAGGAGGAAGCCCTCGGGCGGTTGAGCGCAGCGCGGATCGTCGGCCTTGTTCCAGGCGCGCAGGGCATCGGGCCTCGAGCCCAGGAAGGCCAGGTCCTCTGCGACCAGGCCAGCGGTCCCGTCGACAAGGTAGACCACGGCCTCCGCCTCCGAGGCGATCCGGCGACTGCGCGACACGCCCTCGGCCTCGACCTCGGTGAAAGCCTCGCGCAGCCCCGCGGTGTCGACGAGCCTGAGCGGCAGTCCGCCCAACTCCACTCCCGCCTCGATCCAGTCACGGGTCGTGCCGGCCTCCGCCGAGACGATTGAGCGCTCCGCGCGGACGAGGAGGTTGAAGAGACTGGATTTGCCGGCATTGGGCCTGCCAGCCACGGCGATCCGGGCCCCCCGCTCGTAGAGGCTGCCGGCGGCGTAGCTCGCGGCGAGGCCGGCGAGGAGGCCGCGGGCCTCGCGCAGCTGGGAAAGATCGAGGCCACCGCTTGGGGAATCCTCGATCTCGGCGTAGTCGAGCCGGGCCTCGGCTTCGGCGAGGAGGCCGACTATGGCCTCGCGCGCCGCGGCGAGTTCGCGGGAGAGGCCGCCTTCGAGCCGGCGGAGGGCCTGGGCCCGGGCGCCCTCGCTGCCGGCGCGCACGAGCTCCTGGATCGCCTCGGCCTCGACGAGGTCGAGTTTTCCGGCCAGGAAGGCGCGGAAGCTGAATTCGCCTGGCAGGGCCGGTGAGAAGCCGGCCCTCTCCAAGGCGGTAAGGGCGCAGCGCAGAACTGCAGGGGAGCCGTGGCAGGAGAACTCGACAGAGTCCTCGCCCGACGGGCCGCCCGGCGCGCGGAATACCGAGGCCAAGACCTCGTCCAGGGCCTCGCCGTCGACCGGGTCGAGGAGCTCGCCGTGGACCAAGGACATATGGGCGGCCGAGATCAGCGCCTCGGGCCGCGAGAAGCAGGAGGCCGCGAGCTCGACCGTCCCAGGGCCCGCGGCCCTGATCACGGCGAGGGCGGATTCCCCCGGCGGCGTCGCTAGCGCGACGATGGGGACTCGCGAGTCGAGGTAGCTTCGCTTCATGGTTTCGGGCCAAACATATCCCCTCGAGACGAGGAGAGACAAGCCCGAGGCGCCGCCCCCGGCGCCTTCTATTGACAGGACCAGTCCAGCGCGCGGAAAATAGAGGGATGGGACCCGACGCTCGGGTTACGCAAAAACTGGAGGAACGATGAAGCTCTTTAAAGTCGTCACCGCCGCTCTGATCGCGGCCGCGCTCTATTCAGCCCCCCTCGTCGCCCAGGCTCCCGCGCCGACGCAGGCGCCGGGGCCGACCGTCAGCGAGAAGAAAGATGTCGCGATATTCGCCCTCGGCTTTTACGGCTTCTCCATCCCCGTAGAGGCATTGGGCAACATCGACCAGTCGATCCAAAAGGTCTTCGTGGACCTGGGGCGCTTCAACATCATCGGCGTCACGCAAAGGCTTTCATCGAGCGGCCTCTCCGCCTTCATCGACACGATCAAGAAGGCCAAGGAGGCCAATTTCGTCGTCCCCGACAAGTACCAGTTCGGGGAAGCCGTCCTCACCGAGGCCGAGTTCAACAAGCTCCTCGGCGCCTTCATAGTGGCCGTGCCCGTCGTCTCGGACTTCAACAGCGCCTACGACGACACCAAGAGCCAATGGGAAACCAACCTCAAGGCCGACGTCACCTTCATCGACGTCTCCACCGGCTCGACGATCGGCGTCGCCGAAGTCAAGAGCTCGGGCAACGACCAGAACAACCAGCAGAAATCCATATCGTCGGCGGTCGACGGCATCCCGATGCAGCTCCAGTACGAGATCCGCAAGATCGAGGCCTTCCAGATCAGCACCCGAGTCCTCGTCGCCTCCGGGAGCGAGATAAAGCTCCAGCTCGGCAAGAACATGGGCATCCAGAAGGGCGACGAATACTCGATCGTCGTCAGCGAGAGCGTCGAGGGCTTCAAGAACCAGTCCGAGAAGGGCCTCGTCCAGATCAAGGACGTCGGCTCCGAGGTCTCCACCGGCCGCGTCGTCTATTCCTCGATCCCGGTGACCAAGGACATCCAGCTCCAGGAGAACCCGCGACTCGGCGTCGACGCCGAGGGCTACTTCCACTTCGCCGGCGACACGGCCCTCCCCGGAATCAGGGGCGTCCTTTCGCGCGGCTTCTACGGCTTCAGGCCCTATTTCGCGGCGCAGATCCCCGTGAGCCAGGTCAGCTCCTATTTCTCGGGGCTCTTCTCGGTCATCCCCGTGAACGTGATCCTCGGAGGCGAGTTCAACCTCTACCTCGGGCGGCTCGCGATCACCCCATACGGCGGCGTCGGCGCGAGCTACTACCACGTCATCACGCCTATCAACAGCGGTGACACGACCGACGGCCTCTCGCATATCGGCGGCCAGGCCTACGTTCGCGCTTCCTTCCTCTTCACCCGCGAGCTCAGGGTCTTCGCGGAAGCGGGAGTGGAATATTGGGCATCGATGAACCCCGACTGGTTCGACAGCTACGGCGGCCTGGGCTTCGGCGGCGGAGTCAGCTACAAGCTGTAGCATGGACGACGAAGACCTGAGCGGCTTCGACCTCGCCGCGGCCAAGGAGTACATCCTCGCGTTCGCGGTCGATGCCAAGCGCCTCGACCGGGAGATCGCGGCCGCCCAGGGCGAGCTCGAGCTCTGGAAGGGCCGCAAGGCCCTCGCCGAGGGCAGGCTGGCCTCGGGCGACCAGTCGATGGCCGCCCTTGTCCAGGCCGCGGATGTCAAGGTCGAGGAGCTCTCGGGGAAGGCGGCCGCGCTCGCCGCGGAGCGGGAAGAGTTGCGCGCCAAGGTCGAGCGCATGCGCCGGAAGTTGCCCATGATCCAGGCGCGCGAGCGCAGCATCGACCCCGACAGGCTCCTCGCCGAGCTCCAGCTCATGACGGGCGAGCTCCTGGGCGAGGGCGGGGGGCCGGATTCCGCGGCTGCCGCGGAATTCGCCAAGCTCGAGTCGGAGGCCAAGGCCGATTCGGACCTTGCGGCGCTCAAGCGCCGCGCTTCCGAAGGAGGCGCCCCATGAGACGGTTGGCCCTCTTGCCCGGCCTTGCCCGCCCGCTTGTCTTCGCGCACCGCGGGCTATCCTCGCTGGCGCCCGAGAACACCATGTCGGCATTCAAGCTCGCCCGAGACATGGGCGTACCGGGCCTCGAGCTCGACGTGCACCTCACTAGCGACGGCAAGCTCGTCGTCGCCCACGACCATTCGACCGGGCGGATCGCCGAGACCGCGCTCGATATCGAGCGCTCGACCCTCAAGGAGCTCCAAGCCCTCGACGTCGGCTCCTGGAAGGGCGATCGATGGAAGGGCGAGCGCCTCATAACGCTGGCCGAGCTGTTCGAGGAGTTCGGCGAGGGCCTGTATTACGACGTGGAGCTCAAGAGCAATATCGCGGCGGACTACGGGCTCGAGGCGGCGGTGGCCGCCTGCCTGCGCGACGCATTCGCCTCCAGGGGCGGCCTCGCCGGGAGGATCCTCGTCTCCTCCTTCAACCCTATGTCCCTGGCCAGGTTCAAGTACCTCTCGCCGGCCATACCGACGGCCTCGATTTGGTCCGCAGACGTGGATGTCCCGCCTTACCTGCGCCACGGCGAGGGACGTTGGATCGGCAAGGTCGACGCATTGAAGCCCGATGCGGCCAAGGTCCGCCGCCTCTCCTCGATCAGGTGGCGCAGACTTGGGCGCTACCCCATCCTGCCCTGGACCGTCGACGACGGGGCCGAAGCGACGCGGCTATTGGCCCTCGGCTGCGAGGGTGTGATATCCAACAAGCCTCAGGAGCTCGGACTATTGAAGAATCCGTAGCCGCCGAAGGAAAATTCGCTGGCTTCAAGCCGAGAGAGCAGGTCGCCCGAATCTTCGAAGACTCGGACTCACCATCGACGCCTAGGAGCCATACATGGGGCAAGCTTGGCCGCCTCGCCGGAGCTTTCACTTCATCAGAAAACTGTAGATAGCGTCAACGGTCGTCTTAAGAATGCGTTCCCTGTCGATTAATGACTTTCCAAAAACAATTTGGTGCACGATGGAATCGATCAGGCTAGTAGTGACAATCGCGGCTGTCTCCACATCCTTGACTCGGAGCTTTTTCTGGTGGCGCTCGAGGAAATCAACAGTGATCTGGCGTACCTTGCTATGCTGATCTTCCATGACCGCCGCGATTTCAGGTACGGAATAGCTCAATACGTTGAGTTCCCTGTTGAATTTCCTGGTTTCCTGATGCGCGTGGATCATGTCATCTATCAGCCTGCGCATCCAGACTTGGACTGCTTGCTCACAGGATTCCGTATCCTGATAGATTGCGTCGATCGTTTGGAGGTAGGAAGCGTGATAGCGGTCCACGACCTCCAAAAGGATCGTTTTCTTATCTTGAAAGTAGGAATATAGACTTCCGATGTTGACTCCGGCAACCTTCGCGATCTCATTTGTTGTCGTTTCATAATAACCTTTGTCGCAATACAGCTTATATGCGGCGTCAAGCACCTTATTCTTTGTATCCACACTTCTCTTTTGCCTTGGTTCTCGCACAAGCTTACTCTGCTCCATGTCTGTCATCCCATAAAATATATCTCTTTATATATTATATGAGGCATTTGCCGCAATATAAGTTTTTACTTATTTTTATTGACTCATGCAAGCACCTTTTCTATAATGTAAGCAACAGCTTATATCTGGAGAAGATCAAACGCAACGGATATATCGTGTAGGCTGGCCGAAGTCGCCATCGTGTATTGGCTTGCGCTGTGTTCGACAGAGCTTGCTTTTGGCAGGTTCTCGGGTTTACTCACTCTCACGCGAGACACGCTCGTTTCTGGAATCGTGATCAGTCTTCTCGGCAGAAGGAGAAATTCATGGAGACGAGAATCGTCACGGTGGTGGGGGCCTCGGGAGCCCTGGGATCGAAGATCGTCCGAGCCCTCCTTGAAAAAGGGGCCCGGGTCAGAGCCATGGTTCGGGCTACCAGCGACCGCGCCAAGCTCGAATCCCTCGGTGTGACGGATTTTTTGGTGGCCGACCTCATGGACCCAATTTCGCTGCAGCGTGCCTTGACGGCCGAACCCCGGGCCGAGGCTGTGGTTGCCAGCGCTGCGGGCTTCTCCGCCCACACCGCCCACACGAAGGGAGACAACTCCCGGACGGACACCGAGGGGTATCGGAATCTGGTGGATGCGGCCAAGGATGCGGGCGTGCCCCGATTCGTGCTTATCTCGATTCTCGAATGCGACAAGGCGCCCAAGGTGCCGCATTTCTCTCAAAAATTCGAGACTGAGAAATACCTGGCCGAGAAGCGCCAGCCCTACCTCGCGCTGCGCGCGGGGGCATTCCTTGACCGAACTGGAGACATTGTGGCCCCAAAGGTCCTGAAAGGAGTCTTCCCCGACATTGTCCCAAAAGTCGCCCTCGACATGATCTACTCCCCGGATCTCGCCCGGTATGCGGCCGAGGCCGCCCTCGACGTGCCGGCCTCGGCCCTGAACCAGAGTGTGGATGTATGTTGCAATGTTCCGGCCACTGGACCAATGGTGGCTGCGGCCTTCGCCCAGGTCTTGGGACGTCCGGTGCTTGCCAAACCCTTCTTCCCGCCCGTCCTCGTTGCCCTATTGCCGCTGGTGGCCAGGTTCGTCCCGCCCCTCCTCCGGGACCAGATCGCCGTACTTGCATGGCTCCGAAAGGGAGGCTATGTCAGCACCGGGAGACAGAAGCAGAAGGACGTGTTCGGCGAACTGCCGACGATCGAGGACTCGGTGGCCCGATACTGCCGGGACAAGGGACTGATCCACTCCCCAGCGTCCTGAGAGCGCGCCGCCCAAGAGCGTCCGACATTAGTCGCTCAGATATTGGCGTACTCTCGGACTTCCATCGGACCAAGAGGAGAATGAAGCGAAGGTTGCGTGGGCCATGAAGTTAGGCGAATATACCCACACGACTCCGCGAAGAACCTAATAAATAGGGAACTCGCACTTGGAGAAAGGCATTCCCCTTGACTCTTCCCATATTCTTCTTCCTCGGCGATCTTCTCCTATCCGTCATCAATCACTCGCCTCGCTCGCCATGGCTTCGCTTCAGTGCCCATTCAAGACGGCCCGTCACAGGTTGGATAGCATGTCCTTGCCCACGGCGTTCAGGCCCAGCTCGCGGTAGAGCGCGGCGCGCGCGGACTTGTCGTCGCTCCCGATGCCCGTGGCCTCGCGCACGGTCGAGTAGAGAACGTTCCCGCTCGCGAGCTCCAGCACCTTGACCGTCGCCTTGCCCTGAGCGAGATAGTTGTCGCCGTCCTTGCTCACGCCCGTCACCGCGGCGGTGCCGTAGGCTACCCGGTCGAATTTGCCCGCCGCTTGGGCGGCGGCGATCACCGCGGCGTCGTCCATCGAGGCGACGGCGTCCTTGGGAAGGGCGACGCCCTTCGCGACGAATTTCTGCTTGACGAGGGCCTCGATGAGCCCGGCCTGGGCGAGCGTGCCGACGGCCGCGCCCGACTCGTCCTGGTCCAGGATGGCGATCGCCATGGAGGAATTCCGAGCGTTGGAGACGACCTCGTAGGGCACGTCGATGATCTTGGCCTTGAGCTCATCGGCGAGGGAGTCCCGGTAGGAGGCGTAGCTGTCGGGGATCTTGTCGAGGAGGTCGAGGGTCGACTGGAAGT
>Ga0181529_10006153_pt1 | contig 12300 bp, 9 predicted proteins | sample PEATcosm2014_Bin_36_FD_119763 | JGI IMG/M metagenome (GOLD analysis project Ga0181529, IMG submission 119763) | Peatland microbial communities from MTU Mesocosm Facility, Houghton, MI, USA - PEATcosm2014_Bin10_30_metaG | ecosystem: Environmental > Terrestrial > Soil > Wetlands > Peat | place... | reverse complement strand
GGCCATGGCGGAGTGGCGCTCAAAGGCCGGGGCGGCTTTTGACTTTATCACCGAAGCCTCATTGAACCTCGCCGACGACACCGAGCTGATGCAGTTGATGAAGGACGCGGGCTTTAAATCCGTTTTCCTGGGCATTGAGACTCCAGACGAATCGGGCCTGATCGCCAGCAACAAACTGCAGAATACGCGGCGCAGTTTGCTCGAAAGCGTGGCCAGAATCCAGAGCTACGGCATCGAAGTGATGGGCGGCTTCATCCTGGGCTTCGATACTGATAAGGAAGACATCTTCGACCGCATGGTCGAGTTCATTCAGAAGAGCGGCATCCCGATCGCCATGGTGGGCCTGCTACAGGCGATGCCGGGAACGCAGCTCTTCCGGAGGCTGCACCGCGAGGGCCGGATTGTGGACGCGGGCGGCGGCAACAACACCTTTTGCGACCGGCTCAACTTCTTGCCCCGCATGGATTCGGCCAAGCTGGTGGAAGGCTATCGCGGGGTAATGAAGAGGATTTACAACTGCGAAGCCTACTACGAGCGCGTGAAGCTCTACCTGAACCGCGCCCACCCCAAGCCGGCTGCAGGAGACCGTGCCAAGAGACAGCCGCCGGGGCAATCCGAACCCTGGATGACGCGGGCCAACCTGCGCGCCCTGGCAAACTCCATCGTGCGCCAGGGAGTTCTGGGGCGGCACCAGTGGAGCTATTGGAAGTTTCTGGCGTCCGCAGCGACGCGGTATCGCCGCTGTTTCGGCGCGGCCATGACTCTGGCAGTCATGGGTTATCACTTCCAGGTGATGACGCGAAAACTGTCGAAGGCGCTCGACGCTGCGGCCGCGTCTGCCGCGGCTGGCGAAATGCTGCTGCATGAAGCTGGCAGACCGCCGGTCTAGGGCCTGCCTATCGCGTTCACCCCGCCTGGGAACCCAGCCCTCCGCGCAGCGTGCGCTCAGAAATGTCTACCCCAACGAAAAGCGGCGGAGCTGGTATGCTCCGCCGCTTATTGTGCAAACTGCTGTTTGATTTAGCAGCTACAGGTTAATGTCCGCCGCCTTCATGTCCACCACCGCCGCCGCCGTGCGATCCGCCACCGGCGCCGCCGGATTGATGTCCACCACCACCACCGCCGCCACCGTGCGACCCGCCGCTAGGAGCTGCGTGTGAAGCTGGCGCTGCGTGCGGAGCCGGAGCCGAGTGTGATGCCGGAGCATTGGTGCGGGCCCCTTGAGTACGACCTGCGCTGGGACGCTCCCCGCCGCCGCCACCACCGCGCGCAAAATTGCTGCGATTGGCCGCCGCGCCGCCGCCGCCGCGATAGCTGCCGCCACCACCTTCAGAGAACCGATGGCCGCCCCAGCCGTGGCCGTAGCCCCATCCGGCCCATGGGCCCATGCCCAGGAAGATGCCGTTGTAGAAGTATCCCGGCCCGTAGTAGCCATAGGGCGAGCAGGCGTAGGGCGCATAGTCGTAGTAGCCGTACGCGCAGCTTGGTTGGATGCCGAGGTTGATCACAACCTGCGCCTTAGCCGCTGGCATCAACGCCAGACCGGCGAGCAGTGCCGTTGTACCGAAGAATATCTTGATTCCACGCATGTGAGACCCCCCTTAAGGTGTCTGCTTTAAAAGTGGGGTGCTTTGGTGCCGTCAGGATCGACCCGGCAACAGCAGCCTACATAAGGGGTTGGGTCCGCACATGAATTCCCCGCAACTTGATCAGGTCCATCATGGATCTGCCCTTACGTTTCTCACTCTAGCCGCCTGCATCGCAGCGGTCTGAGCAATAGGGACCATCTCCTCTGAAGCAGCGGCCGGCACGCAAGCTCTTGTAAGCGTATGCTTGGGATAGCAACCCGTTTCTCCCTTCTCGCCTTCGGCACTCCAGGCTTCGCTTCAGACGAGCATCTTTCAGGCACGCAACCAATCCACTGGAGCGGCCATGAGCCTCATCAAAAAAAGCGATGCAGAGAACCACCTGTCTCCGCAAGTTTGTTCGAAGATCCATTTGTGCGAGCCTGTGAGCCAACCCGATGCAACCGGCTACTCCGTGCCTGAGACGGACGCGGTCAAGGTCGATCCGCCTGACTTTGTCCAGGATTTCGTCGCAGAACATTCATCATCTGACGCAGCAGCCAAGCCCGGAGATCATTTGCCCGGTTCCTTCCGCCCTGAGGCGCCCAAAGTCTCGAAAAGCGCTAAAGCTTGAATCTGCACTCCGTTTTCCTGCGCAACCACTGCGTTCTTCCCGACCGGTTGGATCCGCTGCGGGAGCCCTGCGGCGAACACTGGACCATTGTGGTGGAGATCACGGCGTCGATATTCGACACCATGATCCGCCAGATGGGCTGGCACTTTCTGTGGGTGCACCGCCCTTGCATAGGAAAAGGATTCGGGTTCACAAAGGAAGCTGCGACCCAGCGAGCTTTAGCGAAGGCCCTGAACGGCGTGGCGCGACGATTCAACGCCTCCGAACTGATTGAAGTTGGAGCCCGGAAACATTTAGGCTTTCACACCGCCAAAGTCACCTTGCAACCCCGCCAGGTCCAGCAATACACATGGCTGGAAATTGCAGAGGAATGGCATCAATTGGCAGTGCCCTTTCGATAAGCCCGCAACCGGTCTCATCCATGTCTAGACAGATCGCAGGGCGAGTATGGAACCCGGGAAGAATGCGGGGCCCATGCATTCGGCGAATGGATGCCTCTTATTGATCAGACCGGTCCTGGTGGAAAAGCGTACAACAGCCACACGGTGAGCCACGCGCCACCCATCCGCGCCAATGCGAGCGCGGCGTATCTCAAGCGCAAATCGATTCCCGCATGAAGAGAGGTCAGAATGTCCTTCCCTGAAACGAAAGCTTCCGAGGTACAGGCTCAAATTACGGATACGTCCGATTCATTGTTCGCGCCGGAAGCCAGCCGCCTGCCTTTGCCCACGCGCATTGCGTTCGTGGGAAATTATCTGCCGCGCGAGTGTGGCATTGCCACGTTCACGACCGACCTGTGTAGCGCGCTCGCAGCCGAATACGGCGAAGGACGCCTGTTCGCTATTCCCGTCAACGACCCCGATTCCAGCTACGATTATCCGCAACAAGTGCGCCTGGAACTGACGCAGGAGGACATTGCATCTTACGAGCGTGCCGCCGATTTTCTTAACTTCAACAGCAACGATCTGGTCTGCCTGCAACATGAATACGGCATCTACGGCGGCGCCGCGGGCCGCAACATTCTGGTTTTGCTGCGCAGGCTGAAGATGCCGCTAGTCACTACGCTGCACACGGTTCTGCGCCAGCCGGACTCCAATCAACGCATCGTGCTCGAAGAAATCGCCCAGCTTTCCGATCGCCTGGTGGTCATGAGTGAGCTTGCGGCGCAATTGTTGCGCGAAGTGTATGCGGTTCCCGCGGGAAAGATTGATGTGATTCCGCACGGCGTGCCCGACATGCCTTTCATGGATCCCAACTACTTCAAGGACAAGTTCGGCACCGAAGGCAAATCCGTTCTGCTCACATTCGGCTTGCTCTCTCCCAACAAGGGGATTGAAAACGTGATTCGCGCGCTGCCGGCAATTCTGGCGCGGCATCCTAACGTCACGTATATCGTTTCCGGAGTGACCCACCCTCATGTTCGCCGGCGCGAAGGCGAGCGCTACCGCGAAGAGTTGCAGGCGCTGGCCGCCGAGCTTGGTGTTTCTTCCAATTTGATTCTGAACAATCGCTTTGTGAGCAATGAAGAGCTTGTGGAGCACGTGGGCGCGGCGGATATTTACATCACGCCTTACCGGCAGGAAGCGCAGGTCGTCTCCGGCACGCTGGCCATCGCGCTGGGAGCCGGCAAAGCAATCGTCTCCACACCTTACTGGCACGCCAAGGAACTGCTCGCGGATAAGCGCGGCGTACTTGTCCCATTCGACAAACCAGAAGCTATTGCAGAAGCGGTCATCGCATTGCTGGAAAATGATGCGGAGCGCCATGCCATGCGCAAGCGCGCCTATCTCTACTCTCGCGGAACTACCTGGCCGAAGACGGCGCGGGCCTACATGGAGACCTTTCAGCGGGCACGCTTTGAGCGCTCGTTGCAGCCGAGGGCTGCCCATCCCGACGATGCCACGCTAAGCCTGATCGACCCCAATGAACACTGGCCGGTTTTGAACACCGGCCATCTGTGCGCCATGACCGACGACACCGGCATGTTGCAGCACGCCATCTTCTCCTTGCCCTACACACAAGAGGGCTATACCACCGACGACAATGCGCGCGCACTCATCGTGTCCACTCTTCTGGATAAGCGTGACGGACCCGAGCACTGCGAGAACCATCTCCATCTCTCACGCCGCTACCTCGCTTTTCTCTGGCTCGCATTTCATCCCGATACCGGTCGCTTCAGGAACTTCCTCGGCTACGACCGCACATGGCTGGAAGATGTCGGTTCAGAAGATAGTCATGGACGCGCGCTTTGGTCTTTGGGATCGGTACTTGGTCAATCGCAGATTGTGGGATTGCGGGGAGCGGCAGGGAGACTTTTTGAGGCCGCCGCACCTGCAGTTTTGAAGTTCAGCAGTCCGAGGGCGTGGGCATTCAGCGTTCTCGGTTTGCAGGCCTATCTCGACTGGTTCCCCGGCGACAGGGCCATCCAGGGCATTCGCAACACCCTCGCCAATCGCCTGCTGGATATTTACGAGCACAGCCACTCCGAAACCTGGCATTGGTTCGAGAAAAGTCTTTCGTACTCCAATGCGCGGCTCTCGCAAGCACTCATCCTGGCCGGTGGACGCAGCAAGAACAGAAAGATGTTCGACGCGGGACTCAAGTCTCTCGCGTGGCTCGTCGCTGCTCAGCACTGCGGTGATCCGGAAATCTTTGTGCCCATCGGCTCCAGCCGATGCTACACCGAGGGCGGGGAGAAGCCCCGCTTCGATCAGCAGCCCGTCGAAGCCTGCGCCACCATCTCTGCTTGCCTTGAGGCATACAGGTTCACGCGCGAAGAGCGCTGGATCGACGAAGCCCATTGCGCCTTCCGTTGGTTCCTGGGCAAGAACGACCTGCAGGTGCCCCTTTACGATGCCACAACCGGCGGATGCAAAGACGGACTGCATCCCGACCGCGTCAACGAAAATCAGGGAGCGGAATCAACGCTTTCGTTCCTCATGGCGCTCCTGGAAATGCAGCGAGCGAAAGTGACCCACGCAAAAGAAACCCATCAGGAAATGAGTGTCTCCCACTGAATCCAGTTATTCAACCACCGGACTTGCCAGACGCGACTGCATTAGAGCAACTGCAACCAGGAGCATGTCCTGACCTTCCTTTGCTCACACGTTACTCCGACAATCCGATTCTTAGCGGTCACGATTGGCCCTATGCGGTGAACAGCGTCTTCAACCCGGCAGCCGTGCTCCTGCCCGATGGGGACACGTTATTGCTTTGCCGCGTGGAAGACCGCAGCGGCCTGTCGCACTTGTGCGCGGCACGTTCAAAGAATGGCGTGAACGGATGGCGTATTGATGCCGAGCCCACGCTGATGGCCAAACCGCTTGAATACCCTGAAGAGGTTTGGGGCATCGAAGATCCACGCATCACCTGGGTCCCGGAACTCGAGCAGTATGCCGTGGCGTACACTTCTTTCGCGCGCGGCGGTCCGGGAGTTTCTCTCGCGCTCACCAGGGACTTCAGAAGTTTTGAGCGCTTCGGCGTCATCATGCCGCCCGAAGATAAGGATGCCGCGCTGCTGCCGCGAAGAATCAACGGCTACTGGGCGATGATCCACCGTCCCATGACGGCCACCGGCGCCCATATGTGGATCTCGTACTCTCCCGACCTGCGGCACTGGGGCAGTCACAAAGTCATCCTTCAGGCGCGGCGCGGCGGATGGTGGGATGCGAACAAGATTGGCCTGTGTTCTCCGCCCATCGAAACGCCGGAGGGCTGGCTGATGATCTACCACGGTGTGCGGGTAACGGCCTCGGGAAGCATCTATCGCCTGGGCCTGGCGCTCTTCGATCTTGAACATCCTGAGATCTGCCTCAAACGAGGGAACTCGTGGATTTTTGGTCCTGACGCTCCCTACGAGCGCGTCGGAGATGTGCGTGACGTCGTGTTTCCCTGCGGCCAAACCATCGGCGCGGACGGCGATACCATCAACCTCTATTACGGAGCAGCCGATTCCAGCGTGGCTTTGGCCACGGGCAGCATCCGTTGTCTTCTCAGCTGGCTCGACGCCAATTCCAGCGCAGGAGACGGAACCAACCAGTGATGCCTGCCATCCTTACTTTGAAAGGGGATCTCCGATGACCGCAGAAGCGATGACGTGGCCGCTTTGGCTGCCGAGAGTGCTCTGGTTACGGCGAAAGTGCCCCCGCTGCAAATCGGTTGAGTTCAAACCTGCCGAGCTGCGCCCTTACGATGCTCTCCTTGGCTTGTTTTTCCTCCGCCCGGTGCGCTGCAAGTTCTGCTGGCGCCGGTACTACTGGATATCCCTGCGAGGCGCGGAGTGAGCATCCCGGTATACGACTCCGGTCCCACCTCGAATGACCTTCTGGAAAGCAGGGTCGTGGAAAACAACGCGAGAGCGCTGAGCGGTCTGGTTGTTGCTCAAAATGCGGGACATGTGCCGAGCATCGAAATTGCGCCGGCCGTCAGTGCGGGAATAATATAGACGCTTAAGACTGGCGGCCGCGGGCTGCGCCTGCTCCATGCAAAAGTCGGGGAGAGAGGACTTGAATCTACGGCCTCCTGGTCCAGAACCAAATGAAATTCAAAGTCTAAGCGCTTCATCTGATGCCGCTCAGTAACAAAATACCGAACTTTCTCTCGTCCTCAAAAGTACCGAGGTTGTACCGTGAATACAGAACAGGTGACTGCCGGACTCGCTGGCGCGTCTGTCTTGCAGGTATCTGCCGATTGCCGGTTGGTTTTGTGTCCTGATGACTTTTCAAAGTCAGAAATGGTTATTTCGGCGCCTCAATCATTGCTTTCTATGTTCTGGTCATGAGGTGAATAATGGCACTCGTTTCTGTTAACAAAGCAGCTGAATTGACTCGTCGCATTCGCAGCCGCGAGGCTCGCATCGGTATTGTCGGGATGGGCTACGTCGGTCTGCCGCTAACCTTGTTGTTCAGCGAGGAGCGCTTTCGGGTTACCGGATTCGACATCGATGCACGCAAGGTCGACACGCTGAACCAGGGTGGCTCCTACATTGTCCGCATCCCTGCCACCGAGGTGCAGCTGGCTCGTGAGAATGGCTTCACGGCGACCACTGACTACGCGCAGATCGCCGAGATGGATGCCGTCATCATCTGCGTGCCGACTCCGCTGAACGAGTACCACGAGCCGGACCTGAGCTATGTCACCGGAACCGTGGAGAGTATCGCGCCGCACATCCACGACGGGCAACTCATCGTGCTGGAAAGCACAACTTACCCAGGTACAACGGAGGAAATTGTCGTCCCTATCCTGGAGAATGGAAATCGATCCGGATTGCGAGTAGCGAGGGACGCAGAAAGCTCTGGTATCTATATTGCTTTCTCTCCGGAACGCGAGGACCCAGGCAACGACACGACTGCGCGCCGCGATATCCCGAAGGTAGTCGGTGGATGCGGTCCCATCGCGCGTGACCTGACGGCTGCCCTTTATGGCTCCATCTTTAACCGCACGGTGCCGGTCTCTTCGCCCGCAACTGCGGAAATGACCAAACTCCTCGAAAACATCTACCGCTGCGTCAACATTGCTCTCGTCAACGAGCTCAAGCAGCTTTGCATGAGGATGAATATCGATCTGTTTGAAGTGATCGATGCCGCCAAGACGAAGCCCTTTGGATTCCAGGCCTTCTATCCAGGGCCGGGACTCGGCGGACATTGTATTCCGATTGATCCGTTCTACCTCTCATGGAAAGCGAAAGAATTTGACTTCCACACACGCTTTATTGAGCTTGCGGGGGAGATCAACGAGAACATGCCAAACTTCGTTGTCGACCATGTCATCGAAGCCATGAATCAGCAGGGCAAGGCGCTCCGTGGCGCCCGCATCCTCATCCTCGGTATGGCCTACAAGCGGGACATTGACGATCTGCGCGAATCGCCGGCACTCACCATCATCGAGCTGCTGCAAAAGCGCGGAGCGCGTGTCGAATACAACGATCCCTTCTTCCCGACGGTTGGCAAAGGCCGTAAGTACGACCTGAATATGACCAGCACACCTCTGGAGAAGATTCCCGAATTCGATTGTGTTGTGATCGTCACCGATCACTCGCAGTATGACTATCGCGCAATTGTCGATCAGGCAAAGTTGGTGGTCGACACGCGCAATGCAACCAAGGGAATCGTAGCGGCGAACGTCTTCAGGTGCTAGATCGCAGGCTCCCGCCGTCCTTTCTGAGCCGGCATGCTTCGATGAATCTCCAAATTACCCGCTCCCATTGGCGCTACTGGTATTCGGATGCCCGTTTATAGCTTTAACCCGATGACAGATCGCCGCTGGGATGCACTGCTCGCATCCCATCCGCGATCGAGCGTGTTTCACCGTAGAGAATGGTTGCAGACGCTGGCCGATACCTACGGCTATCAGCCGATTGCAATCACGAGTGCAGAGCCAGGGAAACCTCTCTCCGATGGGATTGTTTTCTGCGAGGTCGAAAGTTGGATCACCGGTAAGCGTCTGGTATCGCTTCCATTTTCAGACCATTCCGAGCCGCTGCTGAGCGAAGCAAGCAGCGACCATGAGTTCGTGGAGTGGCTCGTCAATGCAACTAAGAAGAGACGCCTCCGCTACATCGAACTCCGGCCAATTGAGTGGAGCAGTCCGGCAGGATCCTTGTCCGCGGGCCAGTCTTTCTGGCTGCACACACTCGATCTGACCAAGCCACTCGAAGAACTTTTCAAGAATCTCGATAAGAACAATCTGCAGCGCCGGATCCACAAGGCGGAACGTGAGAACCTGGAATACGAGAAAGGCTCTTCAGAGCAGTTGCTCGATGAGCTCTTCGAATTACTCATCATTACCAGGCGCCGGCATCAACTTCTGCCGCAACCAAGAAGTTGGTTTCGCAACCTGGCAAGAAACTTCGCTTCAGACTTTGAGATTCGTGTAGTACGTAAGGACGGACACGCGATTGCCGCGATCGTCACGCTCCGTCATCGACACACGATCGTTTACAAATACGGCTGCTCCGATGAGAAGTTTCACTATCTTGCAGGCATGCCCTTCCTGTTTTGGAAGATTATTTCCGAGGGGAAGGCCGAGCAGGCTTTAGAAATGGATTTCGGACGAACTGAGCCGGAAAATGAAGGTCTCTTAAGATTCAAAGACCAATTTGGAGCGACGCGTAGGCAGATCACGTATCTCCGGTATTCCCAGACGAATAAGGAAGCGAGCTCTATTTCTTCCCACGTGCCGTATGCGGGAAAGATATTTTCCGTCTTGCCCGGGGCCGTTTCCTGGCGCCTTGGCAGTATGTTGTACCGGCATATGGGCTAAGCGCGGTTTCGTTTTTCCATTGTTAAGCGGAACCATGACGAACGCAGAGGGCAGGTCAGAGGCTTATCCAATCTCCAGGTCCTTTCCATTCCTGGCGACGGTACGCATCGCAGATGCAGAGTCTATCCTCCGGTCAGGAAAGTGAGTCTGAAAGATCGCTACCGCCGCCATCGCCTCGATTTCGCATGTGGCATTGTCGATTTGTCACGCGCCATTCGCGGGCAGCGTTCTCCTCTGCTTCCAATTGACTTTTGCCTTCATGTGAACGAACTGTGTGTCGCTCTCAGAATCTTCCCAGCACGCCCTACCAGTTGAAGACCGCCTTCATGCCGCTGCAGCCGCTCGATCACGCCGCTCTCAACGAGTTGATCGCTCCGGGCTTGTAGCCTGCCGCCCGGCAGCTAACGGCAAGGTGCGATGCAGCGCGTCATCCCTGCATCTATCGATCCTTCCATCCCCGCCCTCTTGCGGACAGTGAACGTAGTGTCTTCTCCATCCAGCTTCGCAATTCCTCAAGCAGCGGCCTGGCTCGCGCCAGGCGAACACTCATCCTGAGCTCGGCGGGCTTGCCGTGGATCTCTTCTTCGATGGCGTAGAGAGCTCCGATCCTGGCCGACGCTTCGGTGGTTGTGGGCGAGGCATGGATGACATGGATCTCGTGGAACTTGCGCCGGGCATGAGCCCAGCAGGCGGCTTTATATATGGTCGCCGTACAGATGATGGAACCCGGCATACGGGTCCGCCTGCAGAGCGCCCGTGAAGCTCAGATGCCAGTGTGGATGTTCGTTCTTGCGGTCTTCCGAGTAGGCGAACCACACCGCTGGCGCAGTCTGCTCTCCCACCGGCCTGTCGTCGCGCACATACGTCCAGAGGCGCCATGACGAATGGGAAGAGGATCTGTGGTCGAGCAGAGGCGAAGACGGCGCAACTGAAGGGTAAGCAAGCCCAGGATTGAATGTCGGCCGTCGCACGATTTCTCGCTTCAAAAGGACATACACAATTTGAGCCAGGGCTGCAGCGAGCCGGCACAAGCCGATCGGCGTGGCTTTCCTGTGTCTAGGTTTAGTGTGCGCTTACTATGGTAATGAAACTTTAGTGTATTTAGTACCCAAGTAATTAGCACTAATTAGAGCCTCTGGGTAACCTAAAAGAGTAACCCAAGTACCTCGAATGATTATGGTGATGCAATTGACCACCCGCTGCAGTACTTTCCTCTGCGTTTCTCCTAGTGTGCTTCGCCGTCGAGCGATGCAACTCATTCTAGCTCTAGCACTTACTAGCATTTTCTTCCTGTGCGGTTGCGGCGGCGCGGCCGTCATGGGCAGCACGGAGAATAAAGTGGCTTCGGGAACGCTTGTCGCGTCGACGAGCAACCTGGCTTTCGGGACTGTGGCCGTGGGACAGACCGCGAGCGCCACCATCACGTTTCAGAACCAAGGGACGGCTCCCGTCCATGTCTCCCTGGTGAACGTGAGCGGGCAGTATTTCTCGTCGACTCTTAGCCCGACTAGCCTGCCGTTGACGATTGCGGCGAACAGCAGCTACAACCTGGCCGTGCAATTCAATCCGGGCGCGGCGGGATCGCTGTCGGGACAAGTGACGGTGACGAGCGATGCGTCGAGTGGATCTTCGACTGCCGTGACCTTCAGCGGCACGGGAATGCCGGTTCCCACCGGGGTCAACTGCGCCACCAGCGCCATGACTGGAGCAGGGACTGACAGCTGCACGGTGACGTTAAATGCGGCGGCAGCCAGCGGCGGACTGACCGTCAACCTGTCAAGCAACAGTGCGGCCGTGACGGTGCCAGCTTCGGTCAATGTTCCGGCTGGAGAGACGAGTGCCGGTTTTACGGCGACGGTGAATTCCGTGAGCACGGCGCAGGACGTGGCGGTGACAGCGAATGTGGCTGGAATTTCACAATCGTTTGCGCTCGAGTTGGGTGCGGTGGCGCCCATCCTGAGCGTTAACACGAGCAGCGTGGCATTTGGATCGGTGAACGTGAGTTCGGAAGCCACGCAGTCGGTCGTGGTGACGTCAACCGGCAATGCACCGGTGACCGTAAGTGGTGCCACGGTGACGGGGAGCGGTTTTTCAGTGGCGGCAGACAGCCTGCCGATTACCTTGAATCCCAACCAGACGGCGACATTGACGGTGCAATTCGATCCGACCGCGGCTGGTGCGGTGTCCGGTTCGCTGACGCTGTCGACGAACTCGTCCGACGCGAAATCAAAGATCGTCAATCTGACGGGAAAAGGCATGCCGATGCTGGCCGGGTTGACCTGCTCCAGCGGTTCCATGACGGGCGCGGGAACGGATAGTTGCACCGCGACGTTAAACACTGTCACGGCGGGTAGCGGGTTCACCGTAAGCCTGTCGAGCAGCAGTTCGTCTGTGACGGTGCCGGCTTCCATCACTATCCCGGCAGGGCAAACCAGCGCCGCGTTTACGGCGACTGTGAGTTCGGTGACCACAACGCAGAGCGCGACGCTGACGGCAAGCGCCGGCAGCAGCACGAAGACCTTTACACTGCAACTCGGATCGGGCATTCCAACGCTGGCCATGAGCGCTTCGACGGTCGCGTTTGGCAACGTAAATGTGAACTCGGCGACGACGCAGACGCTTACCCTGTCATCGACTGGGACGGCGGCAGTGACGATCAGCGCGGACGCAGTGAGCGGAACGGGATTCTCCGTCTCCGGAGCAAGCTTCCCGTTGACGCTGAATCCCAATCAGACGGCCACACTGACGGTGCAGTTCGATCCGACTGCGGCAGGCGCGGCGTCCGGTTCGCTGACATTGACCAGCAACTCGTCGACGGGAACTTCAACTGCGGTAAGCTTC
>Ga0181529_10006150_pt1 | contig 12303 bp, 6 predicted proteins | sample PEATcosm2014_Bin_36_FD_119763 | JGI IMG/M metagenome (GOLD analysis project Ga0181529, IMG submission 119763) | Peatland microbial communities from MTU Mesocosm Facility, Houghton, MI, USA - PEATcosm2014_Bin10_30_metaG | ecosystem: Environmental > Terrestrial > Soil > Wetlands > Peat | place... | reverse complement strand
GTAGATGTTGCGCAAATCGATCATCAGCGGGCGTTTGAGAAGAGACTTCACGCGCGCCAGATCGAGCGCGCGGAACTCGTTCCACTCAGTGAGGATCGCGACGCCGTCCGCGCCGTCGAGCGCGTCGTAGGCATCCTTATGGAGGTCGAGATTCAGCCGCTTCTTGGCTTCCTTCGCCCCTTCGGGATCGAAGGCCTGGATGCGCGCGCCTTTGTTCTGCAGATACGGCACGATGACCAGACTGGGCGCGTCGCGCATATCGTCGGTGTTCGGCTTGAAGGTGAGGCCCAGCACGGCGATGGTTTTTCCGGATACGCCGCTGAATGCGCGTTCGATCTTTTCCGCCATCTGCTGCTTGCGCTCGGCGTTGACGGCCACCACCGCCTCGACGATGCGGATCGGCGTGCCGTATTCCTGCGCCGTCTTGAGCAGCGCCAGCGTGTCCTTGGGAAAGCAGGCGCCGCCGAAACCGGGGCCCGCGTGCAGGAACTTGTTGCCGATGCGTCCATCGAGCCCCATGCCGCGCGCCACGTCCTGTACGTCGCCGCCGACCTTTTCGCACAGGCTGGCCATCTCGTTGATGAAGGTGATTTTGGTCGCCAGAAAGGCGTTGGACGCGTATTTGATCAGTTCCGAGGTTTCGAGGGTGGTGAAGAGGATGGGAGTCTCGTTCAGAAAGAGCGGGCGGTAGACTTCCTTCATCACCGCGCGGGCGCGTTCGGATTCGCAGCCTACCACGACGCGGTCCGGTCGCCTGAAATCCTCGATCGCCGAGCCTTCGCGCAGGAACTCCGGATTGGAGGCGACGTCGAAATCCGCGTCGGGACGCAGTTTGCGGATGATCTTCTCCACCTTCCGGTTGGTGTCGACGGGAACCGTCGATTTGGTGACGATCACGGCATAGTTTGAAAGACTGGCGGCGATTTCCTCGGCCACGGCGAAGACATAGCTCAGGTCCGCATGACCGTCGCCGCGCCGGCTGGGCGTGCCGACGGCGATGAACACCGCTTCGGCGCCCGGAACGACCTTCTTCAGATCGGTCTCGAACGACAGCCGGCCTGCCTTGACGTTGGTGGCGACGACTTCCTCCAGGCCCGGCTCGTAGATCGGCATGACGCCATGCTTCAGCCCGGCGATCTTGTCGGCGTCGTTGTCTATGCAGACCACGTCATGGCCGAATTCCGAGAGACACGCCCCCGAGACGAGGCCGACATATCCGCTTCCGATCATCACAATACGCATGGACCGTACTCCTGGCTGACTGGTGTAGCCGCAAACCCTCCGGAAAACCCGCGGTTGCACTCGCTATATCGCACAAACGTGCGACCGCGAAAGTAACGAAAATTATCATTCGTTGACAAAAGCGCGGTAAGATCGCCCCGGCTTGAGTTGGGCGTCATGATCGAAGTTCGCGATCTCGTTTACGAGTACCCGTCGGTGCGCGCGTTGAAGGGCATTTCCCTTCATGTGGCGCCGCAGACCATCACCGCCTTGGTCGGTCCCAACGGCGCGGGCAAGACCACGCTCTTGCGCTGTCTTGCCGCGTTGGAACCGCCTTATTCGGGCCGCGTGACGATCGACGGGCTCGACACCTTGCAGGCCCCGCGCGCGATCCACGCCCGGCTGGGCTATCTGCCTGACTTCTATGGCCTTTATGACGCGCTGAGCGTCAGACGCGTTCTAAACTATGCGGCCCGCGCCCGCGGGATCGCTCCGGCCCTGGTCGCCGGCGCGGTGGAGAAGGCGGCGGGGCACGTCGGCCTACTGGACCGGCTGGAAGCCAGGGCCGGCGAGCTGTCGCGCGGCCTGCGCCAGAGACTGGCCATTGCCCAGGCCATCGTCCACGAGCCGCGCGTGCTGCTGCTCGACGAACCGGCCGCCGGCCTCGATCCGCAGGCGCGGCGCGACCTCTCCGTGCTGCTGCTGATGCTCAAGGACGCAGGCATGACCCTGGTCGTGTCCTCCCACATTCTGGCCGAGCTGGAAGATTATTGTTCGGAAATGATCATTATCGAGGCCGGCCTGATCGTGGGCGGACAGGCGATCAAAGTGCGCGACGTGGAGCGTCCGCGCTATATCCTGGAAGTCGCCACCGCGCGCAGCGACCTGCGCGAATTCCTGGCCGTCCGCGCCGGCGTCGATGTGATCGAGGCCGACGATTACCATGCCCTCATCACCCATACGAAGAATGCGGCGGCGCGCGCCAAGCTGATCCGCGACCTGCTGGCGTCGGGCTTTGAGGTGTCGAGCTTCGGGGAGTCCACCAAGGCGTTGGAAGACGCTTATTTCAAGCAGGTGGGGCAGGGCTCATGAACCCGGAATTCCAACGCAATCTGTGGCTGGAATTGACGCCGCGCCGGATGTTCCTGATGGCGGTGGTGCTGGCGCTGGTCTTCTTCGCCGCCGCGCTGACGGAAGGCATGGTCAGCGGGCCGGGAGAGGCGGCGCGCTGGCTCTATTATCTGATCGTCGTGGTCTGGGGCACGCGCAACGCGGCGTTGAGCGTGGTAGGCGAGATTCGCGACCGAACCTGGGACGGCCAGCGGCTGTCCTCGCTCGGCGCCGGCGCCATGACCTGGGGCAAGTTGTTCGGCTCCACGATCTACAACTGGTTCGGCGGTGCGATCTGCCTGGCCGTCATCCTGGTCGATCTTCTGGGCAACCGCGGCGCGGCCGTGGCGTTGATCGAACTGGTCTATTACCTCGCCATCGGCGTGATCGCGCAGGCGGCCGCTCTCCTTGCCAGCCTGATCGCCGCCGGACGCCGCCAGGCCCATTCGCAGTTCGAGGTCTTTCTCTATCAGGCCGTCGGCCTCGCCGCGGCGATTGCCGCCTATCTCGTCTGGTCGACCGCCGATCCCGCCGGCTCCATGCTTGCCCGCGCGGCGCCGATCGATTTCATCGTCTGGTGGGGGTTGGCGCTGGACGCGCGCGCCTTCCTGCTTTTGTCGCTCGCGATTTTCACCGCCTGGACGCTGACGGGCTGCGTGCGCCAGATGAAGCTTGAACTCAAAATGCGCAACGGCCCGTTCGTCTGGCTGGGATTCCTGTTGTTCATCGGCCTCTATGTGGCGGGTTTCGACGCATGGCTCTCCGGCTTTGGCGCATTGGCACATCTCGATGTGGTGGCGAGCCGCTTGCTGCTGGCCGGCACGACGTTCGGCGCACTCGCTTATCTGATGGTGTTCCTCGAACCCAAGGATCGGGTGCACTACCGTTGGCTGGGACGCGCGTTCGCCAAATTCCAATTCGGACCGGCGCTGGCGGGCCTGCAAGGCTGGATGACGGCCGCTCTGGCCACGCTCGGCGTCGGAATTGCGCTGCTCGTCTGGCTGGGACACACGCCGCCGGATCAGGCGGCGGTCGGCGCGATGCTGGGATTCCTCAGCCGCGACATGGCGCTCGTAGTGCTGGCCAGCATGCTGTCGCGCCGCAAAAGCGGCGATATCGCCGCGATTGCAATTCTATTCGCGCTTTACATTCTGCTTCCGGCCATCGTCAAAGGCCTGAATTACGAAACGAGCCTGGTGTTCTTCTTCCCGCGCGCCAGCGATCCGCTCTGGCTGTCGCCGGCCTTGGCGTGGGGTGAAGCAGTGCTCGCGATGGTGCTGGCAGCAGGCAAATTGGCGCTGTCGGAAGAAAAAACGCGGGCGACGAGCGCCTGATTATCCCGCTCTCAAATACCGCACCGCTTCATCGCGACCGAAAAGATAGAGCAGCACGCGCAAGGCGTCGCCGCGCGGCGAACGCAAATCGGGATCGCGCGACAGCACCAGCTTGGCGTCGTCGCGCGCCGCCGCCAGCAATTCGCCATGTGCCGCAAGATCGGCCATACGGAATTCCACCTCGCCGCTCTGGCGCGTGCCGAGCAGTTCGCCGGGGCCGCGCAAGCGCAAATCCTCTTCGGCGATGACGAACCCGTCGTCGGTCTCGCGCAAGGTTTTCAGCCGCGCCTTGGCGGTTTCGCCCAGCGGCGGTTGGTAGACCAACAGGCAGCTTGAGCGCTTGTCGCTGCGCCCCACGCGCCCGCGCAACTGGTGCAGCTGAGCCAAGCCGAAGCGTTCGGCGTGCTCCACCACCATGATCGTCGCCTCGGGCACGTCGACGCCCACTTCGATGACCGTGGTGGCGACCAGAATCGCGATCTCGCCGGACTTGAATTTTTCCATCGCCGCGTCGCGCTCGGCCGCTTTCATTTGGCCATGCACCAGGCCCACTTTCGGCCCCAGCGCCTGCTTCAGTTCGACCGCGCGTTCCTCGGCGGCGGCGAGATCGATCTTCTCGGATTCCGCCACCAACGGGCACACCCAATAGGCGCGCGCGCCCACCGCAATCGCCTTGCGCAGATGTTCCACTACTTCATCCAGCCGTTCCGTCGGCAGCACGCGCGTGTCCACGGATTTGCGGCCGGGCAGGCGGCCATGCAGCCGCGACACGTCCATGTCGCCATAGGCCGTAAGCGCCAGGGTGCGCGGGATGGGCGTTGCCGTCATCACCAGTACGTCGACCAGCTTTTCGCCCTTGCCTTGCAGGGTCATCCGCTGATGCACGCCGAAGCGGTGCTGCTCGTCGACTACCGCCAAGCCCAGGTCGCGGAAGGCAACGTCTTCCGAGAACAGCGCATGGGTGCCGACCAGGATATCGATCTCGCCCTTGGCGAGCGCCTCCATCATCGCCTCGCGCGACGGCCCGCGTTCGCGCCCGGTGAGCAGCGCCATGCGTACGCCGGCGGCCTCAGCCATCGGCTCCAGCGCGGCCATATGCTGACGGGCGAGAATTTCGGTGGGCGCCATCAGCGCGCCTTGCGCGCCCGCTTCCACCGCGCCGAGCAGCGCCAGCATGGCGACCACGGTTTTTCCCGCGCCCACGTCGCCTTGCAGCAGCCGCAGCATCCGTGTGTCGGAGGCCATGTCGGCCTCGATCTCGGCCAAGGATTGCGTCTGCGCTTCGGTGAGCGCGAAGGGCAGGGCGACCAGCGCCTTGGCTTTCAAATGCCCGTCACCTTTGAGCACGCGCCCTTTGGCGGCGCGCATATGGGCGCGGATCAGGATCAGGGCGAGCTGGTTCGCCAGAAGTTCGTCATAGGCCAGTCGCGAGCGTTCGGGCGTAGTGGGCGCCAGATCGGTCTCGTGAACGGGCGCGTGGGCTTTGCGCAGCGCCTCGGCGAATGGCGGCCAGCCGCGCGCCTTGAGGTACGAGGGGTCCTGCCATTCGGGCGTCGCCGGCACCTTTTCCAGCGCCCCGCGGATCGCCTTGGCCAGCGACTTGCCGGGAAGGTTTTCGGTCAGCGCGTAAACCGGCTCGTGCAGCGGAAGTTCGGCCTCTTGCTCCGGCGGCAGCACGTAATCGGGATGGGGCATCTGCAGGCGGTTGTTGAAGCGCTCGATGCGGCCGCTGACGATGCGCCGCGAGCCGGCGGGCAACGCCTTGGTCAGATAATCGAGATTGGCATGGAAGAAGACGAGTTCGATCGTGGCGGTATCGTCCGAGCAGCGCACGCGATAGGGCTGGCGCCTGTCGCGCGGCGGCAGATGGTCGAGCACGTTGACGGTCACGGTGGCGATGCGCCCGGCTTCGGCCGCGATCAGCTTGGGGCGGTAGGAGCGGTCGACCACGCCCGTCGGTAGATCGAAGATCAGGTCGACCAGCCGCCTGCCCGCAACCTGCGCGATCAGTTTTTCCAGCCGTGACCCGACGCCCGGCAGGGTGCGCGTCTCGGCGAAAAGGGGGAACAGAATCGAGGGTCGCATGGTGAGGGTAGGATAATCAAACCGCGACAGTTCGTCATCGTGGCGCTTTCATACCCTTCGACAAGGTCAGGGTGAAGGGAGTAGCAAAACTCCCCTCATGCTGAGCTTGTCGAAGCATGACGGGCGCGCCTTGCTGCGTCGTTTCCACTGGTTCCGCTGCCCGCCGCGCGCTATACCCCGCCCATGACTGGCAGCGAAAAAGGTGGCTCTTCGGAGGTCCGCCGCAAACGGCTATTGTTCCGGGCCCAGCGGCGGGGCTTCAAGGAGGTCGATCTGATCTTCGGAACCTTCGCCGCGCGCGAACTGGCGGGCCTGGACGAAACCGGGCTGGACCAGCTCGAAGCGCTTCTCGACGCGCCGGACCAGGAGGTTTTTTCCTGGCTCAAGGGCGATGCGCCGGTGCCCGCTTCCTACGACACTCCTGTCTTTGCACGGCTGAAGAACCTGTGCATGCGTAAGAACCCGACGTGGAACGTGTAAGCTATATCGCCCGGTCCGAGGGCCGTCTCACGGTCACCGGCGCGCCGGAGGGCTACGATGCCTGGCTGGCGGCGGAAGCGGCTCTGCGCCTGAAAGGGCTGGTGCTGTTCGTCGCCTCCGACGATTTGCGAGCCGCCGGCGCGGTCGAGGCGATGCGCTTCTTCGCGCCCGGCACTACGGTTCTGTCCTTTCCGGCCTGGGACTGCCTGCCTTACGACCGCGTGTCCCCCAAGCCCGACATCGAAAGCACAAGGCTGGCGACGCTGGCGGCCTTGGCGCGGCGCACCAAGGAGTCCGGTCCCGCCGTCGTGGTGACCACCGTCAACGCCATCCTGCAGCGCGTGCCGCCGCGCGACGCCATCCTGGGCGCGAGTTTCGCCGCCCGCGTGGGCGATAACATCGCGCACGAAGATCTGGCGATGTTCCTCGCTCACAACGGCTATGTGCGCACCGGCACGGTGCGCGAGCCGGGCGATTTCGCGCTGCGCGGCGGGATCGTCGATCTTTGGCCGCCGGGCGAGCAGCCGCTGCGCCTGGATTTTTTCGGCGAGACGCTCGACGCCATCAGATGCTTCGACGCCGAAACGCAATTGTCGTCGCCGGGTGACGTTGCCGCTATCGAGTTGTTGCCCGCCAGCGAAGTGCCGTTCGACGACGCCTCGATCAGCCGTTTCCGCAGCGGTTATGTTGCCGCCTTCGGTCCGGCCAGCGACGATCCGCTTTACGAATCCGTCAGCGCCGGGCGCAAGGCGCAGGGCATGGAGCATTGGCTGCCGCTGTTCTACGGCAAGATGGAGACATTGTTCGATTTCGCGCCGCGCGCGCTCTTGATGCTCGGCCACCACATCGAGGAAGCGAAAGCCGCGCGGCTGGAGTTGGTCGCCGATTATTACCAGACGCGGCGGCAATTTCTCAAAGGCGACGACAATTCGAAGGGGCTGAAGTCTCCGCCCTACAAGCCGCTGAAGCCCGAACGGCTTTATCTGACCGCAGATGAATGGAACCAGGCGGCCGCGAGCCATCCGGTGCGCGACCTGTCGCCGTTCCAGGCACCGGAGTCGATGCATTCGGTCGATGCGGGCGGCAAGCTGGGCCGCGATTTTGCGCCGGAGCGCGCGCAGGGCAACGTCAACGTTTTTGCTGCCGCCGACACCCATATCGAGGCGCTGCAGGCGGCGGGCAAGCGCGTGATCGTCGCCGCCTGGACGGATGGCTCGGCCGAGCGCATGGGCGGAGTGCTGTCCGATCACGGGCTCGCCGCCATCCGCCGCGTCGACGATTGGCCCGACGCGCAGAAGCTGGCCGCGCGCGCGGTGGGGCTGGCCGTGCTCGGCATCGAGCACGGTTTCGAGGCGCCCGATTTCGCCGTGGTCAGCGAACAGGACATCCTTGGCGACCGCATGGCGCGTTCGCATTCGCGGGCGCGCCGGGCGCAGAATTTCCTCTCTGAAGCCTCCGGTCTGACGCCGGGCGATCTGGTCACCCACATCGAGCACGGCGTCGGGCGCTATGTCGGCCTGCAGACCATCGACGTCATGGGCGCGCCGCACGATTGCCTGGAACTGCAATATGACGGCGGGAAACTGTTCCTGCCGGTGGAGAACATCGAACTGCTCACCCGCTACGGCGCGGAGGAGGGCGCGGCCGCGCTCGACCGCCTGGGCGGCGCGGGCTGGCAGCAGCGCAAGGCGCGCGCCAAGGAACGGGTGCGCGAGATTGCGGGCGAACTCATCCGCATCGCCGCCGCGCGCGAGTTGAAATCGCTGCCGCCCGCCGATCCGCCGCAAGGGCTGTACGACGAATTCTGCGCGCGCTTTCCTTATCAGGAGACCGAAGACCAGGAAAAAACCATCGCTGACGCCATCGAAGACCTGGCTAGGGGCCGGCCGATGGACCGCCTGGTCTGCGGCGACGTCGGCTTCGGCAAGACGGAAGTGGCGTTGCGCGCGGCGTTCGTGGTGGCGATGTCGGGCGGCCAGGTCGCCGTGGTGGTTCCGACCACGCTTCTGGCGCGCCAGCACACCAAGGTCTTCAACGAGCGCTTCGCCGGTTTTCCGCTGAAGGTGCGCCAACTGTCGCGCTTCGTGGATGCGAAGGACGTACGCGAAACCAAGGACGGCCTGGCGTCCGGCGACGTGAATATCGTCATCGGCACCCATGCGCTGCTCGCTAAAGGCATTGTGTTCAGCAATCTCGGGCTGGTGGTGGTCGACGAGGAGCAGCATTTCGGCGTGTCGCACAAGGAGCGGCTGAAGGCGCTCAAGGCCGACGTGCATGTGCTGACGCTGACCGCCACGCCGATCCCGCGCACCCTGCAGCTGGCGCTGTCGGGGGTGCGCGACCTGTCGCTGATTACTACGCCGCCGATCGATCGGCTGGCGGTGCGCACCTTCGTGACGCCGTTCGATCCGCTGGTGATCCGCGAGGCGCTGCTGCGCGAGCATTACCGCGGTGGGCAGAGCTTCTATGTCGTGCCGCGCATTTCCGATCTGCGCGAGGCGCAGGAATTCCTCAGGGCGAGTGTGCCGGAAGTGAAATCCGCGCTGGCCCACGGCCAGATGGCGTCGACCGCCCTGGAAGACGTGATGACGGCGTTCTACGATCGCAAGGTGGACGTACTGGTCTCCACCAACATCGTCGAGAGCGGTCTCGACATCCCCACCGCCAACACGCTGATCGTGCATCGCGCCGACCAATTCGGCCTGTCGCAGCTTTACCAGCTGCGCGGGCGTATCGGCCGCGCCAAGCAGCGCGCCTACGCCTATCTGACGACGCCGCCCGACCGCAAGCCGACCGAATCCGCCGAGCGCCGGCTCGAGGTGCTGCAGTCGCTCGATCAGCTGGGCGCGGGCTTCACCGTCGCCAGCCACGACATGGACATCCGCGGCGCCGGCAATCTGCTCGGCGAGGAACAGTCCGGCCACGTCAAGGAAGTCGGCATCGAGCTGTATCAGGAGATGCTGGAGGAAGCCGTCTCGCAGATGCGCAGCGGCGAAGCGGCCGAGATCGCCGACCAGTGGTCGCCACAGATCAGCATCGGCGCCTCGGTGCTCATTCCCGAAGCCTATGTGCCGGACCTCAACGTGCGCATGGCGCTGTACCGCCGGCTGGCGGGGATCGAAACGCGCGAGGACATCGAACGCTTCGCCGCAGAGCTGATCGACCGCTTCGGCCCGCTGCCCGAGGAAGTGCGCCATCTGTTCGAGATCGTGGCGATCAAGCAGCTCTGCCGCGCGGCGTCGGTGGAGAAGGTGGAGGCGGGACCGAAAGGCGGCACCATCGCCTTCCGCCACAACGAATTCGCCAATCCTCTGGCGCTTGTGAAGTTCATCACGGCGCAGCGCGGCACCATGAAAGTCCGCCCCGATCAGAAGATCGTAGTGTCGCGCGATTGGCCGACGCCCGAGGCGCGTCTGAAAGGCGTGCAGGCGGTGCTGACGCAGCTCGCGAAGCTGGCCGCTGCCGCTTGAACAAGCTCAACTGTCATCCCCGGCGAGCCGCGCACTTTGCGCGGCGAGGGAAGGGGACCCAGGGGGATGCGAGAAACATTGTCGTCCCAATTATGTTCGGCAATGTTCGGCAGGAGACCTATCAGATAACATGGAGATCGTCGCTCGGTCGCGCAATCTGTCATTTTTGGAACTTCCTTAGCCGGTGAGGAGCACATGCTTCCGAAGAAGTTCACTGATCCGCTTGGATCAAGGCTACCCGCGTTGGAACAAAATATCCTCAAGCTTCGTGCGATGCAGATGTTGCTGGTCATGTTTTATGCGGAGGAGCTTAAGCGCAGCGTGCTTGATCTTATACAAACCACAGATGGGCTGATGTCTCGGCTACAGGGAAGAAAGAAATCGCAGGAGCGAGTCCCTAAAGGCACTAAGAACGCTGTCGATAAGGCCCTGAAGGCCTTGGTCGCGGATTGCGCCATCACGGTTACGGAAAAGAAAGACATTGTTGAACTGATCGATTATCGGAACATTATAGGTCATCAGATGCACAATCTCTTGGTGGATGTAAGCACCGAACGTGTTGCACGCGAAATGATCACCTATATCCCAGACCGCGTACCAAAATACGATTACAGTGCCGTCAAGCGGTTACAGCATCTTCTCAAACGGATCGACGAGCTTTTTCGAACACATCACTACACCTCAACGTTCAACTTCAACAGATTGTTTTTCAGATCGGCAGAGAAGACATTTCTTGTAGAAATTAAGCGGCTGGATCGCAAGATATTGAGGCTCTCCAATATACGTCGAGCGGAAATCAAGAGTTTGAACGCGGAATTTTCCTTAAAGGGTACCGGGCTCGATGGTGACCTGCACCCTCGAGATCCGCTCAGCAGGTATGACAATGGAAGGTTGACGAGGCTCGGTGTGGAAATCTGCTACAGACTCTTCGATATGGGAAAATCTACCATGGCCGTCGCGCACATCACCGGCCTATCGCTGGTCGCTGTGCGTAAACGGCAGAGGATGTGGGCGGCGCTGGGGAGCGCAGCTCGCGGGAAGGTGGACATTGCAGCTATTCCGCATCGGAAATTCTATGCTCGCTACGACGACTAGTGCTGGTTAAACGGATTTGAATCGGGCGTGAGCCTTCGTTATTTGTCCAATTCCCGCACCTGGATTCCCTTCCCCTCGCTTTGCTCGGCCGGGAATGACAAACGTTTCCATCTGGCCGTCTCGCCGTCCGCATCCGACGAAGGAAGACACAGCATCCCGTGCATCTCATCCGCACACAGAGTATAATGCGTCGTGTTCGCACCATTAAATTTTTCGCGCGCCCTTGAAATGCGGGATTCGATACTTATCTCGCACCTGTGCATCCGCTGCGGATGCGCAGCGAATTTGGCAAGGAGACGGCGCAGGCGGGAATCGTAGAGGGCTGCTGGATTCCCTTGAAGCAGACGCGAGACCATACAGGGCCAGGGGGCGAACTCGTGCGCACCCGAACGGAGCAAGTCGGCGAAGGTGCCGCCCAAGCGGCGGCGGATCGCAAGCACGCTTGTTTCGCGCGGCCCGAGGAGAAGCAAAGGTGCTTTCGGTTTGCCGCGCGCGGATTCCGTTTGCCGGCCGTAGCTTGTGACAAAGGCGGGCGCGCTGGGCTTAGTGCAATTGCCCTTGGCGCATCCCGCCTTTCGTTTATTTGCCCCTATGGGGGATTGTCCTCTCCCTAAAACAACGGCTTGCCCGTCGCGCTTGGGAAAGGGACTTCCATGATTTTCGCCAGCGTCGGGGCGATGTCGCGCATGTCGATTTCGCCGAGCGCCTTCCTCTTGATGCCCGGTCCGGCGATCATGAAGGTCGCGCGCATTTCGGGGTGATCGGGGAAATAGCCGTGCGTGCCTTTCAGCGTGGCGGGCGTGACCAGCGGGCCGCTCAGTCTATGCCCCGCATAGTAGCCGATCTTGAAATCCACCCAGAACGAGGCTTCCTTCGCTCCACCCCTCGCTTCGATCTCTTGCTTGTCGATCACCTTGGCGATGCCGTTCGCCGGATCGGCAGCAAGCTTGGCGAGTAATGCCGCCACCTTGTCCTTCACCGCCTGATCGTCGGGATGGGCGAGCACGATAGCCGTCGAACCGCCTGCGTCCCACGGCATCGCCTCCCAAGCCGTGACCTTGTGCAAAGCGGGATCGACCGTGATCAGCCCAGCCTCGGCGAATGCGGCCGGCAGGTTCACTTCCTTGTCTACCGACGCAAAGCCGTGGTCGGAGACGATGACGATGTCGATATCCGGCTCCGCGGCGCGCGCCGCCGCCACCAGGGTGCCGACTGCCGCGTCGATCTGTTCCAGCGTGGCGTGCGCCACGGCCGAGCCGGGGCCGTACTCGTGTTGATTGGCGTCGAGGCTGACGAGATGCAGCGTCATAAATTCGGGGCGCTCGCGTTCGATCAGCTTTGCCGCGTAGCGGGCGCGAACGGCATCGGCGGAAGCGCTTTCATCGACGGCAGCAGCCAGGGGAGTGCCTGTATCCTTCTCCAAGGTCGCGACGAGGCCCGGCGTGGAAAGCGCGGCGATCAGCTTGACATCGTCCGGCGTCAGCGCGCGCCAATATTCCGGCACGTTG
>Ga0181529_10006146_pt1 | contig 12308 bp, 13 predicted proteins | sample PEATcosm2014_Bin_36_FD_119763 | JGI IMG/M metagenome (GOLD analysis project Ga0181529, IMG submission 119763) | Peatland microbial communities from MTU Mesocosm Facility, Houghton, MI, USA - PEATcosm2014_Bin10_30_metaG | ecosystem: Environmental > Terrestrial > Soil > Wetlands > Peat | place... | reverse complement strand
TATATACCGAGATAACAAAAAAACATGCATGAAGAAGTTAATTGTTGTTCTTGTAGTCCTGTTTATCGGGATCCTGTTTGCGGGATGCACATCCCAGTCGGCAGCTCCTGCAGCAACCCCGACGCCAACAGAAGTTCCAACAACGGTTGCAATCCCTGTTCCGACCGCAGTTCCGACTCCAGTTGCCACGCCAAATGTAACGGCAAATGTAACGGCAAATGTAACGGCCACACCGACTCCCACACCCGCTCCTGCGAATGTAGTCATGATCACGTTTACACAGGGTCTGTCAGTAACCCCGGGTGCGACAATCATGGTGCCGGCGGGTACGATTGTTTCCTGGTATAACAATGATAAGTTCAACCCCCATGGTGTCCAGGCAATCGGTGCGACGACAGGTCAGTATTTCGGCGATATGGCAGCACATTCGATTGCTTATGGCAAGACGTATAACGTAACGTTCAGCCAGAAGGGATCGTACGATTATGCCACCGTCTTCCAGCCGCAGATTAAGGCAAAAATCATTGTAGATTAAGGCAAGCTGATATCTGAGTTCAGGGGAATCCATCTCCTGAACAATCCATTTTTGTTCTTGGCGTAATAGCGCTTTTTTTTAAAGGTCTGGCTGAAATCTTTTCAGGAGACAGCCTTTGTAAATATATGGTGAGACATCCAACCAGATGATCTGACAACTGGGAGTATCCATTATGGGAAAAGGTACTGTCGTACTTGCATATTCCGGAGGGCTTGATACCTCCATCTGTATCCCTCTTTTGAAAGAACGGTATGATTACGATCGCGTGATTACGGTCGCTGTCAATGTCGGCCAGAGGGACGAGGAGATCGATGTGGCGACAAAAAAAGGTCAGAAACTCGCCGATCGTCACTATACCATCGATGTCCGGAAAAGATTTGTTGAAGAACAGATCTTTCCGGCCATCAAGGCGAATGGATCCTACGAGGGGTACCCGATGGGTACGTCACTTGCCCGGCCCCTTATCGCGGAAGAAGTCGTAAAGATCGCAAAGAAAGAAAAGGCGGCTGCGATTGCCCACGGGTGTACAGGAAAGGGAAATGACCAGTTGAGGTTTGATTTTATTATCCGCGCAGCCGGCCTCGAAGTTGTCGCACCGATCCGTGAACTGAACCTGACCCGGGACTGGGAGATCGAATACGCTAAGGAGCACCGGATCCCGGTACCGGTTAAAAAGAGCAAGCCATGGAGCATGGACGAGAACTGCTGGAGCCGGAGCATCGAAGGTGGCAGACTCGAGGAACCGGCGTTCCACCCGCCAGAAGAGATCTACCTCTGGACAGTCTCGCCGGAAAAGGCCCCGGCAAAATCGGAAAAGATTACCCTTACCTTTTCCAGGGGGATTCCGGTTGAATTAAACGGGAAAAAACTCTCCGGCTATGACCTGATCCAGAACCTCAATATCCTTGCCGGCAGGCACGGTGTCGGCAGGAACGATATGATCGAGGACCGTATCCTCGGACTTAAGGCACGGGAGAATTACGAACATCCCGCAGCGACGGTTATCCTTGCCGCCCACCATGATCTTGAAAGCCTAGTACTTACCCGGCAGGAACTGGCATTCAAGCGAATGGTGGATGACAAATGGTCGGAGCTCGCGTATAAGGGTCTTGTATACGAACCCCTCTATGCCGCACTCAACGCGTTTATCGATACCACGCAGGAGCGGGTGAACGGCAGCGTTGATCTCGAACTCTACAAGGGAAGTGTCCGGGTGCTCGGCCGCAGTTCCCCGCAGGCCATTTACTCCGGGGATCTCGTCTCCTTTGACAGTTCATCCATCGATCAGTGCCACGCAATCGGTGTCTCCCAGTATTTCGGGATACAGGCACGCCTTGTCCATGCCATGAAACAAAAAAAGGTACAACGAAAATAATTCTTTTCATGTGTGTACGGCCATCTCCCCTTTTTTCTCCTGTTTTTTAACGCCACAAAAAGAAATCTATATCCCGTAACAATCAGATCGTTAGAGTATGTGCGCCAGTTTTTTCAGCCGCCTGGTAAAACCACGGCCCCATATCGTTGAAAGCCCATCTCCGCCTTCGATTGCGCACGGTGCGGGAATGCAGATCCCGGAATATAAAAATAAGCCTTATTTCATTGTAGCCTCTGTAGAGATGGGGAACACGACCACCAAGTGTATTCTTACCGGGGTGAGCCTGGAAACCGGCAAATCGTACGTAATCAATAAGACCGTAAGCATGAGCCGGGACATACGGCCGCCAAAGCCCGGAGAGGAGATTTTCGGCGAAACGCTCGACGGGACAAAGCTCTCACGCCAGGCGGTGACCGAACTGGTGCGGGACACATTAATCCAGTGCCACGAGGAAGCGCATCTTTCTATCCAGACCGATCTTGATTTTGTCGTCCGCAGTACCGGTGTTGTGGCCGAGATGGAATCCCCGGACCAGGTAGGGGATTTTGTCATTGCTCTTGCAAACGGCTGCCTGATTGCCGGCGTCCCTCCAAGGAAGATGACACCGCCCATGACAAAGGCCAACCAGCCGGAAAAACTCCAGCCGTTCAGTTTTGCTGACAAGGTCGTATTTATCGGAGCAGTGGCCGGGGTTATCCCACCGGTGGGTTCAACCGGGGTCGAGATGGTCGCAAACGAGATGGAAGGAGAACTCGCGATGGCCGGGATCAAGGAAGGGGCGAAGTGGACACCGGTCGATTTCCGGAATCCCTGCATATCCATGGATTTTGGGACGACTCTTGACGGGCGGATCACCAGTGACGTAGCCCCGGACGATCCGAATCCGTTTGCAAAGACCATTGGTAATTTCTGCGGCCTTGCCGGAGCGATTCCCGACGCAATTGTCCGGGGTACCGGTCTCGTGCAGCAACGGACTGGTACAGCACTCGATATCTTTGGCGAGCACAGCGTAACAGGCGGTTTCTTTTCGGGCGGCAACCGTAAGGTTATCGACGATTTTGTGAACCGGTGCCATGAACATATCGATATCCGGATTGTCCCTTCGGATCGCGACCGGTTCGGGCGTGTACCGGTCAATGCGAAACTTGCAAAGGAGTCCCACGTTGCCATGATCGGGTGCGATTGCGGGGTCAACAGCAGTGAACTTGACAATCTCCTTGAGATCGGCGCCGAGATCCATAAGAATTACAACCTCTCGACCCTCAACAAAGTGGTCGACCGGGTCTGTGCGAAGATGGCGCTCCGGCTGACCGATGTAGCCGTTGAAGAGCACCTTGTTCCCCGGAATGCATCGATCGGATTTACCGGGCGGGCAGCAATCTCGGGACGTAAACCCGAGTATATCCTTGAAGGGATCACCGAACGCAATCTCTTTGACGATCCAAACGACCATCTGGTCTTTGTTGACGACGGTCTTGCCCGGGGAGCGTCCCTGATGGGACGGTGCATGAACTCGCTCGGGAAGCCCAAAAATCCCATCGGAGGGGTGCGGGGCGGGCCCTGTATTATGAGCCGGCGGATCAAAATAGGTAAGTAGGAATGTATCAACCATGGCAGACGAGATAACAACTGATCAGAACGATGAGAGACAGCCCGATGAAGAACCACTCTTTGACGTCCTTATACCTCCCGGAGTGCCGCGCTCTGTGATCTTCGATGTGGTAAAAAAGTTCGATGTCGAAGTAGTTGAACGCAAGCAGAAATTAAATTTTGCCAACATGGAGGGAGACGAGCGGGAACTCCTCGCATTCCGTGGCAGGCGCGAAGTTGTCGAGCAGGTAGAAAAATATATGATTGAAAGAGTCCGCGCATTTATCGGGGAATAATTCCCCCATAAACAGGCGTCACGTCTTTTTATTTTTTGAGAAGTTTTACCAGCAGTGCTTTCTGGGCATGCAGACGGTTCTCCGCCTCGTCCCACACAAGACTCTGCGGTCCATCGAGTACATCACCGGCAATCTCCTCGCCCCGGTGAGCCGGCAGGCAGTGAAGCACCCGGGCATCCGGGGCTGCATGTTTGAGGAGTTTATCGTTTACCGTGAACCCGTGGAAGGCGGCAAGCCGTTTTTCCCGTTCTCCCTCGTCACCCATCGAGATCCATGTGTCGGTAACGATGACATGTGCATCCTTTACTGCCTCCGCAGGTGAGGAAGCGGCCATTACATTTCCCCCAAGACTGCGGGCGAGTTGTATGAACTCCGGTGCCACTTCGTAACCTTTCGGGCTTGCAACGGTGACAGCCATCCCGGTGAGGGCAGACGAAAGAACAAGGGAGTTGCAGACATTGTTCCCGTCGCCGATCCATGCAACGCTGAGATCCCTGACGTCGCCGAAATGCTCCCTGATGGTCAGGATATCAGCAAGGAGCTGGCAGGGGTGCTCACGGTCGGAGAGCCCGTTGATGACCGGGATCGTGGCGTTTGCTGCCAGTTCCTCGACCGTGCTGTGCCGGTAGGCGCGGATCATCACGGCAGAAACGTAACGGGATGCAACCCGTGCGGTATCACGGATCTCCTCTCCCCTCCCGATCTGGAGATCCTTTGCGTTTAAGAAGAGCGCATGGCCGCCGAGTTCATGCATGCCAACTTCAAACGAGATATGCGTCCGGGTTGAGGACTTCTCAAAGATCATCGCAAGAGACATGCCCCGCAGAAGTTCGTGGGGGACTCCCGCCCGTTTCTGGCGCTTGAGGCGCTCAGCGCCGGAAAGGATCTCTTCGAGTTCAGTTTTGGTAATATCCAGAATTGAAAGGAAATCTTTCTTCATTGCAGCTCCTTCATATGGGCGATCCGCCGGTCGAGCAGTGCCTGTGTCCCGATATCGCGGCGGTGGTGGACGCTTCCCCTTACGGCCGACGCAGCCTGTTCCGCGATGCGTTCTGCCATGGCAAGGGTATCTGCCTTCCCCACAAAAGCAAGCGTCCGTGACGTGAGGGTAAAGAGCCGGCCATCCCGCTCTTCGACGTTTGCATAGTAGAGAATCGCGTCACCGGTTTCCCCTACCTCAAGGGGTCTGCCGGTCCTTGGGGCAGCCGGATAGCCCTCGGGCACAAGGTACTTGCAGACCGTTGCCGCGTGCTCGAACGTTACTTTCGATGCAGAGAGCGTCCCTTCCGTGATCCCGGTGACCGCATCGCTGAGATCTGATGAGAGGAGCGTGAGCACATTCATGGCCTCAGGATCTCCGAACCGGGCATTGAACTCTATAACCTTGGGCCCATCTGCCGTGTTCATGAACTGGCCATACAGGATACCCTTATAGGGATACCCGTCTTTTGCCATTGCGGCAACGACCGAAGCCATGATGGAAAGAGCAGCAGAATGTGCCTTCCTGCTCACAAAGGGGAGCATATGATCCGGCATCGTGTAGGACCCCATTCCGCCGGTATTGGGTCCGGAGTCCCCGTCAAACGCCCGTTTGTGATCCTGGACAAGCGGCATAGGGATAAGATGGGCCCCATCGACAAATGCCTGAAGGGTGAACTCCTCGCCAATTAGGCGTTCTTCGAGAACAACCGCGCCATTGATCTCCCGGATGTAATCGACAGCACCTGCGAGGTCCACCTGTTCTCCCATGATCCGTACACCTTTCCCACCGGTGAGACCGATGGGCTTTATGGCCAGATCACCATCGTAATCTTTTACAAATGCAATTGCATCGGCCATATCGTGAAATACCCGGTAGGCCGGGTTACCGCCGATATGATGGTGAGTCATTAAATCACGGCAGAACGCTTTGTCGGTCTCGATCCGCGCTGCCGCTTTTGTCGGGCCGACACAGGCCACACCCGCAGCAGAAAGCCGATCAACAACACCGGCTTCAAGCGGGGCTTCGGGGCCGATAAAGGCATGCGTGACCCCGGTTTCTCCTGCAAATGCCAGGATCCGGGCGACATCCGTCTCTTTTGCAACACAGATCTTTTTTGCAAGGCGGGCGATGCCGGGGTTCTTTTTTGCCATTACCGAATAGATCCGGGTTTCGCTGTTGCGGGAGAGAGCAGACGCTATGGCGTGTTCCCTTCCTCCACCACCAACAACGAGGATCTTCATTATCCATCACATGGGTTCTTTTTGTTAAAAATGGTTTACGCCCCGGCGAGTACTCTTCAGAGAATCTCACTGACCCGTACAAGCGGGAAGAGATCGATGGCCTGTTCTTTTAATCTGGCTGCTGCACCCTGCTCCCGGTCGACGACCGTAACAACACGGTCAGCCCGTGCACCTGCGTTGCGCAGCATGGAAATCCCATAAAGTGCCGATCCTCCCGATGTAGTGACATCCTCGACAAGGAGAATATTTTTTCCTTTTACATCCCCGATGATCAGCGACTTCTTGCCATGGTCTTTTTCTTCTGCACGTATAATGGCAAAGGGTTTTTGTGCAGCAAGTGCCGTAGCGACCGCAAGAGGCACTCCCCCGACAGCGACACCGGCCACCACGTCGAATTCATACCCTTTTGCTATTTCCTGTGCAATGGCGGCGAGAAATTCGGGATGCGTTATTGCTGTTTTCACATCGACATAGTACCGGCTCTTTGCTCCAGAAGCAAGGGTAAAGTCACCGAACTCGATGGCCTTGTGCCGGATAAGGAGATCTGCAAGTGCATTCATGGTGTTCACCAGGGTTCCTTCTTGACCCCGCCCAGGTACCCGATAATGTTGACCGCCCGGTGGAGGATCGGGGTCAGGATCAGGATAACGATGAGTATGGGTAACGTGATGTTTGAGAGAAGCCACGCCGGGTCAAAGATAAGCATCATGACAAAAGCACCGACAACCAGATCGTACTGGTCGGCAATTGGCCACGAGTCGCCCCGGTTTTTCCCAAGCCGCCTTTTTACAAAACTCTTTCCCATGTCCCCGAGGAGGGCCCCAACAGAAAGGAGGATGATCGAGGCTGCCGTGTGCTGCGGCAGGAAACTCCAGCCACAGGTACCGGCAAGCCAGATCTGCAGTGCCCCGACAGCAATGCCGGCGAGCACACCGCACACGAGACCCCGGTACGTTTTGCCATCACCAAGGATCCTGCGGCCGTCAGAATAGTTCCTGTTAAAATCTATCGGTGTCCCGCCACCACAGAGTGCAGCGACAGGGTTTGGGACATAGGCAGGAACCATGATCCAGAATGCAGAAAGCAGTATCGAGAACAATGGTATTATGAATGACTCAGCACTAATAGTGTAGCACTCCAATACCTCTAATAAAGAGCAGATAAAAAGATTAAGGTTACTCAAAATTTCAATAAATTTCAGTTATTGCTGCATCGGGTGGAAATATGTTGGTTAAAAAAACGCGCAGCCTTTGCCCAGTCTGTGGGTCAGTTCTGGAAGCAGAGATCGTAGAAGAAGAGGGGAAGATTTGGATCGTGAGGACGTGCCCGGAGCATGGAAAATTCCGGCACGTCTACTGGTCTGACCCGGAAATGTATCACCGGTTCGAACACTACGATGCGATCGGGCGCGGCGTGACAAATCCGCAGAACCCGGTTACTTCGGATACCTGCCCGACCGCGTGCGGACTGTGCAGCAACCACCACTCAGGAACCCTCCTTGCCAACATCGACCTGACGAACCGGTGCAACCTTGACTGTGATTTCTGCTTTGCCAATGCCAGAGCCTGCGGGTTTGTGTACGAACCGGATTTTGACGAGATCGTCAGCATGATGCAGGTGCTCAGAAACGAGAAACCCGTGCCGACGCCTGCCGTACAGTTCTCCGGGGGCGAGCCGACCATGCGGGACGACCTCGTTGATATCGTCAAAAAGGCAAAGGAATTGGGATTCCCCCAGGTCCAGATCGCAACCAACGGTGTGAAACTGGCAAACAACCCGGCTCTTGCCCAGCAGCTCAAGGATGCCGGTCTCTCTACAGTCTATCTCCATTTCGACGGAGTCACTCCAGCAACAAACCCGTTTTTAAAGATCCACCTCAAGGCACTGGAAAACCTGAATAAGGCCGGGGTCGGCGTAGTGCTCGTACCGACCATCATCAAGGGAAGAAATGATCAGGAAGTCGGTCAGATCCTGAAATTTGCCGCTGATCATATCTCGATTGTGAGGGGAGTAAACTTCCAGCCCGTCGCATTCACCGGGGCAGCAAAGGATGAGGATCTTGAGAAGGAGCGGATCACGATCCCCGAGCTTATCGGCGATATCGAGACCCAGACTGCAGGCGTCTTAAAGAAGAGTGATTTCTACCCGGTACCCTGCGTACTGCCGTTTTCCGATCTGGTTGAAGCTTATACCGGCCGGCCGCAGGTACGCTTTACTGCTCACGAGCATTGTGGTGCAGCAACCTATGTCTTTGTCACAAAGGACGGCATGACCCCGGTAACCCGTATGGTCGACGTGGAAAGCCTCTTTGCGGCGATCGAGCAGATGTCAAACAAACTCAAAAAAGGCGGCACGATCAATAAATATGCAACACTGCTTGAGGGTGTCAAAGAACTCCATGCATCGTTCAAGAAAGGTGAGAAGGGGAGCACGGCCGAGTTCTGGAAACTGATCGGAAAGACTCTGATCGGCCAGAATTTCGATGCATTGCGTGAGTTCCACTGGAATGCACTTTTTATCGGTACGATGCATTTCATGGACCGGTACAACTATGATATCGAGCGTGTCCAGCGGTGCTGCATCCATTACGCGACACCGGACGGCAAACTTATTCCGTTCTGTACCTACAACAGTGGTCCGGTCTACCGCGAGCAGATCTGGAAAAAATACGCAAAAGAGCAGCAGTAATTTTTTTTTAATTTTTTTGGGAGTGTTCTGATAGTACGGTTGTATCGAACTTGCATTCTGCACCCCGGATCGTTCAGCCTGAAGGTAGCAAATTCGCCCGTAACCCGGGATCCATGGGAAGGTTCCGCATCAACAGGACTTTAGGATCCACCCCCGTATCACGTGGTAGTCCAGGTTACACAGGATTCACACATGATCAGACGAGTGATAAGCCAAAAAAGAGCAATTCTTCATAAAAACGGCAGTTCCATACTGGCTGACTGCCGCATTGCAATCGATGCGATCGCCAGATCCTGGATAGCAAGTCCGGTGGAGTCAAAGACGGTGATCTCATCCGGGCGTTCACGCTTTCTTTTGCCGATCACGATCTCCCCCAGAGTACCGGCAATCATCCATGGCTGGTAGATCCCCCTGCTGATGGGTACGTTTATTTCCCCCGAGTGAAATGCCTGCGCCGGATCATCAACAAAAACATGGGCCCGGTGCAGGATATCGGGATCAAGTTCCTCTTTTCCCGGTGCATCGGCACCAATCGCGTTGATGTGCGTGCCCGCATGAATCCATTCGCTCTTAACAAGAGGAGCGCGTGACGGCGTAGTGGTGACGAGCACATCGCAGTCGCAGGCTTTTTCGAGTGAGACGCTTTCTGCATCGATAGCTGTGAAAAGTCTGGCAAATGATTCGGCATGGGCGGAATTACGGCTCCAGACCCGGATCTTGGTCAGGGTGAGCTCCTGCGCGGTAGCACGCACCTGTGCTTCTGCCTGCCGTCCGGTGCCGATCACGCCGAACACACATTCCTTTTTGGGTGCCAGGTATTTTGCAGCAATTGCCCCCGCAGCACCTGTCCGCAGGTCCGTAAGCCGGGTCGCGTTCAGGATGGCCATCGGCTGGCCGGTTGCCGTGTCGAGAATAATAGTGAGTGCCATCACGGTAGGAAGCCCCACCTTCGGGTTATCCGGATGGACGTTGACGACTTTTACCCCGGCAATCCCCAGCGTCGGAAGATACGCCGGCATCGTCCGGAAATCCCCGGCAGGCAACGTAATGTAGACCTTGGGCGGCATCTGCACAAGCCCCTTCCCGTGATCGGCAAATGCAGCCTCGACGGCCCGGTTAACCTCACCGATATCGAGACCCCGTTCCGGATCAGGATAGTAGCGCATAAACGATTGATGCACCTGCTCGGATTTAGCGTTATGCTCTCCCACGGAAGTCTGCTCGCAAAAGAGATCAGGTGTTAAAAGAGCAGTTCACACATTTCCGGTGCCGCAGATGCCTTGACGGCAGACAGACTAAAAAAACCGCGAATTTCCCCATCACATGAGCATAATAACGAGCAAAAAAAGCAAAGAAATCTTCAGGCGTATTCCATTTCTTTGAGTGTCTTGTCTGCCAGATCCTTCATGCGTGCCGAGATCCGTGAAGATGAGGTATAATCGACATCTTTCATCGCGTTTGCAATCTCATTACCGAGCACGAAGATTGCATATTTGTGCTCAAGCTTGCTCCTGTGCAGCTGGGAGGGTGTAATTTTCAGGGCACCGTACTGGGAGAATTTCAGGTCCGGATTGGCTTCTTCGAAATAGTCCTTAACCTCGTAAAGTATCTTGTGAAGGGTGATAAGTTCTTCCTTGTGCATGCTGCCACTCCAGAATGTAACATGGGGTAAAACTTACATAAATAAATTTGTATGAGCCCGGTTTTACGAGCTTATTTTCATCAACCGTATGTTTAAAGGTCTTTTTATAATGCCTTTAAAATCTTTGGCTGCAACATATTCCAGCCCTTTCCAGACCAGCCGGTCGAGAAGTTTCTGATCAACAGCGCGGTCGACAACAAGGCCGGCCGCCGGAACATCCAGCGTGTCAACGGCTTTCTCTACTTCGTCAGACCGGATCTCCCTGATCACTGACATGTCCTCATTCAGGAACCGGGCGACATTCTTACCTTTTACATCCTCCATGTGATCCCGTATCGTCACGGGGACTTTGGAGGCTCCCTCTTTTACATTCTTTGATCCTGCACCGTGCCGGCAGGTAGTATCGCTCCTGTCCCCACCTTCAGGGGCCGGCACCGCACGGGCCGGCCGGGGCAGGTCTGACGGGAGTTCGGCCGTATCCTCGAAATACTGGTCGCGGACGTACTCGACCGGAACCTTGTTCCGCAGTGTCTTGATGACCTCTTTACGGGTCATGTCCTCGACACTCTTTCCCCGGGGGGAGAACGCAACGTAATCGATATCGGCCACCTGAAGGAGTTCCCGCAGGATCAGTTCTCCGCCCCGGTCCCCATCGAAGAACGCGGTTGTGGTCTTCTTCTCGCAGAAGTCAACGATCGATTTGGGGATGTTTGTCCCCTCCACGGCCACTGCATTCTTGATACCGTACCGCAGGAGGTTGATGACATCGGCCCTGCCTTCGACAATGATTATGGCATCCGACTCAAGGACATTTGGGCCTGCCGGAAGTCTCTCCTCGCCAATTGTCCCGATCTTCTCGACTCGCATCGTCTGGCGAACATCGTCAAGGAGCTCGTCGCTGTCTATTGCCCCGTCCTCGAAACGTTCAACAAGGATTTCCTTTGCACGCTCGACAATCTTCCTGCGCTTGCTGACACGGATGTCCTCGATCGTGTCCACTGCCACGTGTGCGACGCACGGTCCCACGCGGTCGATAGTCTCAAGCGATGCAGCAAGAATTGCCGTTTCTGCCCGGTCAAGGGAGGTGGAGATCAGGATCTCTCCCGAGGTCTCACCTTTTTTGCTCGCTATCTGTACATCGATCCTGCCGACACGTCCGGTTCTCTGGAGATCCCGCAGGTCAAGGTCTTCGCCGAGTAACCCTTCAGTCTGCCCGAAAATGGCACCGACTACATCAGGTTTCTCGACCACCCCCTCTGCACTGAGGCTGATATGAATAAGGTACTTGGTAGTATCCGGTGAATACATGTAAACGCACCCCCATGTATCATGCGATGAATGATGTGCCTGATCATAGGTATAAAATATATATAATGTGTGGAATTACTTAAAAGGTCGGTTTATTTTCAGGCCTATCTTTTATGAATTGAGAACAAAAGCGACCTGTTTAACCAGGTCAGGGTTGTATCCAGACAGGATCTTTCGGGGTTATCCGTTACTGTTGAGTGCAGCGAGCTGCCCGGCAAGCTGCGCGCTCGTGACACCGGCTATTCTCACCCTTTTCTGTGATGTGGCAAGCCCGGAAACAAGAGAAACCGCAGAGGCCGGTACTCCGATCGTGGCGCTGATGAGCCCGATCACGGCTTTATTGGCCCTCCCGTCCACCGCAGGAGCGGTGACCCGGCAGCCGACAGCTTTTCGCCATTCGTTGTATCCCGCTGGGAAGAGATTGGATTTTGCACCGGCAGAGACCTCGATGGCAATCACCGTACCATCACCGTCATCGAAAAGCGCGTCTGCCATTGTGGACATGGAGCACCTGCATGAGAAAGGAAATGTCGCCCGGCTTAAACACACACGGATCACCAGTGGCTGCTGCCGTCCTTCACCGGTGGATAAAACCCTCGGCCGGGCGATGCCTGTCGCGCACCCGGGTTGTCCCATGGATCACGTCCAGGC
>Ga0181529_10006145_pt1 | contig 12310 bp, 8 predicted proteins | sample PEATcosm2014_Bin_36_FD_119763 | JGI IMG/M metagenome (GOLD analysis project Ga0181529, IMG submission 119763) | Peatland microbial communities from MTU Mesocosm Facility, Houghton, MI, USA - PEATcosm2014_Bin10_30_metaG | ecosystem: Environmental > Terrestrial > Soil > Wetlands > Peat | place... | reverse complement strand
TGGAGCCGCGATTTCGAATCGGAGATCGCCGACGTGCCGCCGCCCGAAGTCTACGCCAACGGCAGCGGCAACTTCTCCTTCGGACGCGCCACCTTCCTGCAGCGTTATGCGCTGCCCGACGAGCATCGCATGCAGTTCGTCGATAACTTCTCCTACATTCGCGGCCGGCACGCCTTCAAGTTCGGCGGCGAGATCAACCGCGTCCACGATTTCATCAACAATCCCACGCAGTTCGGCGGCGAGTACATCTATGCCACCACCGAGGGGCTGGGCTACGATCTGATCAATCCCGGCGCCAAGAGCTACTCCAGTTTCGTTCAGGACTTCGGCGTGGCGGAGTATTCTTATAACACCATCGATGCCGCGGCCTTCGCGCAGGATCAGTGGAAGCCCTGGTCGCGCCTGACCATCAACTACGGCATCCGCTGGGACAAGGAGAGCATGCCCTCGCCCTTCGCGCCCAATCCCGCCATCCCGCAAACCCAGAAATTCCCTACCGACTGGCACAGTTTCGGACCGCGCGCCGGCGCCGCATGGGACATCTTCGGCAAAGGCCACACCGTGCTGCGCGGCGGCTACGGCATTTACTACGGCCGCACTCCCAACGGCATGATCGCCTATGCCTTGCAGAATACCGGCCTGACCGATCCTAGCAAAGCACTGGTCTCGCTCACCATACAGCCGACCGATCCGGCCGCGCCGGTATATCCCAACATTTTGCCGTCGGTGCCCAGCGGGGAAACCCTCAGCGGCACGGTCACGCGAATGGCCAGCGATTTCGCCCGGCCGCGCGTTCAGGACCTCACCTTAGGAGTGCAGCAGGCGCTGCCCCTCGGCATGACGCTGACCGCCAGTTATGCCCGCACTTACGGCGATCATCTGGAGATCGTACTGGACCAGAATCTGCCCGCGCCGAGTGTTACTCGCACCTATCAACTGCCCAACGGCAGCACGTTCCAGCTTCCTTTCTCGGCGGGCGTCATCAAGACCAAGGCGGGCTCCACGGTGAGCGTGAACCTATCGCGGCCCGATCCCACTCAGGGCGCCATCAATACCAATACTTCGCAAGGTAAGAGCTGGTACAACGGTCTGCTGCTCGACTTACGGCGCAGGTTCGCCAAGGGCATCCAGATCAACGGTTCCTTCACCTGGTCCAAGGCGGAGAACATGGCGGGCAACGGTAGCGGCACCGGCGCGGCGGCCGAGACCGCCTTCAACGGAGGCACTCCCGCCGACCAGTTCAATTTCGCCAGCGACCGCGGCATCAGCCCGCTCAACCAGCCTTTCCGCGGCGTCCTGGGCGTGGTCTGGGAACCTCTCTGGCGTCCATTGCACGGCTTCCTGTTCAGCGCCATCGAGACGGCCGAATCGGGACGCCCGGTGTCGGCCTTCATCACCGTCGCTTCGTTCCCGTACCTGGGGACGGACGGCCAGGAATACAACGGGTTCGGCGGGATCCGAGGCCAGGGGACCGGCGGAGACGCCGACCTGCTTCCTACCATTCCGCGTAACAGCATCACCGGCGACGCCAATTACAAACTGGATGTCCGCGTGGCCCGCAGCGTGCGTGTTACCGAGCGCCTGCGCATAGAAGTGACCGCCGAAGGTTTCAACATCTTCAACCACTCCAATTACAACGGGTTCAACACCACTATGTACACGGCTACGGCCAGCACCGCTACCACGCCGTTGGCCACGCCGATTATGCTGACTCAGTCCAGCAGCTTTTTCGCTCCTAACTCCGACACGGCGCCGCCCGACGGCACTAACGCGCGGCGGCTGCAACTGGCGCTACGCTTCCATTTCTAAAGGGTGAATGGAGCGCTCTTGCAGACTCGACGGGCCGGTCCGGAAGCCGGCCCGAACATGGGAATTCGATTTGAAAGATAGGGTATAGTAATACGATGAAAGTGACGGCCGCCTCCGATTCCGATAGCGCGGCGGGGAGTTCCAAAGCGGAACAGCCGGAACCGGGATGTGTCCGGTTGGACTCCTCGGTCATCCAGCGGCGCAGCCCGATTCCCTTCTATTTTCAATTAGCCGCCTACATGGAAGAGAAGATCTCTTCGAAAGAATGGGCACCCGGTCAAATGTTGCCCAGCGAAGGCGAGCTTTGCACTAAACTCGGCGTGAGCCGCACCGTGGTCCGCCAGGCCATGGCCAGCCTGGAGTCCAAGAACCTGGTTGTCAAACACGATGGCAAGCGCAGTACGGTGGCCTTTCCCAAGTTCGAAGTGGGATTGATGCAGTCGCTGTGCGGCTTCCACGAAGACGCCGTGGCCAGCGGCCAGAAGCCGGCGGCCAAAGTGTTGGGTCTGGCGGTCAAGTGGGCCAACGCCGAAGTGGCCGAGGCGCTGGGACTCCAGGAGGGCGATCCGGTGATTGTGTTGAACCGGCTGCGCTATCTGGATGGCGAGACGGAAGGCGTCGAGGTCACTTACTTGCCCGAGGCTCTGTGCCCCGGGTTGGTTAACGAAGATTTTTCCAGTCATTCGTTGTACGAGTTGTTAGAGAGAAAGTGCGGTCTGGAAATGGCCTCGGGCTACCGCACCATCGAAGCCATCACCGCCGAGCATAGCTATGCCGAGTTACTCGGTGTGAGGACCGGAAGTCCGCTGCTGCTACTGAAAGGCGTCGGGTTTCTGGCGGACGGCCGGCGGTTCGAGTACTTTGTGGCGCGCCACCGTGGCGATAGAAGCAAATTCCGGGTCCGGGTGGTGCGCGAGACTCGCTCGCCGTCGCCGGCCGGCGGAGCCAAGCCGCAAGCCTAAGGAGACATGATGGGCACCGTACAGGCGGATCTCGACGCCGCGACCGACCGGCGCTACCGGTATTGGCAGACCCGCATCCTGATCTCCACTATCATCGGATACGCCCTCTTCTACTTCGTCCGCAAAAACCTGAGCGTGGCCATGCCCGCCATGGAACAGGCGCTTCACCTGAGTAAGAGCCAGCTTGGGCTGTTCCTGACCCTGCACGGCCTGCTCTATGGCGTCTCGAAATTCCTGAACGGATTCGTCGGCGACCGCGTCAACGCGCGCTGGATGATGGCCTCCGGGCTGGCCGTTTGCGGCCTGCTGAACCTGGCATTCGGCTGGAGCAGTACGGCCTTGTCGCTGGGCGTGCTGTGGATGCTCAACGGCTGGTTTCAGGGCGTGGGATTCCCGCCCTGCGCGCGCCTGCTGACGCACTGGTTCTCGCCCCGCGTCCTGCCCATGAAGATGTCCATCTGGAGCAGTTCGCATTCCCTCGGCGCCGGTCTGGTGGTGGTGTTATGCGGCTACCTGGTGGTCTATGGATGGCGCTTGTGCTTCTACGTCCCCGCCGCCATCGCGCTAGTGGGCGCGCTTCTGCTGGCTCTCTTCTTGCGCGACACGCCCGAATCGATGGGCCTTCCGCCGATCGAGAGCCGCGACGAATGCGCCCGTCCGCCCGAAGGCGGGTTTCGCCGCCTGGTCTTCGGTAACCGCTACATCTGGCTGGTGGCCCTGGGCAACCTGTTCGTGTACACCGTGCGCTATGGAATTCTCGACTGGGGGCCGACCTTCCTCAAGCAGGCGCGCCACATCGATTTGACCCGCGCCAGTTGGATGGTAGCGGCTTTCGAGGGAGCCGGCATTCTCGGCATGCTTTCGAGCGGCTGGCTCACCGGCCGTTTCTTCGGTGGACGCGCCACGCGCGTTTGTCCCGTCTATATGGCCGGCTGCGTGGGCGCGCTGGTGCTCTTCTGGGCGCTCCCCAACGCCGGATTCGTACTGAGCGTCACGCTACTCTGCCTGGCCGGATTCTTCACCTACGGTCCACAGACGCTGGTCGGCATCGCCGCCGCAAACCTGGCGACCAAGCGGGCCGCCGCGTCGGCTGTCGGCCTGACGGGCTTCTTCGGATATCTCAGCACCGCGGTCTCGGGTGTGGGCGTGGGCTGGTTGGTGGACCGTTACGGCTGGGACGCAGGGTTCCTGATGTTCATCGCCGCCGCCGTCATCGGCACGCTGCTGTTCATGCTCTGCTGGCCGGCGCGCGCCGACGGTTACGAGCGGTCGTAGACGGGTTCAACCATGAAGCCTTCAAAACGACTCGATCCAATTCATCCCGGAGAGATTCTCCTGAAGGACTTCATGAAGCCGCTGGGGATCAGCATCAACCGGTTGGCGCGCGACCTGGACGTCCCGCCCAACCGCGTCGGCGCAATCGTGAACGGCGCTCGTTCCATCACCGCGGATACGGCATTGAGGCTGGGAACCTACTTCCACGTCTCGCCGGAAACCTGGCTGGGACTGCAGACGGATTACGACCTGCGCCGGATCCGGCAGCGCGACGGGGACCGGATCGTCGCCAGCGTTCGCACGCGGCCAGCCGACTGATCGGCGTTTGCGTACGCGCCGCGACGATTCACCGATCGCCGATTCGTACGACCAGGCTCTTGCCAAGCGCCCGCGCTGCGATGTCCAGGTGGCGATCCAATTGCCAGCGTCGCTGGGGCCGGTCACTTACCGCTCTTCTCCAGAATCTTGTCCAGCTTGTCGAGCTGATCTTCTAAGTCGCTCATTTTCGCCTGCTCCGCTCGCAACTGGATTTCCGCCTCCGTGGCTCGGGCCCGGCATTCGGTGTCTTCGGCGGCTAACACTTCGAGATTCGATCTGAAGTTGGCGATCGCTTGTTCCGCCGCGCTCTTCTCTTGGGCGTTCTGGGCACCCTGCAGCCGGGTCTGGAACGCTTCGATCTGCCTCGTGAGGTACGTCCTCTGTTGTTGCGCCTGGTTGCATTCTTCGCGCGCGTGATCTTCCCGCCCGGTTGCGCGGTTCAGCACATCGGCTTGCGCCTGCAACCGGTACATTACGATCTGCACGCGCTGAATGGTCGCCGCGGTACCCTGCAATTCGAGCCTCAACTGCCGGATCTCGGTGAGCAGCGCCTCTGTGACCTGCGAATTCGTCGAGGTACTCTGACCGAAGCCCACCGGAACCACCAACAGCGACAAGAGGAGAGAGAGCGGTACACGATGCATGGCATTGCCTCCACTAGGGTAGACACCACCCTCCTACCGCAGGTTCCAGCCAGCGCCCCAGCTACTTCAAATGGTTCCCCGCGAAGGTCAGAAATGTCGCCCAGTTCGGTGCGTCGGTATGCCCTCCGGCATGCTGCCGGAACCCGACATCTCCGTCGATCAGCGCAGTTTCGATTGGCGGGAACTCGCTGGTTCCCAGGTCCTTCTTACCCAGTAACTTGTACACCGGACCCGCGGCGGCGGCGGCCATGAACATGCCCTTGGAGTCCGCCCATCCGTCGCCGTTGGTCGCGCCGCCGCCGATAAAGACGGGACGCGGCGCGCACATGGCGATCAGTTCGTGAGAATCCACCGGCAGGTCGCCCCAGTTGAGCGGCCCGGCGTACTTCAGGAAATTCCCCGCCATCCAATAGTATTCTCCGGTCCCGGCGACGTTCTCCACCACCTCGCCCCAATTGCGTCGGTGCAGTTTGGCCCCGCCTTCGCCCGATGAGCTGACGTACACGGTCCAGAACCGCTGGTCGTAGGCCATTGCAATGAGGGACGCCTTGCCCCAGCGCGAATGACCCTCCAGCGCGACGTGTTTCGCGTCCACCGCCTTGTCGGTCTCGAAGTAGTCCAGCGCGCGCGCGGCGCCCCATGCCCAGGCGCGCAGCACGCCCCAATCGTCCAGCTTGCGCGGCGCGCCTTTGAGGCTCAGTCCGATGATGCCCTGCCGCAGACCGATGGCGTTGTCGGCCTGGACGCTGCCGGTATTGAGCACCGCGTAACCCCAACCCTGCGCCAGCACCTGCTGCTGCCACGTCGGACCCGCGGGACCCCGGCCAGCGGCGATTGGCGGCGGGTTTCCACGGCCGGCGCCGAACACGCCGCCCACCAATTGCATCACCACCGGGACCGCCCCCGTGGCCTTGGCGGGCGTGCTCAGCGTGAGCCCGATGTCCACCGCGATATCCGGGGCCGACGAGTTGTCCACGTGTCCCACCAGCGTTTTGGTGACGACCGCGACTTCGCCGTTCACGTCCTCGGTTGTGCCGGTCACTTCCCACGTCACCTTGGGTACGTTTTTCGGCACACGGCCATAAATCTCGCGGTCGAAATCTTCTACGATCTCGGGGCGCCGCAGGCTCCACCAGTCCTTCGCTGTGGTCACTTTCTTGCCGTTCTTCGACGTCAGCGGATCGGGCAGCACCGGATACGGGTTGGCTTTGGATTCGTCGTAATTGGCGTAATAGGGCGAGTCCTTATTGCTACCGTCCCGGCCGCGGCGGATCTCGGTCATGTGCAGCAGGTCCATCAAGCGCTGATGATCTTCCTCCGCCGCCTTGCGCGCCGCGATCTGCGCCTCGGACATCACCCGGCCCGCCGGCGGTGCACTTGCCGGCGGCTGTTGCGGCGGCTGTTGCGGCGATTGAAACGCCAGCATCGCCAGCGGCACTGCGGCCAGCGGCAACAGGGCCAGCGGCCATCGAACGATACGTGAATCGGACACCGGATTCCTCCTTTACGAACCTATCATATGGCGAAAATCGGCGGCCGCGATCGCCCATCCGCGGGCCAGCCGCAGAGCTTGCCGCGAAGCGTCCGCCATGAGTGTTCGCATATGAACTCCAATGTTCGCAGAATGAACGGAATTGGCGCTTCCCGCGTTCATCGCCGTTCACTGGCGTTGCATAATGGGACTGGATGCCCGACGATCGCGCGATCGCCATCAGTGCTACTTTCACCGCCGAGGCCATACAGCCCGGCTTGGCTTTTTGGGCCGCGGAACTCGGTCTCAATCAGGAAATCCGTTTCGCCGGATACGGACAGCTCTTCCAGCAACTCCTCGACCCCGCCAGCCTCTTCGCCCGGAATCGCGGCGGCGTCAACGTCGCCCTGGTGCGCTTCGAGGATTGGCGCGAGGCCGGCGTGGAGGACTCCGTGGCGCGCTTCTCCGACGCCGTCCGCTCGGCCGCCGCGGCCTTCGCATCGCCGCTGATCGTGGTGGTCTGCCCGCCCACGCCCGCCAATCGGCCGGCCTTCGCAGCGCTCGAAGGCATGTTGTCCGCGGCCATCGCCGACCTTCCCGGGGTCCACATCATTCCGGCCGAGGAGGTCCGCGCGCGTTACCCCGTGGTCGAGGTTCACGACCCGCTGGGCGCCGATCTCGGCCATCTGCCCTATACTCCGGTCTTCTTCGCGGCCCTGGCCACCGCCGTGGCGCGCCGCATCCACGCCATTGTCACCCCGCCGCGCAAGGTCATCGTGCTGGATTGCGACGACACGCTGTGGAAGGGTATCTGCGGCGAGGATGGTCCGCAGGGTATCGTCATCGATCCGCCGCACCGCGCGCTGCAGCAGTTCATGGCCGAGCGGCGCCGCGCCGGTTACCTGCTGGCGATGTGCAGCAAGAACAACGAGGACGATGTGCTGGAAGTCTTCCGCGCCCACCCCGGCATGCCGCTCGGCATCGGCGATTTCGTGGCGCGCCGCATCGACTGGGAGCCCAAGAGCGCCAACCTGGCGTCGCTCGCCGATGAGCTCGGTCTGGGCCTCGATAGCTTTATTCTGGTGGACGACAGCGTCAAGGAATGTACCGAGGTTCAGGCCGCGGTGCCCGAGGTGCTGGCGCTGCCGCTGCCTTCAGATCCAGCCGGGATTCCCGCGATGCTGGCGCACGTGTGGGCCTTCGACCGCGCGCGCGTCACCGACGAAGACCGCCGCCGGCCGGAGTTGTACGCGCAGCGCGCCGAGCGGGTCCGCGCGGAACGCAGCGCCGCCAGCCTGGAGGAATTTCTGGCGTCGCTCGATCTGCGCATCCGCATCGCTCCCCTCGAACCCGCCGACTTACCGCGCGTGGCCCAGCTCACCGCCCGCACCAGCCAGATGAACACCACCTGCCGGCGGCGCTCCGAGGCCGAGATCGGCGCCCTCTGCGAGACCGAGGGCTGGGAGTGCCTCACGGTGAGCGTCCGCGACCGCTTCGGAGATTACGGTTTGACTGGCGTCGCGATCTTCCGCGCCGTGGACGACGCGCTCACTGTGGATACGTTCCTGCTGAGCTGCCGCGCGCTGGGCCGCGGCGTGGAGCACCGCATGGTGGCGCGTCTCGGCGAGATCGCGCGCGAACGGCAACTGGCGGCCGTGCGGATTCCCTTCGCCGCCGGCGCGCGAAATCAGCCCGCGTGGCTGTTCCTCAGGTCGCTGGCCTCGCCCGATTCGGACGGGGCTTTTAGTCTTTCGGCGGATGCCGCCGCGGAATTGCGATATCGTCCCGCCCCGGCCCGGGGGGCCGCGCCGCAACCGCCCAAGCCGCCCGCAATCTCCGCCGCCGCGGTGGACTATCTGAAGATCGCGACAAGACTGCGCGATCCCGAGGCGGTGTTGGCGCAGATCCGCGCCACCGCCCAGCCGCTCGCCAACGGAACGCGCCGGCTCGATCCGCCGCGCACGCCTGTGGAACAGGAACTCGCCAGCCTGTGGGCGGGGCTGCTCAACCTCCCGGCGGTGGGCATCCACGAGAACTTTTTCGAACTCGGCGGACACTCCCTGCTGGCCGTGCAGTTGCTGTCGCGCGTGCGCCAGGCGCTGGGTGTGGAACTGTCGCTGGAAGTGGTCTACAGCGGCGAGTTCACCGTGGCAGAATTGGCGAAGGCGGTCGAGTTGAAGGAAATCGAACAGGCCGGCGGCAACTACCAGGAGTTGCTGTCTGAGATGGAAGGGCTGAGCGACGAAGAGGTGCGCGCGCTGCTGGCGGAGGAAGGCTCGTAGCCCATGCGCATCCTGCTCGCCGCCAACGCCTCCTACGCCCCGCCGCGCGGCGGCGCCACGCGCAGCAACCTGATCTGGCTGGACCAGCTTGCGCGCGCCGGCCACCAGTGCCGCGTCATCGCCGGGGCATCCAGGGAAGGCGCCGAACTGCCGCTCCACCCGTCGATCGCGGTCTCCGCCGTTGCCGAACCCGCGGCGCGCGTGGAAGCCCTGCGCCGCTCGGTGCGCGAGTTCCAGCCGGACTGGGTGTTGATTTCGTCGGAGGATCTGGGCCACGCCCTGCTGCGCGAAGCCCGCCACAGCGCCCCTGGACGGGTGGTCTACCTGGCGCACACGCCGCAGTTCTTTCCCTTCGGCCGCGAGAGTTGGAACCCCGACCGGCATGCCGCCGAATCCGTGGCCGAAGCCGCGGGGGTCGTCACCATCGGCCGGCACATGGCCGAATACGTCGCCGCCGAACTGGGACGCGCCGCCACGGTCATCCATCCGCCCATCTACGGCGCCGCGCCGTTCCCGGCTTATGCCAACTTCGACAGCGGCCTGGTCGTCATGTTCAACCCGTGCGCGGTGAAAGGCATTTCCCTCTTCGCCGCCGCCGCCCGCCGATTGCCGCATTGCCGCTTCGGAGCCGTTCCCGGATGGGGCACCACCGCCGAAGACCGGCGCACGCTCGATCCGCTGCCCAACGTAAGCTTGCTGCCCAACGCGCGCCAGATCGACGATATCCTCTCGCAGACCCGCGTGCTGCTCATGCCGTCGCTGTGGTATGAAGGCTACGGGCTGATCGTGACGGAAGCCATGCTGCGCGGGATTCCGGTGATTGCGAGCGATTCGGGCGGCCTGCGCGAAGCCAAGCGCGGTACAGGGTATGTCATCCCCGTGCGGCCCATCGAGCGCTACCAGCCGGTCTTCGACGAATTGCGTATGCCGCGGCCGGTGCTGCCGCCCAACGACGTGGCGCCATGGGTGGAAGCGCTGGGGGAGTTGACCCGAGATCGCGCCGCCTGGGAGCGCGAATCGGCCGCTTCGCGCGATGCCGCCACGGCGTTCGTCGCGACGCTCAGCGCCGGAGATTTGGAGGCTTGGCTGCTTGCATTGCAGCCCGTTCCGGAGGCGCGTGGAGAGGCCGCCACCATCGAATCGCTGACGCCCGAGAGGCGCGATCTGCTGCTTCGCCGCCTGCGCCGGCGTAAAGTGTCTACCTGAATGCGCATCCTGCTGGCACAGAACTCGCTTTACTATCCGGCCCACGGTGGCGGCGACAAGTCCAACCGGCTGCTGATCGAGGCCCTGGCGGCGCGCGGGCACGAATGCCGCGTGGTGGCGCGGGTGGCCGCATTCGGGGCGTGGGAGCACGAACGGTACATCTCGGAGTTGGCTGCGCGCAGTGTGGCGGCTCGCGTTCCGGAGCCCGGCGTGGTCGCTTTCGAACGCGGCGGCGTCGGAGTACACGTGGTCACCGGAGGCAATCCACGAGCGCATTTGGCGGCCCAGGCGGACGCCTTCCAACCCGACATAATTCTGGTCTCCACCGACGATCCGGCACAACTGCTTCTCGAAGCCGCGCTGCGCCAGCCGCGCGCCCGCGTGGTCTACCTGGCGCGCGCCACCATGGCGCTCCCGTTCGGCCCCGATTGCGCCTTCCCGAGCGAAGCCAAAACCGCGCGCCTTCGGGCCGTCGATGCCGTGGTGGGCGTGAGCCGGTACGTGGCCGGCTACATCCGGCGGCATTCCGGGATCGGCGCGGTCCACGTGCCCATCTCGCTGATGGAGCCCGTGGCGGCGGCCCAGGCCGGTAGCCAGCCGCAGCCGCCCTGCCTGGGACGCTTCGAGAACGAATTCGTGACGCTGGTGAATCCCTGCGCGGTGAAAGGGATTTCCATCTTCCTGGCCCTGGCCGACGCGTTCCCGCTCATGGCCTTCGCCGCCGTCCCCACGTGGGGGACCAACCAGCGGGACCGCGAGGCGCTGCGCCAGCGGAGGAACGTCACGATAGTGCGGCCCGCCGACGATATCGACGCGTTGCTGGAGCGGACGCGCGTGCTGCTGGCGCCCTCGCTGTGGGCCGAGGCGCGGTCGCGGATCGTGGTGGAAGCCATGCTGCGCGGCGTACCGGTGCTGGCCTCGGATGTGGGCGGAATTCCCGAGGCCAAGATGGGTGTGCCGTACCTCTTGCCGGTGAATCCCATCGTCCGCTATGAGCCGAGAGTGGACGAGCAAATGGTTCCCGAGGCCGAGGTGCCGCCGCAGGACATCGGGCCGTGGCGCGACGCGCTGGCGCGCCTCGGGACCGACCGCGCGCACTACATCGACATCGCCGCGCGTTCCCGCCTGGCGGCCCTGGAGTACGCCGCCGGGCTGAGCGTGGAACCGCTGGAAAACCTGCTGCTCGAGGCGCTGCGGACTCCCCTGCGCCGCGTCTCCGTGGAAGCCGCGCCGCGCGCCGCCCCCGCCAGCGCCCCCGACGATCTTTCCCCCGAGAAGCGCCGTTTGCTGGCATTGCGTCTGCGCCAGCGCGCACCCGACGCCGCCTGGTTTCCCGGCGCCGATGCGGCCATCGCGTCCCGTCTGTTCTGCCTGCCGCACGCCGGCGCCGGGGCCGCGGCCTACACGGGGTGGAAACTCGCGGGCGGAGCCGCCGTCTGCCCTGTGCGGTTGCCGGGACGCGAGGCGCGCATCGCCGAGGCTCCCTACGAACGGATGAAACCCCTGGTGGAAGCCCTGGCGGGCGCCATCGCCCCGTATCTCGACCGGCCGTTTGCCTTCTTCGGACACAGCGTGGGCGCGGTGATGGCCTTCGAGCTGGCGCGCGAGTTGCGGCGCCGCGGCATGCCCGCGCCCGGCCTGCTGATCGCTTCCGGCGCGCGCGCGCCGCAGTACCGCCGAGGGCACGTCCCGCCGCCCGATCCAACCGACGAGGAACTGCTGGCCGCGCTGCGGCAGGCCGACGGCACGCACGCGGAGTGGTTCGACATCCCCGCGGTGGCCCACGCCATTCTGCCGGCGCTGCGTGCGGACACGACGCTCTACCGGCACTATATTTACAGCGAAGACGAGCCCCTGGACTGCCCCATCCGCGCCTATGGCGGCGCCACCGACCCGCACGTGAACGCCGAACATTTGCGAAACTGGGGATTGCAATCCAAGCAGCCGTTCCAGATGCGCCAGTTTCCCGGGGGCCACTTCTATTTGAAGCCGCCTTCCCCGGAGTTCCGCGCCGCACTGGAGGACGATCTGAGGTCCGCATGGCGATGACGGGCGGCAGACGAAACCGCCTGCTCCACACTGGCATGTCGGGTGCCAGAGGTTGTGGGGCAGGCGGTTTCGCCTGCCGGGCCGTTATGTGGGGCAGGTTTTCAACCTGCGGCGGGTTGTCAACCCGCCTGGTCGGCATTTGCATACTGGTCGGCAGGCCGATTGACAATCGGCCGCAGGTTGCCAACCCAATGCCGCTCGTTTTTTCGGAAGAGGACTGAATCGTAGCATCGGCGGACGCCTTTAACCTGCCGTAGGTGCTTTGAGTTTACGTTTTTCAAACTTGCATCCGTG
>Ga0181529_10006143_pt1 | contig 12313 bp, 11 predicted proteins | sample PEATcosm2014_Bin_36_FD_119763 | JGI IMG/M metagenome (GOLD analysis project Ga0181529, IMG submission 119763) | Peatland microbial communities from MTU Mesocosm Facility, Houghton, MI, USA - PEATcosm2014_Bin10_30_metaG | ecosystem: Environmental > Terrestrial > Soil > Wetlands > Peat | place... | reverse complement strand
TTGCTTCTGCTCGTACGGCTTGAAGACAGGCGCTGCTTTCTTCCGGTCTTTCATGCCGGAATTCTACCAGCTCTTTACTGTTCTGGAAATTCAAAAAAGGGGCTGCCCTTCTTGGACAGCCCCTTTTTTTGGGGCCACTGTTTTTCCGGAAAGCCGCAGCGTTATAATTCCATTAGTTTTTTATAAACCATTTTTCGGCCTGCCAAAGCGTGCTACTGTCTTCCACGTCAATCGAGCGTAGGAATCATCGACCTATCGGGAGATTCGCATGAACAATCGACTTCTACTGCTTCTGGCCGCGCTGGGATCCTTCGTCGTCTTCAGCTGTACGCCGACGACCTCCGCGGCGGCCGCCGTACCGAGCTGGCAACTGGTTGGAACGGCTGGATTCAGCGCAGGCGAGGCGCGCTACACCTCCTTGGCGATCTCCCCCCTCAGCGGCACGCCCTACGTCGCCTATACGGATGGGGGGAACAACGGCATGGCCACAGTCATGGCCTTCAACGGACTAAGCTGGGCCACCCTGGGGTCGGCGGGATTCAACGCGGGCGGGTCGGCTTACACTTCCTTGGCGTTCTCATCCAGCGGCGTTCCCTACCTCGCCTACGAAGATTACGGCAACAACGAACATGCCACGCTGATGAAATACGCAGATGGAGCCTGGCAATCGGTCGGAGCGGAGGGATTCAGCGCGGGCCCGGCATATAGCGAGTCCGTGGCTGTTTCCCCGATGACAGGGACGCCCTATGTCGCCTTTTCCGATGGCGCGAACGCCGACAAAGCCACGGTCATGGATTTCGTGAACGGCGCCTGGCAATCGGTGGGAACGGCAGGATTCAGCGCGAGCATGGCGAGTTGGACTTCCTTGGCGTTTTCCGCAGCGACGGGGGCCCCCTATGTCGCCTATGAAGATTCCGGTTATGACGGGAAGGTCATGGTGATGGTATTCACCGGCTCGAGCTGGACGCCCCTGGGAACGGCCGGGTTCAGCGCTGGCGCGGCGTATTACACCTTCTTGGCCTTCTCCCCAAGCGGCGCTCTCTACGTCGCCTATGTGGACGGCAAGAACGGCGACAAGGTCACGGTGATGGAATTCGTGAGTGGAGCCTGGCAGACGGTGGGCTCGGCCGACTTCAGCGCGGGCCAATCGAGCGACGTATCCTTGGCGTTCTCCCCCGGCGGCACGCCCTATGTCGCCTATCAGGATGGCACGAACGGCAAGGCCACGGTGATGGATTTCGTGAATGGAGCCTGGCAGACCGTGGGATCGGCGGACTTCAGCGCGGGCCAAGCGAGCTACACCTCCTTGGCTATCGCTCCCAACGGCACGCCATACATCGCCTATGGCGATGGCGGGAGCGGCAAGGCCACGGCGATGTGCTACAAGTAGGCCTCGTCGAGCTCGATCTAGTCTTCGTGGATGGACAGAGCGCGAAGGCCCTGCCTATTTGATTTTTACGAACATCCGCGCGATGCCCAGGTACTCGTCGCTTCCGAGGGTGTAGCTGCTGCAGACGAGGTAGTCGTGGCGCGAGTAGAGGCCGGCTATCCCCCCGGTCATCGCGCCGGCTATGGCCCCGGCGCCCTTCTTCAAGGCCCCGATGAGGCCGGTTCCGGCGCCGGCCTGGCGCCGGGCTTCCGCCGATCTCCAGGCCTGGAAGTCGGCCGTGCTCGGGTTGAGCGCGTACAGGAGGGCGAGGGCGAGGACGAGGATGATCAGCCAGCCGAGTCTTCTATTGGTTCTTGCCATGGGCCTTAGTGTAGCGACTCCGGCCTGTCCATGGAAGCCGCCGCCTCGGCCTCCTCGATAGCCTCGACCCCTCCCATCGAGTATAATCCCGGCATGGACGCTCGATCGCGCGTGCTCGTGGCGGACGACGAGCCCAACCTCCTCGCCAACCTCGTCTACGCCTTCCAGGCCGAGGGCTACGCCGTCGAGGGCAGGCCCGACGGGGAATCGGCCTGGGAGGCCTACCGCTCGAGCGCCTTCGACCTCCTCGTCCTCGACATCCTCATGCCGAGGGCCGACGGCACCGAGGTCCTGCGCCGCGTGCGAGCTGTCGACGCCGAGATCCCAGTCATGTTCCTCACGTCCAAGGACGAGGAATTCGACAGGGTCCTCGGCCTCGAGCTCGGCGCTGACGACTATCTGTGCAAGCCCTTCTCCCTGAGAGAGCTCCAGGCGAGGGCCAAGGCCCTGCTCCGGCGCTCGAGGCTCCGCGCCCTTCCCCGGTCCGCCGGCCCCTCCTCGTCCAGGATCAAGGCGGGGGGCATCGAGCTGGACAGCGAGCGCTTCGAGGCCAAGGCCGAGGGCTCGGCCATGCGCCTCACGGTCACCGAGTACAGGCTGCTCGCCGCCCTGGCCGCGTCGCCGGGGATCGTGAAGAGCCGCGACGCCCTGGTCTCGGCGGCCTATCCCGAGGAGACCTACCTGAGCGACCGGGCCATCGACTGCCACGTCAAGCGGCTGCGGCGCAAGATCGCCGAGGCCGGCGGGGACCCGCTCTCCGTCGAGACCGTCTACGGCCTCGGCTACAGGCTCAAGGCCCCGACCCCGTGAGACCTCGATCGCGCATCGCGCTTCGGATCTTCACCTTCAACGCCCTCCTCGTATTCCTGCCGGTGGCGGCCTTTTCCCTCCTCGGCAGCTACGAGCGCGGGCTGGTGGACTCCCTCGAGCGGGCCCTCGCCCAGCAGGCGCGTCTGACCTCGGCCTGGCTCGGCCAGGAGGCCGAGGCGGCGGGGGGCAGGTCCGGCCCCAGGCTCGACGCCCGGCTCGCCGATAAGGTCCTGGACTCTATCGGGGCCAGGCGCACCGCGCGCTTCCGCGTCGTCGACTCGAGCGGCCTCCTCCTCGCCGACAGCTCGGACGCCGGCGCGGCCGCCGACGCTCCATCGCCGTCGGGGCGCGAGCCGCTGCTCTACAGGCTCTTCTCGGAGCCGGCGCGGCTGTGGAGGCGTCTCCTGCCTCCGCCCGCCCCGAGCCTGGCCTCGGCGGACTTCTACGCCTCGGCCGGGCCGCGGCTCCTCGGCGACGAGGTCCGCGAGGCCTTGGCGGGGCGCTACGGGGCGGCCACGCGCGTCTCCTCCGGGGGACAGGTCTCCGTGACTCTGTACAGCGCGGTGCCCATCCTGGCCGGGGGACGGGTCCTGGGGGCCGTCCTCGTCTCGCAATCGACGTATAGGATCCTGCGGGACCTCTACGCCATCCGCCTCGACATCGCGAAGGTCTTCCTCCTCAGCCTCGCCGCCGCCGGGGCCCTGTCCCTCCTCCTCGCCCTGACCATCGTCGGGCCGCTCAAGAAGCTGGGCGAGGCGGCTCAGGCGGCGCTCGGCGGAGCCGCCGCGCCCGGGACCGGGGAGGCCGCCTCGGCCTTCCCGGAGAGCCGCAGGACCGACGAGATAGGCGACCTCCAGCGCTCCCTCCGCTCCCTGGTCCTGCGGCTCGACGAGCGCGCGCGCCAGACCGAGAGCTTCGCCGCCGACGCTGCCCACGAGTTCCGCAACCCCCTGGCCGCCATCCGCAGCGCGGCCGAGCTCGCCGAGCTGGCTGCCGAGGCTGGCGACCGCTCGCGCTTCCACAAGGCCATCATCGAGGACGTCGAGCGCCTGCGCTCGATCATCGAGGGCCTCAGGCGCCTGTCCCTCGTCGAGGCCCAGGGCGGGCGGGGCGCCGAGGGAGCGGTTCGGGCGATGGTCGACGCCGAGGCCGCGGCCCGCGCGGCCTGCGAGCGCGAGCGGGAGCGCCTGGCGCGCGAGGGGAAGGCCCTCGACTTCTCGGTGGAGGCCAAGGGGAGGCCTTCGCTCCTGACGGATCCGGCCGCCCTCGACGTGATCCTCGACAACCTGGTCGGCAATGCCGCGTCCTTCGCCGCGGGCTCGGTCCGCGTGACGGTCGAGGCTGTGGAAGGAGCCCGCGACAAGGGCCAGGGCAGGGAGGGCGCGCAGGCCCGCCTCGTCGCCGTGGTCGTGGAGGACGACGGGCCGGGCATTCCGGCCGAGCACCTGGCCAGGGTCTTCGACCGCTTCTTCACCTGGAGGCCGGGCGAGGCCCGCGGCTGCCACACGGGCCTCGGCCTCTCGCTCGCCCTGGCCCTCGCGCGCTCCGAGGGCGGGGATATAGAGGCCGGGAACGCCTCGGCCCCGCCGGGCGCGCGATTCGTGCTGCGCCTGCCCCAGGCGCCGAGGGATTAGGTCGCGCTCGGTTCGGAGCCTTGGTCGGCCGATCGGGCCTCGTCGCGTACGTGGTTCCTGCCGTTCTTGCCGGAGCGCTTGACTTCGAACATGAGCCGGTCGGCTCGGTCGAGCATGGCCTCGGCGCCGGCGTGGGCGCCCACGCCGACGCTCTCGGAGGGATAGCTGATCATGCCCATGCTCAAGGTCGAGTCCACCCCGATCGCCGACCAGCCCTCGCGAACGGCCTCCGCGAGCCGTGCGCCGACGATCTCGGAAATGTCGTAGTCCATGCCGTAGAGGAGGACGACGAACTCGTCGCCGCCCATTCGGGCGAGCATGTCGTCGGGCCGGATCCCGGATTGGATCGACTGCGCGAGGGCGACGAGGGCCGCGTCCCCCTGGGCGTGGCCGAATCGGTCGTTGAGCGACTTGAAGTCGTCGATGTCCAGCGTCAGCAGGGTCAAAGGCTGCCTGTCGCGGAGGGACCGGTCGATCTGGCGGCCGAGGAACTCCTCGAAATACCGCCTGTTCGCGGCTCCCGTGAGGGGGTCCCGGAAAGACATCTCGCGGAGGTCCTCGAGGACCCGCCTCAGGATGTCGAGGAGAAAGGCGAAAAGAAAATTGGTGCCGATCCGGACGAAGACCGACCACGCGAGGTAGAACGGCGTGGAGAATCTCCGGCCATTGAGCGCTTGGATGGTGATCCAGGCTATCCCGCACAGGACGGCGCTCGAGTAGCCGGCCGTCCTGCTGACGAAGAGCATGCAGACCACGACGGGGATCAGGTAGAAGAGCGAGAGGGAAAGCTCGTTCGGCGTGAAGAAATCGAGCGCGCAAACGAGGATGGCGGCGGCGATGGCGGCGAGCAGGGCGTGGGCGGGATTCAAATGCCTGAGCGACAGCTTGCGGACGAAGGACCAGGTTCTCTTCTCCACAACGACCTCGTATGCAGGATGATTCGATCCATGCCTGGACGAACCGCCGACGCTCCATAGTGACGGATTTTCCCCGCAATGCCAAGGCTTCGCCGCATTTTCGCTGCAATCGCCTGCTAGGATGTAGCCATGGTAAAGGCAGCCAAGGCCCGGAGGCGCGTGGCCCTTGTCTTCGGGGGCAAGTCCGCCGAGCGCGATGTCTCGCTCATCTCGGCGAGGACGGTGGCCGCGGCCATCGATTCGGAGAAGTACGAACTCGTCCTCGTCGGCATCGACGCCCAGGGAAGGTGGAGTCTCGAGGGAAGCGCCCTCGAGGAGGGGAAGGAGCGGGCCATCGAGGCACCGCCTCCGGCACCGTCTCCGGCGCCGCTCGCCATGCCGGCCTCGAGCGAGCCGGGCGGCCTCCTCGCGGAGCGCAGGCGCGATTCGCCCCTCGGGGGCGTCGACGTCCTCTTCCCCCTCCTGCACGGCAGCTGCGGCGAGGACGGCTCGATCCAGGGCTTCGCCCGCCTGGCTGGCCTGCCCTGCGTGGGCGCCGACATCCTGGGCTCGGCCCTGTGCATGGACAAGGACGCGGCCAAGCGCATCATGAGGGAGTCGGGCATCCCCGTGACCCCCTTCGTCGCCTTCTCATCGGTCGAGGCCGCCCGCGCTGCGCGCGACCAGGCCTTCGGGGCCCTGGGCAGGGACGTCTTCGTGAAGCCCGCCAACCTCGGCTCCTCGGTAGGCATATCGAGGGCTCGGACCGAGGAGGAGTACGAGGCGGCTATCGACCTGGCCTTCCGCTACGACGCCAAGGTCCTCGTCGAGCGGACCCTGTCCGGGCGCGAGATCGAGGTCGCCGTCCTGGGCCGACGGGAGCTGAAGACTTCGCTTCCCGGCGAGATCGTCCCGAGGAAGGGTTTCTATTCCTACGAGGCCAAGTACCTCGACGAGGAGGGGGCCGAGGTCATCGCCCCGGCCCGCCTGAGCCAGCTCGAGGCCGAAGCCTGCCGGAAGCTCGCCCTCGACGCCTGCCGAGCCCTCTGCGTCCGCGGCATGGCCCGAGTCGACATGTTCCTCGGCTACGACGGCAGGCCCGTGGCCAGCGAGGTGAATACGATTCCAGGCTTCACCGCGAGGAGCATGTTCCCCCTCCTCTGGGAGGCGAGCGGCCTTTCCCTGCAGGCCCTGATCGACGAGCTTATCGAGTCCGCGATCCAGGAATTCGAGGAGCGCTCGGCCCTGCTCTCCTGCCCGCCCTCGATGGCCGATTAGGCCGAGGGCCCGGACTTCGACTCCCGGTATTGCGCCACGACGGCGAGGGCGTCCTCCTCGTCCTCCTCGGCGACGACTATCTTGATGCCGCCCTGCTGCGGGAAGAAGACCGGGTAGACGTCGATGAAGTGCTCCGAGGAGATCTCGGCCTCGATGCCCGTCGATTCGATGAGGCTCTTCACCACGAGGGCCTCGTCCTGGAACATGGTGGCGAACACCTCGGCCATAATTCCCCCTTCGCTCGCTCGAGTATAGGGAGCGCGGCGGGAACGCGAAAGGCCCGGAAGAGCATTCCCTCGATCGCGAGGCGCGGGCTATACTCCCGCGCGATGCGCATCCTGGCCGTCTCCGACTCGCACCACGACATTTCCTGCCTCGTCCCGGCCCTGCGCAAATTCGCGCGCAGCGTCGACCTCGTGGCCCATTTGGGCGACGGCGTCGAGGACGTCGCGGAGGCTGCCCGGGCTGCGGGCCTCCGCATGCCCCGCGTCGAGGGAGTGCGGGGCAACGGCGATCCCGATCCCGAGCTGTGGCCGCGGCGCCTCATCGGCGACGCCGACAGGCCGGTCCTCCTCCTCCACGGCCACCTCGAGCTCGTGTCGGAGGGCATGGGCGGGATCATCGGGGCCGCGGAGTCCTCGGGCGCCAAGCTCGTGCTCTTCGGGCATACGCACAAGGCCTTCTTCGAAGAGTACCGCGGAATACTCGCGCTGAACCCCGGGTCCATCTCGCGGCCCCGCGGCAGGGACCGCCCCACCTTCGCCGTAATCGACGTGCCCAGGGAGGCCGATCGCTGGTTCGAGGCGCGGTTCTACGAGGTCGGGGCGGGCCCGCTCAGGATCCGCGAGATCTCGCCGTGACGCGCCCTAGAGGCCGAGGATGACCCGCAGCGAAGCCTTCCTCGCGTCGCTCGCGGGGCCGAGGCCGGGGGCGAAACGGGCTATCTCGGTCCCGCCCCGCAGGACCGAGACCGAGTACGCGATGCCGAGCCTCTCGTCCAGCCAGGTCCAGGCCGAGGACTCCGCGAAGTCCTCGGCCCAGGAGCCGGCCCCGTAGAGGGAGGCGTAGGGAGTCTTCGCCAGGGCGGCGTATTGCTCGGCCGCGACGGAGATGGGCAGCCGCTTGCCCAGGCCGTAGGCCGCGGTCTCGGCCAGCCTCGGGATGGAGAAGGCGGGCTCGGGCCTCGAGTAGCCGGCCCAGGCCCCGCGCGTGAAGTCCTTCGAGGAGGGGCCGTCCGAAGGCGAGGCGAGATGAGGCTCGACGTAGGGGGTAGCGTGCTCGACATAGTCGTAGAGGTGGGCCGCCTCGTGGGTCAGGGTTTGGATGAGGCCCTTGTAGGCCCCGCCCCCCTCGACGCGCGATCGCAGCTCGACGCCATGGCCATCGTCGAAGTAGGGCGACCCGTCGCGATACTGTATCCAGTCCTGCAGGCTCGACTCGAGCACCTGCCTGTTCAATATGAGTGTGGTGAGCATCGAGCCGTCCCCGCGGAAGACGTAATCCGACATCCCCCCGCCCTCGAAATTCTCGATAAAGTAGACGCCGAGGAGCCTCGAGTCCATCGCCGCCTTGAAGGCCTGCGGGAGCGTGGCGTAGTACTCGGCGAATAGCGCGCGCTCGGCCTCCGTCGGGACATAGGCGGCGTAGCTCGAGTTGCGGTCCATCCTGCGGAGGTAATCGAGGAGGGCGGGCGGCGCTTCGCCGATCCTCTCCGGAACGCTTCGTGCCAGGCTGGCGCCGATGTCCGCGCTATAGGCCGAGGCCTGCTTGTACGGCAGGGAACGCGGATCGGGGGCCTTTCGTTGGCCCGCGCAGCAGGCGAGGAGAAGCGAGGCGGCCGCGAGGGCGGCCGCGGCCGTCGAGAAAGTCCAGTTATGTTTTGATGATGTCCGCATGGCCTATGCCCGTGCCGCTTCGATGGCCGCCGTCGTCTTGTCGAACTCCGGCCCGAGCCTCCTCGCGCCGGACTCGGTCGCCATCCAGTCCTCCTCGTTGCGCATGCCGCCCAGGCCCATCCAGGCCTCGGCGGCCGCGTAGTCGATATGGCGCGAGAAGCGGCCCTCGGCCTTCCACATCTCGAAGAGCTCGGGGATGAAGTAGATGCCGGGCTCGACCGTGAAGGTCATGCCGGCCTTGAGGGGCTTGGCCAGGCGGAGCTTGCCCAAGCCGAAGAGGGGGCTGCGGGCCATGCCCTCGTAGCCGACTCGCTGCTCGCCATAGTCCTCCATGTCGTGGACGTCGAGGCCGATCATGTGCCCGACGCCGCAGGGGAAGAAGAGGGCGTAGGCCCCGCTCTCCACCGCCTCCTCGGGATCGCCGCGCATGAGGCCGAGCTCTTTGAGGCCGAGGACTCCCTCTCGCGCCGCGGCGACGTGGACCTCGCGGAATGGGAGGCCCGGCCGGAGCAGGGAGCAGGCCCTGCGGTGCATGCGCATGACCAGCTCGTAGACCTCGCGCTGGCGCGAGTCGAAGCGCGGCCCGACGGGGAAGCTCGTGCTGAGGTCCCCCGCGTAGCCCGAGGGCAGCTCCGCGCCGGCGTCGAGGAGGAAGAGGCCGCCCTCCTCGAGAGCGCGGCCGTGCGAGTGCGTATGGAGGGTCGCGCCCCTCGTCGTCGCGATGACGGGGAAGGAGAGGCCGCCTCCCGAGGCGAGGGCCACCTGGGCCACGCGGGCGTAGACGTCGGACTCCAGCATGCCGGCCCTCGCCGTGGACAGGGCCGCCTTGTGCATGTCGACGCTGACGGCCACCGCCGCATCCATCTCCGCGACTTCCTCGGGGGCCTTGATCTCGCGCAGGGCGATGGCGGCGCGGACGAGGGGCAGGGAGCAGAGCCCGTCCACCTGTCGGTACGGACTGCCGAGGAGCTCGGCCAGCTCGGCGCGCGTGTCCGCCCGGTAGGGCGGGAAAAAGAGGAGGGCCTCGCCCTCGAGATCCCGCGCCAGGGCGGCCCGGGGCCTCGTCAGGCCTATGCCGGAGCGGGCGGCGAGAGCGGCGATGGGCTCTTGGGGCCCCGTCCAGACGATGTCCTCCATCGTGGCCTCGTCCCCGTAGAGGGCGGCGCGGCCCGTCGCCAGCTCGATGGCGGCGGCCAGGCCCGGCAGGGCGACTCCGACGAAATAGAGGAAGCTCGAGTCCTGCCTGAAGGCATAGCAGTTGTCCGCGTAGTTCATGGGGCTCTCGCGGTTCCCGATGAGGACTATAGTCCCTTCGCGGACCCCGGCCTCGGCGAGGGCCCGGACCAAGGCCTCGCGGCGCGAGGCGTAGACCCTGGCGTCGAACATGGGGATATCCTAACCTCGAGGGCTGGATCGGTCAACGCGGCCCTTGTGCTCGAGGTGGGTCGAGATTATCCTTCCGACGGTCGCACCCATGTCCACCCAGAAAGAAGTGGCCGAAAAGGCCGGGGTCTCCTTCATCACCGTCTCGCGGGTGATCAACGGGCTCGATAACGTCAAGGCCTCGACCCGGGAGAGGGTCGAGGCGGCGATCAAGGAGCTCAATTACCACCCCAACCGTCAGGCCCAGGCCCTCAACAACGGTCTGACCCGCACGATCGCCTTCGTGACTCCCCGCATGTACGACCTGCCGCTCTTCAACAACTTCTTCGTGATGAGTCTGCTCAGCGGCGTGGAGATGAAGGGCCGCGAGACCGGCTGGGACCTCCTCGTCACCACGGATTTCGACTTGGCGGGCCAATTCGACTTCCTGCGGGTCTGGCACCAGCGCAAGGTCGACGGCCTCCTGTTCGTGGGCTTCCAGCGCTTCCCGGAGGAGCAGAAGCGCATCATCGAGGAGCGAGGCATCCCCTGCGTCTCGATCAGCGACCGCGTCGAGAGCCCCGCCATCTCCTGGGTAGACACGGACAATAGGTCGGCCGCCAGGGAAGCGGTCGAGCGCCTCCTCGAGAGGGGGCACAGGCGCTTCGCCTTCATCGGCACCGACCCCGAGCGCGACTACAACCCCAACTTCATCTCGCGGGAACGGGCCGTCACCGAGGCCCTGGCCGAGCGGGGCCTGTCCCGGCGACTCCTCATCTCCGAGTCCTCGACCCCGACGACGGGGGTCCCCATGGCCCAGGCCTTCCTCGCCATGGAGGACAGGCCCACCGCGGTCATCTCGGGCAATGACTCCATCGCCTTCCATTTCATCGCGGAGAGCGCGCGGCGGGGCATCATCTGCCCCCGCGACTACAGCATCGTGGGATTCGACGCCGAGCCGGCAGGCCGCATCAGCGTCCCGACCCTTGCGACCTTCGAGCAGCCCCTGCTCGAGATGGGCCAGGTCGCCGCCTCCATACTGGTCGAGCAGATCACCGGAACGGGCCAGGGCAAAAGGACCGTGGAATATCCGCTTCGCTTCGTGGACGGCGCGAGCCTCGGGCAGGCCCCGGACCGTTAAGCCGGGATCGAATCGCCCCGCGCGGCGATCTTGAAACGCCCCACCTGGGTCGCGACCGCCTCGACGAGTTCCTTGTTGTCCTCGCTCCTCTCCGAGATCGAGCGCGCCGCCCCGGCTATGTCGTTCGTTCGCCGTGCGATGCCTTCCATGCCCTCTCGCATGAGGGCGCCCAGCTCGATGAGGCTTTCCATCTCCCGCGCTATAGCCGCGTTCCCCCCGTTCATTTCCCTCGATCCATTCCTGACCCTCTCGGTGATCTCGTTGATCCGCTGGAGCGCCTCTAGCGTCTCCCTCGAGCCCTCGCTCTGCTCCTCGAGCGCGCGACGGATCTCGCCCTCGAGGCGGTGAAGGTCCTCGATCTGGGCCAGGATGGTCCCGAAGGCCGAACCGACATCCGTGGTGGAGACGGCCATCCGGTCGATGGCGCCTGCGATGGATTTCACGTCGCCCCCGATCTCCCCTGACTGCTCCGCAGCCATCTCGGCGAGCTTCCGGATCTCCTCGGCCACGACGGCGAAGCCCCGCCCGGCCTCGCCCGCATGGGCGGCCTCGATGGCCGCGTTCATGGCGAGGAGGTTGGTCTGCTCGGCTATCGCCTTGATCACGAGGTTGGCCTCGTCGAGCTTCTCGGACTGGCCCTGCACAGCCTTCGCCATCTCGTCCATGGCGGCGATCTTGACCCGTCCCTCGTCCGAGGCAGCGAGGAGGCTGTCGAAATAGTCGCCGAGTCGGTCGACGCTCTTCGCCACCGCCGCCACATTGGAGACCAGCTCTTCGATCGAGGCCGAGGATTGCGCGACGCTCGAAGCCTGGTCCTCGATCTGGGCGTCGAGCTCCTCGACGCTCCGCAGCATCCCGTCTACGGTCGCCGAGACCTGTCTCACGCTCGCGCCCTCCGAGTCGACGCGCCCCTTGACCTCCGCGACGGTCCCCGAAATTTCCGTGGCCGAGCCGGCCGCGCCCTCCGTGCTCGCCGCGAGCTCGAGGCCGATCGTCCTCAGCGAGGCGACGCTGTCGCGCACGGCCCCGACGGTCCCGGCCAGGCCGAGCCGCATGTCCTCGAGAGCCGACGCGAGAGAATCGAGCTCGTCTCCGCCTCTGGAGCGCGTGCTTCGGAGCTCCTCGGTGAGGTCGCCCGAGGCGATGGCGGCCGCCAGTCTCCCGGCGGCCTTCAAGGGCGCGACGATGCGACCCGCCAAACGCATGGCCAACACGACCGCCGAGGCGATGAGGGCGAAGGCTACGACCATCGAGAGGAGCGTGTCTCGGGTCTGGATGACGGCGATCTCGACCTTCACCGCCGCGTCCTCCTCGGCGATCGCCTGGATCATCGTGTCGAAGCTGTCGTTGAGGCCCTGGATGAGCGTGATGAAGGCCTCCATCCTCGCATACACGTCCTTGAGGTCATACTTTGTCCGCACGTAGGGATCGGTATAGAACTGGTTGAGCACGACCGGATCGGCCTGGATGAAGTACTTCGTCACGTCGTCGATGAGTCGGGCGTATTGGGTTGTGAGATTGTCGAGGTCGTCCTTGGAGAGCTCTCG
>Ga0181529_10006142_pt1 | contig 12314 bp, 8 predicted proteins | sample PEATcosm2014_Bin_36_FD_119763 | JGI IMG/M metagenome (GOLD analysis project Ga0181529, IMG submission 119763) | Peatland microbial communities from MTU Mesocosm Facility, Houghton, MI, USA - PEATcosm2014_Bin10_30_metaG | ecosystem: Environmental > Terrestrial > Soil > Wetlands > Peat | place... | reverse complement strand
CGCGAGATCGCGCTCGTGCCGCAAGAGCCGTTCATCTTCGGCGCCAGCGTCGCCGACAACATCGCCTATGGCGCGCCCGGCGCGACGCGCGAGGCGATCGTCGCAGCGGCGAAGCGCGCCGCCGCCGACGGCTTCATCTCGGCGGCGCCGCAGGGATACGACACGCAGCTCGGCGAGCGCGGCGTGACGCTGTCGGGCGGCGAGCGCCAGCGTCTGGCGATCGCGCGCGCGATTCTCAGAAACGCGCCGATCCTGCTGCTCGACGAGGCGACTTCGGCGCTCGACGCCGAAAACGAGACGCTGGTGCAGCAGGCGCTCGAAGCGTTGATGAAGGACCGCACGACGCTGGTCATCGCCCATCGCCTGGCGACGATCGTCAACGCCCAACGCATTCTCGTCATCGACGGCGGCGGCATCGTCGAGGAAGGCGACCACGCGAGCCTGCTCGCCGCCGGCGGCCTCTACGCCCGCCTCGCCCGCCTCCAGTTCGAAACCGGCGCCGCCGCGCTGACGGGAGAGGTCAAGGCGGCGGAGTGAATGGGCAAACCTGGCGTCGGCTCGGAGCCGTTTGACCGAGACCGTCATGGCGAGCGAAGCGAAGTCATCCAGCGCTGTGGTCGCCGCGGGCGGTGAGCGAGTTTACGCTGAGGACGGCGTCGACGCGCGGGCGAAGCGACGGCGCAACGCCCTCTCGCCCACTCGGTTGGCCATTCGCGCTCCAAGATCCGTGCCGGCCCAGAGCCCGAGCGCGACGCCGCCAATGACGAGCCAAGACGGAGACCATCCTTCGCGCCAATAGACCCATGCCGCCGGCATCGTCGTCGGGATTATCGAGAAGACAAGACTGACCAATTGCGCTTGGCGCTGCGGCACTTTCAAGCCGGCGCTGAGGCCGACCGTTATCGCCAAGCCGCCGCCAATTCCCAGAAGGCCCGACGAAAAGTCGGCGATGACGCCTAAGGCTTGAACGTCTCCTGAAGCCGCTATTTGACGAACCTCGGCCAACAGCGACATGTAGTCGACTTCGCAATCCCACTTCAGCGAGCGTAAGGATCATGGTCAAGATAGCCGTTCTCGATGATTGGCAAAGCGTCGCGCGAACCAGCGCCGATTGGTCGAGTCTGGCCGCTCGCGCGGAACTCGTTTTCTTCTCCGACGCTTTCGCCACGGAAGACGAAGCCGCGGTCGCCCTAGCGGATTTCGACATGCTTTTGACCATGCGGGAGCGGACGCCCTTTCCCGAGACCCTGATCCGCCGGCTGCCGAAGCTGCGCATGATCGGCATCACCGGAGCGCAGAACGCCTCTCTTGACGTTGCGGCGTGCGCGCGGGCCGGCATTACTGTCTGTCATACGGCCGGGGGCGCGCGCGGCGCTCCCTATGCGACAGCGGAACTGGCTCTCGGCCTGCTGATCGCCGCGGCCCGCGCGATCCCGACCGCAGATGCGGCCATGCGGGCCGGCAGTTTCCAACGCGGCGTGCCCGTGGGGATGGGCCTTGAAGGCAAGACGCTCGGCATCCTCGGCCTGGGACGCCTTGGCGCCCGTTTGGCTCGCTACGCCCTCGCGCTCGATATGAAGGTGATCGCCTGGAGCCCGAACCTAACGGAGGCCCGCGCTACGGACGCCGGCGCGCGGCTCGTCGGCAAGACAGATCTCATGACCCAATCGGATGCGATCTCCCTGCACATGGTCTTGTCGGCCCGCAGTCGCGGCATCGTCAGCGCAGAGGACATCGCCCGAATGAAGCCGGGCGCCATTCTCATCAACACGTCTCGCGGCCCCTTGATTGATGAAGCCGCTCTGGTGGCCGCCGTCCAGGCAGGCAAGATTATCGCCGCGCTGGACGTTTACGACAAAGAGCCCCTGCCCCAGGACCACCCCTTGCGAGCTTGCCGCCAAACTGTCCTGACGCCCCATCTCGGCTATGGCGTGGAGGAGACGTGGCGCGATTTTTATCCTCGCAGCGTCGAGAATGCGCACGCCTTTCTCGACGGCAAGCCTGTTCGGGTTCTGAATGCGCCATAGACGTGGAATTGTCAGTCCACGGCGCAATTCGGCTCGCGGAGCAGACCCGAGGGACAAAAGCAAATTGCGCATGTGACCGTCTATGCGGCTTCGAACCGCCGCACGCGCATCCCATCAATGCAGCCCCGACGCCGGCCCGTTTTCGCCAGCAACGGCGTGAACCATCGCCCAAAAATTCTCGAGCGGCGTATCCAGTTGAACGTGATGCGTCGGAGAGATGATGAGCCCGCCGTCGTAGCCAACGGTCTCCAGGCGCTCCAAGACCTGCTCGCGCACTTGCTCCGGGGCGCCGAAGGGGAGGGTATGCTGTTCGTCGATGCAACCCCAAAAGCAGAGCTTGTCTCCATACTGGCGCTTCAACTTCGCCGGATCCATGCAGGCCGGCTGCACGGGATTGAGCACATCCAGTCCGATCTCAATCAATTCCGGAATGATGCGTTCGATGTTGCCATCGGAATGATACGCAATCTTGACGTCTGGGTTTATGGTTTTCAGCGTGGAGATGAACTCGGCCATGCGCGGCTTGAGGAACCGCCGCCAGGCGTTGGGCGAGATCATCATGCCGTGCTGCATGCCCACGTCGTCTCCTGTCCAGATCATGTCGACGCCCATTTGGACGAGCGTCTTGGCGGCGGCCAGGTGATATTGGAACGGAATGTCGAGAATGGCTTCGGCCAGATCCGGGTCCTTCGCGAAATCGATCATCAACTGCTCTAGCCCGCGCAGCGCCCAAGCGGTTTCAAAGATGGTGGTCACCGTCACGCCGACGATCCAGTAGTCGTTCTTGTGGGCGGCGATCAGCCGCTCGGCCTCGCCATAGAGCTCCGGACGGCGCGGGTCAGGCGGGCGGTAGGATGCGATGGAATGTGCGTCGGCCAGCGGATGGCCGACGACATCGGTATAGAACCCGGCGCCGAAACGGGTCTGATAGGCAACGTTCTTCCACGCCACCCCCCACTCGTCGGTATAGGAGTCCTTGCCGCCGGCATAGGTTTCGTTGGCGTAATACGAGTTGGCCCAGCCAACCGAGGTGAGCAACAGATCCTGTCCCAGCGCGCGTTCCAGCTCGTAGGTGTTGCCGCCTCCGTGTGGATTGTGGACGGACCGGCCGGACTGATGCATGTCCTCGCGCAATCTCTGGGCAAACTCCGGCGTGAAGCTGATTTGCATCGGACAACGATCCGGCTTCTGACGGTCGAGGGACATCCTTACGCGATCGCGTGGCTTAATCGACGTTCCCTTACTCATGAGCGACTTTCCTATTCGCATGTGGCTCCAATACGAATCGGGCTTCGATTGGTCGACCTGAAGGCTCTGCTGAGCATACTCTCGGCTAGGCGCTCTGTAATGGGATCGCAGCATCGCGCCCAGCGCGTTGGCCGTCCGCACGCTGCGCCCGAGGCGCCGCCGCGGCGCCCGGCGCGCCGCAAGCCTGTCGAGGGGCGAATTCTTACGCGGCGTCCTCGCGCAGGAACCCGCCCGACTGCCGTCGCCACAGGCTCGCATAGAGACCGCCGCGGTCGAGCAATTCGCGGTGGGTTCCCGTCTCGACGATCTGCCCGCGCTCGAGCACGATCAGGCGGTCCATGGCGGCGATGGTGGAGAGGCGGTGGGCGATGGCGATGACCGTCTTGCCTTGCATCAACGAATAAAGGCTCTCCTGGATCGCGGCCTCGACTTCCGAATCGAGGGCCGAAGTCGCCTCGTCGAGCACCAGGATCGGCGCGTTTTTCAGCAGCACGCGGGCAATGGCGACGCGCTGGCGCTGACCGCCGGAGAGCTTGACGCCACGCTCGCCGACCAGCGTCTCGTAGCCGCGCCGCCCCTCGGCGTCCGCGAGGCCGATGATGAACTCGTGCGCATGGGCGCGCTGGGCGGCGGCGATCATCGCCTCGCGCGGGGCGTCGGGACGCCCGTAGAGAATGTTGTCGGCGATCGAGCGATGCAGCAGCGACGTGTCCTGCGTCACCATGCCGACCTGCCGCCGCAAGCTGTCCTGCGTCACGCCGGCGATGTCCTGCCCATCGATCAGGATGCGCCCGCTCTCGACGTCGTAGAAGCGCAACAGCAGGTTGACGAGCGTCGATTTGCCGGCCCCCGAACGCCCGACAAGCCCGACCTTTTCGCCCGGCGCGATAGTGAACGAGAGCTCGTCGATGACGCCGCCCGTCCTGCCGTAGTGGAAGCGCACCTTCTCGAAACGGATTTCGCCTTTGTCCGCCACAAGCTCGGTCGCGCCTTCGGCGTCGACGAGCGTCTGCGGCCGCGCGATCGTGCGTATGCCTTCCTGCACCTGCCCGACATTGTCGAAGATGCCGATCGAGGTCCACATGATCCAGCCCGACATGGTGGTGATGCGGATGGCGAGCCCTGTGGCGACGGCGATCTGCCCGAGCGTCGTCAAATTCTGCGCCCACAGCCAGATCGAGACCGCGCCGGTGGCGACGATCAGCACGCCATTGCCCGACGAGACACAGAGATTCATCAGCGTGATGAGGCGCGTCTGGCGTTGAAAGTCGTCGGTGTGAGCCTTGAGCGCCTCGCGCGCGTGTTCGTCCTCGCGCTCCAGATGCGCGAAGAGCTTCACCGCCTGAATGTTGGTGTAGCTGTCGACGATGCGCCCGGTGAGCACGGCGCGTCGATGCGCGAGAACCTGCGAGCGCTCGCGGATGCGCGGCACGAAAAGCGCCAGCGTCGCCGCGTAGACGACGATCCAGGCGGCGAGCGGCAGGGTCAGGCGCCAGTCGGCTTCAGCCAGGATCATCAGCGCGCTCGCCGAGAAGATGGTCACGAACCACAGCGCGTCGATGACTTGCACCGTCGAATCGCGCAACGAGGCCGCCGACTGCACGATGTTCGAGGCGATGCGGCCGGCGAAATCATTGGCGAAATAGGTCAGCGACTGCCGCAGCACGTAGCGGTGCGTCTGCCAGCGGATGAGATTGGTCATGCCGGGCGCGATCGTCTGCTGCACGAGCAGGTCGTGCGCGAGCTGCGCCAGCGGCCTCACGACGAGGATGACGACGCCCATGACCAGAAATGCGCGCCCGTCGACTTGCAGAAGGCGCTCGGGGGTCGTTTGGCGCAAAATGTCGACGATCTCGCCGACAAAGCGGAGAATCGACACTTCGACCAGCGACGTGACGAACCCGCTCGCCATCAGCGCCGCGAGAAAGGGCCACGTCTGCCGGCAATAGCGCCAGTAATAGCCGACGAGCGTATCCGGCGGCTGCGATTCATCGTGGGCGCGGAAGACGTCGATCAGCGATTCGAATCTGCGGAACATGGTCTCGAGATCCCGGACGGCCGCGCCGGACGAAGCGCGGCGTTGCGGAAAGCGGAAACGGCGCCGGCGGCGAGGCCGACGCAGGGTTTTCGGGTCTTGCCGAACGCCGGCCGGCTGACGCCGAGCGGAGACGCGAAATGAGCGGCGAGGCTTCAATCGATATTCGCCGAGCGACCGCCGCTTTCGGCGAAATTGTGCGCGAACCGGGGCGTTTCGGCAAGTCCGCGGCGGCCCGTGGCCTCGACGCCCGCTTTGGATGCGCCGCAACCGTCGACTGAACGGCTGAGGCGGCCGCGACGCGGCCGTCGACGCCGAGCATTCAAGCCGTTCGGTTTCGCCTCAAAGCGGCCGACCGCGTCTGCTCGTCGCACACGACACGTTCGTCGGGCGCGCGTGCTCATGGCTTGCTCGGCGGAGCGGGGCGCGAGAGGAATGCGAAGTCAAGGACGGCCCCATCGCCCGTCGCCGCAGGCGACTATCGGGCCGCCGCCGCAGGCGACGCCCCTTCGGCGCATCCTTCAGTTCGCGTTCCTCTCGCGCAAAATTGCCGCCAAGCGAGTAATGAACGGCTTCGCCGGGCCGCCGGCGGCTCGCCGTGTGCACGCGACCAGCGCCGGAAGATCGCGGTCGCGGCGGCTTCGACGGCGAGCGGACTCTCGGTCCGAGCCCCCGCTTTCGACCCGAGCCGGATTTTCCGCCAGTCATGCTTCAATGAGCGGAATTGGCCGTGCGCGGAATGGCAGGTTCCGAGCGATAAGAAGCGGAAGCTGACATTCGACAGGCAAGGCTTGGGCCGAGCAGGCGCCAAAGGCGTTGCTTGTCGTGTTTCAAATCGTAAGACGTGAACGCGCATCGAATCGCGACCCCATCATGATGCGACGTGATCCAATGAAACTACCAAAGAACTCGACGTCGGCGCGGGGTCGCCGGTCGATGGAAATCAGGACCCATTTTCATCACGACTTTCCGAGACGAATCCATACATCGGGTGCGGCCGACGCTGGGGGCCCGGTACGGCGCAATTTCAGACCAAAGGGCTAATGATTGCGTTCCAATTTGATGTTTTCCTCTAGCGACGCCAAGCCAACCGCGCCGACGATCAACCTTTCGCCGACGACGTAACTGGGCGTCCCCGTGAGCCCCAGCTCCTCCGCCAACTTGGCGTTTTCCGCCAAAGTGTTTTGCACTTCCTCGCTCGCCATATCTTGCTCCAGCTTCACCGGATCAAACCCGAGTTCCGCAGCGACGGACAGAGCGCGGGCTTGGTCGTTCAGCCCAGGTTGGCCAAGCATTCGTTTATGGAACTCGAGATATTTGCTGCCGTCGACGTCTTCCATGCGCACCGCAATCGCGACGCGCGCCGCCTCAACCGACTGGGGCCCGAGCACGGGGAACTCCCTCAGCACGATCTTGAGGTTGGGGTCGGCGCTCAACAAAGCCAGGGTGTCCGACAGCGCCCGTTTGCAATAGTGGCAGTTATAATCAAAAAACTCGACAAGCGTTGTATCGCCGTTTTTAGCCCCGATTGTCACCTGATGCGGCGTGGCGGACAATTGGACCGCGTCGCTATGCAACGCGGCGGTCTTGTCCGGCGAGGCCTGGGCGTGCGCCGCGCGCGACTTCTTGAGCATATCGACAATCGCATCCCGAATGACTTCGGGGTGCGCGGCGAGATAGTCCTTGACGATTCGTTCGACCTCGTCGGGATGGTTCTTGAGATGATTGGCGACGATCGCTTCGACCCGATCGCCAAATTCCGTCGGCTCCTCCGCCTTGATCGAACCCGGCGATGCGACGAGCAACGCAGCGGCGCAGAGTCTCCCGAACATCGGTTTCATCGCTAGCCCTTTCGCATGCAAATCATCGGCAATGCTTGTCTCTGCATTTTTCGCCGTGTGGGCGCTGAGGCGACGATCGCGACGGACGAAACGTCGGGGCGCGGTTAATCTCCCGCGGCGGGGGTCGGCTTTCACGCGGTGGGTTGAGGCGCTCGCCCTCCGGTCTCACGACGACCCCGACAGGTTTTCCTTGGAGTGGCGCCGGCGCGCCCTGGTTAGGCGCGGGCTGACCCTCGGGTTTCACCACGACCCCGGTGGGGCCCTGATTAAACGTGGGTTGACCCTCGGGTTTGACGATGACCCCGACAGGTTTTCCTTGCAGCGGCGCTGGCGCGCCCTGATAAGGCGTGGGCTGGCCCTCGGGTTTTACGACGACCCCGCCAGGCTTTCCTTGGAGCGTCGCCGGCGCGCCCTGATAAGGCGTGGGCTGGCCCTCGGGTTTCACGACAACACCGCCGACAGGCTTTCCTCGGAACAGCGCTGGCGCGCCCTGATAAGGCGTGGGCTGGCTCTCGGGTTTCACGACGATCCCGGTCGGCTCTCCTTGGAGCGGCGCCGGCGCACCCTGATTAGGCGTGGGCTGGCCCTCGGGTTTCACGACGATCCCGGTGGGCTCTCCTTGGAGCGGCGCCGGCGTGCTCTGATTAGGCGTGGGCGTACCCTCGGGCTCGACGACCACTCCCGTCACGCACGACGCACGGTTCTTCGGATCGACCGACCCCGAACAGCACTCGCCGCTCGACGTGACGTTGGCGATCGGGCAGCAGGCGCCGTCCCCGGCCGGAATCTTACCGGAAACGCAGCATTGCGGTCCGTGCGGCATGCTGGCGATCGGCGTGCATTCGCTGTTGTCGGGTCCGCTCGGCGCCTCCCCACGACGACAACAGACGCCGGTGGAGGTCGTCTGACTCGCCAGGCAACAGGACTTGCCGCTCGACACGTAGCCGCTGGCGCAGCAGTTCGGATTCGTAGCGCTGGACGTGCAGTTCGGAGGCGAAGACGAAGACTGGCACTGGCCGTTGACGACTTGGCCGCTGCAGCACGCCTGCGCGCCTTGCCCGGTCGTATAGACTTGGCCGCTGTCGCAACAGAAGTTGCTCGGAGCAATAGGCGTTTGTCCGGCCGAACAACTCGGCTCCGCTTTGACCGGAACGCCAGAACCGGGCGGACACACTTCGCCGGACGGGCAGGAAGCGCCCGTCTTGGGCGGACAAACTTCGCCAGGCGGGCAGGAGGCGCCCGTCTTGGGCGGGCACACCTCGCCAGGCGGGCAGAAGGCGCCCGTCTTGGGCGGGCACACTTCGCCAGGCGGGCAGGAGGCGCCCGTCTTGGGCGGGCACACTTCGCCAGGCGGGCAGGAGGCGCCCGTCTTGGGCGGACACACTTCGCCAGGCGGGCAGACGGGCTGGCCAGGCGGACAAACCTCGCCGGGTGGGCAGACGGGCGTTGCGGGAGGACACGTCTGTCCCGGCGGGCAGACGGGCGCGCCAATCGGAATGGGCGCTCCGGAGTTGGGCGGCGCATTGGGCTTCAGCTCGGCGGGCGGCGGCGCGGGTCTGAAGATGCTCGCCGGCTGCGGCGGCTGGCAATGACGTTCGATCGCGATGTCGCCCATATGGCCGCGCGCCGCGGCGTCCGGGAGCCCGTCGCCGTAATCGATGAAATAGCTCCAAAGCGGCGGCTCGTCGTCGCGCCGAATGCGCCAGGATTCCTGGCCCTGCAGGCCATTGACGTCCAAAACGCCCGATTTTGCGAGGCGCGCGGCGAGCGCGGCGTCCGGCGCGTGGCGCAAGTCTTCCCCGCTCGCCCACATGAATCCGCCGCACGAGGCGAAATCGATGTCGCCGTTCAGATCATAACTGTAGCCGATGGCGACGCCGCCATTGCCGTTGCGGAAATCCGGCGGAAACCCAATCGGATATTCGACGGGCGATTGTTGCCAAATGCGCTGGCCGCCGGCCGTGGATCCAACAATTGCATAACGCAGGACCCGCCCCATCGCCGGATCGGCGAGCGCCTCGAAATCGAATGCGCCGGTCGGGGCGGCGCGTTCGGCAAGATACATGCGTCCTTGTTCGTCGAACGCGATCTTCGATATCTCGGTGGCGCCGGCGGCGGGCGGCGCGGCGAGCTCGATGACTGGATCGTCGCCGAACGAGCCGTCGGCGTTCAGACCGACCGACCAGATCGTCAAGCCTTCGGCGACCGCGTAGTACAGCCGGCGCTGGTGGACGGCGAGTCCGAAGACGCGGCGCGCGGGCGTCGCATAGTTCCAGGTCGAAGGCTGCTCGCTATCGAACTCCGGGCGCGTGACGTCGATCCGCCGCCGCGGATTCCACTGCACCCGCAGCAGGCCCTGCGCGACGCGTCCCGTAACGCCGTGTCCGTAACGGCCGAGGTCGCGACCGTCCATCCCGAAACGATGGATGAAGCCGGTCTCGCGGTCGGCGACAAACAGCGAGTTCGAGTCGGGATCGAACGCCAGCCCGCCGAGCGCCGGCCCCGAATTGCTCCTTTCGCCGAGCATGACGTTGGCGAACAGGCTGACCTCGCCGGTCGCGCCGTCGATTTTCCAGATCGATCCCGGCCCGCCGTCCCGGCCCCACTGGCCGGGCATGAAGGTCGCGTTCGGCCCGCCGACGCGGACGTGCTGCGGCTCGCCGTCCGGCCCTGGGGCGACGATCGGAAGTCCGTAGGCCGAGGTCGCCGCGACATAGATGTTGGGAAGGGCGGCGTCATCAAGCGCGACGCCGAACACCTGGCCGACCAGCGCGGCGCTGATGGTGATCGGCTTGGGCGCCCCGACGACCTGGGCCGCCGGCGGGCCGTCCATTCGCCTGAGATCGACGATGCGCAGCGAGGGCCCCGTCGGATCGATGAAGGTCTCATTGGCGGGGTCTTTTCCCGGCGCGGAGATGACGGGCCGCAATACGCCGGAAAAACCGGTCACTGCGGCCTCGCCTGGCGCGTAGACGCCGTTTTGAGCTTGCTGCGCCGCGGCTCCGCCGCCACGGAGGCAGACCAGCGCCAAGCAAACCAGAGCAAAGCCAAGCGCCGCCGCGCGCCAGCAACGGCTCGCGCGCCGCGCTGGGCGCGAGATGCGAAACGATCTTTGGCCTGGCGGCGACATCGTCAGCGGCTATCCCGGCGGGAGGAGCGAACGCAGCGGGCGCGGCGCGCCCGGCGCAGGTAGCGAGATTGGCAAGCGCGGCGAGCACGACCCGGTCTGCGGATTGGGTGTGAAACCTGAGGGACAGCAGGTTCCGCAAGAGGACACTTGTGTGGGCGAGCAACAGACGCCGTCAGCCGTCATCGCCTGTGTCGGGTCCGAGCAAGGCGTGACGCACTTGCCGTTCACCCGCACTTGCCCCTCCGAGCAAGATTTGACGCACTTGCCGCCGATGCGGGTCATCCCCTTGCCGCATGTCGGGGGCGGAGGGGGCGGACAGATGCCGCCGGGACTGCTGGAGGGCTTGGGCGCCTCGTTCGTGCCATCGCAAAGGCAGACGGAAATTCCGTTATGGGCGCCGGCCGCGTGCGTACCCGTGGGGCAATTGCAGGAGAAAATGTAAGTCGCGTTTCCGGTATTTTCCAAGTTTGGGTAATTTTCCGACCAGGTCGGCACCATCGGCTTGGGGCAGAAACAGTACGAGAGGGGCAGGCAACCTGCGCCCCCATTGGTCGGCCCGCCTTGGCTCACGAGCGTGCCGGAGGGACCGTTGACGATCGTGACGGGCGGATACGTCGTATCGGCGGGATTGTTTGCGCCGTTCGGTTCGTCGGACTGGATGGAATTGGGCAGGTTCAGGCAGCTTGTGCTGTTGTAACTGCCGCATGGGGCGGCGGTCTGCTGCGTGCAATCGGCTTGGGTGGCCGGCCCCGGCGTGCAGCCGCAGGATTCGTTGAACAACGCCTGGTCGGCCGAGCACAGCACGTCCTGGAGACAGTCGCCGAGGTCGGCCCCGAGCAGGTCCAGGCCCTCCTCGACGTCGCAGCCGCATTGGGCGACGGCGACCGGCTCTGCAAGCGTCGAAAGAGCGTCAGAGAGCGCATCCTCAGCCGAGGACAAGCCCGCTTGGTCGAGAACGCCGATGACCGTGTTGGCGTCGTTCTGTCCTGTGCCGACGACGCTGTTCAACTTGCTGCAGAAGTTAGTGACCGCAGCCTGACCGGCGTCGGCCGCCGTCGCCGACAGAACCAAACTCACCCCGGCGGCCGCGGCGCATCCATAGCCGTCCTGGCAAGCGGTTGCGCAGGCGTCGGAAAGGACGCCCGAGATCGTCCCTTCGAGTCCGTTTAGCAGGTCGCTCGCGGTGCAGGCCTGCCCCCATGCAGGAGCAATCGGCGCAAGCAAGGCGAGCCACGCCAAAATCGCGCCCCTTAGCCACGCCGCCATTGACGCCTCCCGCGGGCCTTCTGAGAAGGCAGGCCGCCTGAGCCGAAAAACCGCGCGCGCGGGATTCGCCGCGTCCCTTCAGCCGGGGAGCCTTGCAGTGCGGAGCGCGCCGGCCACGGAGTTTGGCTCCGTGGCGGCGCGCGACGTTGATGTCAGCGCGTCAGTTGTGGACGCAGCGCCCAGCGTACCAATGAGCCCAGGTCGGGCAGGCTTCGTGCGTGCCGCGCATGGTTCCGTTACCGTTGTGGAACCAATGGCAATGCCCATACACATCGCGCCACCGGTCGTTGCCGCAGTCTTCCGCGACTCGGACGATCGCACTCGCTCCGCCGTCAACCGGCGTTGGCGTGACGGCCGCGTTGCAGACAGACGCTACGCCCAGGGCCAAGATCGCCCCCGCTCCAAGAGTCTTGAACATGCAGGCTCCCCGTCTTTAGCCGCGCCATTGGCAGCGCGGATACGTTGATTATGCGCATTTGTCATCTGAACGCTAAATGAATACGACCCGCCATTGTCATTGACGACGAGAACGCCGCGCTAATCTTGGTCAGCCGACCCGCCGAATGACCGGAATCCGTTCTCGGCGGCCACACGGGCCCGTCGCCTCGACGTCCGCTACGGAGGCGCGCCGACCGTCGGCTGAACGGCAAGCATGGTGAAGGTTTACGGATGCCGGCCATCGCAGGTCGCGGGTGTATGCGCGGGCCGGCGTACGGAAACCGCCCAAGCAGGAACCCGCGGGGTCGAGCGCTGTGGCTATGGGGATT
>Ga0181529_10006141_pt1 | contig 12316 bp, 11 predicted proteins | sample PEATcosm2014_Bin_36_FD_119763 | JGI IMG/M metagenome (GOLD analysis project Ga0181529, IMG submission 119763) | Peatland microbial communities from MTU Mesocosm Facility, Houghton, MI, USA - PEATcosm2014_Bin10_30_metaG | ecosystem: Environmental > Terrestrial > Soil > Wetlands > Peat | place... | reverse complement strand
TACATCGTCGCGGCGTTGTTCGCGATCTTGTTGGGATTGTGCCCCAAGTTCGGCGCGCTCATCCTGACCATGCCGTTGAGCGTGCTCGGCGGCGTCACGACGATCCTGTACGGCCTGATCGCCATCCTCGGCGCACGCATCTGGGTCGAAAGCAAGGTTGATTTCCGTCTCAATAAGAACCTGATGCCGGCGGCGGTCGCGCTGATCGTCGGCGCGGGGGATTTCACCTTCATGTTCAGCAAGGATGTGTCGTTCGGCGGCATCGCGCTCGGAACGGTGGCTGTTCTCGTCGCCTATCACCTGATGGCGTGGCTCGAGACTATGGTTGCGGCGCGGCAGGGCTCTCAGGCTTCTGGGGACTCGGCGAAGTAGGCTCGAACGGAGCGGTGCGCGACGCAGGCGTCGTGTCGCCTGAGTGAGATCAAAGCGCGCCGCGCACCATACGCCGCGCGGCGCGGCAATTCCGACAATGGCCCTCGCCGCTGCAGAGCTGCGACGGGGGCCGACTGAACAGACGGGAGACGCAACAATGTCCGTGACAAACCTCAGCCAGGCGATTTTCGACCAAGTCAGCGAGCGCGTGCTGCACTGGCGCTACCTGCCGGGAGAGCGTCTTCACCGAAGAATCCTTGTGCGCCGAGTTCAAGGTCAGCCGCAGCCCCGTTCGCGAGGCGCTCCAAATGCTGGCCGATCGGCGGCTGGTTGAGAAGACGCCGCGGCAGGGCTACGTCGTCCGGCAACTCAACCTCACCGAGATCCACGAACTCTACGAATTGCGACTCGTTCTTGAGACTTACATCATGGAACAAGTCTGCAAGACGGGTATGGACGAGTCGACTTTGGCCACGCTCAAGCGGCGCTGGATTCAGGTCTATGAAGCTCTGCCCGAGATGATCGCCGACCCGGTGACGGTCGACGAGAACTTCCACCAGGCGCTGGCGCGCGCCGTCGGCAATCAAGCGATGGTCGATATGCTCAGCAACATCGACGCGCGCATCCGCTTCGTGCGGATGTTCGACATCACCAACGCCGAACGTCTCAAGGCCACGTGCCTGCAGCACCTCGAGACGCTGGAGGCGATCGAGCGGCGCGACGCCGGCAAGGCGATCGACGTTCTGCGACGCAACATCGAAGGCGGCCGCATTCAGGCCGAGAACGCCGTCAAGGAGGCTCTCGCGAGCGCCCATGCGATCTACGGCTGACCGAATCTGGCGGGCCGCGACGCTGGGATCGGATGTTCCGCGCGGCGCATGTTCGGTGCGCGTTCACAGCGTCTTTCACGCCGCCCTGAACCTCAGCCTGCCGGACGGCGACCTCCTGACTCTGCTCAGCGCCGAGGCCGACGATCTGCCGCGCAGCGTCCGCCTCGCGTCGATGGAGGACTTCTCGTCGCTTGGGCTGGCGGCGGGCGACGGCGGCGTCTTCGCGGTCGACGAGATCGTGCTCGAACGGTCGACGGGGCGCGGGCGGCTGCGGGTGGATTGCGCTGCGGCGCTTCGGCTCGCTGCGCCGCCGGCGCCGCGGCTGAGGCTCGACTGCGGGCGTTGGCGGGCCGGCGTGGCGCGGCTCGAATCGTTGCAGGAGCGCGCGGCGACCGACTTGCGAATCGCCCCGCTGTTGATCGGAGCGCGGCCGTCCGGCGCCATGGCGGAGCGACTGACGCGGGCGGCGCTCGATCTCGGCCGTGGGGTGCGGACGGGGCGCCTTGACGTCGTGCGCGGCGCGACGGCGCGACTGGTAGGTCTAGGGCAGGGCCTTACGCCCGCCGGCGACGACTTCCTCTGCGGTTTTCTCGTCGCCGGCCGCTGCCGGTGCGCCGCCAGTCTGGCGCGCTCGCGCCTCCTGGCGTCGTTGGCCGAGGTCGTACGGGAGCGCCTCGAACAGACGACGGACATCAGCGCGTCCTTCTTGCGCGACGCCCTGGCCGGGCGCGTCTCCAGACCGCTGGCGGCGCTCGCCGAGGCGTGCTCCGGGGCGCCGGGAAGCGATCTCGGCGGCGCTCTGCTGCGCCTCGCCGCCATCGGCCACAGCTCCGGCTTGGACGCGGCGACGGGCTTTTTCTACGGCCTGACGATCTGGGCCGACGCGGCTCGCCGCGTCGCCGGCGCGCCGACCGGAAGTCTCTCGAAGAATGGGACCACAGGTTTGCGGCTGCGCAGGGTCGTGGGCGCTCCTGCGGAGCGACAATCGGGCGCTGCCGATCCGGCGCCTCAAGAGCGACGGGAACGGGTCGGAAGCAACGGCGACCGCGCCTAGCGGTCGCATATCGGCGGAGGTCCTATGCTGCAACACTTCACCTATCTGGCGCCCAAGACGCGCGCAGAGCTGCATAGCGTCCTCGCCAACGAGGGCGCCGCGGCGTCGTTGCTGGCGGGAGGGACCGACCTGCTGGTCAACGTCCGCGCCGGTCTGGTCCATCCGAAGGTCGTCGTCGACACGAAAAAGGTCGAAGACTTCGCGGGGATCGCCTGGAGCGAGCGCGATGGGCTGGTCATTTACGCCAGCGCGACCATCAATGCGGTTCTCGGCGACGCGAAGATCCGCAGCGACTTTCCGCTGCTCATTGCCTGCGCCCACGATCTCGCCTCGCATCAGATCCGCAATCGCGCGACGGTCATCGGCAATGTGGTCAACGCTTCGCCGTGCGCGGACATGGCGCCGGCGCTGCTGTGTCTGGGCGCCCACGCGGTGATCAGCTCGAAGCGCGGCGAGCGCGAGGTTTCGTTCAGCGCCTTTTTCAAGGGCGTCAAGCGGACGGCCGTCGCGCCGGACGAGGTGGTCGAGCGCGTCGTCGTTCCTGCGGCGTCGGCGGGCGGGCGCGGCGGCTATTACAAGCTGAAGCGGATCAACGGCCACGACCTCGGCATCGTCGGCGTCGCGCTGTGCATCGATCGCGGCGGCGAGATGCGCTTGACCGTCGGCTCGTGCGCCCCGACCCCGGTGCTGATCGACGGACTCGAGGCTTCGCTGCCTGCCGACGCGGTGGTCGCTAAGGTCTTGGCGGCGATCAGCCCGATCAGCGACGTGCGGGCGACAAAGGAATATCGCAGCCACATGGTCGAATACTACGTTCGACGCCTTCTCGACGAGGTGAGGTCATGAAGATCCGCGTCACCATCAACGGCGCCCTCTACGAGCGCGAGGCGCCGGAAACCATCAACCTGCTGCATTTTCTGCGCGAATACGTCGGGCTCACCGGGACGAAGGAGGGCTGCGGCGGCGGCGAGTGCGGCGCCTGCACCGTTCTGCTCGACGGCCACGCCGTCAATTCGTGCCTGGTCCTGGCGGCGGAAGTCGATGGCAAGTCGGTGCGCACGATCGAAGGCGAGGCCGACGACGGTCAACCTTCCGCGCTGCAGCAGGCGTTCGCCAAGCGCCACGCCGTTCAATGCGGCTTCTGCTCGCCCGGCGTGGTGATGTCGGCGCGCGCGCTGATCGAGCGCAATCCGAAACCGAACGTCGAGGAGATCAAGGAGGGCCTCGAGGGCAACTTCTGCCGCTGCACCGGCTACGTGCAGATCATCGAGGCTGTGCTCGAAGCGACCGGACAAGAGGCGAGCACCCAGGAGCGCAGCGATGCTTGACACCGCAAATCCCGAGACCCTGCGGCAGGTCGGCCGCAGCCCCACGCGCAGCGACGCGCCGGACAAGCTCAACGGCGCCGCGATCTACGTCAGCGACATGATGCTGCCGGGCATGCTTTACGCCCAGGTCAAGAAAAGCCCGCACGCGCGCGCCAGGATCAAGCGCATCGACACGTCGCGCGCCGAGCGCCTGACTGGCGTGCGTGCGGTCCTCACCGGCCACGACCTCGATTACAAGATGGGCCTTTACGTGGTCGACAAGGACATCCTGGCCAAGAACGAGGTTCGGCATTTCGGCGAAGCGGTCGCGGCGGTGGCCGCCGACACGTTGGCCATCGCCCATCAGGCGGTCGACCTCATCGAGGTCGAGTACGAAGTTCTGCCGCCTGTCCTCAACCATATGGACGCGCTGGCCCCGGACGCGCCGCTGGTGCATCCGGATCTCGGCAGCTACGACTACGTCAAGGCCGTGTTCTCGCCGCACCCCGGCACCAACATCGCCAATCTGACGGTGACCCGCAAAGGCGACGTCGAGAAGGGCTTCGCCGAAGCCGAGTGGATCGTCGAACGCGAATACACCAACCCGTCGGTGCAGCACGTGCCGATGGAGACCCATGTCGCGATCGCCCAATGGAAGACCGGCGACCGCGTCGACATCTGGTCCAGCGCGCAATCGCCGTTCACTGTACGCGGCCTGTTCTGCCATGCCTTCAGACTGCCGCTCAACAACGTGCGGGTGATGATTCCCAACGTCGGCGGCGGTTTCGGCGGCAAGGCGGGCATCGGCATCGAGCCGCTGGTCGCCTGTCTGTCCCGCAAGGCGGGCGGCAGGCCGGTGAAGTTCCAGGCGACGCGCGAAGAAGAGTTCAGCCTGCTGCCGTGCCGCAGTGCGCTGACCTATCGCATCAAGACCGGCGTGCTTTCCGATGGGCGCATCATCGCCCAGAAGATGGAGATGTTCTGGGACGCCGGCGCCTACGCCGACTATGCGGTGAACGTCACCCGCGCCTCTGGCTATTCGGCCGGCGGCCCCTACGAAATTCCCAATGCCTGGGTCGACGCCTACACGCTCTACACCAACAAACCATACGGCACGGCGTATCGCGGCTTCGGCCACGTCGAGTTCTTCTGGGGCCTCGAGCGGCACATGGAGCTCGTCGCGCAGACGATCGGCATGGACCCGTTGGAGTTCCGCAGAAAGAACCTGCTCAAGCCGGGCTCGATCACCTTGACCGGGGAGAAGATCACTGAGCACACCGGCGACATCCGCAAGTGCCTCGATTCCGTCGCCGCCGCGATCGGCTACGGCGCGCTGACCCCGGCGGAGAAGGCGCGCGAGGCGAAGACCGGCGTGAAGATTGGCAAAGGCGTCGCCACCCTCCACAAGGCGCCGGCGATGCCGTCCAACACCGGCACGTTGGTGGTGGTGAAGATGAACGCCGATGGCAGCGTGATCGCCAATGTCGGCCTCACCGACATTGGTCAGGGCTCGACTACCGCCCTGGCGCAGATCGCCGCGGAACGGCTGCGGCTCCCGCTCGACAAGGTCAAGGTGACGATCGAAAAGGACACCGACCGCGATCCCTACGATTGGCAGACGGTCGCCTCCAAGGGGTTGATCATCACCGGCAACGCGTTGATCCTCGCCTGCGAGGATCTGCTCGCGCGGGCCTACGAACTCGCCGGTCAGGCCCTGCGCGCCACCGTCCGCGATCTCGATCACGACGGCGAGAAGATCTTCGTCCGCCATGATCCCGAGCACAGCGTTCTCTTTACGCAGCTTGCCCTCGGCTATACCTATCCTGACGGCAGCGGCATCGGCGGGCCGCTGATCGGCGTCGGCCGCTACATCGCCCAGGGCCTCACCAACCTCAACAAGGACACCGGCCAGGGCCTGCCTGCGCTCGACTGGACCTACGGCGCGCATGGGATCATCGTCGAGGTCAATCCGACGACCGGCGCGTACCACATCCTGAAGATCGCCTCCGCCTACGACGTCGGCAAGGCGATCAATCCCGAGCTGATCCGCGGGCAGTGCATCGGCGGCATGATGCAAGGCCTCGGGACGGCGCTGTGCGAGGGCTACATCTACGACCAGCAGGGCCACCTGCTCAATCCGTCGTTCACCGACAACAAGATCCCGACCAGCAAGGACCTTCCCGACGAGATCGAATGCATCATCGTCGAGAGGGCTCAGGTCGACGGACCCTATGGCGCGCGCGGCGTGGGCGAGCATCCGATGATCTCGGTCGGTCCTGCGCTCGGCAATGCGATCCGGAGCGCGACCGGCGCGGAGCTGACGCACATGCCGATCCGCAGTGAAGACGTCTGGCGGGCGATGAACAGCAAGGCGCCCGTCGAGACCTGGATCACGAAGACCCCCGTTGGCTCCTGCCGGTCGCTCCCTGTGGATCGGTAGGACGCCGCTGGCTGCGGCGGCAGCCGCTCCGGTCAGGTTTGCCGGGACGACTGCCGCCGTCAGCTACCTCGGAGATCAGAATGGCCTGACCGTCCGCGGCGTAGCGCCGCAAGGGGCGTCGGGACCTCTCGACTTCGTCAGCGCAGCCGTGGGCGAGACATGCGGCGCCTATGGACAAGAGGTATGCTGGCGACTATAGAAAAATACAAGAGGTATATTCAATCGACGCGCGACGCTCGCCCGGCTGCGGGCCGTGCGCAGACAATGGGTGGAGAGCGATGAGCGCTCAACGGGTGCGTGTTCTCGTGGTTGGTCTCGGCACGATGGGGACCAGTCACGCGCGGGCCTACAAGGCGATCGAGGACTTCGAGCTCGTCGGCCTGTGCACCCGTCACGCGGCGTCGCGAGCCGACCTCGAGGCCGAATTCCCCGGCGTGCCGCGCTTCGAGACGCTCGACGAAGGCCTCGCCGCGATCCATCCCGACGCCGTCGCCGTTTGCGCCTACACCGAGCATCACGCCGCGATGGCGTTCAAGGCGCTCGCCGCAGGCGCGCACGTGTTCTGCGAAAAGCCGCTCGCCGATACGCTCGATGCGGCCGAGCGGATCGTCGCAGCGGCGCGCGAGGCGCATAAGACGCTGCTGATCGGCTACATCCTGCGGGTGCATCCGTCCTGGTCGCGCTTCGTTGAGATCGGTCGGACGCTCGGCAAGCCGCTGGTGATGCGTATGAACCTCAACCAGCAGTCGGCCGGCTCGTTCTGGCAGGTGCACAAGAACCTGATGCAGTCGACGTCGCCGATCGTCGATTGCGGCGTCCACTACGTCGACATCATGTGTCAGGTGACGGGCGCGCTACCCGTCGCCGTGCACGCGATCGGCGCCCGGCTCACCGACGAGATCGCGCCGGCGATGTACAATTACGGCCACCTCGACATCGCGTTCGATGACGGATCGGTCGGTTGGTACGAGGCCGCGTGGGGGCCGATGATCAGCGAGACCGCGCATTTCGTCAAAGACATGATGGGGCCAAACGGCTCGGTGTCGATCGTCTCCGACCAGAGCGCTGGCTCGACTTCGAGTTCGGCCGACCACAATACGCATACGCGCACCAACGCGCTGCGCGTCCATCATGCGGCGCTGGACGCCAACGGCGCGTTCGCCAAGCCTGACGAGATCATCTCGACCGAAGACGAGCCCGGCCACCAGGATCTCTGCGAGCGCGAGCAGCGCCTGTTCCTCAACGCGATCCGTGGCGGGATCGATCTCAGCCAGCATCACGAGGACGCGCTGAATTCGCTGCGCATTGTCTTTGCGGCCGATGAAAGCGTCCGCACCGGCGACGTCGTTCGGCTGAAGCGCTGACGTCAGGCGGCCGCGCTGGCGAGCGTCGGTTCGCCCTCGACCCACGTCTCTCTCACCCGCAGCTCGTCGTCGAGGTGAACGAGGCTGGCGAGATAGCCGGGCGCGATCCGGCCGAGATCGCGATCGCGCCGCAGGAACGTCGCCGGCGTGCGCGAGGCCATCGCCAGCGCGTCGGCGAGCGTCACGCCGACCGTGCCGACGCAGTATCGCACCGCTTCGTCCATGGTGATCACCGACCCGGCGATCGTGCCGTCGCTGAGCCGCAAGCAGCCGTCGACTCGCGCCACGCGCCGGCCCTGCAGCAGGAAACTGTCGGGGCCGCCCGCCGCCGGCGGCATGGCGTCGCTGATCAGCATCATCCGGTCGCGCGGCTTGGCGGCGAAAGCGATCCGCAGGCTCGCGGAATGCACATGACGCCCGTCGGCGATGATTCCGACGAAGGCGTCTTTGGCGTCGAGCGCCGCGCCGACCATTCCGGGCTTGCGGCCCTGGAACGGGCTCATCGCGTTGAACAGATGGGTGAAGGCGCGCGCGCCGGCGGCGATCCCGGCCTGCGCCTCCTCGTAGACCGCCTCGGAATGGCCGAGCGACACCAGCACGCCGTGCGCGGCGAGCGCACGGATTGCGTCGGCGGGAACGCGGTTGGGCGCAACCGTCAGCATCACCGCGCCGCAATCGGTGCCGGCGATCATTTCGATGTCGCTTGGCTCGATCGGGCGAATGAAGCTCGCGTTGTGCGCGCCCTTTCGCGCCGGGTCGAGAAACGGACCTTCGAGGTGGATGCCGAGCACCGAACGAAAGCGCCGTCGCGCCTCGCGCACCGCCGCGATCGCCGAGGGCATCTTCTCCGGCGCGTCGGTTACCAGCGTCGGCATCACGCCGACCGTGCCGTACTTGCGATGCGACTCGGCGATGCGGGCGACCACCTCGACGCTCGGATGGTCGTTCATCAACGCGCCGCCGCCGCCATTGACCTGAACGTCGATGAATCCCGGCGCGAGAAGGCCGCCGCCGAGATCGACCTCGTCGCCGCCGTGAGGACGCTCCGCATACGGGACGACGCCCGCGATGCGGACTCCCTCGACGATGACGACGTGGTCGTCAAGGAAACGCTCGCCGTCGAAAATCCGTGCGCCGACCAGCGCCGTCATCAGATTGTCTCCGTCACTTTGTGCAGATTGCGTGGACGGTCGGGATTGCGGCCGAGGCGGCGAGACACGGCCTCGGCGAGACCATAGAAGCGATGGATCATCGCGATCGGCGTCAGCAGCGGCGAGGCGGCGGTCGCGCAGGCGAGCCGGTCGGCCGAGTCGACGCCGCCCGTATCGACCCGCAAGACGTCGGCGCCGGCGGCGGCGAGAAGGCGCAGCGTCATCTCCATGCCGTCGCGACCGGCGTCAGTCGGCATGAAGGCGATGACGAGGAAGCCAGGCCGAGCCAGTTCGGCCGGTCCGTGCAGCACTTCCGCCGACGAATAGGCTTCGGCGTGAATGGCGCAGGTCTCCTTGAGCTTCAGCGCCGCTTCGGTGGCGACCGCAAAGGTCGCGCCGCGTCCGAGGACGAAGGCGTGTTCGGCGCGCGCGAGCCGTTCGATCATCGCGGCGGGAGGCGGCGCGCTCTCGGCTGGCAGGATGGTTGGCAGGCCTGTGATGGCGCTCTTCAGCGCGACGTCGTCGCGCCACGCCGCGACCAGCGCCGCCCCTGCGACGAGACCGGCGATCATGGATTTCGTCGCGGCGACCGACTGCTCGCGCCCGGCCATCAGCGGCAGGAGTTCTTCGGCCTCGGTCGCCAGCGGCGAATCAACCTCATTGACCATGGCGATGGTCATTGCGCCCGCCTTGCGCGCCGAGCGCTGCATTTCAATGATGTCCGGGCTGCGGCCCGATTGCGAAATCGAGACGGCGGCGGCGCGCGAAAGACGCAGCGGGGCGCCGTAGAGCGTCGCGATCGACGGACCAATCGACGCGCAGGGGATGCCCACGACGATCTCCGCCAGATATTTCAGGTAGAGTGCGCAGCAATCCGAGCTGCCGCGCGCGATCGTCGTCAAAACTGACGGGTCGAGCGCGCGGAGTTTGCGTCCGAGTCGGTCGATGCGGCCGGCGTCGCCAGCGAGCTGGCGCGCGATTGCCGCGCCCGCCTCGTCGATCTCGGCGCGCATATGGGTGAGAGAGGCGGTCATCCACGGATCTTTCTTAGCGGCGGCGAAAGGGTGAGTTCGGAGACGAAGTCGTAGGTGTCGGCGCGATACCAGGACTTGGTGAATTCGACGCAGGCGCCGTCGGCGAGATAGGCGATGCGCTGGATGTGCAGGGCAGGGCTGCGGGGCTCGACGCCGAGCAACTCGGCGTAGGCGTCCGAGAGCAGGGTCGCGCGCAAGCGCTGCAGCCCGCGCGTCGGACGATGCCCGCGCTCGGTCAACGCTTCGTAGAGGGACGGGCCGACCTCCTCCCAGTCCGGCAGATAGCGCAGGGGCACGGCCGCGTGTTCGATCGCCACCGGCACGTCGTTGGCGAGCCTAAGGCGGCCAAGCCGGAACACCCGGTCGTTCAGTCCAACGCTGAGCATCATCGCTTCGTCGGGCGTGGGCAGCGACACGCCGCGCTCGAGGTCGCGCGACGTCGCCTCGAAGCCGCGCAGTTGCATGTCCTCGGTGAAGCTGGTCAGGCGCGACGACGGTTGGTCGACGCGCGGCGTCGCGCGATGGATGAAGGTGCCGGCGCCGTGGCGGTGGAACAGCACGCCCTCGGCGATCAGTTCGGCGATGGCCTTGCGCAAGGTGGTGCGAGAAACCTCCAGCAGTTCGCACAGCGCTCGCTCGCCTGGCAGCAATTGCGACTCGGCGAAACGCCCCGTCTCGATCTCGCGCCGCAGCGTCTCGACGACAGCGCGATAGAGTTTGCCGCCGCTCTGCGACGTGGCGATGATCGTCATGGCGGGTCTCCCGGCGCTGGCAGCGCCCCGCCGGCGAGCAGGACGGCGCCATCCACGGCGTCGTGTGTCGGCGTTCTCAGCCGCGCCTCGAGCTCGGCGGGAAGGTAGGGTCGCAAGGGCGCCGCGACGCCGCCGACAATCGCGATCCGTTCGGCGCCGAGCGTTTCAAGCGCGCGAAAGATCGCGACAATCGCGTCAGCGGCGCGAGCGACGATCTCGAGCGCGCCGGGCTCGCCGGCGCGCGCCGCCGCGAAAACCAGCGGCGCGAAGGCGCCATAGTCGCCGGGCTTGGCGGTCTGCGCCCAGCTCATCATCCGCAGCGGATCGGAATCAAACTTGGCCAGCAAGGCGCGCGACAATCCGCTCGTCGGTTCGAGACCATCGAACGCCCGCAACGCCGCCCGCGCGGCGTCGGCGCCGATGCGCGCGCCCGATCCATCGTCGCCGAGCAGGAAACCACGCCCGCCGACGATTCTCGCGGCGCCGGCGACGCGGGCGATGCCCGCCGTCCCCGTGCCGGCGATGATCAATCCGCCGTCGCCGGAGCCGTTGGCGCCGATGCAGGCGGTCACGGCGTCATTGGCGACCTGGACTCGCGCCCAACCGGGAAGCGCGGCGGCGACGAGCGCCGCGTCGTGAGCGCTGGACAGACCCGCCAGACCGACGCCGAGCGCCATTTCGCTTCGTTTGGCGGCGTTGAGCCCGGCCTTGGCGATCACCTTTGCGACAAGCTCGCGCATGACGCTGACGCCGGCGTCGAAATCGACGTAAATATTCGCCGCAGGCCCCGTATCTTCGGCGAGCGCCTCGCCCGATGCGGCGCGAATCCGCGCCCGGCAACGGGTGGCGCCGCCGTCTACGCCGATGAAGAATTGGGCTGTCGACACTCTGGGGAGTCCGAAAAAAATGTTGCAGACCACTAGACAAGAGGTATGCCATTCACTAATGAAAAATACAAGAGGTATCTACTACTGGTACACGCAATGTGCGCGGGGCGGAACTGCGGAGTTCGAGCGATCAGGGACGGCGTAACGCCGGACTTCGCGTGACCGCCGACTCGGCGCCGGCGCTCTCGGGCGCGTTGCTCGCCTCATATCGGCGGGCCGTGGAATCCGTGGAGGCCGCCGAAGGCGACATCCGCGCGGCGGCTTTGCATCTTGCCGATCGATGGGAGCGCGGCGGCCGCTGGATCTATCTCGGCGCGGGCGCCGCCGGCCTCATCGCCGCAGAAGACGCCGCCGAACTGCCGGGCACCTTTGGTCTTGATCGCCGACGAATTCCCGTCATCCTTGCCGGCGCCGACGGCGCGCATTTCGATCTCGACGCAACGGCGGAAGACGACACGCAAGCGGCGGAGCGGGCCGTCGCGGCGCTCGGGGATCTGACGAGCGACACGGTCGTCGCGGTCTCGGCGAGCGGGTCGACTCCGTTCACGCTGGCGGGCGCAAGGGCAGCTCGGCGCGCTGGCGCGCTGGTTATCGCCATCGCCAACCGGCGCAATGCGCCGCTGTTGTCAGAGGCCGACATTCCGCTTCTGCTCGACACCGGCGACGAGGCGCTGCGAGGGTCGACGCGACTCGCCGCGGGCGCCGCGCAGAAGTGTGCGCTCGGCATGCTTTCGACGCTCGTCGGCCTGACGCTCGGACACATACACGCCGGTCTCATGGTCAACTTGCGCGCCGACAACGACAAACTGCAAAGCCGCGCGCTCGCGATCGTCATGTCGATTGCCGGCGTCGCCGAGAACAAGGCGCAGGCCGCGCTGGCGGCGACTGGCGGCGAAGTGAAGCCTGCGGTGCTTCTGTCGTTGGGTGCCCGCGACTGCGGCGACGCCGTTAATCGTCTTCAACGTTCGCGCGGCCGTCTGGCCGACGCGCTCGATGCACTGCGTAAGGAGCTCGGGCGAAGCGCCGCGGATGAACCGCGCCGCCCGCCCAGGAAAAGAGGAGAGAAGCGATGAACTGGACACGGAAGACAGTTTCCCGCGCGGCCATCGCGGTCGCGGCGCTCGT
>Ga0181529_10006140_pt1 | contig 12319 bp, 12 predicted proteins | sample PEATcosm2014_Bin_36_FD_119763 | JGI IMG/M metagenome (GOLD analysis project Ga0181529, IMG submission 119763) | Peatland microbial communities from MTU Mesocosm Facility, Houghton, MI, USA - PEATcosm2014_Bin10_30_metaG | ecosystem: Environmental > Terrestrial > Soil > Wetlands > Peat | place... | reverse complement strand
GTCAGGTAGACCGCGCCGACCGCGGCCACCAGCAGCAGCAGCGAGGTGATCTCGAAGGGCAGCACGTAGGTGTGGAAGATCTGGTTGGCCAGGGTCTGGACGTTGCCGGCACGGTCGACCGCGTTCTCCGGGAAGCCGAAGGTGTGGAAGGGGTCGGCGGACAGGTCGCCGGTCGCGGCCAGGCTCCCCACGGTGTAGCCGTGCATGCAGGTCACCGCCTGGGTGGTGCAGGCGGTGTCGTAGGTCACGTCGTTGCGGGCCGCGATGAAGACCGCGGTGCAGAGGCCGGCGACCGCCAGCACGCCGAGGATGAGACGGAGGTCGAAGATCCGCGGCCGGTCCTCGGCGGCCGGGTCGAGGAGGGCGATGATGAAGACGAAGAGGACCATCACCGCCCCGGCGTAGACGATCAGCTGGACCACGAAGAGGAACTGGGCGTTGAGCACCAGGAAGACGGCGGCGAGCAGCGCGACCGTCAGCACCAGGGAGAGCGCCGAGTAGATGGTCTTCGAGGAGAAGACCACCCCGAGGGCGGAGATGGAGGCCAGGATCAGGATGACGGCGAGGAGCACGTTCACGTGCGGCCCCTCCGCGACCTGCCCGGGGTGAGCGGCGCCGGCGGCTCGCTCGCCGCGGGCTCCTCGCCCGTCGCAGGTCCGTCCGCCGCTGACGGGGTCTCGGCCCTTGCGGATGCCGCCTCTCCCCCATCGCCCCGGGCGGCGGGACCCACGATGCTCGGCGGCCGGCTCATGATCCCGTGGGCACCGGGCACCGGGGTGGCGTCTCCCCTGGCGGTCTGCGCCGCGTCCCATGCCACCCGCGGGCTGACCCCCGGGTCCTGCAGCTCGCGACCCCGCTGGTCGGAGCCCGCTCCGCGCGGCGCCGACGGGCCACGCCCCTGCTCGAAGTGGGGCCAGGCCTCGAGCAGCTCGGCCTTGGTCACCACCGTCCGCTCGCGCCGGTAGTCGGCCAGGTCGAACCGCGGACCCAGGGTGATCGCCTCGGTGGGGCAGGCCTCGGCACAGTAGCCGCAGTAGATGCAGCGCATCAGGTTGATCTCGTAGCGCTCGGCGTACCGCTCTCCGGGCGAGATCGGGTGGTCCTTCGGGTTCTCGGCGGGACCGACGTAGATGCAGCCCACCGGGCATGCGGCCGCGCAGAGCTCGCAGCCGATGCACTTCTCCAGACCGTTGTCATAGCGATGCAGGATGTGGCGGCCGCGGTGGCGCGGCGTCGCGGGCTTCTGCTCCTCGGGCCACTGCACCGTGATCGGCTTCTTGAACATGGTGCGGAAGGTCAGGCTCATCCCCTGAGCGATCTCGCGGAACATCAGCCGGCCCTCAGGGCGACGATGGTGCCGGTGATCATGATGTTGATCAGACCGAGCGGCAGCAGCACCTTCCACCCCAGGTTCATCAGCCGGTCGTAGCGCAGCCGGGGCAGGGTCCAGCGGATCCACATCATGACGAAGAGAAGCACCGCCACCTTGATCAGGTACCAGACCACCCCGGGGATCCAGCCCACGATGATCCAGCTGGTCGGCAGCGGCGACAGCCACCCACCCAGGAAGAGGGTGGTGGCGATGGAGCAGACGATCACCATGTTGATGTACTCGCCGAGGAAATAGAAGGCGAAGCGCATCGACCCATACTCGGTGTGGTATCCGCCGACCAGCTCCTGCTCTGCCTCGGGCAGGTCGAAGGGGGCACGGTTGGTCTCGGCCAGGGCGGCGGTGAAGTAGAGCAGGAAGGCGAGCGGCTGGAGAAAGGCGTACCAGAGGTGCTGCTGGTTGCTCACCACCTGCTCCAGGTCGAGCGACCCGGCGAGGATCACCGGACCGATCAGGGCGAACGCCACCGCCATCTCATAGGAGATGAGCTGAGCGGACGAGCGCAGCCCGCCCAGCAGCGAGTACTTGTTGTTCGCCGACCATCCGCCCAGGAAGATGGAGTAGACGCCGAGGGAGGTGATCGCGAGGACGAAGAGAAGGCCGACGTTGAGGTGGACGATGTCCCAGTGGAGCGCATACCCCGACGGGCACGTGAGCGCAGCCTGGCCGATCGACGGACCGCCCACGCAGTTCACCGCGCTGATGGGGATGGCCGCGAAGGCGAACATTGCCGCCGCTCCGGCCAGGGCGGGCGCGACCACGTAGAGGAGCTTGTCCCGGGCCGAGGGCGCGGTGTCCTCCTTGAAGAGCAGCTTGACCGCGTCGGCGAGGGGTTGGAGGAGACCGAGGGGGCCAACCCGGTTGGGCCCGATGCGGAGCTGGATGCGCGCCGCCACCTTGCGCTCGGCCAGGGTGAGGTAGGCACCGGCGGTGATCAGGAAGACGATGACGATGACCGCCTTGACGAGGATCACCCACCAGAAGTCGGGACCGATGAGGTGGGTCCAGACGTCGGCGATCATGAGGTGGGCTCGGCGAACACCGCGCGGCCGCCGTTGCCGGCGGTCGCGTAGGCCGGCACGGCGGCTCCGATCTCGCGCAGGATCCGGGCCGGCTCGCCGGCCCAGCCCTCGGCGCCCAGCGCGGCGGCGAGCATGCTGAGCACCCTGGTCTCGGCCGGCGTGGCCGTGGCCGGAGGCAGCGCGGCGCGGATGCGCTGCACCCTGCCCTCGCAGTTGGTGACGGTGCCCAGCTTCTCCATCAGGGTGTGGCCCGGGATGAGCACGGTGGCCAGCTCGCTGACCGCGCTCGGCACGCTCTCCAACGCCACGACCACCTCGGCCCGTGCCGCCGCCCGGCGGAGCAGCTCGGCGTCCTCCCCGGAGGCGGCGAGCGCCGCGCCGTTGACCAGGACCAGGGCGGCGATGCTGCCCTCGGACGCGCCGACCAGGATCTCGCGACCGCCCCGCCCGGCGGGCTTGGCGGCGCGATAGCCGGGCAGGAGACCGGGGAGCACCCCGAGGTCCTTGGCCCCCCGGCCGTTGACCCCGCGGGTGATGGTCAGCCGCTTGACGGTCGCCCCGGTGGCGGCGAGCGCCTGGGCGACCGCGGCCGCCGCGGCCCGGCCGCTCTCGTCGGCGATCACCCCGACCAGGCCCTCGCCACCCGCCACCTTCACCGCCGCGGCGCGCCGTGCCCCCCCGTCCAGACGATGGACGGCGACGCCCCTCTTGGTCTCCGCCTTGAAGAGGCGCAGGGTCAGCACCGGGGCGAAGCGCTCCGGCTCGGGCCCGAGCACGACCACTGCACGGCAACCTTCGATCTCGGCGATGCCCAGGCTGTGCTCCGCCGGGTCGAGGCCGGGGAAGCTCTCCAGCTGGTGGTCGATGTGGGGGGTGCCCAACACCTCGCGGGCCAGGCGCTGGAGCAGCCACAGCTCCTCGTTGGTGCTCTCGGAGGAGCCGATCACCGCGACGGCACCGGCACCGAGCCTCTCCCTCACCGCGCTCAGTTGAGCGGCGGCCGCCACCACCGCGGCCTCGGCCGTCGCCGGGGTGCCCGCCGGGTCCTCCCGGCTGCCCCTCACCGACGGCCGGCGGATCCGGTCGGTGGAGTTCCAGCGTGGGAAGGAGTAGCGCCCCTCGTCGCAGAGCCACATGTCGTCGACCAGCGGGTTGTCCCGCGAGGCGAAGCGCTTGACCTCGAAGTCGCGGGAGTCGACGTTGACGTTGCAGCCGTAGGAGCAGCCGGGGCAGATCGACCTGGTCCGCTGGAGGTCCCAGGGACGGGCGGTGAAGCGGTACTTGACGTGCGTCAGGGCGCCCACCGGGCAGACCTCGGGAAGATTGCCCTGAAACTCGGACTGGAGCGGCTGCCCGTTGAAGGTGGCGACCATGGTGTTGACGCCACGCTGCTGGAGCACCAGCTCCTTCTCGCCGGTGATCTCCTCGTAGAAGCGGGTGCAGCGCCAGCAGAGGATGCAGCGCTCCTGGTCCAGCTCGATCCGGTCCGAGAGCGGCAGCGCCTTGTTGAAGTGGACCTTCTCGGCGATCGGGAAACGGGACGCCGGTGGGCCGTAGCGGACCGTGAAGTCCTGCAGATCGCACTCGCCGCCGCGGTCGCAGACCGGGCAGTCGAGCGGATGGTTGAGGAGGAGGAACTCGAGCACCCCCTCCCGCTCCTTGACGACCGGTGCCGACTGGGTGCTGACCACCATCCCGTCGGCCACCACGGTGGCGCACGCGGGTTGGAGCTTGGGCATCTTCTCGACCTGCACCAGGCACATCCGGCAGACCGCCACCGGGTCCATCTTGGGATGGGCGCAGTAGATGGGGATGTGGACACCCGCCTCGGTGGCGGCGTCGAGCACCAGCGTGCCCCGCGGCACCCTGAGCGCCCGGCCGTCGATGGTGACGGCGACGCGCCCGTCGTCGGGGGTCTCGGCGGCCGGCTTCTCGTCCGGCATCAGACGCTCACCAGTTGGCTGTTGCGCAGCTTCACCGGACATCCGCCCGCCCCGCAGTGCTCTTCGAACTCGCCGCGGAACGCCTGGTAGGCCGACATCACGAACCAGGTGGCGGTATCGCCCAGCGGGCAGAAGCACTTGCCGTTCATGTTGTCGCAGATGTCGGTGAGGGTCGACAGCTCAGCCGGGGTCAGCGCCCCCGCCTCCAGACGGTGCATCAGCTCGGACTCGAAGTAGGTGCCCTCCCGGCAGGGGGCGCACTTGCCGCACGATTCGTGCTGGTAGAAGTCGACCAGGCGCATCGAGACGTCCACCATGCAGGTGGTCTCGTCCATGAAGACCATCGCCCCCGCCCCCAGGGCGGAGCCGGCCCTCTGCACCGCATCCATCTCCAGGGGCAGATCGAGGTGCTCAGGGAGGAGGACCTGCATCGAGCCACCCCCGGGCTGGAAGGCCTTGAGCGAGCGCCCCCTCCAGATCCCGCGGCACTCGTCCTCGAGGAGCTCGCGGATCGGGGTGCCGAGCTGCATCTCGTAGGTGCCGGGGCGGTTGATGTGGCCGCTGCAGCAGAAGAGCCGGGTGCCGGTGCTCTTCTCGGCGCCGACGGAGGCGAACCAGGCGCCGCCGCGCAGCACGATGTGGGGCAGGTTGGAGAGCGTCTCCACGTTGTTGACCACGGTCGGCTTGCCGTAGAGGCCCTTGACGGCGGGGAAGGGCGGCTTGAGCCGGGGCTGGCCGCGAAACCCCTCCAGCGAGTCGATGAGCGCCGTCTCCTCGCCGCAGATGTAGGCGCCGGCGCCGCCGTGGACGATGATGTCGCAGCTGAAGTCGGAGCCGAGGATGTCACGGCCGACGTAGCCGGCGGCGCGGGCCTCCTCGACGCAGCGCTCCAGCAGCAGGCGCTGGTCGTGGTACTCGCCACGGATGTAGATGAAGGCGATCGGTGCCTGGATCGCGTAGGCCGCGATCAGTGTCCCCTCGATGAGCTGGTGCGGGTTCTCGTCGATGAGCGCCCGGTCCTTGAAGCAGCCCGGCTCCGACTCGTCGGCGTTGACGCAGAGGTAGCGGGGATGGACATCCTTGGGGAGGAACGACCATTTCATCCCGGTCGGGAAGCCGGCCCCGCCGCGCCCGCGGATGCCGCTCGTCTTGACCTCGGCGACCAGCTCGTCGGGGGTCATGCTGCGAAGTGCCTTGCGCAGTCCCTCGTAGCCGCCGATGCGCTCGTAGACGGCGAGGGTCTGGATGCCGTCCATCCCGAAGTCCTTGGTCAGAAGCTTGTACTCGGCCATCAGCGGCCTTCCCGCCCGCGCATCAGGAGGCCCTCTGCGCGGCGGAGCCGCCGGCGCGGTGCGGCCGGCCCGCGTGGCCCTCGGCCGCCGGAGCGCCGCGGACGCCGTCCAGGATTGCGTCGACCCGTTCCGGGGTGAGGTTCTCCTGGAAGTGGTGGTCCACCTGCATCGCGGGTGCCCCACCGCAGGCCCCCAGGCATTCGACCGTCTGCTCCCAGGTGAAGGCACCATCGGCGGTGGTCCCGCCCGACGGGCAGCCGAGCCGGCTCTCCAGGTGGGAGACGATCTCCTCGGCGCCGCGCAGCGCGCAGGAGACGTTGGTGCACACCAGGACGTGGTGGCGTCCGCCGGGACGGTCGAAGTACATCGAGTAGAAGCTGGCGACCGCCTCGACCTCGCTGGGGGTGAGCCGGAGCAGCTCGGCCACCTCCTTCATCCCCTCCGGGCTCAGGTAGCCGAGCTGGTGCTGGACCGCCCAGAGGGACGGCAGCACGGCGCTGCGTGCGTGTGGGTAGCGGTTACGCTGGCGCTCGATCTCGGCGCGAGTCTTGGGGGTCAGCACATTCATCGATCCACATCACCAAGGACGATGTCGATGGAGCCGATGACGGCGACCAGGTCGGGCAGCAGCTCGCCCTGAGCCATGTGGGGCAGGGCGCTCAGGTTGCTGAAGGAGGGGGCGCGCACCTTGCACCGGTACGGCCGGTTGGAGCCGTCGCTCACCAGCAGGAAGCCCAGCTCCCCACGGGGGGACTCGATCGCCTGGTAGACAGTGCCGGTGGGCACCCGAAAGCCCTCGGTCACCAGCTTGAAGTGGCGGATCAGCGACTCCATGCTGGTGTTGATCTCGTTGCGGGGAGGCAGCGCCACCTTGCGGTCGGTGCTGTTCACCGGCCCCTCGGGAAGTCCCGCCATCGCCTGGTCGATGATCCGGAGCGATTCGCGCATCTCGCGCATCCGCACCAGGTAGCGGTCGTAGATGTCGCCGCGCCGGCCGATCGGAACGTCGAAGTCGAAGTGGTCGTAGGAGCTGTAGGGCTGCGCCTTGCGCAGGTCGTAGGGGACGCCACTGCCCCGGAGGCTGGGCCCGGTGACGCCGTAGTTGATCGCGTCCTCGGCGCTCAGCACCCCCAGCCCCTGGGTGCGCTCCCGGAAGATGGGATTGCCCGTGATCAGCGTCTCGTACTCGTCGATGTGGTGGGGGAAGGTCTTGACCACCTCCTCCACCATCCCGTAGAACTCGGCGGGCACATCGGCCATCAGGCCGCCGACCCGGATGAAGGAGGTGTGCATCCGCACCCCGCTCACCAGCTCGTTGATGTCGAGGATCTTCTCCCGCTCCCGCCAGGCGTAGACGAAGGGGGTGGTGGCGCCGAGGTCGAGGGCGCTCGTGCCGTACCAGATCAGATGGCTCGCGATCCGCGCCAGCTCGCACATGATGACCCGCAGGTACTGGCCGCGGGGCGGTACCTCGACCCCCAGCAGGCGCTCCGCCGCCAGGGAGAAGCCGAGATTGTTGCTGAGGGGCGAGAGGTAGTCCATCCGGTCCGTGTAGGGGATGCACTGCTGGTAGCTGTGCCGCTCGAAGTCCTTCTCGAAGCCGGTGTGGAGGAAGCCGATGTCGGGCCGGCAACCCCGCACCACCTCGCCGTCGAGGTCCAGCACCAGGCGCAGCACTCCATGGGTGGAGGGGTGCTGCGGCCCCATGTTCAGCTCCATGGTCTGGTCGTCGAGCTGCACCAGGTCGATGGCGTCCATCTCCGGGGCGACCCCGAGCAGCTCCCGACCGTGGTCGTACTGCTCGGACGCGGCGTCGCGGCCCGGCGGCCCCAGCGGTGGCATCACGCTCATCGGCTGGCCCCCGGCATCTCGGGCGGCCGTTCCTGCGCCGGGAGTGCCCATTCCAGGTTGTGGGTGAAGGCGATCGGCTCACCGAAGGACGCGTAATCCTTGCGCAGCGGGTGGCCGTCCCAGTCGTCGGGGAGCAGGATGCGGCGGAGGTCGTGGTGCCCCTCGAACCGGATGCCGATCAGGTCGTAGGCCTCACGCTCGTGCCAGTCCATCCCGGCGAACACCCCCTCCAGGGTGGGCACCCGGGGATCGTCCTCGGGCACCTGCACGACCAGCCGCACCACGTCGTTGTGCCGCATCGAGCGCAGCTGATAGACGACGTCGAAACGCGGGGCGTCGGGTTCGCGGTCGGGCCAGTCGACGGCGGTCACGTAGAGGGGCAGGTCGTAGCCCGCCTCATCGTGGTCGCGGAGGAGGCGGGCGACCTCGACCAGGCGATCCCGACCCACCCGGATGGTCACCTCACCGAATCCCTCATCGGCGGCGAGCACCGCGTCCGGCAGCTCACGTCGGAGCAGGTCCAGCGCCCTCGCCCCGACGGCCGGGCGTGGTCCGGTGGGTTCCCCCACGTCAGTCATCCCCGCTCACCCCCGCCAGGAGGTGAGGTGGCTGCCGGCGATCTTCTGCTGCAGCTTGACGATGGCGTCGAGCAGGGCCTCGGGGCGGGGCGGGCAACCGGGGAGGAAGACGTCCACCGGGACCACCTTGTCGACCCCCTGGATGATCGCGTAGTTGTTGAACATCCCACCGCTCGATGCGCAGGCGCCCATGCTGATCACCCACTTGGGCTCGGGCATCTGGTCGTAGATCTGGCGCAGGACGGGGGCCATCTTCTGAGAGACCCGGCCGGACACGATCATCAGGTCAGCCTGGCGCGGGGAGGCGCGGAAGACCTCGCAGCCGAAGCGCGCCATGTCGTAGCGCGCGGCGCCCGTCCCCATCATCTCGATGGCGCAGCAGGCGAGGCCGTAGAGCGCCGGCCAGAGCGAGCTGTACCGGCCCCAGTTGACGAGCTTCTCGACACTGGTGGTGAGGATCCCGCTCTGAAGGGCGGCACGCTCCCTCTCCCCCGCCCGGGGCAGCGGCAGCGCGCCCGCGTCACCGAGCGAGGTCGCGAGCGAGGCGCGCGGACCGAGCACAGGTCCGGCCGGCGGGTTCAGCGCCAGATCGCCGCTCAGTCCCATCGGAGCGCCCCCTTGGCCCAGATGTAGACCAGCCCCAGCAGCAGGACGAGGATGAAGACACCCATCTCCACGACCCCGAAGACCCGGAGCTGGCGGACGATGGTCGCCCACGGGAAGAGGAAGATCGATTCGACGTCGAAGACGATGAAGAGCATCGCGGTCACGTAGAAGCTGACCGAGAAGCGCCGCCGGGCCGAGACCGACGGGACGATCCCGGACTCGTAGGGGAGCTCCTTCTCAGGGCTCGGGCGACGCGGCCCGAGCACGGCGCTGAGCAGCGGCACACCGGCGCCGAAAAGGATGCAGATACCCAGGAAGACGAGAATCGGCGCGTAGTCCGAGAGCATCCCTGCGAATCCTAGCAAGGCCAAGGGTCCCCGCCGCGCTCGCCAGGTGGCCCTTGGGCGCGGCGCCCAAATCGCCTGCGATCAGACCGAGCGCACCTGCACCTTGCCGTTTTCGACACGCGCCTGGTAGACCCCGGCAGGCGCGGACGCCGGGCCGTGCACGGCCCTCCCGTCGCTGAGGCGGAAGCGGCTGCCGTGCCAGGGGCAGGTCACGCAGAGCTCGTCGTCGACGGCGCCCTCGTGAAGGGGTCCGGCGGCGTGGGGGCAGACGTCCGAGAGGGCGTAGATCTGGGTCCCCTGCCGGTAGAGCATCACCCGCGCGCCCCCCGCCTCGGCGAGCGTCGGGGTGGCCTCCTCCAGGCGGTCCGCCTCGATGGCGTCAACCCAATCACTCGACTTCTCCAGGAAGGCCTGATGGTCGACCCCGACCCCACGGCCGAAGCTGAGGTGGCCACCCAGGTACCCGCCGGCGCTCACCGCCGCGAAGCCGAGCAGACGCAGCCGGCGGGCGCCCCGATGGCCGGCCACCAGCGATGCCGCGAAGAGCCCGAGGCCGGTGACGTTGGCGGCGGCGTGGATCAGCCCGACCCGCCGCTCCGGCCCATACGAGTCGGCCCAGTCACTGAGGCCGCTGACGGCGGCGGGGACCGCGGCCAGCGCACCGAGCCCGACCAGCGGGTCGACCGCGTCAGCAGCGCCCGAACCACCGAAGAGGTCGAGGATCACAGCCCCGCTCCAGCAGCCGATGGGGATGTCGGTGAGCAGCGGATGCAGCGGGTGCTCCAGCCAGGTGCCGCTGAGCAGGCTCTTGGCCGGGCCGACCGCGGCGTTCACGGCTCCGGAGAGGCGGTCCGAGACGCCATCGAGTGCCTCGAGGCCCTCCAGCCTTCCGATCAGCTCCCTCAGTCCCACGCCCAGAAGGATATGGCACCCGCCCCTCTGGCGTCGACGTGGCGGTGCCCCCGAGGGTGGCGCCACGCGCCGGCACGAGCCGGCGGCGGCACCACGATGGGGAGACGGCCCGGGGAGGGTGGCACCGCGCGCCGGCTCTCGCCGGCGGCGGCACCACCCGGAGAGAGCTCAGGCGGCGGCGGGTGCCGGCACGATCTCGGCCTCGATCTCGAGCTGGATCTTCTTGCTGACCAGGACGCCACCCGATTCGAGAGCCACGTTCCAGGTCAGACCCCATTGGTCGCGGTCGATCTCCGCGGAGGCGGAAACGACCGATACCGAGGTGCCCCAGGGGGTCTTCTCGGCGCCCAGGTACTCGACATCCAGGGTGACCGGGTGGGTCTGGTCGCGGACCGTCAGATCGCCGGTCACCGCGAAGTGCCCACCGGCCGCGGCTGTCACGGCCGTGGAGCGGAAGGTCATGGTCGGGTACTTCTCGACGTCGAAGAATTCGGCTGAGCGCAGGTGGGTATCCCGCTTCTCATCCCGGCTGTTGAGGGTCGCCACGTCAATCGTCACCTCCACAGCGGAGACCGCCAGCGTCTCGCCGACGGTGATCTTGCCCTCGAACTTCTCGAAGTTCCCACGAACCTTGCTGACCATCAGGTGGCGGGCCAGGAACCCGACCTGTGTGTGGGACGGCTCGAGCACGTATTCGCCGGCGGCGAGCGGGGGGGCGGTGGCAGTCTGGGTCATGTCTCTCTCCGATGGTTGACGCTTCGACGGTTGATGCGTCGACGGTTGACGGATCAACTATACTCATAAGATCGTTGCGCTGTCAACCTTCGTAGGGTAGGCTTGGAGGCATGGTCATGACGGAGACCGACCGATCGGTCCACCTGCAGGCGTGGCATGCGCTCCTCCGGGCCCAGGCTGGCGTGGCCAGCAACCTGGAACGTGAGCTCATGGCCGCCGAGGGGCTGCCCCTCGCGTGGTTCGAGGTGCTCCTGGTGCTCGACCAGGCTCCCGACGGAGCCCTCCGGCTCCAGCGGCTGATGGACACCGTGCTGATGACCAAGAGCGGTGTGAGCCGCCTGGTCGACCGGATGGAGGCCGCCGGGCTGGTGGCCCGCTCCGGCTGTCCGTCTGATCGGCGTGGTGCCTTCGCCGTCATCACCGGGCTGGGCCGGGAGAAGCTGAGCCGGGCGACCCCCATCCATTCCGGCGGGATCGACCGCCACCTGGCCAAGGTGCTGGACGCCGACGAGGCGGCCCGGCTGCGCGACGCTCTCAGCGCTGTCGCGGACGCCCTCGGCAGTGAGGCCATCTTTGTCGGATGCCCGGGGGCGGACGCCGAGGACCACGCCGACGCCGATCCCGAGGGCGCCGGCCAGCTCTCCGACCAGATCTAGGCGCCACGCGGGCGCCGGGCGGCGGCCCGGAGGGCGAGTCGCCCACAATTGGCCCCCGTGCCCGGACAGATCGTCAGTGACAACCTCACCGAGTCGGAGGCGGCGGAGCGCGCCGCCCTCCTCGACGATCTCAGCTACGGCATCGACCTCGAGCTGAGCGGCGACCCGTCGGCGCCCACCTTCCGCAGCTCGACCCGGATCGGCTTCTCCTGCCGTCGTCCGGGTGTGGACACCTTCCTCAACCTCACCGTGGGCGGGCAGGGACGGCTCCGGGAGGTCCGCGTCGGCGGGCGGCCGTGCCCCTCGGCGGTGGCCGGCTACGATGGCGCCCGCATCCCTCTCGCCGGTCTCCCGGTCGGGCCCAGCACCGTCGAGGTCCTCGCCGACTGCACCTACGAGCGGGTGGGCGTCGGCCTCCACCGGGCCGTCGACCCCGCCGACCGGCAGGTCTACCTCTACACCCACTTCGAGCCCTTCGACGCCCACAAGGTCTTTGCCTGCTTTGACCAGCCGGACCTGAAGGGCCCCCTCACGGTGACGGTGCGCGCCCCGGTCGGCTGGGAGGTGTGCGGCAACGGACGCGTGCTCGGCCGGGACGACCACGGCGACGGCAGCCGCACCTGGCGGTTCCACACCACCCCTCCCCTCCCCACCTACCTGATGGCGGTGGCGGCGGGCGACTATCGCGTCATCGAGACCCGGCACCGGGGGCTCCGCCTCGCCCTCTACGCGCGGCGGTCGCTGGCACCCCAGCTCGAGGAGCAGGCCGAGGAGCTGTTCACGATCACCCGGCAGGGACTCGACTTCTTCGCCGAGGAGTTCGGCATCGCCTACGCCTTCGACGAGTACAACCAGCTCTTCGTGCCCGAATTCAACATGGGTGCGATGGAGAACCCTTGCTGCGTCACCTTCAACGAGGTCTACGTCTTCCGCAGCCGGGCCACCGAGCTGCAGCGGGCGCGGCGGGCCGAGGTCATCGTCCACGAG
>Ga0181529_10006139_pt1 | contig 12320 bp, 5 predicted proteins | sample PEATcosm2014_Bin_36_FD_119763 | JGI IMG/M metagenome (GOLD analysis project Ga0181529, IMG submission 119763) | Peatland microbial communities from MTU Mesocosm Facility, Houghton, MI, USA - PEATcosm2014_Bin10_30_metaG | ecosystem: Environmental > Terrestrial > Soil > Wetlands > Peat | place... | reverse complement strand
CCCTTGGTCCCCTTGGTCCCCTTGGTCCCCTGGTCCCCTGGTCCTTGTCCCTTCACTGCACTCTCCCCATGCTAGTCTCCCACCGCTGGTCTTTCCAACCCTCTCCCCGCTTATCTTTGCGCAGCTCCACCCATTTCGGAAACGGCTCCCGCTCGGTCCTCCCAAAGCCTTCAATCAGCTCCCGAATGCGGCCTTGCCGCGCCAGCAGCTTCTCCACCAGCGCCTCCATCTCGCTCAGGTCGCCGCCATACCACTCCGGAGGAACCTCGCTGGCCGCCGCCCACACCGTCTCGGCCGCCATCGTCTCCAACCGCGTCAGCCACGGCTCAAAGGCCTCCCAGCCGGCGATCTCCCGATAGACGTCGTTGCGATAATAGACCCCGCGCAGCGGCGCATCCTCGAACTTCCACTCCCCGGCGTGAAAGCAATACCCGTAGTCGATGAAGACCGCCCGGTAGCGCCGCTCCCGCTGCCGGCGAGCAAAGACCGCCTGCCGCCCGTTGGCGTTGCCGGTCCATTTGTCCAGCGCCAGAATCCCGGCAAACTCGCCCAGATTCCTCACCTCCACCATCTGCTCCTCGGGCAGGTAATCCACCACCTGCCCCGGCATCAGCCCGCCCACAAAGCGCGAGCCGAACTGCAAGCCCGCCGCGCAGCGCACCCGCGTCCGCCCCAGGTCAATCTCCAGCTCCGGCGTATGCTCCACCAGCCAGTTGGAGACCTCCACCAGCTCCGTCTCCGGCGCCGTCAGCCCCGCGGCCAGAGCAATTCGCGAGGCCAGAAGCTCGTTGGCCAACACCCGCATATGCTGCGGGTTGTTCTGGAACTTCACCACATAAATCTGCCCGTCGGCGCCCAGCATCAACTGGCCCTGCGCCCCGCCCCGCATCTTCCGGATGTGCTGCACCGCCAGTACCGCCAAGCTCCTGCCCCTGTTTCCCAAAAACTCTGAATCGATTCTAAGCGTTCAGGGCAGCTTCTAGCTGTTAGCTTCTAGCTGTCAGCTGGCTCCGCGCCGCCAGCCCAATCGCCATCGCCATCACCCGGTCGTCATGCGTTCCCGGACGCGCCCCGCTGCCGCCATCCGGCAGCCGCACAAAGCAGCGGCACTCGGCCAGCAGCTTGCGGCTCTGAAAACACTCCGGCCGCTCCACCAGCGCCGCATCCAGCCGTCCCAGCGCCTGGGGCCGGCTCATCGAGGTCGTCAGCCAACCCGCCTGCCCGCCCTGCTTGTAGACCCGCTCATAGCCGCAGGCCGTCTCAATCAGCGCCAGAATCCCGCTGCCGTGATTGTTCCGCTCCACCACCAGCCATGCGCGGTTGTACTCCACGGCCAGCTCCGTTACCAGTTGCGCCAACTCCAGCCCGCCCATGTGCCCTGCGAACTCCGCGCACTGCAAGCCCGTCTCCAGCTCCAGCACCTCGGCCGCCGAGTAGTCGCCCTCGCTGCCGCCCCCGGCCGGGTCCACCGCCACCAGATACTGCTTGCCCTTCAGCGGCGGCAGCCAAATCTCCAGCTCCCCGTTCTTCCGCGCCTCCACCGGTGCCGCCATCGTCGCCAGCCGCGCATCAATCGCCGCCAGCTCAAAGACCGAATCCCCGCTGGCCAAAAAGCAGCTCTCGGCATCCTCGGCATACTCCTGCCGCGCCAACCCGCGAAAATCCGCCCGTATCTGCCGCCGGAAGCCGATCTGCTCCAGATCAAGCCCATGCCGCAACCTCAGCTCGCGCTCTTCTTCCGTCAGGCTCGCCGCATCCGCCGCCTCGGCCCGATACCGCTCCTCCATCCACCACGGAAAGAAGTGCCGCACCATCCCCGTCTCGCCGGCCTTCTGCCACTCCTCGTAAAAGCAGCCGCCCACTCCCTCCGGCGTCGACTCCAGAATCAACTCCGCTCCCGGCGCCAGCGCCGCCCGCAATCCCGCCAGCGTCTCCGCCGGATCACCCGGCCAGCGCGCCAGCTCCGAGCAGTGCAGATTCTGCACCGTCAAGCCGCGCCCCGCATTCCGCTCGCCCGCTGAAACCACCCGATACTGCGAATCCAGCTCCGGAAAGACAATCTGCCGCGCATTGGCCCGCGAGGTCCGCAACACTCCCTCACGCAGCTCCTCCGGCAGCCAATCCACAAAGCGGTGCACAATCCGGAAGATCTCCTCGGCCGCCTCCTGCGTATGCGCCACCTCCAGCGTCAGCGTTCCCGGCTGGGTAATCGTCTTCAAAAAAAATCGCGCCGCCGCCCAGGTCGTCATCCCCATCTGCCGCGCCTTCAGCACGATATTCCGCTCGCCCCGCCGCCGCTCAAACTCCCGCTGCGCGGCATTCGCTGTCAGCGGCGCCGTCCAGCCCTCGCGTGTGCGCACCAGCAGCAGTTGCTCGGCCAGCGCCATCCCCACGCTCTGCCCGCGCAGGCTCGCCGGACAATGGTCCAATATCTCGCCGAAGCGCACCAACTCATCCCGGTCCAGATCCTCCACGCACAACACGTCTTCGCCCGCCGCAGCCTCGCGCTCTTCAGTTGTCTCCGCCACGGTTCCCTCTTTTCATCTGCGCAAACAATTCGTCGGCTCTGCTTCATCAGTGCCCCACCCATTTCTGCGCTTTTGCGGAAATGAATGGAGCACCCATGAACTCGGGAACCACATCGCTTCCGAAGCCGCTCTGGCCTACCAGCCCTGATACTCCGCGTTGGTCCCTGCGCCGCCATCTCCGCCTGCGCCGCTGGTGGTGTAGGTCGCCGCCGTGTAGCCCGTCGAGGTGCCTGCCGTCGTTGTGCAACTGGCCAGCGCGCCGCCGCTCCAGGTCGGATTCACGGTTGCCGTTCCCAGCGTTCCGCCGCCGCCCAACACGCTCCACGTCAAACCCGTCCCTGTGCCACAGCCGGCTCCCGCCGTCACCACTGTGCAGCTGCCGTTCAGCGCGCCGCTCGTCACTCCCAGCGTCGCTTTGGGCTGCGTGGTGCAGCTTCCGCCCACGCCCAACGCCTGCGGAACCGTCGCCAATGCCCCCGGACCGCCCGTCGAGTAAATCGTCGGCCAGGTGGTCACCGTGGATCGGCTGGACAAAATTGCAAGTCCGCCGCCGCCCCCGCCGCCCCCGCCCGTGCTGTTCGCCGCTGGTGGATTCCCCGCGCCGCCGCTGACGTTAATCGACCCGGTGTGTGTGCCGTCCGTCCCTGTGATTGACCCGCAAATCAGAACCACGCCGTTGCCGCCGATGCCGCCCGCGCCGCCGGAGCTTCCGCCTGTACCGCCATTGCCCCCGTTCAAGAAATGTCCGCCCGTTGCACCTGAATTAAGAACGCTTCGCAAGGCGTAGTTGCCAAAGTACGAAAGATTATTGCCAATGCCTCCCACGCCACCAGAGGCCGCGCCCGCACTGCCGCCGGAAACCTGCGTCGGCGAATTAGCCGGGAGCTGTTGCGAACCCATACCAGCTGTCCCCGCCGCCGTGCCGCCCCCGCCGCCGCCGCCGGATGCACCGCCATAGCCATAAGAAATCGTCCCCACATTTGCCCGTATCGTCCCGGCTATTGTGCAGCTTCCAGTGGCGTGAATTACCAACCCCGATGGATCAGATACTGTCACCGTGTTTCCATAGGGCACGGTGAAGTTCGTGTAATAGAATTCGCCATACATACTGCCGTTGGCGTTGGTGTTCGCCCCATCTGAGCCGTTTGCAAGATACATCAGCCACGCAGGCGTATTGGTCTGCGTACACCCAGACCCCGTGCAGCTTCCATTCATCGTTACCGTGCCGGTAAATGTGGATGCGCCGCTCACGTTCAGTGTCGTCAGATTCTCCGTGCCGGAGTCCGTAAGTCCGTTGACCGTCGGCGAGGTCGCCAGAACCGCGCTGCCTGTGCCGGTCGTCGCCACGCTGCCCAACAAGCCGCCGCTGGTGGTCGTCACCACACCCGCCGTGGTCAGCCCCGTATCCGTCAATGTGGAGGAGGTAAATCCGCCGGGGATGCTGGCGTTGCCCGCGCTGGTTACCGTCAATGCCGCGGTGTTGTAGTTGCTGCCGCCCTCATAGACAATGAAGCCGCCGGTGCCGGCGTTGCTGGTGTTGTTGATCGCCACCGAGGCGCTGCCGCCGGAGTTCACAACCGTCTGACCGCCTGCGTAATTCACCTCGCGATCCAGCGAGTTGACCGTATCGCGTATGCGGAAGGTGTTACTCGCATCCTTGCGTATCTCCCACTGGCTGGTTCCCGCATAGTTGGCAAACTCCAAGGCACCAATCTGATCCGTGCTCCCGGTTCCCGGCTGCAACACCAGGTAATCCTGGCTCGCGACCCCGTTGGCAAATGTCGTGGCATTTCCTGTGAATGTCGGCGAAGCCGTCAACGCCAGTACCGATCCGCTACCTGACACGCCGGTGATCAAGGTGCCATTCAACTGCGTCGCGTTGGCGTTGCCCAGTTGCCCTTCAAGCTGCCAATACGTCCCATCAAATGTCGCGCTGATCCAGTGTCCGGCCAGCAGATCATTGGCTATCAAATTGCCTGCGCCGCCCCATTTCTTGATGGCCGCTGCTGTGGCTCCGTTCACGGCAAGCGTAGCGATGCCGGTGTTGGCCACGTCGGCTTTGAATTGAATATGATCGCCGGTCGCGGGCGTAAACGTAGGCGAAGTCGAGCAGGTGTAGGCCGTCCCTGATCCCGAGGCCGCAATGCAATTTGCCGGCACGCTCAGATTATGGGTCGTCGCGGTGACCAACTGGCTGCTCGAATTGCTGCCCAATACATTTGCCGATGCCGGGGGCGTGCTGCCGCCTGAATACTGCGGAATGTTCAGCACACCGCCGCTCAGTGTAGCCGCGCCCGAGCTTCCGATTGTAGTCAGGCTTTGGAAGGCCAGATTCGAGATCTGCGAACTGCTGATCTGCCCGCTGCTGTTGCCCAGAGGAACTCCCGCCCATGTTCCCGGTGTTCCCGCAGCTACATTCACCCACGCCGCTACACCATTGGCCGTGGCGCCAGAGTTCTGCTCCATATCCCCTTGCGACCAGGCCAGGGCCGTCGGAGCAGCGGATGATTTCGTCGGCATCTGCATCTCAAGCCCTAAAATCGGCGCGGTAAATGACAGCGCCGTCTGTGTCGCGTAAGTTTGTGACAGCCAGGGAACATAAACCAACACGGCATTGGGATGCGTTGCGTCCACGTAAGTGATGACCTTGTTAGTATCGGTGCCAATCGTAATTCTCTGGCCAGTCGATAGATCCGTGGCGCTAGTGCAGGTCAATGTGCCGACCGTGGTGCCGGTGCAAGTGGTGGCTCCTCCATTCGGAGTACCGGTGGTGCCGGTCTGATACACAACATCGACCGCATATCGCTTGCCGTTGGCTCCGCTCCAATACGCCGGAGGCGCAAGAATCTGCCCCGCATACAATGTTGTTCCGTTCGGCAGCGCCGCAAAAGACGTGTCCGAGTACAGAAAATCCGATGCATGAATGCCGTATTGCCATAACTGATTGATGTTCACATCGCCAATCAGCTGAATCGGTCCATTGTCGGCTGTATAACCATTTCCGGCGCTGTTATACGGAGGCGCATAAATCAGCTCCGGCACATAGCCCATACTGCCAACAATGCTGTTCCTCTGCAATGCCGGTAGGCCCACCCAAGGCACTGTGGTGTTGGATCCTTGGCCGCTCGGGAACATTCCATTCAGAACACTGAGGCTGATTGCCCCGTCATTCGCAGGCGACATGGCGAACGATGAAAAATTGTATCCCGCCGTGCTCGGAGATGCCGGAACCACCCAGGTATTCTCAAAATCTGTAAAAAACTGCGTGATGTTTGCCGGACAATCATAGAACGTGAATGCACCCAAGCCTGATGTCAGCGACGTGTTGATCTCCACTTTGATGTTTCTGGAGGTAAAGTGTATGCCATTTCCTACTAGGCAAGCGCTGTTGTCCAGCATCACTGCCGCGCCGCTGCTCGTAGAGCCACCACCATTGCGCAAGTTGTCCACGGTCCCGTTGGCTATCCCAAATGAGTCTAATCCGCCTACCCTCCAATAGATTCCGGCAATCCCAGCTGCGTCCGACCTCCACCCCTTGTCGAATTCCATATTGATGCCGCCATTGGCAAAGTAGTACCCGTACATCGTAGCGCCTTGGACCTGCGTGTTGAGCACATGAGTGCCTGTATCCACACGCGAGCCAAAGTAAATTCCCACACTTAGAGAGTTAGCCTGCAATGTTGTGTTATTCGTAATGGATATATTGCTGACGGACTGCTGATACCGCGCATTGGAATCAAATGCTAAGACGACGTTGACCGTCGTCGCCGTGCCCGCGTCGGAGGTTGTGGTGACATTTGACCAGGAAAACGGCAGCGTTGCGGAAAACCGCGTCCCGGAAAGGCCGCTGGAAGAGACCTGAACAATGGCTCTGTTTAAATAGAACCCTGTCGTCAGACCTTCTATATCCACCCACTGTCCGGCTGTCAGGCTGTTGGCGGCCGTGAAGGTCACCACGTTCGATGCGATACTGAAAGCCGTGATGGTTGATACTGCTCCTGTAGCAGGACCATTCCACATAATCTGGGGCTGGCGATTCGCCAGATACAAACTACCTACTACACCTTCTATCTGGCAGGAATCGTATGCGTTGATGGTGGCCGAAACCAAGTAGTTGCGATTGCCGGGAAACTCAACCACACCGCCGTAGGGTGTAACTCCGCCGTTGTAGCAAGCATTCAATGCCGCCTGAATTGCCGCTGTGTCGTCTGTTACTCCGTCGCCCTTTGCTCCAAAAGCCGCGTTCGTAACATCATAGCGCGGCCCCATGCTGGCAAGGTTTGCCGCCGATAGGGTGCTGGTGCTGCTCAACGGCCCGGTAAACGTCGCGCCTGCCAGTGCAGCCCCGCCCAGGTTTGACAGCGCGCCTGTCGCCGTTGATGCTCCGGTTCCTCCCGCGGAGATGCCTACCGCGCTGGTGCCCGATAATGTCGTGCCAGCCCCGTTGTAATATGCAATCTGCCCGTTGGTCCCGGTGTTGACGGTGCCGTTGCTGGTTCCGGTTCCGCACGGTACGCCCGTATTGGAGAGATATCCGGAGTTGTCAATTTGCACGCAGTTATGGCCGATGCTCGCCTCAATTCCTGGAAATTGAATCGCTGCGGGTCCGGTCATGGCAGCGTACAGAGTACTGCCGTTTCCGCCATAGACTTTGAACTGCGATCCGGAGCCGGTTTCATAGTTGATGCGCACCACTCCGCTAGCATTCGAGGTGTTGATGTAGGTGTCTCCGCTGTTAGTACTCTGGTAGGCTTTGAAGCTATCCAGGCCCCCCAACGCGGATGTAAGCGACCAGTCGTTTGAGGCGTGATTCTCCATGTACCACTGGCTCTGGCCCAGATAGTTCTTGTAGATCAAAGACTCCGGCCACGCCTGCGTCAATCCCGCCCAGAGAGTTAAGTCGATCTCCGCGTCCGCCTGGTTTTTGACCGTCGCCGTCCCGGATAATGTCGAATTCCCGCCTACCTGCAAACTCCCATTGAACTGCGCGTTGCCGACATTGCTGATGGTCGCCACCGTGGTCTCGCTCGGCCCGCCTGAGCCGATCACCACACCGCCGGTTCCCGCGTTGTTCGATCCATTCAACACCACCGCGCCGGTTCCCGCGGAATTGATCACCGTCTGGTTGTTGGTGCTCGCCTGCCCGTTGTTATACTGGCCAATCGAAACGCGATTCACATTGTTCAACTCATCCAGAATCTGATAAAACTGCTCGCCAGCCGTGGCGTCGCTCAAGCCCATCGTCCACCGATAGCCGTAGTCGGTTTGATAGCGGTTCAGCAATCCGCGCTCGTTGCCCGTTCCAATTCCAAGGCGATAGTGGTTCGTAACCGTCGCATCCTGCTGGCTTCCGTACCAATCGCCATTCAAGCCGTTGAAGCTGCGATGAAATGTATCGAGAAAGCTATTGCGCGTGCCGTTGTCCGTCAGCCTTCCGGTAAACATGGTGCCGCCGGTCATCCAGTCGTTGTAGGAGCTGCCCGCATCCGCTACCGCCTGATTGGTCGAATTTTCATTCCGCAATCCGACAATGGTGTTGTTCTGCGCGTTCGCGCCCAGATGCAAGGCTGTCGCGCAGCCTTCGATGTCTCCGCTGGTGAATGTATTTCCATCGCCCTGTTGCAGGTTGATTCCAATCGTTCCGCTGATGGGGCTTCCGCCGCTGGTCGGGCAGTCAACGTGCAAGCGCAAAAAGCTGCTGGCGTTCATCCAATCGGTCGTCGCCGCATTCGCGATCTGGTGACCAATGGCATTGACCGCCGTCTGGAATCCATTGAATGCGTTGTCGAAGAAACTTCCCCCCGTGTAATTTCCGGTTCCGTCCAGCGTCATGCCTGTCTGGTTGGAGTTACCAAGAAAGTACAAGCTTTCCAAATCCAACTCTTGCGTACGATAGGCCGCGAAGCCCTGCGCTGTTGCGCTGGTTGACAACGTGGTATTGATGGCCACGTTGTCCAGATGAAAACCCATGGTATCCGCCGCGTAGGTCGGATCGCCCACCTGCACCATCGCGCCCGTGCCGGAGTAATAAAAAACCGTCCCGCCCTGGCTGCCGCTGGCCGTGCTGGCACCGCGCAAAGAGCAGCCGCGCAGCGAAACATTTCTCGTCCCCGCCGTCACAATGATTTGTTTGGCCGTGGAAATTGTCGCGCACGGCAGCAGCACCGTCGCATTGGCCGTCGCAATGGTCAGGTTCGATCCCATCGCCTGCGTGCCGGAAAAATTCCGCGCGTCGCAGGTGCCGCCGTTGGTCGCGCTCAGCCCGCTCAAGCACGCGCTCAGCTTGGCGCCGAAGTCCGCGCCGGTAAACTGATCCACCTGGTATGCGCCGCCCAGCTTGGTTGCCGTCACCGGCCCGGTAAATGTTCCGCCGGACGCAGGCACTGATGCGGCGGCTTGCGCATCCACGTAATGCTTGTCGGCGGCCTGCAACAGCTGAGTCGGATCGCCGCTCAAATACAGCGGCCCCGTCATCGTCGCGCCGGTGACCGTCAGCAAGCTGTTCGATAGACCGGCAATCGCCTGATCCACATACGCCTTGCTCACCGCGTGAATGGCCTGCGTGGCCGGCATCAATTGCGCCTGCACCTGTCCCAGGGTTGCCAGCGCCGCCGACGGAACCACCCAGTACTGCGTGTTCGTCGAGCCATCGCTCAGGTAGAAGACCGCCGTGTAATAAAGCCCCGCCGGCGTCGCTCCCTGGTTGGGTGCCAGATTCACGCTCACAAATCCATCCGGCGCAATCTGCACCGTCAGAGTGTCGGCCGTCACCAACTGGCCGCTGGCCGTGGTAAACGTCGGCCAGCTTAACGCCAGCGTCCCTGAACCTGGCTGACCATTCGCCAGATACACCGTTCCCTGAACCGTCGTGGTGGTGACCGCCTGCGCGCTGGCCATGCCGGCCAACACCATGCCCATCAGGAACATCACCATCGACATCAGTCCCAGCCATCCGCCGCCACGCAAACTCTCATGATTCGTGAGCTTCATCTGTCTCTCTTCTTCTTCCTGGGTGTACCGCAAAAAGTGATTTCTTTCTGCCGCCATCCCCGCAAAGTCTTGTCTTTGGTCAACAACCCCTTCGACTCCGTCTATAACTACGAGCGGCGTCGAAGGAGTTGCTTCTTTGTTGCGTTTCATGTGAGCTGGATAGTCAACCTTCCAGCTTGCGTGGTTCGCTGCTTTTATCCACCTTGGCTTCGATGGTTTTGCCATCCCACTGCGGCTCCGAAGCCAGTTTCTCCGCTAGAGTGCAAAGACGCTGCACCATCTCTTGGTCTTCGCAGTTAATTTGCCCCTCCGCCAACGCAAACAACAGCTTGGCGCTGGTGAGGTTGCCGCCGAGAGTCTTGTCCAGCAGCGACAACGCTATCTCTTCACTGAATACCTCCAGGGTCAAACTTGCCGCGGCGTTCATCCGCGCTGTCCCGCGGCTGACTACCGTCAATTTGCTCCCTGTTCCGAGCGGCTTCCGAACCGCCGCTTGCCTCTGTCTTGCCAACACCATTTCTCCGCCAATCCCGTCCCACCATTCCACGGACTCGTTCTGCTCCGTAGAAAGGGAAGAGGAGCAATTGTTCTTCGCAATCGCCCCTCTGCTCCCGCCGAATTGGTTCACCTTGCGCCGCGCACAACTGCTCGCCGCGCCACCTCAACCCGGAGAATGCCCTGATCGCCTCAAGAGCTTGCACCGCCAGAGAGCTTTCGCCTTTAGCCGCTCACTCCACTTCCCCGTGCGGCCCTTCGCCAAGGTCAAAATCTCTCCTCGATCTCTCCATGCGCTCTCAGTCTCTCCCCACGCCTGCGAATCCGCGGAGGTTGTCCGAAAATGAATTAGGAAAGAAAACGCCTCTCCTTTGTTGCCTTGTTCAATTTGTTCGTTTTGTCCTTCTTGCTCATCGTTGAATGTTCTTAGCTTAACCAATCTTCCCGTAATTACCTGCAAAGAAAAATGCGCCTTGTTTTCCCTGTTATTTCAATCACTTAATCCCATTTCATCGCCCTCGCATCTTTGACACGCTTTCCAAAATGAAACCGTCTTTCCCAAAATGAGATGTTTTCTGCCCACGCGATGACTCACGCTCCCGCCACCCCCACGCTCCCCGCCCCTGCAATAATTCCTCTATGCTCGTCCTTGCCTCCGCCTCGCCACGCCGCCGCGAACTGCTTACCCAGGCCGGCTACACCTACACCGTCCATCCCGCGGCCATCCCTGAAGACGTGCTCCCCAACGAAGACCCCACAGCCTACGTCACCCGCCTCGCCCGCGAAAAAGCGGAAGCCGTTTACCAAGAACTCGGCGACCCGCAAGTCACCGTATTAGGCGCGGACACCACCGTCACCCTCGACGACCACATTCTCGGCAAGCCAGAAGACGCCGCCGACGCCGCGCGAATCTTGCGCCTGCTCTCCGGCCGCACCCATCGCGTCATCACCGGCGTGGCTCTTGTCACCGCCGACTCCACCCAGATTGCCGCCGAGTCCACCGCCGTCACCTTCATCGCTCTCAGCGATGAAGAGATTGCCGCATACGTTGCCACCGGCGAGCCGATGGACAAGGCTGGAGCCTATGCCATCCAGGGCCGCGCCGCCCGCTGGATTCCCCGCATCGAAGGCTGCTACTTCAATGTCGTTGGCCTGCCCATCGCCCGCGTCTTCGCCCTCCTCGACGCCCGCTGACCCGCAGAGGTGCCGCCGCCCCTCGACAGTGTCTTCCCGGTCATAATAGAATTCCTGCATCCAAAAGTTCACCGTTTGCACTGCTTCTAATCCTCTGTAAGCAAAGGAATTCTCATGCGGACCTCCTCTTTTCTGCGCACTCTGCCCCTGCTCTTCGCCCTCGCCTCGCCGGTTCTTCTCAACGCGCAATTCCAAAAGCCGACCGACGAAGAACTCAAGATGACCTCCGATCCCAAGGCGCCCGGAGCCGCTGCCGTCTACCTCAACGTCGAGGAGGTCACCAACGATCCGCTCCACCTCAAGAGTTTTTACGCGCGCATCAAAGTGCTTACGGAGAAGGGCAAGGAGCTGGCCACCGTCGAAGTTCCGTATACGCGCAGCACCTTCAAAATCTCTTCCATCAAGGCCCGCACCATTCACGCCGATGGGACCATCGTTCCCCTCGAAGGCAAGCCCGAGGATCTGCTGGTCGTCAAGGGAAAAACCAAAGATGACGAGAAGATACAGTTCAACCGCAAGGTCTTTACCCTGCCCAGCGTCGAGGTCGGAAGCATTTTGGAATACAGCTATAAGATTGAATACGACGACAATATCTACTCCGAGCCGCACTGGGAGATTCAGCGCCCTTATTTAGTCCGCAAGGCGCGTTACTCCTTTACACCCTTCAAGGCCTTTCTGCCCGGCCTCATGAACCATACTAACTCCTATCTGCTGGACGAACATCAACGCCCCGTCAACTCCCTGCTTTGGTGGTACAAGCTGCCCCCGGGCGTGACCGTAAAAAGCGACGTCTCCGGCCGTTACAGCGTCGATCTCACCGACGTTCCCCCCGCTCCGGACGAAGAATTTATGCCGCCCACCCAGAGCATTCTTTATAAGGCTTTCTTTTATTACAAATCCGCCAGCACTTCCGTCGAATTTTGGACCAACGACGTCAAATTCTGGTCAAAAGACGTGGATCACTTCGCCGAGCCTTCCAAAGCTATCAAGGAAGTGGTTGCTGGCCTGATTGCGCCCACCGACAGCGACCTGGACAAAGCAAAAAAGCTCTACAAAGCCGTGCAGGCCCTAGACAACACCGACTTCAGCCGCAAGAAAACCGACTCCGAGATG
>Ga0181529_10006137_pt1 | contig 12321 bp, 9 predicted proteins | sample PEATcosm2014_Bin_36_FD_119763 | JGI IMG/M metagenome (GOLD analysis project Ga0181529, IMG submission 119763) | Peatland microbial communities from MTU Mesocosm Facility, Houghton, MI, USA - PEATcosm2014_Bin10_30_metaG | ecosystem: Environmental > Terrestrial > Soil > Wetlands > Peat | place... | reverse complement strand
CGGCGCTGCGCCTGTTTGACCGCGACTACTACGCCGGCCTGGCGGTCACCCTCAAGCGCGGCGACGAGGTGGACGTGGAAGTGCTCACCGGCCACTTGGCCAGCGTGGGCTATACCCAGATGGACTTGGTCGAGATGCCGGGGCAGTTTACCCGCCGCGGCGGGATTCTGGACGTCTACTCGCCGGAGTCCGACCGGCCGGTGCGCATCGAGTTCTTTGGCGACGAGATCGAAACCATTCGCAAGTTCGATCCGGAGACGCAGCGCTCCCAGTCCGGCCTGGACGAGACGCAATTGCTGCCATTGACCGAGACTCCGGTCACCGAACGGCTGCTGGCCGCCGTCCATGGGCGCTTGAGCCGGCAGCGTGTGGAAGGCGAAGACGAGGAGATGGCCGCCGATCTTGCGGCTGCCGGCGGGGTCAGCGTCTTTCCGGGGTGGGAGTTTTTCAGCGCGGTGGCCGGAGCCCACAGCCACCTGCTCAAGCTCGCTCCCAAGTGCGCCCTGTTTGTGGACGAGCCGGCCATGGTGCGCAACCAGATCGATCGCTGGTGGAACAAGGTCGAGCAGCGTCACGAGCGCTCCGGGATCGGCTCGCTGATCGGTCCTGAGGACATCTACCTGCGGCCGGAGATGCTGACGGCGTACCTCGATTCGCATATGGGGCTCGATCTCGACCAACTCGGCGTGGTGGATGTGCTGGACGACGACAAGACCTTGGGCGAAATCGAGCTGAACACGCGCCCCACGCTGCGCTTTCATGGGTCGATTCCGGCGCTCACCGAGCAACTGCGCGCGCTGATGACCACCGAGACGCGGATTGTGCTGGCCGCGCCGCACCAGGGCGACGTAGAGCGCATGGCCACCGTGCTGCGCGAGTACCAGATTCCCTACCGGTTGGGCAGCCGCGCGGCGCGCCCTGGCGGCGAAACCGTGCTGGACGAAGCCAGCTACCTGGCCAGCGACCTGCGCGTGCCGGTGATTGTGCGCACGCCGCTGTCGAACGGCGTTAGCTTTATCGATTCGAACCTGATTGTCTTCGGCGCCAACGATCTGTCTGACGACGCGGATGTGGCGGCGCGCCCCGAGCCCAAGCGATCGAAGACAGCGGCTTTTGTTTCCGACTTCCGCGATCTGGCCATCGGCGACTACGTGGTCCACGTGGAGCACGGCATTGCGCAGTATCAGGGCTTGAAAGAGATCGTACAGGACGGGCTTTCGGTCGAGTTCATGATCTTGGAGTTTGCCGAGTCCGCCAAGTTATATGTGCCGCTTACTCGCCTGGACCTGATTCAGAAATACCGTTCGACCGATACCGGCCCCGCGCCGGTGCTGAACAAGCTGGGCTCGCAGCAATGGACCAAGACCAAGGCGCGGGTGCGCAAGGCCATGCAGGACATGGCCGGCGAGTTACTCAAGCTATATGCCGAGCGTACCACCGCGCAGGGCACGGCATTCTCCAAGGACAACGAGTTTCAGCACGAGTTTGAGGAGTCGTTCGATTACAACGAGACCGACGACCAGTTATCGGCGATTCGAGCCATCAAATACGATATGGAATCGACCACGCCCATGGACCGGTTGCTGTGCGGCGACGTGGGCTACGGCAAGACGGAAGTTGCCATGCGCGCCGCCTTCAAGGCCGTGCAGGACGGCAAGCAGGTTGCTGTACTTACGCCGACAACTATTTTGAGCTTCCAGCATTTCGAGACCTTCAAGAAGCGGTTCGCGCAGTTTCCCATCAACGTCGAGATGATCTCCCGCTTCCGCACGCCCAAGGAGCAAAAGGACATTGTGGCGCGCGTGGAGACGGGCAAGGTGGACATCCTCATCGGCACCCACCGCCTGCTCTCGAAAGACATCAAGTTTCAGGATCTCGGCCTGCTGGTGGTGGATGAAGAGCAGCGCTTCGGCGTGCGCCACAAGGAGCGGCTGAAGCAGATGCGCAAGGAGATCGATGTGCTGGCCATGAGCGCCACGCCCATTCCGCGCACGCTGCACATGTCGCTGGTGGGCCTGCGCGACATGAGCGTGATCGAGACGCCGCCCAAGGACCGCATGGCCATTCAGACGGTGGTGGCCAAGTTCGATGAGAAGATTGTGCGCTCGGCGGTCGAGGTCGAGCTGGAGCGCGGCGGGCAGGTCTACTTCGTTCACAACCGCGTCGAATCTATCTACGAGATCGCCGCGCGGATTCAGGAGCTGGTTCCCGCGGCGCGCGTAATCGTGGGTCACGGCCAGATGAGCGAGACGGAACTCGAACGCGTGATGCTGGCGTTCATGCATCGCGAGTACGACGTTCTGGTAGCCACCACCATCATCGAGAACGGGCTCGACATACCCCTGGCCAATACCATTCTTATCAACCGCGCCGACCGGCACGGGTTGAGCGAGTTATACCAGCTGCGCGGGCGCGTGGGCCGGTCCAACCGGCGTGCCTACGCCTACTTGCTCATTCCCCCCGAGGAAGAGCTTACCGACATTGCCCGCAGAAGGCTGGCGGCGCTGAAGGAGTTCAGCGACCTGGGCGCTGGATTCAAGATCGCCGCGCTCGATTTGGAGTTGCGCGGCGCGGGAAACATGCTGGGCGGCGAGCAAAGCGGCCACATCGAGGCGGTTGGCTTCGAGCTGTATACCTCGATGCTGGAAGCGGCGGTGAAGGAGATGAAGGGCGAGAGCAGCGAAGAGCGTCCGGCCACGCAACTTAGCCTGGGCATCGCGCTGCGCATCGACGAGAGTTATGTGCCGGAGGAAAACCAGCGTTTGCGCCTCTACAAGAAGATTGCCGGGGCTGCCAGCGAGAAGGCTGTGGCCGAGGTGCGCGCGGAGATGGAAGACCGCTACGGCGCGCCGCCTGACGCCACGGTGTATCTGCTGGAAGCGGCACTGGTGCGGCTGGAGTGCGAGCGCATCGGCATCGCCCAGGTGGACCGCAAGCGCGCCGAGGTGCAGATTCGTTTCATAGAGAATGCCGCAGTCGATCCCCAGCGCCTGATGCGCCTGGTGGCCCGCAACGCCAAGCGCGGCGCGCAGTTCACGCCGCAGGGCCTGTTGAAGTATCCTTTGGCTGCCACGCGGCCCGACGAAGTATTGCTTGAAATTCACGAGTTGATTGAAAACCTTGCGCCGGAACAGGTCGGAGCGTAAGAAACATATCTGTTGAAAAGAGCTGCGATGAAAAAGATTTTTGCCACGGTTGTTCTTGGAGTATGCATGTCATCCGCGATCCCTGCCCATGCCGCCAACGAGGATTGGAAACAGCAGTTTCAGAAGACCTCGGATGAGTATCTCGACCAGGTGTACTTTCACTATGCGCCGACCAGCGGAACGCTCGTCGGATACCACCAGTACGACGCGCAGTTGGAAGATTACTCGCGCAAGAACATCGATGCCGAGATTGCCGCTCTGAAGGAATTCGAAAAGCGTGTTGAGGCGATCCATCCCGATGCCGCTCCCGCCGACCTCGTTCCTCGGACCGACCGCGAGATCGTGCTGGCGAGCATTCGCTCGGAGTTGCTGACTCTTGAAACTATTCGCCCGTGGGAGAAAAACGCGGATAACTATTCGAGCGCCTGCGCGCAGGGAGCTTTTGCTCTCATGGAGCGCAAGTTTGCTTCGCCGGACCAGCGGCTGCGCTCGCTCATCGCTCGCGAGAAGCAAATGCCCGCGCTGCTCGGCAACGCGCGTGTGAATTTGAAGAATCCGCCGCGCATCTACACCGAGATCGCCATCGAGCAGTTGCCGGACCTTGTCGCATTTTTTGAGCACGATGTACCGCTGGCCTTTGCCGATGCCAAGGATGCCGCGCTTCGGGCCGAGTTTGCGCAATCGAATGCCGCGGTGATTGCCGGGCTGAAGAGCTATCTGGATTGGCTGAAGACGGATCTGCTGCCAAGGTCCAATGGCGACTATCGCATCGGCGCGGAGGCCTTCTCGAAGAAGCTCGCCTACGACGAGATGGTCGATATTCCGCTCGACAAACTCTTGACGATTGGCTGGGCCGACCTCAAGAAGAATCAGGCGCACTTCAACCGGGTTGCAAAAGAGCTGGAGCCGAACAAGGATGCGCGCGCCGTGGTCGAGCAACTGGGGCAGAACCATCCGGCGCCCGATCACTTACTCGACGCCTTCCGCGCCACCTTCGACGGGCTCGACAGCTTCATCCGCACGCATCGCATCGTCACGATTCCATCTACGGTGCGGCCCATTGTGGAAGAGACGCCGCCTTTCATGCGCGCCACCACCTTTGCCAGCATGGATACACCGGGACCGTTCGAGACGCACGCGACAGAAGCTTACTTCAACGTGACGCTGCCCGATCCTTCGATGAAGCCGGAAGAGGTGGAAGGCTTCATGCACTCGTTCAATGTGGGTACGGTAATTTCGACGGCGGTGCACGAGGCGTATCCGGGCCACTATATCCAATTCCTGTGGGTGCCGCAAGCTCCCAGCCGGGTGCGTAAGCTATTGGGCGCAACCACCAATGTCGAGGGCTGGGCGCATTACACCGAGCAAATGATGCTCGACGAGGGCTACGGCCAGCCGGGCGCGGGAGCGAAGGACGAGCGCGAGTCGAAGTTCCTCCGCCTTGGCCAATTGCAAGACGCGCTGCTGCGCAATGCGCGCTTCATCGTGGGCATCGAGATGCACACCGGCAAGATGAGCTTCGACGAGGCCGTGGCCTTCTTCCAGAAGGAAGGCTATCAGTCCAAGGAGACGGCGACGGTGGAGACCAAGCGCGGCACCAGCGACCCGACTTATCTTTATTACACGCTGGGCAAGCTGGAGATCATGAAACTGCGCGAAGATATGAAGAAGAAGCAGGGCGCGGCCTTTTCGCTGGAAGAGTTTCACAATAACTTCCTGCGCCAGGGCTTCCCGCCCATCAAGATCGTGCGGCAGGCGCTGCTGGGAGATGACTCGCCGGCGCTGTGAGAGCGGCGCTGGAAGGCATTGCGGTTACCCAGGTCCCAGAGTAAGTATTTGGGACCTGGGCACCAGCGGCCACCGGCCAGCCAAATGGGTCGAAACCTCGATGGGCGATTCGGAAGCTGGCCCATATCGCTCTCTACCTCAGCCCTTGCGCAGCACGGCGGCCAGGCTCCTGCCGATCGCCGGGCGATCGGTGGCCGCAAGCCCGGCAGCGTGCGCCGCCTCCAGTTCGCTCTGGAACTTTGCCGCATCTACGTGGCCGGCGGGCTCGGCCAACAGCATCAATCCGCCCGGCTTGAGCGCGGCGGCGGCTTCTTTGAAGAACACTTCCGCAGAGGGCAGTTCGTGGACCATGGCAAAGGCCAGCACAAAGTCCACTGCACCCGCGAGGTCGCCGAGGCCCATGGTCTCGGGCTGCGCTAGCCGGGTTTCGATGCGCGGCAGCAGGCCGGCTTTGGCCGCACGGTGGCGCAGGCTCTCCAGCATTCTGGGCTGAATATCCACGGCCACAATGCGCCCCGACGGACCCAGCCGCCTGGCCATGGGCAGGGTAAAGAAGCCCATGCCCGGCCCCGGCTCCAGCACTGTGATGCCTGCGCGGATGTAGGGCGCGACGATCTGTTCGGGGTTCTGCTTCCAGCGCCGCAGCGGGCTGGCCAGCAGGTAGCCCATCCACCACGGGCACACGTGTTTCTCCATTTCGTTGTCTCCTCGCCGGTTTTGCCGGCCGAGCTTGCGAGATCGCCGGGGGGGATGACCGGAGAGCCTCACCTTCTAGACGAGATTACGCGGAAAATATTGCAATGGTTTCGAGGATCGGGAGCGCCGGGGCGAAATGGAAGCCTCCCGCCGGGTTTGCGCGTTGCGCGAAATCGATTTATCGTTGAGCCGGTCAACATTTCGAGGTGCAGAATGGTTTTGAAGTCCCTTGCCGCCGCTGTTGCCGTTGCCTTTGCTGTAACTGCCGCCGCCCAGATGCCCGACAAGCCTATTAGCAGGCCCAAGATCGCCGGCATCTCGCACATCGCCGTATACGCGTCCGACATGGCCGCCACCGAGCACTACTACCGCGAGATCATCGGTGCGGCCAAGCTGGCTGACCCGGAGAATCCGCTGGGCGTGAAGTACGCCATCAACGATGTGCAGTTTGTCGAGGTGCTGCCGCTGCCGCCCGGCGAGGGCATCAACCGGCTGGCTCACACCGCCTACAACACGGAAGATGCGGCAGGGCTGCGGAAGTTCTTGTCCGCCAAGGCCTGGAAGACTCCGGGCAAGGTGGAAAAGGGCGCCGACGGCAGCCAGTGGTTCACGGTGAAAGACCCCGAAGGCAACAAGGTGGAGTTCGTCGAGCCGCCGCACCTGCCCAAGCCCGTGTCCGCTCCCAATGTCATTGGCAGGCACATCATTCACCTGGGGATCATGGTGCATAGCCGCGCGGTCGAAGACACTTTCTACCGCGACCTGCTCGGTTTCCGGCCTTACTGGTTCGGCGCCATGGTCGAGGGGCGGGTGGACTGGGTAAGCCAGCAGACCCCGGACAGCCACGACTGGCTGGAATACATGCTGAGCGCCGGCAAGGGCTCCCGCCCCGATGGCTCCGGCATTCCTGCCGACCTCAACCAGCACGACCTGGGCGTGCTCGACCATCTTTCGATTGGCGTGTACTCGGTGGAGACAGCCCATCGGACGCTGGAAGCAGGCAACCGCCTGGGCGGCGTGCATGACGCGCACACCCAGATCGGCAGGGACGGCAAGGGCCAGTTCAACCTTTACGACCCGGACGGCATCCGGCTGGAGCTGATGAACTTCCACGCGACAGAGAAGCCCTGCTGCTCGCCCTTCACGGCCGAAGATCCTGCGGAATAACAGTCGGAACATACAAATCCAAATGAGGACAGAGACCCGGCCGTGAGAAAAACTACTGTAGCGAATGTCACTCGGCCGGGGTTCTCCCTCGCCTTTGAAACCAGTGCTCCAATTGCGGCGCTCGCATTCTGCGCCTTTCTTGCCACGGTCGGCATGGCCGGCTGCGGCGGGGGCGGTTCTGCCGCCACACCCACCCCCACGCCAACCCCTAGCGCGCAAACCCTGCGCGCGGCTGCCGCAAAGCACAATCTGCTGATGGGCGCAGCGGCCGATTCCGGCAACCTCACAGAGTCTCTCTATGCATCCACGCTCTCCTCCGAGTACTCCCAGCTTGAGCCGGAGAACGAGATGAAGTTCGGCCTTATTCATCCAGGGCCGACGACCTACGCCTATAGCGGTCCGGATGCTCTGGTGGCCTTCGCCATGGCCAACTCCATGAGCGTGCGCGGCCACAATCTGGTTTGGGACAGCCAACTTCCCACCTGGGTAACCGCGCCGGCTGCCCCGTGGACACCCGCTACCCTCAGCCAGGCCCTCTCCGACCACATTGCCAGCGTGGTGGGCCACTACCAGGGCAAGGTCTATGCCTGGGATGTGGTCAACGAGCCCTTCGACGGAAACGGCAATGTGCGCAGCCTGATCTGGTATGACACGCCCGGCATCGGGTTCGCGGGGCAGGGCACGAAGTACATCGAGCAGGCGCTCAACTGGGCCCACGCGGCCGATCCGGCGGCCAAGCTCTTCGTCAACGATTGGGGCGTCGAGACCGAAAACGCCAAGTCCGACGGCATGTATGCCATGGCCCAGGACTTCGTGGCGCGCAAAGTGCCCCTGAGCGGCGTCGGACTGGAGTTCCACATCGATCCCAGTTTCGATACCGCGGCCAATCTCGCCTCTTTCGGCCAGAATATCCAGCGGTTCGGCGCGCTGGGCCTGGAGGTGCATATCACGGAACTGGACGTGAGCCTGCCGGACAACTCCGCCTCCAGCTTGGCCGCGGAGGCCAAGACCTACCAGGACCTGTTGACCGTGTGCCTGGCGCAGCCAGCCTGCACGGCCTTTCAAACCTGGGGCTTCACCGACAAGTATTCGTGGATTCCCAGCTTCGAGCCCGGATACGGATGGGCGTTGCCCTTCGACCTTAACTATGCGAAGAAGCCCGCCTATACGGCGCTGCTTCAGGAACTGCAATAGGGGGAAAGAGAGCTTGCTGACTCGCCAGAAGGAGATAGGATTCTGAGAAGTACATCCATCGAACTCTAGAAATTCGGCTGAACGATGAAATGGCTCCGAAGCCACGCCTTGCTAGCTGTGTTTATCGCCTGCTCATGCCTTGCGCAAGCACCTGGCGCAAAGCCCGCGGCGAGAACGATCATTTGGTCGCCGCCAGAGGTTGGCTGGTGGGACAACATGCCGCGCCCAACAGTCTCGAAGGAAATGATTGGGGCGCTTCGTGTGGCGAACATGCCGATCGTCCTGGAAGAGACGAAGCTTGAGGATGCGCAGAAGCGGTTTCATGGAGCCTTTGGGGACAGCGGCGATGCCGGCGACGCCTTGGGATGGCTTTGCCTCCACGGAAGCAACAAAGATGGACCTTGGATCCTTTGGCTGACAAGCAGTGAGATCGATGGACCTGGCATTGGCGGGTTTCAGTGGAGACGCAGGTCGCTCCATGAAACACCGGATCGCCGGTGCAGCAAGCTTCCAGAAGGCAAGGGCGGAATCGAACTGCCGATTCCGCTCCATCTCGGAATGACAGAGGCAGATGTGCAAAAGGTCCTGGGGCGACCTACCGTTACGCGAGGCAAGACACTCTTCTTCTGTCATGAACATAAGAGGGTCATCCGCAAAGAGAACTACACGGTATCGAACGGCGTGGCCATTGTCTTGCGCGATGGCGTGGTGTTGGCAATCGAGGTAGCAAAGACCACGTCGAATTGACCGCGTCTGAGAGAGATTGGCTGCCAGATGTCAGGGCATGTTTCCAAGGACTGCTTGCCAACGCAGGCCGAAAATCCGCAGGGGCTAAAGCCCTCCCTCATTCGGGGACATTTACGGCACGACTAAAGTCGTGCCCTGACACGAAGCTGGTTCCAAAACCTACTTTTAGCAATCAGCTGGCCCGTCACTCCGTGCCCTTATCTCCTTCGCGCTAAAATTAGGACAATATGCCCGCCGCTGCGCTGTCTCCTGAAGTTCTGGCCAAGTACGAGCCCGTTATCGGACTCGAAGTCCACGTGCAACTGCTCACCGCCAGCAAGGCCTTTTGCGGTTGCGCCAATCATTTCGGCTCGGCACCCAACACCAATATCTGCCCGGTGTGCCTGGGGCTGCCGGGGGCGTTGCCGGTGCTGAATGAGAAGGCGGTCGAGTTTGCCACGCTGGCCTCGCTGGCCATCAACTGCGAGGTGCGCGAGCGCTCCATCTTTGCCCGCAAAAACTACTTCTATCCCGACCTGCCCAAGGGCTACCAGATCTCGCAGTTCGACAAGCCGCTGGCCGAGCACGGCTGGATCGACGTACCCACCGCGGACGGCGGGGCAACCGGGGCCCCCGGCGACAGGTCTTCGTTGCCGGGGTGGAGACGCATCGGCATCACCCGCCTGCACATGGAAGAGGACGCCGGCAAGAGCATCCATGACGGGCTGGCCGACTCTGCAAACCACACTTCGCTGGACCTGAACCGCTGCGGCACGCCGCTGGCGGAGATCGTCTCCGACCCCGAAATGCACACCCCGGACGAGGCCTTCGAATACCTGACCCGGCTGAAGGAGATCCTGCTCTACTGCGGCGTCTCCGACTGCAACATGGAGGAGGGCTCGTTGCGCTGTGACGCGAACGTAAGCGTCCGGCTCAAAGGCGCGGAGCGCCTGGGCACCAAGGCCGAGGTCAAGAACGTCAACAGCTTCCGCTTTGTGCGAGCGGCCCTGGAGTACGAGATCGAGCGGCAGATCGAGGTGATCGAGGCGGGCGGGCGGGTGATTCAGGAAAGCCGCCTGTGGAACGCCAACGAGGGCCGCACGTACTCGATGCGGTCGAAGGAGCAGGCGCACGACTACCGCTACTTCCCCGAGCCGGATCTGCCACCGCTTATTGTTACCGCCGAATTCCTGGAGGCCAGAAGAGCGGAGCTCCCCGAGTTGCCTGAGGCGCGCCGCGCCCGCATGATCGCCGAGTACGAGATCAACCGGCAGGACTCGTTCACACTGACCGCCTCGCGGGAGTTTGCGGATCGTTTTGAGGCCGCCGCCAAGACCGCCCGCAATCCGCGCCGCGTGGCCAACCTGCTGCTCAACGAAGTGGGCGGGCGGCTGAAGGCTCTGGAGCTGGAGCAGGAGAACTCGCCCGTCTCCATGGCCGGCATTGTGCTGGCCGCCGATCTGCTGGACGAGGGCAAGATCAGCTCCAAGCAGCTCAAGCAGCTCTTCGATGTGTGCTTTGAGAAGAACGAGGACTTCCCCGCGGTTTATGAGCGGGAGAAGCCGCAACAGATCACCGATGCCTCGGCAATCGAAAAGCTGATCGACGAGGTCGTCGCCGCCAACCCCAAGCAGGTAGAGCAGTATCGCGCCGGCAAGAAGACCATGGCGGGATTCTTCGTTGGCCAAGTGATGAAAGCCTCAAAGGGCCAGGCCAACCCGGCGCTGCTCAACCAACTGGTGACCCGGAAGCTGGAAGGATAGAGCGGGATGCCTGGAAGCACCTACTCTCTGCGGTGAATACTGACAGAAATCAACCGGCCTGATTCGCCACCAATGCTCCGTTTCTCATCCTTTCCGCGTCTTGTGCGGAAAGGATGGGAAACCGCCCCCTCAATCAGTCTTCTTCATTGGGAGATCCTTCAAAGAAAAGGCCCGGCCGCGGAACTTGGCAGCCGGGCCTTCCCTATTGCGCGTCAGGCCGGTAGCGGCTAAATTCCGCGAGTGAGGCTGACTTCATGGTCCTGCACAAATCGAGCGTGGCGTTTCTGCTGTTGCTGGCGGGCGCTGTTCCCGTTGTCTTGTTGTCGGGCTGCCAGAGAAGGCACGTGCCTGCGGTCCAAGAGCAGCGAGGCGGATCGGAGCCGCTGACCATTGCCAAGATGGGCGGAGATATCGATGTGGCCGACGCTCCCCAGGGAGCGAGCTTGAACACCATGGGCGGCGGCATCCACTTGGGGAACGCGGGAGCTTCCGTCAAGGCAAACACCATGGGAGGCGACATCGTCGTTGATCGCGTGAACGGCTCGGTGGACGCGGGCACCATGGGCGGCAAAATCAGGATTGGCGAAGCCCATGGCGCCGTCAAGGCAAGCACCATGGCCGGGGACATCAAGGCGCGCGTGGTGGGCTCTTCGCCCCGCGAGAGGGATATCGAACTGTCTTCGAACTCCGGAACGATTGAATTGATTGTGCCCAAGGATTTCCCGATGGACGTAAAAATCACCCTGGCCTACACCAGGGACTCATCCAGGAACTACCAGGTGGTGGACAGCATCGGGCTGATTCAGCAGGCCACGGACGAATGGGATCTGTCGCAGGGGAATCCGCGCAAATACATTCGCGCCAAAGGGAGAGTGGGCAGCGGGTTGAACCACGTGACGATCAAGACGATCGATGGGGATGTGATTCTGAAGCAGGAGTGAAGCAGTGGGGCGGGTAAATAAGTGAAACAGTGAAAGATACCAGGTGTTCACTCCTTCACTTATTCACTCGTTCACTTCATCGGGGGCAGGTATTTGTGGCACGTTCTGCCCCTTGTAAGTCTGTCTTCCTACTTCAGCTTCAACTCGCACTCGAACTCTTTGCGCGTGTCCCAGGTGCTGACGGTCTTGACGGCGCTTTTCTTGCCGTCTTTTTCCGCCCACAGCTCGTAGTCCTCCACCATGTTGACTTGGGCAAAGCGGAATTTGCCGTCGGCGGTGGACGAGTAGCTGCGGATCGACTTGGTCTTCAGGTTTTTGAGGAAGACGGTGGCGCCGGGCACATCGGCGGCGTCTCCATCCACCACCCTGCCCGACACGACTCGCTGGCCCAGGTTCTGCGCCTGCGCCATGGGCGAAGCCAACCAGCCGCCTCGCGATGCCATGGGAACCAGCCCTGCCGCCAAGGCGGCAAACGCCACCCCGGCCACCCAACTCGTGCGTTTAAAGCTCACTCTTCCTCCTCGTCCTCGAAGATGTCCTCTTCGTCTTCATCCAGATCGCCGTCAACCCGCGACAACTCCAGCGGTTCAACGCCAACCACTTCGTATTCGGTTCCACATTCGTCGCAGGCGACAACATCGCCTTCTTCCAGTTCGTCCACTTCGACGTCTAGATCATTCTCGCATTCAGGACAGCTTGGCATGTCAGTCTCCTCTCGTTTCCAGAACTTTCGTCGTATTAGACGGCGAAAGCTGGGGGTACGACTTGGCTATTCTTTGGTAGAACCCGGCCTCAGGTCAAGGGGCAAGGAAGACATCGGCAGACAAAGCCGGAGAGATGAGCCCAACACGAAAAAGAGAAGGAAAAATCTCGCGGTGGGAAACGGGAATGGCAAGGCGG
>Ga0181529_10006135_pt1 | contig 12323 bp, 13 predicted proteins | sample PEATcosm2014_Bin_36_FD_119763 | JGI IMG/M metagenome (GOLD analysis project Ga0181529, IMG submission 119763) | Peatland microbial communities from MTU Mesocosm Facility, Houghton, MI, USA - PEATcosm2014_Bin10_30_metaG | ecosystem: Environmental > Terrestrial > Soil > Wetlands > Peat | place... | reverse complement strand
GCGACTTGGTCGAGTTGAGCGGCGGAATCTTGTCGGCGAAGACCTCGCGCAGCGCCTTGATCTCGGTGACGTCGCCCACCGGCGTCGAGGTGCCGTGCGCGTTGATGTAATCGATGGGGCCTTTCACGGTGGAAAGCGCCAGGCGCATGCAGCGCACCGCGCCCTCGCCCGACGGCGCCACCATGTCGTGGCCGTCGGAGGTTGCGCCGTAGCCCACCAGCTCGCCGTAGATCTTGGCGCCGCGCGCCTTGGCATGTTCGAGTTCTTCGAGCACCACCACGCCGCCGCCGCCGGCGATGACGAAGCCGTCGCGGTTCTTGTCGAAGGCGCGCGAGGCCTTCTGCGGCGTCGCGTTGAATTTCGACGACATCGCGCCCATCGCGTCGAACAGCACCGCCAAGGTCCAATCGAGTTCCTCGCCGCCGCCGGCGAACATCACGTCTTGCTTGCCCCACTGGATCATCTCGGCGGCGCTGCCGATGCAGTGCGCGCTGGTGGCGCAGGCCGAGCTGATCGAATAATTGACGCCCTTGATCTTGAACCAGGTGGAGAGCACCGCCGAACAGGTCGACGACATGCATTTGGGCACGGCGAAGGGGCCGACGCGCTTGGGAGAGGAATTGCGCGCGGTATCGCAGGCGGCGATCAGGGTTCTGGTGGACGGCCCGCCGGAACCGACGATCAGCCCGGTGCGTTCGTTGACGATGTCTTTCTCTTCGAGGCCGGAATCGCGCAGCGCCTGATCCATCGCCAGCCAAGCGTACGCGGCAGTGTCGCCCATGAAGCGGCGCGCGCGCCGGTCGATCAGGGCGTCGAGATCGATCTTGACGGCGCCTTCCACCTGACTGCGAAAGCCCATGTCGCGATAGACGGCGGCGGTGGCGATGCCGGACTTCGCTTCGCGCAGCGAGGCGACGACTTCCTGGGTGTTGTTGCCGATCGATGAGACAACGCCCATCCCCGTGACGACGACGCGCCTCATGGACGGATTCCTTCTGTTAAAGCTTCCTCATGCCGCGGCAGGCTTTCGGCATGAGGAATCAACCTGTCATCGCACCCGCCGCCTGTCGAACGCGGGCGAGCTTAGGCTGTCGCGCTCTGGGGAGCATCGTTGAACAAACCGACGCGAAGATCCTTGGCTTCGTAGATCACCTTGCCGTCGACCTTCATGATGCCGTCGGCGATGCCGACAACCAAGCGGCGCATGATCACGCGCTTGAAGTCGATGCAGTAGCTGACGAGCTTGTCGGACGGCAGAACCATGCCGCTGAACTTCACCTCGCCGACGCCCAGCGCGCGGCCCTTGCCCAAACCGCCGAGCCAGCCGAGGAAGAAGCCGACCATCTGCCACATCGCATCCACGCCGAGACAGCCCGGCATCACCGGATCGCCTTGGAAATGGCATTTGAAAAACCACAGATCGGGATGCACATCCATTTCGGCCGCGATCATGCCCTTGTCGTGGCTGCCGCCGTGTTCGGAAATTTTGGTGATTCGGTCGAACATCAGCATCGGCGGCAACGGCAAACGCGCATTGCCATGACCGAAAAGCTCTCCCTTGGCGCACGCCAAAAGGGCGGCCAGATCGAAACTGGTTCTCCGCGCAGGATTTAGCTTGTCCACTTTGTCTTTGTCCTTCAACACCTTAGGGAGAATCCTTGGCAAGGTTCCCCTTGCGACATTTCTACGTTAGAAACATTCTAACGATTGCTGTACCATCCTAGCAAGAATGGGGCCCGAGCGACAATGACGTAGCTCCAAGGGCCTCTGGAGCGAATCCTCTCAAGGACAATAGGCTGTCATGCGTAGAAAACTACGGGAAATCCCGAATGAAACCGCCGCCGCGCGTCTTCGCCAGGCGGGGTTGAGACCGACAAGGCAACGCAACGAATTGGCCAAATTGTTGTTCCGCAACGGTCACCGCCATCTGACCGCCGAAGCGCTCCACGCCGAAGCCGTCGCCGAAGGCATCAAGGTTTCGCTCGCCACCGTCTACAACGCTCTGCACCAGTTCACCCAAGCAGGGTTGCTGCTTCAGGTCGTGGTCGATCCGACGCGCAGCTACTTCGACACCAACACGGTTTATCACCAACATTTTTATCACGAAGACGAAGCCATGCTGCTCGATATTCCGGGCCCCGACATCGCGGTCGACGGTTTGCCGACGCCGCCCCCCGGCACGGAAATCCAGCGCGTCGATGTCGTGGTGCGGCTGCGCAAGCACTGACGCGCCCTGCGGCTCGGTTCATTTAGAATAATTCTAAAGTATTGACTTTGAGAGCGTGCGGAAGCATTCTCGTCCGTGGGATTGCATGCGCCGTTTGTTGGGCGCGACCACTAAGGAGAGAGACATGGCAGCATTGAAAGGCAGCAAGACCGCGCAGAATCTGAAGGACGCGTTTGCCGGCGAAAGCCAGGCCAACCGCCGCTACCTCTACTTCGCGCAAAAGGCCGACGTCGAAGGCTATAACGACGTCTCCACCGTGTTCCGCTCCACTGCGGAAGGCGAAACCGGCCATGCCCACGGCCATCTGGAATATCTCGAAGCCGTCGGCGACCCGGCCACCGGCGAGCCGATCGGCGGCACGGCCCTGAACCTCAAGGCCGCCATCGTCGGCGAAACCCACGAATACACCGACATGTATCCGGGCATGGCCAAGACGGCGCGCGCCGAAGGCTTCGACGAAATCGCCGATTGGTTCGAAACCCTGGCCAAGGCGGAAAAGAGCCACGCCGGACGGTTCCAAAAAGCATTGGATACACTGGGCAAATAACCCAAATGCGAATAGGGAATAGCGAATAGCGAGTAGGGCCCCTATTCGCTACTCGCCATTCGCTACTCGCGCGGTAACCCATGTCCCAAGAAGGCAGCCTGCAGGCCCCGACGCGCCATCCGATCGATTGGCGCAGCGAAGAATTCAGCGACGCCGCAAAGCTCGACGCCGAGCTGCGCCGCGTCTTCGACATCTGTCACGGCTGTCGGCGCTGCTTCAATTTGTGCGATTCCTTCCCGCGCCTGTTCGATCTGATCGACAGCAACGCGAACGAAAATGTCGAGAGCCTGAAGTCGGACGATTTCGCGCGCGTCGTCGAGGCCTGCACGCTGTGCGACATGTGCTTCATGACCAAGTGTCCGTATGTGCCGCCGCACGCCTTCGATCTGGATTTTCCCCATCTGATGCTGCGCGCCCGCGCCGTGGAGGCGAAGAACGGCAAGAAGAGTTTCGCCCAAAGCCAACTCGCCCAAATGGACCGCAACGGGCGGCTGGCGCGCTTTGCCGCGCCGCTGGTCAATTGGGCGTCCGACAAACACAACGCGCTGACGCGGCCGCTGATGGAAAAAGCCGCCGGTATCGACCGCGACGCCAAGCTGCCGAAATTCCACGCTAAGACGTTCGTGGCGGCCGACCGTAGCGATCCGATTTCGCCGAACCGCGAAGCGCCCGCCTTCGGCAAGCGCAAGGCGGCGCTCTATGCCACCTGCTTCGTCAATTACAACAAGCCGGCGACCGGCATGGCGGCGCGCGCGGTGCTCAATCATATCGGCGTGGAAACCATCGTCGCGTATCCGGGCTGCTGCGGCATGCCGTTCCTGGAACAGGCCGATCTCGAACGCGTCGCCCAGAACGCGGCGAAGGTGGCCAAGGAATTGGCGGGACGGATCGACGAGGGCTACGACATCGTCGCGCTGACGGCCTCTTGCGGGCTGATGCTGAAATTCGAATGGCCGCTCATCGTGCCGGAAAACGAAGACGTGCAAAGGCTGGCCAAGGCCGCCTTCGACATCGACGAATATGTCGTGGACATCGCCAAGAAAGAGGGCCTGCCCGCCGGGCTGAAACCCTTGCCGGAAGGCGTGACGGTCCATTTGCCGTGTCATGCGCGCGCCCAGGCCATGGGCCCCAAGGCGGCGCAGATGCTGAAGCTGATCCCCGACACGCCCATCGACGTCATCGAGCGCTGCTCGGGTCATGGCGGCACCTTCGGGGTGATGAAAGAGACCCATTCGCTGGCGGTGAAGATCGGCAGGCCGGTGTTCCGCACGGCGCACGAACAGGCGCGCGGCCATATCGTGTCCGATTGTCCGCTGGCCGCCCAGCATATCGTCGACAATGTCGAGGCGTTGGCGGCAAAGGATGGAACCGAGGCGCCGGTGCGCGAGGCGGAACATCCCATCGAGATCATGGCCCGCGCCTACGGCTTATTGGAGAAGTAAATGTCCGCAGCTGAGCGCAAGATCACCCCAGACGATATCCTGTCCGATGCCGAATACGCCAAGCGTCGCGATGCGCTGCGCAAGGCCTCTATCGCCGCCAAGAAGAACCGCCGCGTGGAAGTCGGCCCCTTCGCCACCTTCACTTTCGAGAATTACGACACGATGTGGCTGCAGGTGATGGAGATGCTGCGCATCGAAAAAGGCGGCGCCGAGCAAGTGGGCGGCGAACTGGAAACCTACAATCCGTTGATCCCGCAAGGGCGCGAATTGATCGCCACGCTGATGCTGGAGATCGAGGACGCGGCGATCCGCGACCGCGTGCTGCTCACGCTGGGCGGCATCGAGGAAGCCATCTTCCTCGACCTCGGCACGGAGCGCATCAAGGCCGTGCCCACCGAATATGAGGACCGCACCACGCCCGACGGGAAGACATCGTCGGTGCACTGGCTGCGGTTTTCCTTCAAGCCGGAGCAGATCGAGCGGTTCAAGAGCAAAAACGCGGTGCTCGGCATCGCCCACAGGAATTACGGCCACATGGCGGTGCTGCCCGAGGCGGTGCGCGTCGAGCTGGCGAAGGATTTCGTTTAGAGCAGATTTGGTTTGGGTATACGCATTCGTGGCTCTCATGCTTCGACAAGCTCAGCATGAAGGATCAGTCGAGCCCCTCACCCTGAGCTTGTCGAAGGGTGCCGGCGATTCGAGCCAACCCAAACCACTCTAACCGAATGGCGGCGGCACGCCGTCCTGAAGGCCGACATAGGTCGCCGCCAGGATCATGCGCACGTCGCCCGCATCGTCGGCCAAGGGCGCCGCAATGATCTCGCCCCTGAGATAATTCTCATTCTGACTGCGATAATAGGTGAAGATGCGCATCGGCTGGCCGCACGCCAGAACCGTGTCGTAGAACGCCAGCCAGCTCGGCAGCAGCTCGGCGGACACCATTTCGTCGAGCGCGCGGCCGGTATGCTCGCCGAACAGAAGCGTCAGCGTCGAACCGAACAAGCGGAAGCGATAGCGCCTGGCGTCGCTCGTTCCCTCGCGCTCCAGAATCGCGATGTTGCGCGCGTAAGGCTGCAGCGCGCGCATGTCGAAGGCGGAGCGCGGCGGCACGCCGTTTGCCGCTTTCGACTGCCACAGTTCGCAAAGCGCCTGCATTTCGCTTTGACAGAAGTTCTGGCCGCAGCCGCAGCGCATCGGCCAGCCCTTCGCTTCGGCCAAAGCGTTGAGCTCCCGACAGACTTGGAGGGTGGTGTCGCAGGTCATGGCGGGATTCTGCGCCGACCAGTTTACGAAATCCTAAGCGATCCTGGTTAACGCCGTGGCGTATTGGGCGGTCATCACCTCACTGAACGTCAGGATGGCGGCCATAAGAACAAGCGAGGGCGGTTCGCAATCGTTCGCAAGCGGCGCCCAGAACGTCTCCGACCGCAAAAAATAGAGATTCTTCATATCGACGCGGCTGATGAAGCGCATCGGACGGCCCTCCGCCAAAGTCAGATCGAGCCTTGCCTGCCAGTGCGGAACGACCTGCGGCGCGATCGCTTCCTCCAGATATTTGCCCTGCATCTCGCCCAGCACATGGGCCAGCTGCGTGCCCAAGAGCCGCACGCGATAATGCGGCGAATCCTTCGTCACGCGTTCGATGATCGAGATGTGTCCCAAATGGGATTTGAGCACCCTGGCGGTCATCTGGCCCCGATGGGGCATCGCAGCGGCGCCGGCCTGTTCGCGCCAGATCGCCAGAAGATCGATCAGCGCCGGCGACTCGAAATCCAGCTCAGGGTCGCATTGCGCGGGCCAATCCCGCGCCTTAGCCCAGTCGTTGAACGCGATTGCTCGTGAATTCGGTGCATCCATAACGGCATAAAATAAGCCGTTCCAACTCAAGATGTGGTAAATGAAATTTCAAGCCACGATGGCGTCTGGCTTTGAACAACGTATTCACGGTTGTGCTCCGTTTGCGGCGGAGCCCTGTCGGCGACGGACATCAGTCTCGGGCGTTAAATCTTCAGCCGCCCCGCCGCGATGTCGGCATAGACGGCGTGCGTCAGCGCCTCGTAGCGGCCGCTGGCTTGGTTGTACCAATAGAGCGGATCGTCGATGCGGCCCGGATCGAAGCCGTCTTTCACCAGATCGGCCTTCTTGAGCTTGAAGGTGCCGGTGATTTCCATTTCCGGCCGCAGTCGGATGAACACCGGACGCGCGAAGAACGCCAGATTGCCAGCGATCTTCTCGCCCAGGGGCGCCGGATCGAAGCCTTGCGCCGTCACCAGCGCCGCCATGCCCGCGCGTCCGTCCGCGCCCGGCACGCTCACGCCGTAGACGTTGACCTCCTGGACGCCGTCGACCACGCTCAGCGCTTCGGCGACTTCGCTGGTCGCCACGTTCTCGCCTTTCCAGCGGAAGGTGTCGCCGACCCGGTCGACGAAATAGAAATAGCCGTGCTCGTCGCGGCGCATGAGATCGCCGGTGCGGAACCAGGCGTCGCCTTTCTCGAAAGCGTCGCGGAGAATCTTCTTCCGCGTGTCGGTTTCGCCGGTATAGCCGTCGAAGGTGCGCCCCGCTCTCCGGGAAATCCGACCCACCGCTTCGCCCGCCTCGCCCGGCGCGCATTCGATGCAGAAGCCGTCCGCGCCGCGCACCGGCATTTCCCGGGCGATGTCGAAGCGCGCCAGGCGCGTGGGAAACATCCTCCTCATGTAGCGCGGCAGACGGCCGACGGCGCCGACCGTGCCGTCATAATTCAACATCGAGACATTGCCTTCGGTGGCGCCGTAGAACTCGACAATCCGCGGAATCGCGAAGCGCTTCTGGAACGCGGGCCAGATTTCCGGGCGCAAGCCGTTGCCGGAAATGGCGCGGATCGAATGGGAGCCGTCGCGCGGGTCGGGCGGCGCATTCAGCAGATAGCGGCAAAGCTCGCCGATATATTGGAAGATGGTCGCACGGTAGGTGCGGCAATCGTCCCAGAATTCGTGCGCCGAGAATTTGCGGCGCAGGATGAGCGCGCCCCCCGTGGTGAGCGCCATGCCCACGGCGCAGATGCCGCCCGTCGCGTGATAGAGCGGCAGCGCGCAATAGGTGCGGTCGCCGGCCTTGGCGTTCAGTCCCCCGGCGAAGCCGTGCATCATGTACAGCATGCGCATATGGCTGAACCTGGCGGCCTTGGGCAGACCCGTCGTGCCGGAGGTGAAAATGTAGAGTGCGTTGTCCTTGCCGGTGAGCCCGGCGCGAGCGCTCTTGTCGATGGGCGCGGGGGAAAGCGCAGCCAAGGCGGCGTCGAGATCGCGCGCGCCAAGAAATGCGCCGCCCGCAGCCCAGGCGATGGGCTCGGGATCGATCCGCGCCGTCGCGTCCCTATAAGCTTCGCCCAATTCGACGCCGACGATGGCGTGACGCGCGCCCGAGATCGCGATCGAATGGGCCAGCGCGGCGCCTTTCAGATTGGTGTTGATCAGCGCCGCGACCGCGCCGAGCTTGAGCAGGCCGAGCCAGGCCATCAGATATTCGGGACGGTTCTCCATCGCGAGCGCCACGGCGTCGCCGCGCGCGATGCCTTGGGCCTGGGCCCAGCGCGCGATGCGGTTCGCGCCTTCGTCGAGCTGACGATAGCTGACGATGCGGTCCTGATAAAAGACGGCGGCGTTGGCGGGCTTGTTCGCCGCGAATTCCTCGACGATGTCGACGATGGTGCGACTGCTGTCGGGGCCGACGCGGCGCATGCGCCACAGCGTTCGCCCGATGCAGCCGATGTAGATATACTCGCGCCTGAAGCTTTCGAGCAATCTCATCGCCGCTCCGGTTCCATCCCCGCCAGCGCGCAGGATAAGAGGCGGCGCACCAGCGTCAAGGCAAGCGGATGAACGAAGCGCTCGATCTGAGAGGTTTGAAATGCCCGCTGCCGGCGCTGTTCGCCAAGCGCGCCCTGCTCGGCGCGCCGCGCGGCGCCGCCATCGAAATCGTCACCGACGATCCGCTCGCCGTCCTCGACGTGCCCCATATGTGCCGCCACGAGAACTTCGACGTCGTCAGCGTTCGGCGCGACGGCGATGTCGCGCGGATGGTGCTCAGAAAGCCGTGAACGCTCAGCCCGGCGGCTTGGGTTTCGCCTCGGGACCGATATGGTCGAGCACCTCTTGCGCGTTGACCGCGCGCGGCTCGCTCTTCGCCTGATCGTCGCTCAGCAGCACGATCTCGGCATAGGCCTCGTAGCGGGTCACCGGAAAGGAATCCATGTCGGCGCCCGGCGGTCCGTAAGGCCAGCTGTGCCAGTACCAGCCGCGACCGGGCCAGCCCGGCCAGCCGGCGAAATCGCTGTGATAGGTAGTCTTGGTTTTGGTGTCGCGCGTGTCGAACAGGAAATAGCGATAGCCCGCCTTCAGCGTCACCTCGGCCGAACGCAGCAGCAGATAATCCTCCACCGTCTCGCGCCGCGTGGCGGAGTTGCCGGTGAAGGTCACCCGATAGCGGTTGCCCGCCAATTGCTCGTCGGAATAGCCGACCGCGCCGGGCTCCTTGCTGGGTTGATAGGTGGCGGCGGTCTCGCAGCCGGCCAGAACGAGCGCCGCGGCTGCAAGGGTCAACAAGGTACGCGTCATCGCAGGTCTCCTTCGGCTAAGCCTAACCATTTTCGACCGGATTGTTCCCCTATTTTTGTCGGCCGGAAAAATTTCAGGGGTGTGGCAGCTTTGCTATTGATAACTGACCGGTCATTTAGTAACTTACAGCCATGAGCCACGTTCCCGAGCTTTCCAAGCCCTCCAAAGGCTGGACCCGGCGCAAACAGGCCCGTCCCGGCGAAATCCTGGACGCGGCGCTGAACGTGTTCGCCGAAAAAGGCTATGCGGCGGCGCGCATGGAGGACATCGCGACGCGGGCCGGGGTCACCAAGGGCACGATCTACCTCTACTTTCCGAGCAAGGAAGACGTGTTCAAGTCCCTGGCACGGCTGCATGTCGGCGACACGATCGCGAATGCCGCCGAGCAGGCCAGGGCCTATGAGGGCTCGGCGCGCGACTTCCTCGCCATGCTGTTCGGCATCGTCGGTGCCAAGATCCAGCAAGGCCAAGTCGCGGTCCTGCCCAAGATCATCATCGCGGAGAGCGGCAACTTCCCCGAACTGGCACGCTTCTGGCGCACCGAAGTCATCGACAAGGTGCTGGGGCTGCTCGCGACCGTGGTCGCCAGAGGAGTCGCGCGGGGGGAGCTGCGCGATCTGCCGCCCGATTACGTCGCCCGGCTGTGCGTATCGCCGGTGGTGATGTCGATCATCTGGCGGACCGTCATCGCGCCGACCGACCTCGTCCCGTTCGATTACCAGAAATTCCTCTCCATCCATCTCGATGTTCTGCTGAAAGGGCTCGAACCCGAAGGACGCAAACAATGAAACGGCTGTGCCTCTTCTTCGCCCTTCTGCTCGCGGGCTGCGGACAAAACGACGACAACGCTTGGCTGGGCTATGCCGAAGGCGACTATGCTTTCATCGCCGCCCCGCTGGCCGGTTGGGTCACCACCGTCAAGGTTCAGCGCGGCGACTGGGTGAAGAACGGCGATCTGCTTTTCGCCTTGGACGACCCCAGCCAAGTCGCCGCGCGCGATGCCGCGACGGCCGCGATCGCCCAGGCGCAAGGCCAGATGGGCCAGGCCGAGGCCAGTCTCGATCTCGCAAACAAGGAACTGGTCCGACAAGAAGGCCTGACGCGCGCCAACGCGACGTCGAAACAGGCTTACGATCAGGCAAAATCGGCGCGCGACACCGCGGCCGCCCTGGTTGCCCAAATCCAGGCCACCGAAGATCAAGCCCGCGCCACGCTGGCCAATGCCGCCTATCAGCTTTCGCAGCGCGAAGTCGTGTCGCGCACGGAAGGCCACGTGCAGGACGTCTATTTCCGTCAAGGCGAATACGCCCCCGCCATGACGCCGGTCATTTCCGTGCTGCCGCCCCAGAATGTCTATGTGCGATTCTTCGTGCCGGAGAGCCAGTTCTCGAAGATCCATCTGGGCGACAAGGTGAAGATCGGCTGCGACGGCTGCGGCGCCATCGTGGCGACCATCAGCTTCATCGCCGCCCAGGAGGAATTCACCCCGCCCGTCATCTTCTCCATCGGCAGCCGCGAAAAACTCGTCTTCAAGGTGGAAGCGCGCGCGCCGGGCGGCCTGAAGCTCAATCCCGGCCAACCCGTGGACGTGCGCCTGCTATGATGAAAGCAACTTCCGGCCATCCCGCCGATAGGGTTGGCGAGGCGGCTGTCGGCGGGATGGCCATAAACGTCAAGGGCCTGACCAAGCGCTTCGGCAAGAAGCTGGCGGTCAATGGCGTCGACATCGCCGTGCCCGAAGGCCAGGTCTGGGGCTTTCTCGGACCCAACGGCTCGGGCAAGACCACGACGATCCGCATGCTGTGCGGACTGCTCAACGCCGACGCCGGCGAAGGCACCTGTCTGGGCTACGATTTCCGCACCCAATCCGAACAGATCAAGCTCGAAACCGGCTACATGACCCAGAAGTTCAGCTTCTGGGAGGACCTGACGATCCGCGAAAATCTCGATTTCGTCGCGCGCCTCTACCAGCTTCCAAAGCGGCAGGCCCTGGTCGACCAGACGCTCGAAAAGCTTGGACTCGAGCAACGTCAGCACCAGCTCGCGGGCGATCTTTCGGGCGGCTGGAAGCAGCGCCTGGCGCTTGCCGCCTGCACACTGCATTCGCCCAAGCTGCTGTTGCTCGACGAGCCGACCGCCGGCGTCGATCCCAAGGCGCGGCGCGATTTCTGGGACGAGATCCACACTCTGTCGGGCCAGGGCATCACCGTGCTGGTCAGCACCCATTACATGGACGAAGCCGAACGCTGCGACCGCGTCGTCTACATCAGCTTCGGCGATATCGTGGCGCGCGGCACGGTGGCCGACCTCATCGCCCAATCGGGCCTCATCACCTTCACCATCGAGGGCCCAGGCGCCCGCCAACTCGCCGCCCGGCTGCAAGGGCTTCCCGGCGTCGTCTTCGTCGCCTTTTTCGGCGCCCAGTTGCATGTCAGCGGCTACGACCGCGCCCTGCTGGAAGCAGCGCTGGCGCCTTACCGCAGCGACCCCAATCTCGCCATCCGCGAGACCACGCCCAGCATGGAGGACGTCTTCATCCAGCTGCAGGAAAACAATAGCGGGCCAAGCGCATGAACGTCCGCTTCTCGCTCTCCCGCGTCTTCGCCATGCTGGACAAGGAATTCATCCAGATGCGCCGCGACCGGCTGACGCTGGCGATGCTCGTGGGCATCCCGCTGATGCAGCTGTTCCTGTTCGGTTACGCCATCAACATGGTGCCCAGGCATCTGGCGACGGCGGTATCGATTTCCGATCCGGGCCTGTTCTCGGATTCGATCGTCGCCGCGCTTTCAAACTCGAGCTATTTCGACGTCGTGAAGGCGACGAACTCGCCCAAGGAAGCCCGCCAGATGCTGGCCGACGGACGCGTTTCCTTCGTCGTCGATATCCCGGTCAATTTCTCGCGCGATCTGGTGCGCGGCGCGACGCCTTCGCTGTTGGTGGAGGCCGATGCGACCGATCCCGCCGCCGGCTCCTATGCCATCGCCGCCATTCCCAATCTCGTCACCGTCGCGCTGCGCGACGATCTCACCGGGCCCTTGGCGGCGCGCGCCGCCGCCGCGCCGTCGTTCAACGTCACGGTGCACAGTCTCTACAATCCGGAAGTCAACACCCAATTCAACATCGTGCCCGGTCTGTTGGCCATCATCCTCACCATGACGATGGTGATGGCGACCTCTATCGCGCTGACGCGCGAACGCGAACGCGGTACCTATGAAAACCTGCTGGCCATGCCCACGCACCCCGTCGAGATCATGATCGGCAAGGTCGTACCCAATATTTTCGTCGGCGCGGTGCAGAGCGCCCTCATTCTGTTCGTCGCCTACTTCGTGTTCCACGTCCCGATGATCGGCTCGTTCTGGCTCTTGGCGGTGACCGCGACCGTCTACATCACCGCACTGCTGGCCGTGGGCTATACCATCTCCACCGTCGCCCAAAACCAAATGCAGGCGATGCTGATGGCCTTCTTCTTCTTCCTGCCCTCGATCATGCTCTCGGGATTCGTCTTC
>Ga0181529_10006134_pt1 | contig 12323 bp, 7 predicted proteins | sample PEATcosm2014_Bin_36_FD_119763 | JGI IMG/M metagenome (GOLD analysis project Ga0181529, IMG submission 119763) | Peatland microbial communities from MTU Mesocosm Facility, Houghton, MI, USA - PEATcosm2014_Bin10_30_metaG | ecosystem: Environmental > Terrestrial > Soil > Wetlands > Peat | place... | reverse complement strand
CGCGCGGGGTCGACGTCCTCGATGATCATGTCGTCGATCAGCGCCGCGAGGTCGCGCGCCAGCGCGAAGGCCTGCGCTGGCGTCGCGGCGACCAGCGGCGGCTCGCTTTCGTCGACGATGCGGCGCCCGTCGGCTTCGACCCGGCGGATCGCGCCGCCGAGCGCCTTCGCCCAGCCGTGGGTCAGGCGCGTCAGCGCCGTCAGCCGCGCGAGCTGGCCGACCGCGGGCGGGATCGCCGCGCCGGCCGGGGCTTCCTCGTCGTCGTCGAAGCCGAATTCGTCGCGCGTCGGCTCGAAGGCGCCGAGGGGCGCGATGCGCGGCAGGATGAGGCTCGGGCGGCCGCTTTCGGCGACCAGGGCGCTCGCCAGCGCCGCCGCGCCGCGCTGGGTCGGCACGTAGATGGTCGCCGCGGCGAGGTCGAGCGGCCGGCCGGCGGCGGGGAAGCCGGCGATCAGCGTCCCGTCGATGAGCGCGCGCGCGAGCGTCGGCAGGAACGGCGCGCCGGCGGGGATGGTGAAGAGGTTCGCGGGCAGGGCGGATGAAACCCGATTCGGGACGGACGAGCCGGTTGTCGCGCCGCGGCGCGGGCGAGGCAAGGGCGGGAGGGGGCGCGGCGGCGGCGATACAACGCTTGGCGACCGCGCTGGGGACGGCGCGGATGGGCGGAAGGCGGCCATTGCCCAGAGAGCGCGGGATCGGCCGCTTCGCGCCCTAAACGGAACTTCTCGCTAGCTCGACCTCGGTCCATTTGTGACGCTCAGCGGCGCTCAGTGCGGCATGTGGCCTTCACTGAGGCCGCAGACGAAAGGCATCGCGCGGCGGTCGGCTCACTTTTGGCAAGTAGCGCGACGGTCGGTCGCAGGCGCTGCGCAATATTCCGCTTGAAGGTCTCGCAGACCCCTGAAATATCTTGTGGATCGAGGGACGGCGCTCCATGTCGCGCATCTTCCTCAGCCATTCGAGCCACGACGACTTCGAGGCCATCGCGCTGCGCGATTGGCTCGCCTCCGAAGGCTGGGACGACGTTTTCCTCGACGTCGATCCGGATCGCGGCGTCGCGGCGGGCGAGCGGTGGGAACGCGCACTGTACGCGGCGGCGACGCGCTGCGAGGCGGTGGTGTTCGTCGTCTCGGCCAGTTGGCTCGCCTCGGGCTGGTGCCGCAAGGAATACGAGCTGGCGCGCGGCTTGAACAAGAAGCTTTTCGCCGTTCTCGTCGACCTGTCCAAGACGATCGCCGACCTGCCGCCAGAGCTGACCGGCGTGTGGCAGGTGGTCGACCTCGCGGGCGGGCAGGACCTGAAGCTGTTCCCGACCGCGCGGCCCGGCTCGCACGAAGAAAAGCACGTCGGCTTGTCGCAGTCCGGCCTCGTTCGCCTCAAGCGGGGGCTGGAGAAGGCGGGGCTCGATCCGAAGTTCTTCGCCTGGCCGCCGGAGCGTGAGCCGGACCGCGCGCCCTACCGCGGCCTGAAGCCGCTCGATGCGGAGGATGCAGGGGTCTTCTTCGGCCGCGACGCGCCGATCGTCGAGGCGACCGATCGGCTGCGCGGCCTGAGCGCCGGGGCGCCGCCGCGGCTGTTCGTCATCCTCGGCGCGTCGGGCGCGGGCAAGTCGTCGTTCCTGCGAGCGGGGCTGTTGCCGAGGCTGGCGCGCGACGACGCACATTTCGTCGTCCTGCCGTCGATCAGGCCGGAGCGCGCGGCGCTGACAGGCGAGAACGGGCTTATTGAGGCGCTGGCGAACGCAATGCATGGCCGGGCGCGCGCGGAGCTACGCGAGGCGACGCGGAGGGGAGCGGTCGCCCTCAGGCCCCTGCTCGCCGAGTTCGTGAAGGCCTCGCTTGCGCGGCGCGTGATCGGCGACGAGACGGAGCGGCCGCCGGCGGCGGTGATCGCCGTCGATCAAGCGGAGGAGTTGTTCCGCGTCGAGAGCAAAGAGGAAAGCGAGGCGCTGCTTTCGATTCTCGGCGAACTCGTCGGCGGCGACAATCCCGCGGTGGTCGCGATCTTCGCGATCCGTTCCGACTCCTATGACGCGCTGGAGCGCGCAAAGTCGCTGGAAGGCATGCCGCAGGCGACGCTGCCGCTCTTGCCGATGCCGCGCGGTGCCTACGCCGAAGTGATCGAGGGGCCGGCGCGACGGCTGGAGGACGCGGGCGGCAGGCTCGCCATTGAACCCCGACTGACGGAACGCGCGCTCGCCGACATCGAGTCCGGCGGCGGCTCCGACGCGCTGCCGCTGCTCGCTTTCACGCTCGAGCAGCTGTACCTCGACTACAGCGAAAGGGGAAAGCTGCGGCTCGCCGACTACGAGGAATTCGGTGGCCTCAAAGGCGCGATCAACGCGGCCGTGGCGCGGGCGCTCATGCGCGCCGACGCGGACGCGCGCATTCCCAAGGATCGCGAGGCGCGGCTTGCGCTGTTGCGGCGCGGATTGATCCCCTGGCTTGCAGGGATAGACCCTGAGAGCAAGACGCCGCGTCGCAACATCGCGCGCCGCTCTGACATCCCGCCGGAGGCGGCGCCGCTGATCGATCTGTTGGTCGAGGAGCGCCTGCTGTCGTCGGACACGCGCGTCGAGCGCGACGCCGCGGGTGCGGAGACGCGCGTCGCGACGATCGAGCCGACGCACGAAGCGCTGCTGCGCCAGTGGGGGCTGCTTGCCGGTTGGCTGAAGGAGGACTTCAGCCTATTGGCGACGCTGGAGGCGGTCAAGCGGGCGGTGGGCGAATGGGACGCCAATGGGCGCGACGCGGCGTGGCTCGCCCATCGCGGCCAGCGGCTCGCCGACGCCGGCGCGCTCGACGAGCGGCCGGACATCGCCGCCAAGCTCGACGCGACCGACCGGGCTTATCTCGCCGGCTGTCGCGCGCGAGAGACGGCCGAGGCGGCCGAGGCCGAGGCGCGGCGCAGGGAGCGCGAGGAGGAACAGGCGCGCGCGATCAGCGACGCGCGGCAGATCGCGGCCGCCAACCGTCGCGTCGCGCAACGCACGCGCATCGGGCTGGTCGCGGCTTTGGTTCTGGCGGCGGTCGCGACCGTGGTCGGCGGCGTCGCATTGCACCTGCGCGGCGTGGCGACCGAGCAGGCGGCTATCGCCGCGCGAGAGGCGCGAGAAGCGGAGACGCAACGCGGCGCCGCCGAGCAGGCCGCCGCCGAGGCGAGCCGACAGAAGGACGCGGCGACGGCGGCGGCCGCGGAGGCGGACAAGCAGCGGCAGATCGCCGAGCAAGCCGCCGCGGAGGAGAGCCGACAGAAGGAGGCGGCGACCGAGGCTGCCGCGGAGGCGGACAAGCAGCGGCAGATCGCCGAGCAGGCCGCCGCGGAGGCGAGCCGACAGAAGGACGCCGCGACGGCGGCGGCAGCGGAAGCGGAGAGGCAGCGGCAGGTCGCCGAACAGGAGACGGCGAGGGCGAAGCAGCAAGAAATCGCGGCGAAGGCGAACGCCGAGGAGGCGGCTAAGCAATCGGAGCGCGCGACGGCGCAGGCCCGGCTGGCGTTAGCGAACCAAGATGTCGCGCTGGCGGCGCTGTCCAAATTCGCTCTGCCCACCAGCCCGGCGATCGCGGCGAAGCTCGCGCTCGCGGCTTGGCCGAGGGCGAAGTCTGACCTGGGCCCGAAACTTCCGGTCGCGCTGGCGGCGCTCGGCGACGCAGTCGTGGAATTGAGGGAGCGAGGAGTTTTTCGCGGTCACGAATATAGGGTCGCGACCGCTGCGTTTTCGCCCGACGGCGCGCGCGTGGTGACCGCATCCGCTGACGATACGGCGCGCGTCTGGGACGCGGCGACGGGTCAATCGATCGGCGTGCTTAAGGGGCACGAGGGAGTGGTTACGAGCGCCGCGTTCTCGCCCGAGGGCGCGCGGGTGGTCACCGCATCCGAGGACGATACGGCGCGCGTCTGGGACGCGGCGACGGGCCAATCGATTGCGATCCTTAAGGGGCACGAGGGTTGGCTTAGGAGCGCCGCGTTCTCGCCCGAGGGCGCGCGGGTGGTCACCGCATCCGAGGACAATACGGCGCGCGTCTGGGACGCGACGACAGGTCGAACGATCGCAGTGCTCAAGGGGCACGAGCATTGGGTTACGAGCGCCGCGTTCTCGCCCGAGGGCGCGCGGGTGGTCACCGCATCCGAAGACAATACGGCGCGCGTCTGGGACGCGACGACAGGCCGAACGATCGCAGTGCTCAAGGGCGAAAATGGACTCGATGGAGCCTGGTTTTCCCCAGATGGCGCGCGGGTGGTCACGACGTCCGAGAGTGGAACGGCGGGCGTCTGGGACGCGGCGACGGGCCAATCGATTCTCGTTTTCGGGATTGAGGGCGCGGGCGGCGCGTTGTCGCTCGACGGCAAGCGGTTGGTCGCCTTCAGCGGCGAAACGGCGCGCGTCTGGGACACGGCGGGAGGACGACTGATCGCCACGCTCAATGGGCACAAAGCTAAAATCAACGGCGCCGCGTTTTCGCCTGACGGCGCGCGCGTCGTCACCGCCTCCGACGACCAAACGGCGCGTCTTTGGGACGCAGCGACAGGCGAAAGGATCGCTGTTTTCAAAGGCCACGACGATGCAGTCCACAGCGCCGCGTTCTCGCCCGACGGCGCTCGGGTGGTCACCGCATCCGAGGACCATACAGCGCGCGTGTGGGACGCGGCGACGGTTCAATTGATCACAGCGCTCGACGGCCACACCGGCAGCATCAACAGCGCGGCCTTTTCGCCCAGTGGGGCGCGCGCGGTCACCGCGTCGGACGACAAAACGGCGCGTATATGGGACACGACGACCGGTCAGACGACGGCAATCCTCAAGGGGCACGAAGGGATGGTCTGGAGCGCCGCGTTCTCACCCGACGGCAAACGTATCGTCACCGCCTCGGACGACCATACCGCGCGTGTTTGGGACGCAATGACTGGTCGACAAATCGCCGTGCTCAAAGGGCACGAAGGCGCGGTCAGGACCGCCACGTTCTCGTCTGACGGCACCCGCGTCGTCACCGTGTCGGACGACAAAACGGCGCGTATATGGGAGGCGGCGAAGGGCCGATCGATCGCGATCCTCGGGGGGCACGACATTGGGGTTTTCAGCGCCGCGCTCTCGCCCGACGGCGCTCGGGTGGTCACCGCATCCGGTGAGGGTACGGCGCGCGTTTGGGACGCGGCGACGGGCCGAACGATCGCGGTGCTCAAGGGGCACGACGGTCCGGTCAATAGCGCCGCATTTTCGCCCGACGGCGCGCGCGTGGTCACGGCGTCCATCGACGGGACGGCGCGCGTCTGGGACGCCGCGACGGGCCAAGCGATTGCCGTGCTCAAGGGCCACCAGCATCAGGTCTGGAGCGCCGCGTTCTCGCCTGACGGCGCGCGTGTCGTCACCGCTTCGTACGATAATACGGCGCGCGTCTGGGACGCGGTGACGGGCGTTACGATCGCGGTGCTCAAGGGGCACGAGCATTGGGTTAAGAGCGCCGCGTTCTCGCCCGACGGCGCCCGCCTCGTCACCGCTTCGGACGACAATACGGCGCGCGTCTGGGACGCGGCGACGGGACAACCCATCGTCGTGTTCGAGAGCAACGGCGACAGCGCCACGTTCTCGCCCGACGGCGCGCGCTTACTCATCGGTTTCGACGGCTACGCGGTGCACGTTTGGGACATTTCTCTCATTCCGACCGGAGACGTCTTCCACATCGCCTGCGCTTGGCTGTCCGACCGCAACCTCACCGACGTCGCGCGCGACTATGGGCTGACCAACCTCGCGCCGATCTGCGCGAGTGATCCGCCGCTTCCCGACCCGATCGCGCCTGCGAACACGCCGTAGGGCTCTTTCAGCCCCGATCGCGCGTCGCAATTTGCGCGTCGCGCCATGCCGGTCCGCGAGGACTTGAGCGACGCGGGCGCGGTCTCGCTCTGTCGTCGCCTCTCTTCGCCCCCCAGGTTGTCGGAAACGTCCGGTCGATTCGCTCACCGTGGGGGCCTCTTGCGAACGGCCGATTTTGGCGCGCGACGACCTGCTGGCGGTCCCCTCGCACGAATGACCGCTTACCGCTCTTGATTGCCGAAAGCCGCCAGTCCGCTCACGGCCAAATCCGGTCGTTTGGACGCGGTTGGCGTATGGGCGGCCCAAGGTCGATTGCGGTCGTCGCCTCGGGGCGGCGACGCGTGGCGCCGACCCCTCAAATCCGAAGCGAAATCAGCGGTTCTCATCTGCGAGCTCGACCAGCTCCAGGGCGTCGATCGCCGCCTTCCTTTCCTCCTCCGTCAGCTTCAGGAAAAGCTCCAACTGCTTGGTGCTGCCGACGCTGCTGCCCATCAGCACCAGCCCGCCAAGCGCGACAATTATCCCGACGACCATCCGGACCGGCGTGAAGGTCGCGAGGCCAAGCATCAGGCAGATAAGCAAAGCCGCGCCGGCTAGGAGGCACCCGCGTCCCGCAGCGACCAGCCTGCGGCTGCGTTGAATCGCCTCCTGAAGCTCGTCGATCTGCTCCTCCAGTCGCTCGATCCGCTCGGCTGGCGTCGGCTCTGCTTCGGACATGGAACTCTCAGGCGGCGCCGCGGGTCGGAGCGATCAGGAATTTGCCGCGGTCCGCCCGCAAATCGGCGTTGCGACGGCAAGCCGATCGACGCGCTGAGCTGAGATGACTTTTCTCGCCCAGTCAATCGCCTGTCCGCGTCGGGGCGAGCCCGCTCCCGCTGGGGGCCGAGAAAGAGATTCGAATCGGTAAGGCGCTCAGCATTGAGGCCGAAGCGGCGGCGCGTTGTCGCTTCTCCCCGCCAGGGCGGCTATCGAATGCACACATCTCAACTTGACGGGTCCGGCGAATGCCTGAACCGTGCTCGGCGTCAATGGCGCTTCGCGCCCGCCATAGGGCGTCGAAGACGCCCGTCTTTCGACGGGCTACGGCGGGCGGCCTTCGGCCGCCATTGACCTCTGCGCGCGGTTCAGGCCTTTCGCAACCAAGGTCTTCGACGGATAAATCCGGCCCGATCGGGCCGGATTTATCCGTCGAAGACCTTGGCGAGCCATCGCCACATCGATGCGACGTTGTCACCGCGGAGCGGCCGGAGCGGAGCGGAGGACCGGCGAAGCCGGTTGACGGCGTCGCATCGATGCGGCCCCCGCCCGTCTGCACAGACTTGTGTGAATTCCGTAGCCGCCAAGGCGGGGAGAGGGAGACGCGCGCGTCGGCCTAAACGCGGAATGCTCTGGCGCGTCCCGCCTTGATCCGCCGCGTCCCGCGCCTTCGACCCAACCGGTCGGACGCGGGCGGGAAACGGGCGTCGCTTACGCCGCGCTCAGCGCGAAGCCGACCAGCGCCTCGGGCGCGATCACCCGGAAGGTGAACGACTCCGTCAGGAACAGCCGGATCTCGGTGGCGGTGTGGCTGTGATAGCCGATGGCGAAGTCCTGGCCCACAGTCAGCTCCAGGTCGCCGCCGCGGTTGGCGGCGAGAAGGGCGCCGTTCACCCAGTCGGAAAGCACGACGCGGCCGCCGATCCGCTTTTCGACCAGCGAGCGCAGCGCGCCGCCGGGGACGCTATGGGCGAGGAACTTCCACAAGGGCGGCGAGACCACCAGATCGGCGCCGCCTTCCACGCCTGCCTTCAAGAGACGGCCCTGCGCCTCCGCCACCGCCTCGACCAGCGCCGTCTCGTCGAGCGAGATCGGGATCGGCGGCCCGGCCAACGCCTGCTTGAGGCCGACGACGCCCGCCGGCGCGAAGCCGTCGAACACCGCCTTGTCCTCGAAGGCGGCGATCTTGCGGGCGGCCTCGACCACCGCGTTCAACTGAATGTCTTTGGCGCCGCGATCGAGGTTGTCGAGCTCCCATGTCTTCAGGGTGAAATAGACGCGCGCCTCGGTCAGCGGCAGCGTCTGATGGACGCCGTAAGCCACCTCCGCGGGGTTCTGCCCTTCCGGCAGCGACAGGCGACCGAGCGGCACGCTGGCGTAATCGAGCCCATGCGGCCCGTCGATGGCGATGAACTGGCGGCCCGACAAGTTGGCCGAAAGCGCCCGCTTCGCCACAGCGTCGATTTCATTCCAGGCCGACGGGCCGATGGGGGCGAGCTCCCTACGGAAAAAGTTCATTTGGCGGATCCTCTTTCAAGATTTCTTCTTGAGCCCGCCGACGCCCAGACCGCTGGCGGCGGGCGCGGAGACGGCGACCTTGCCGAGAAACTCCTGTTCGATCTCCTGGGCGCCCTGCTGATAGAAGGCTTCCTCGTCCGGCTGCAGCTCCTTCAGCAGACGGATGAATTCGCCGGCGTGAACCTTTTCCTCGCCGGCGATGTCGCGCAGGACCTTCTGGGCCAGGGCGTTGTCGGTCGATTCGGCGAGCTGCTCATACAATTGCACCGCCTCGTATTCCGCGGCGACCATGAAGCGGATGGATCGCACCAATTCCGCGTGAGTCAGCAAACGGTCGTGTTTCAACGTGCTGAACGGGTTACCGAAATTGGGCATTGCGGTTTCCTCTACGGGGTCGTTCTTCGTATTGACTGGCTTGTGACGTCAGTGTCTCTCTTTAGAGTTCTGTCCGTGTCGTTTCCATGACGCCGGCCTCAACCGAACTTCCTGGCGGCTGGCCGCCCCTCGGCGCCAGAATAGCCGGATTGCGGCTCAACCAGAAGGTGGATTCGCCGCGCTCCGGCGCCGCGGCGCTCGCCCTCACGGCGCCGCCCGCGCCGGCGCTCCGGCGGCCGCCGGCCGCTTCTCGATCAGCCATGCCAGCGACGCGGCGACGAGGCACAGCGCGCCGGCGGCGTAGAACGCCGGCAGGTAGCTCTGCAGCACGCTGCGCGAATAGCCGGCGCCGTAGGCGGCGACGGCCGCGCCGAGCATGTGCGCGGCGTAGATCCAGCCGAAGGCCGAGCCGGCGCGCTCGCGGCCGAACGCGCTCGCGGTGAGGCGCACGGTCGGCGGCACGGTGGCGACCCAGTCGAGGCCGTAGAACGCCGTGAACGCCGTGAGCCCAAAGATCGAGATGGTCGAGCCCGGCAGATAGAGCAGCGACAGGCCGCGCAGCCCGTAATAGACGAACAGCAGCGCGCGGTTGTCGTAGCGGTCGGCGAGCCATCCCGAGCCGATCGCGCCGACGAAGTCGAGCGCGCCCATCGCCGCCAGCGAAGAAGCGGCCGCGATCGCGCCGACGTCGAAGTCGGCGCAGAAGGCGACGAAGTGGGTCTGGATGAGGCCGTTGGTGCTGAGCCCGCAGATGAAGAAGGTCGCGGCGAGAATCCAGAAGGCGCCGCTGCCGGAAATCTCGGCCAGCGCCGCCAAGGCGCTCCTCGGCGTCGGCGCCTCGGCGGGCTCGGGCTTGTCGCTTTCGCCGAGCGCCGTCTGCCCGACGTCGGCGGGGCGATCGGCCATGAACAAGAGGGCGAGGACGCCGGCGATCGCCACGCCGACCAGCGGCGGCGCCAAGGCGGCGCGCCAGCCGTAGCGCTCAGCGAGCCAGGCGGCGAGCGGCAGGAAGACGAGCTGGCCCGCCGCCGCGCTGGCGGCAAGCACGCCGACGGCGAGCCCGCGCCGGCTTACGAACCAGCGCGTCGCCGCTGCCGCGGTCATCGACAGCGCCGTCAGTCCGGCGCCGAAGCCGACAAAAACGCCCCAGAACAGAGTGAGTTGCCAGAGCGCGTTGATCCGCAGCGTGAGCAGGGCGCCGGCGGCCGTCAGCGCCATCGCCGCGACGATCGTGCGGCGTAGGCCGAAGCGGTCGATCAGCGCGGCGGCGAACGGCGCCGTCAGCCCGTAGACGAGCAGGCGCAGCGCCAGCGCGCCGGAAATCTGCTCCGTGGTCCAGCCGAACTCGTTGGCGAGCGGCAGGATGAGCGTCGCCGGCAGGCTGATCGCGCCGGCGGTCGTCAGGCTGGCGAGGAAGGTCAGGGCGACCACCGCCCACCCGTAATGGATGCCGAGCCGGGACAAACGTAGCGCCGAAGCCTGGGCGAACATCGCGGTCCTTTCGCCGCCGCCGGCGGCGGCGCGATCGAAACCCTCGCCGGCGCCGACGCGTCCATCGCCGCAATGGACCGGCGGCGCCGGCGATGTCAACCGGCGCGCCGCGATGAAGGCGGATCGAGTCGATCGGACAAGGATTTAGGCGCACATCCTCGCGCGCCTCTTCAAGTCGTCAGGCGAGCGCGATGGCGGCCACCAGGCGGCCGTAGTCGGGTTCGGCGCGGCGCCTGGCGCGACGATAGCTGAAGAAGCGCTCCGCGTCGGCGTAAGTGTCGAGGCCGAGGTCGTCGAAACGGCCGACGCCGGCGCGCCGAGCGCGCAGGGCGATATAGCCGGGCAGATCGAACATCGCCCGCTTTTCGCGCGCGCCGGGCGCGAAATAGCGCGCCGAGTCGGGGTCGGCGGCGGCGAAGGCGGCGACGAACTCCGGCCCGACCTCGTATGATTCTTGCGCGATGCAGGGGCCGAGCGCGGCGGCGATGCGGCTGGGGTCGGCGCCGAGACGCGCCATCGCCGCGACCGTCGCCTCGACCACGCCGGCGAGCGCGCCCTTCCACCCCGCGTGCGCCGCGCCGACGACGCGCGCGCCGGCGTCGGCCAACAGGATCATGCCGCAGTCGGCGCCGGTGACGCCGAGGGCGAGGCCGGGCGTCGTCGTCACCAGCGCGTCGCAGCGCGGCCGGGCGTCGGGGGCGAACGGCTCGGTTATGGCCAAGACGTCGGGCGAGTGGACCTGGTAGGGGATCGTCAGCCGGTCGGCGGCCACGCCGAGCGCCGCGGCCATGCGGGCGCGGTTGGTCCGCACGCGGCTCGGCTCGTCCTGCGAGCCGACGCCGCCGTTGAGCGAGGCGTAGACGCCGGTCGACACCCCGCCGCGACGGGTGAAAAAGGCGTGGGCGACGCCGGGCAGCCTGAGCGCCGCGTTCGAGAGGCTTTCGGCTGCGCTCACGCCGACCTGGCCGGAGGCGGTTGGAAACCGGGCGGCGGCGGCAGGGCGCGGTTGGCGACCACCATCGCCTTGAACAGCGCCCCCATCTCGCCCGGCCCCTTGCCGGCGAGGCGGCGGCGCGCCGCCTCGAACTCGTCGGCGCGTTCGGGCGGCGCGCGTTCGGCGAGCGTGCGCGCGCGCAGATCGAGGCCGAGCGCGCGCAAGAAATCGCCCTGGTCGATCGGGCCGAACACCGCCGCGCCGGCCGCGCGCGCGCTGCGCGCCATCGCGGCGAAGTCGACGTGGGCGGTGAGGTCCGCGTCGCCCGGCTCGTCGAGCGGCTCGACGAAGCGGTGCGCGCGCATCGCCTGAAGGGTGTCGCCGAACCCGGTCACGGCGTGGCCGTAGTCGATGAACAGCGCCGCGCCGCCCTGCTTGGCGAGCCGGCCGCCCAGCTCGAACATCAGCCGATGGCCGACGGCGTTGACCTCCAAGATCGCGCCGTCCTCGGCGTCGGCCTTGATGTCGGGCTCCGCTCCGGCGGAGAGCCCGAACGCCAGGCGGCCGGATTCGTCGAGGCGCACCGTCCGCTCTCGCCAGCCGCCGCTCGCACGCGCGAACTGGCGGACCGGCAGCGCGTCGAGAAACTCGTTGGCGAGGACGATCGCCGGGCCTTCCGGCGCTTCGCCGAGGGTCGCGCACCAGGAGATCGGCGCGCCGCTGGTCAACAGCGCCTCATATTGGATGTTGGCGAGCGTCGGGCTCGCCTCGACGAGCGTCACGTCGATGGCGGCGCGAAACTCCGGCGCGATGCGCGCGGCGCGCAAGGCGTCGCTCATCAACGTCCCGCGTCCCGGCCCGAGCTCGATCACGCGAACCGGATTCGGCCGCGCCATCGACGTCCACACCTCCGCCGCCCATAGTCCGAGGAGCTCGCCGAACATCTGCGAGATCTCGGGGGCGGTGGTGAAGTCGCCCTGCGCGCCGAACGGGTCGCGCTTCATGTAATAGCCATGCTCGGGGTGGGCGAGCGCGAGCTCCATGAAGCGTTCGACGGTGATCGGGCCTTCGCCGGCGATCGTCGCCTTGATCAGGTCCCCGAGGGCGCTCATGTCTTCCTCCGCGCGGCGCTCCTCAGGCTCCAGGCGACGAGGCCGACGCCGACGACGAACAGCGGCGCCGAGAGCGCCATTCCCATGGTCAGGCCGCCGCCGAGGTCTTCGACGCGCGGGTCGGGCTCGCGATAGAGCTCGCAGAAGCTGCGCGCGACGGCGTAGAGCGCGCCGAACGAACCGGCGATCAGGCCGGGTCGGCGCAACGCGCCGAGTCGCGCGGCGAACCACAGAACGACGAACAGCGCCAGCCCTTCGAGCAGGGCCTCGTAGATCTGGCTGGGATGGCGCGGCAGCCCGTCGGCGCCGGGAAAGATCATCGCCCAGG